>Ga0209016_1001062_pt1 | contig 24605 bp, 24 predicted proteins | sample EPASupsiteSAE305_FD_187265 | JGI IMG/M metagenome (GOLD analysis project Ga0209016, IMG submission 187265) | Bioremediated contaminated groundwater microbial communities from EPA Superfund site, New Mexico - SAE3-05 (SPAdes) (version 2) | ecosystem: Environmental > Aquatic > Deep subsurface >...
TCAATTGCCAGATCCTCTTCACTTCCAGGTCTTCCGGTGAAACAACATTGGCCTTTGTGTGCCCTATAACTAGCTTTCTTCATTTGTGGATTATATTGATGTTTTCATGCTATTTCCGAGCGTAACGGGGTGCGGAGATCACCTGACAGGTTTTAGGTCAGGTGAATCTTCTTGGTTGGGTCCCTTTCTTTTGGGACTGATTAGCTTCGGCATACCCCCTCTGTCCGTCCACTCCCAGTTTGATTGCATCGGTTTGACCATTATTGAAATCAACGGCCATTCCACCACGTCCCGCCCGGTCAAAGAAATCCGGCAGGGATATCCATTCTGCGTGAGTTCCACTCGGATTCGGGTAATGTTTGGCGAGCCTTTTCCAACCGGAGGCGCGGGAGCCGAAATAGAGCGTAACAACTATCAGGATACTAAAGAGAACGAGTCCCTTCCATCGTTATAGGCCCATGATGAACTTTTTGACCTGCGCGGCTACCTCATTCAACGCTTCCGCCCCCTTTGGGTTCGACTGCCTGTGTCCACTAGCCTAATATACGTTTTCCCGCCATGCACGAGCCTTGAAATCGTACTCGTTCATGGTTAGCGGCATGACCGATGCGGGATATGTCAGTCTTGGCTCCCCCTCTTTCACCGAGTACCTCAGGCGCCATTTTTTCTGCAATTCGCTGTCGTCAAGGCCGGCATCCCTCAGACTCGCAGGATAACTGCCAGTGCGCTCTTTATATGCCAGCACCTTTTGCGACGCCAAATCAGCATTACTGCGGGAGCCAGCGTTCCAATAAATCTGAACGGTGCTGGCGAGAACGAGAGCAACAGACCAAATAGCCATACGAATGCCACGATCTTTGCGCTCAGCGGGCTTGCGGAGCATGCGCACAGCATTGAAAATCAGATAGATGAGGAGGAAGGGCAGGAGGAGGACCAGTAAAAAGCCATTGCCTTTCTGCACGGTAAGGGCAAACACGATCGCCACCGGAATGATGGTCTTTAAGGAGGGTAAGATTTTCATTGTTTTCGGACCTTATGTCGAAATTTGGCCGCCTGATGTCCATACAGAACAGCATAAGCAATAACCGCCTCACATATAGCAGATGCGTGGGCTGTTATGGTATACATTCGACCTCAACATTTATTTCAAATACCATTTGATGGCTCACAGACGTATGGATTGAACGGGGTTACATGCACAGACAAGCTGAACATGGTGTAATCTGGCGGGTCATTGATACCGGCCCCTGCTGTGGCAGGGAAAACATGGCGATTGATGAGGCGCTTTTTCGTTGTTTTGATCCGGCTGCATCACGGCCGGTGCTGCGGCTGTATGGCTGGCAACCGCCTGCGCTGTCGCTGGGGCGGTTTCAGAAGGCTGGCGATGATCTTGATCTGGCCCGTTGCCGGGCCGACAACCTGACGGTTGTGCGCAGGATCACCGGCGGCGGGGCGATCTGGCATGCCGATGAGCTGACCTACAGCCTGGTCTGTACGCCTTCGCAGATACCTCCTGCCAGCTCAGTGAAGGATTCCTTCCGGGTGCTGACCTCTTTTCTGCTGGGCTTTTACCGTGCCCTGGGGCTGCAGGCTGACTATGCCGTTGATCTGGCCCCGGCAGGCAGCAGGTTGGGGCAGCGCACGCCGCTCTGCTTTGCCGGCAAGGAAAGTTACGATATCATGCTGCAGGGTCGCAAGATCGGCGGCAATGCCCAGCGTCGCTCGCGGGAGATCATCTTTCAGCATGGTTCGATCCCGCTGTTGAACCGGGTAGGGCAGGGCGTGCAGTATCTGAAGATCAAGCCGCAAGGGATTGAACAGGCCACCACCTGTCTGGTTGATGAGGGGATTACGGTTGCTTGTGATCATTTGAAACAGATCCTGTTGCAGCAGTTCGCAGGGCAGTTGGGGGCAGAGCTGCAGCCTGGTGGATTAACCAAGCAGGAACAGGCCTTAACTGAGCAGTTGATGACTGAAAAATACCATGCTGATTGCTGGAATCTGGAAGGTGAAGAACCATGAAAATTGAACGCAAGCCGGAATGGCTGCGCAAAAAGGTACCGCAGGGGGAGCAGGCTGCCATGCGGGGGCTGTTGTCTGAACTGAAGCTGAACACGGTCTGCCAGCAGGCGTTGTGTCCTAACATATCCGAGTGTTTTGGCTGCGGCCAGGCCACGTTTCTGATCCTGGGCAGGGATTGCACCCGTCAGTGCAGCTTCTGTAATGTGGATAAGGCGCCCAGCCCCCAGGCACCGGATGCTGATGAACCGCGCCGCCTGGCAGAGGCGGTGCTGCGCCTGAAGCTCTCCCATGTGGTGATTACCAGCCCGACCCGTGATGACCTGGCTGACGGTGGCGCTGCCCACTATGCGGCAACGGTGGCTGCGGTGCGGGAGGTTTCACCTGCCACAGCGGTGGAACTACTGGTGCCTGATTTTGGCGGCGACCATGCTGCTCTTGCAACGGTGCTGGCAGCGCAGCCAGCCATCCTGGCCCATAACCTTGAAACCGTACCCCGGCTGTATGAAGTACGTAAAGGGGCAGATTATCAGCGTTCCCTTGACCTGCTGCAGCAGGCAGCGCTGCGTGCGCCGGCCATCCCCACCAAGTCAGGCATCATGCTGGGATTGGGGGAGGAGCTGGATGAGGTGCGGGCGGTGCTGCGGGATCTGCGCAGGGTGGGTTGCAGCTACCTGAGCCTTGGCCAGTATCTGGCCCCCAGCAAACGGCATCAGCCGGTGGTGGCCTATATTCCGCCCCAACAGTTTGACCTGCTGCGGGATGAGGCGTTGGCACTGGGATTCAGGCATGTGGAGAGCGGTCCCTATGTCCGCAGCTCGTACCATGCGGCCAACTACGCATGACAGCACAAAGCGTACATCTGAGATTTCTCGAAGATAATTAGACTGTCTACAAGATAATTAGATAATATCTACAAGTTGGTTAGACTTTTGGAGCGTTCGTGGTTCAAAAAACCTGTGAATCGGCATGCAAAAATGACCCACCTATAGCCTAAATCGGCGTCGAAATTGACCCACCCCTTCAGCCTCTCCATACTCTCTGGACTTGATCAGAGAGAGGAGACTCGAAAGGAGATGCTGAGGGTGGAGATCATCAAAGACATACGCATAGCCCATTTTGTTGAAGGCAAAGGAATCCGGGAGATAGCCCGTGATTTCAACGTATCCCGTAATACCGTCAGGACCGTTATACGCACTGGTATCGTTGACCAGAGTTACTGTCGCCTTGACAAGCACCGCCCCAAGCTTGGCGCATTTGTTGAGCGCCTGGTTGAGCTCTTGCGTGAGGACGAGTCCAAACCGCTCAAGCATCGCCGTCGTGCCCAGATCCTGTTTGAGCAACTACAGCGGGAAGGCTACGCGGGTGGCTATGATGCTATCCGCCGTTATGTCGGTGCCTGGAAGAAGGAACAGGGACAGGTCAAACTTACCAGCAAGGTCTTCATCCCCCTTGAGTACGATCCGGGTGACGCCTTCCAGTTTGACTGGAGCTATGAACAGGTTGAACTTGGTGGTGTACCGGTCGAGGTCAAGATCGCCCAGTTCCGGCTTTGCCACAGCCGCAAACTCTTCTGCGTAGCCTATACTCGTGAAAGCCTGGAGATGGTGCTGGATGCTCATGTGCGTGCCTTTGAGTTCTTTGGCGGGATTTGCCGGCGTGGCATCTACGACAACCTGAAGACCGTCGTCACCAAGGTGCTGATGGGCAAGGATCGGGTCTTTAACCGCAGATTCCAGAACCTGGCATCCTACTATCTGTTTGAGCCGGTGGCCTGCACTCCAGCAGCAGGCTGGGAGAAAGGTCAGGTAGAGAACCAGGTTGGCCTTGTACGGCACCGTTTCTTTGCTACTCGCCGCCGCTTCAGCAACCTGGAAGAACTCAATGACTGGCTGGCAGACGAATGCCGTCATCAAGCCGCTGTCGCCAAACATCTGGAGCTGAAGGATCAGACCATTGACCAGGTCTTTGCTGATGAGCAGGAGAAGCTGATAGCGTTACCGGTATCTCCCTTTGACGGCTATCAGGGCACTACTGCCCGTGTCAGTTCGCAGCTCCTGGTATCGTTTGACCGCAACCGTTACAGCGTTAACGCCATGGCTGCGGGAAAGGTCGTCGAGGTTAGAGCCTACGCCAACCGGATCATCATGGTGATGAACGACACCACCGTCGGTATCCATAAGCGTCATATGGGGCGCGACAGGGTGATCTATGATCCCTGGCATTATCTCGCTGTACTCGAGCAGAAACCGGGTGCATTGCGCAACGGAGCACCATTTAAGCGCTGGGATCTGCCAGCTGCCATGCAGGAGGTACGGACTCTACTGGAAACACGTCCTGATGGCGACCGGCAGTTTGTCGCCATCCTTGCAGCAGTAAAGCGCTACGGACTTGATGATGTGACAGCAGCCTGCGGTAGAGCGCTGGCAGACAAGACCGTCAGTGGGGATCTGATCCTGGCCCTGCTGTCCCGGCAGCACGATGAGCCGCAGCCAGCTCCGGTGCAGCTATCACAACAGTTGCCGCTTCTGGCCATGATTCCGGTAGTGGATTGCAACCGATATGACCGCCTGCTCAGAGGAGGCGTCTATGGCACTGCGTGACCGGATCATGACGGCAATCGGCACCCTCGGCCTCTACGGCATGAAGTCTACCCTGGACGAGATCCTGGCTGCAGGCATCAAGAGTCGGGCCACTCCGGAGAAGATCATCTGCGATCTACTGGAAGCCGAGATGGCAGAACGAACAGTCAGGAGTATCCGCTATCGGATGAGCCTGGCCAAATTTCCGGTGGACAAGGATCTGGATCGCTTTGAATTCAACGTAAGCCCGGTCAATGAGATGCAGGTCAGAAACCTCCATGAAGGGCGATTCCTTTCCGATCACACCAACGTCATCATGGTGGGTGGCACCGGAACCGGCAAGACGCATCTGGCTATCTCCATTGCACGGCAGACCATCAGGAACGGCCGCAAGGCCAGATTCTTCAACGTGCTTGATCTGGTGAATCAACTGGAACAGGAGAAACTGGATAACCGGGGTGGAAAGCTTGCGGAACAGCTGGCACGACATGATCTGGTTATTCTGGATGAACTTGGCTATCTGCCGTTCTCAAAGGCTGGAGGACAGCTTCTGTTTCACCTGATCTCGAAGCTGTACGAACGGACATCGCTGATCATTACCACCAACCTGACATTCGGTGAATGGCCGCAGGTGTTTGGAGACGGCAAAATGACCACAGCCCTGCTGGACAGGATCACACATCACTGCGAAATCGTCGAAACCGGAAATGAAAGCTGGAGAATCAGAACACGAATCAACAACTGAAAATTAACGCTGGGGGGTGGGTCAAAATACACGCCGATGGTGGGTCAAATTTCAACGCCGATTGACATTCCCGGAAAGAAAGTCGGTGAGCAGCAGTATTATGGTGTTGGACCGTTGTTCGCCATACACTGCTCCAGAGGAGGCGATGATCAATATGGCGGGATCTTCTGGTTTGATCCTCAAAAGGAATTGGCCAAGCCGGATCTGAGGGTTAAGCAGCTCTTTGGGCATACGCCGGTGCCAGGTCCTCTCAAACGGGACGAGTGGAACAACATCAACATTGAAGGTGGTTGCTGGGTGTTCGATACTGAACTGGACGACTTTGTGGTGATAAAATAGGTTACATGCGTTCAAACGGTAGATATGCTTGATGTCCTACTCTAACCGCAGCAACCTGGATTTGCTTCTCTCTGATTTTTTGCCTTGTTTCCAGGTAGCCCTAGTCAGGCTGATATGCTCTCATTCCAATGAGGGACTAATTTTGCCGATTAACACTCCGCTGGGGGAAACTTAACTTGCAGCACAATTATTAATGATGACATTTTTTTTGAGTTTTGATATTAGGATATGCGAATATCATTTAAGGGGTTGTCATGTCATTAGTTATAGAAAATTATTGGGTCACTGTTCTGAAGGCCCTCGGTCATCCCACCCGTCTGCAGATCGTGATGGAACTCCTGAAGGGCACCAAATGCGTGACCGACATTCACGAAATCCTGCCCGCTTCACAGGCCAACATCTCCCAGCACCTCACGGTATTGCGTAACGCCCGGATCGTTGACTTTGCCCAGGACGGTTCCCAGCGTTGCTACTACGTCTGCCGCCCTGAACTGGTGCAAGGAGTATTGGAGCTCTTACGCAATGAACAGCCGGAGAGCCGGGGCACCAAGGTGCAATGCTGCCTACGGAAACCGGAAAGCGAAGGCAATCACTAAAAGGCATATTTGCCTTATCAAGGAGGAGTCAGATGAAACTCGCTGTTGTCATCTCTCAATCAAATGCAGAACAGGTCTTTACAGCCCTGAGGTTTGCAAACTTTTCACGCGGCAAAAATGATGACGTAACAGTCTTTCTGACTGCTGAAGGAGTCGAAGCTGTGCGGCTTGATGATCCTCGTTTTGATGTCAAGGGGCAGGCAACCAGCTTTGTTCAGCAGGGCGGCATAATTCTCGGCTGTGGTTCCTGTTTAAAGTTACGGGATCTGGCAGGCAGTGACATCTGCTCCGTTTCCACCATGCAGGGACTTTATGACCTGATTGTTGAAGCAGACAAGGTTGTTACCTTTTAGTTGAAAGGAATGGTTTGATGAGCACAATAGAACATCATCGCCTGATTATCCTCGGTTCCGGCCCTGCCGGGTATACCGCCGCCATCTATGCTGCCCGGGCCAACCTCAGCCCAGTGCTGATCGCAGGTCTTCAACCCGGTGGTCAGTTAACCACCACCACTGAAGTGGATAACTGGCCCGGCGACCATGCCGGAGTTGAAGGCCCAGACCTGATGGAGCGGATGCGTCAGCATGCCGAACGGTTTGACACCCGCATCATCTATGACCAGATCGTTACGACCAACCTCACGCAACGTCCCTTTGTACTTACTGCAGATAGCGGCAGCACCTATACCTGTGACGCCCTGATCATTGCAACCGGTGCCTCGGCAAAATATCTGGGACTACCGTCTGAAGAGGCGTTCAAGGGCAAAGGGGTGTCAGCCTGCGCCACCTGTGACGGCTTTTTCTATCGCAACCTGCCGGTAGCTGTGATCGGCGGCGGCAATACCGCCGTGGAGGAAGCACTCTATCTGGCCAATATCGCCTCCCACGTTACGGTCATTCATCGCCGCGACCAGTTCAGATCGGAAAAGATCCTCTCTGACAAGCTTAAGGCCAAGGCTGCTGAAGGCAAGGTAACAATCGAATGGTTCCATGTCCTGGATGAAGTGCTTGGTAACAGCAACGGAGTAACCGGCATCAGAATCAAGGATGTTCGAGACGGATCAACCAAAGAAATCAGCGTAGAGGCTGCATTTATCGCTATCGGGCACTCACCCAACACCGGCATCTTTGACGGCCAGCTTGCAATGCAGGACGGCTATCTCAAGACCAAAGGCGGTTCTGAAGGATTTGCCACCCAGACCAGCATCCCCGGCGTATTTGCTGCCGGTGACTGCCAGGATTACATCTACCGTCAGGCCATCACCTCTGCAGGAACCGGTTGCATGGCTGCACTGGACGCTGAACGCTACCTTGATGGACTGCAACAGTCATAACCACCACAGAAAGGAGTTGTACCAGATGAAGATCAAGATTCAGTACTGCGCATCCTGAGGGCATCAGCCCAGGGCAGCGAGTCTCGCTGCTGAACTGAAGGACAAGTTAAAAACCGAGGATGTCACCATTGAAGTCGGGCCGCAGAAGAGTGAGTTTGCCGTGTTCGTGGATGAAGTGCAGATATTTTCCCGTCTGGAGCAGCGCCGTTTTCCTGAAACCGACGAACTGGTGGATATCTGCTCAAAGATTGCCGGAAAGTAATTGAAGGACGCCATGCAGACCACCACCGAGACAGAACGGTATCTGAAATCATGCGCAACAGCTTTCTGGCAGCAGGTATTTGATGCAGAGCTGAAGTACCTGCTGCAGCATCTTCAGCCAAAGGATGAAATCCTGAGTGTGGGCTGCGGACCGGCCATCATGGAGCGTCGCCTGACTGAGCAGGGATTTCTGGTGGTAGGACTGGATGTTTCCCGAGAGGCGCTGGCCTGTGCCGGTGATGCGATCAGGGCCGTGGCTGCCCCGGCAGAAGAGATGCCGTTTTTAGACAACTCCTTTGACGTGGTGCTGTATATAGCCTCACTGCAGTTTATTGATGATTACCGTGCTGCCCTGCAGCGGACAGCGGAAGTATTGAGGCCGGGAGGCAGGCTGATTGCCTTGCTGCTGAATCCGGCCTCTAATTTTTTCAGAGAGAGATACGCCAACAGCGAATCCTATGTCCACAAGCTGAAGCATACTGATCTGGCTGTCATTGAAGAAATAGCTTCAAAATGGTTTGAAACAAGCGGTGAATACTATCTGGGGATAGACGGCGACCGGCTGTTTGAAAGTTCAGACCCGGCAGAAGCAGCGCTGTATATTGTCCATGGCAGGGGTAGGCAGCTAAATCAGGTTCTATAGTGCACTCAAGAGGCTGGTTGGATTGTCAGTTGAGTATGCCCCAGCATCCGTAAAACAATTATTGCTCTTCCCTTGATTTGAGTGAGGCATGATATCTGAATGCTTCATCAATCGTATTTAGAATGACGTCATCATTCCAGGGCTTGCTTAGGAACTTGTAGATTGATCCCCGGTTGATGGCATCGGTGGCTGTGTTCAGGTCGGCATGAGCGGTCAAAATGATGCGGACTGTGTCGGGGTAGAGCTCCTTGACCCGGCTCAGGAATTCTGTGCCAGTCATGATAGGCATACTCTGGTCTGCGACAATGATTGAAACCTGATTATTTGCCAGCAGCTCGAATCCTTCTGCAGCACTACCGCCAATCAGCACCTCATATTCCTCCAGCAGAAGTAGCCGTTGTAGTGCCAGTGCCACGTCTTTCTCGTCATCCACCAAGAGGATGGTCTTTTTCTGGCCGTGGCTGTTGTCAGGTGCAAGCTGCAGTTGACAATCTTCGCGTAGCAGTTGCTCAAATGCAACGGCTGTCACTGGCCGACTGAAGTAATAGCCCTGAATCTCGTCACAACCATGTAAACGGAGATAATTCAACTGCCCTTCAGTTTCGACCCCTTCAGCAATTACCTTTAAATGAAGGCTGTGTGCCATGGCGATCACTGTTGTGGCAATTGCGGCATTGTCAGGGTTGCTGGTTATATCCCGTACAAAAGATTGATCAATCTTAAGTTTATCGAAGGGAAAACGAGTCAGGTACCCTAAACTGGAATAACCTGTCCCGAAGTCATCCATTGCCAGAGATATTCCCATGTTTTTCAAAGCTTTGAGGATGGTTGTTACTCGTTCCGCGTCCTGCATAACCATGCTTTCGGTAATTTCCAGTTCCAGATAGCGCGGATTGAGATTGGTCTCTAGCAATATCTGGTCTATCAGACCGGTAACATTTTGCTGCCAGAGTTGACGTCCCGAGAGATTAACCGCTACGGTCAACGGGGCAAAACCGGCATCCTGCCAAGCCTTGTTTTGCATGCAAGCGGTTCTGAGTACCCACTCGCCAATCGACTCGATCAGGCCGGTTTCTTCGGCCAAGGGTATGAAGGTGGTCGGCGATACCATCCCCATTTCAGGATGCTGCCAACGAATTAAAGCCTCCATGCTGGTGATCCGCCCAGTGTCCAAACTCACCTTCGGCTGGTAATATACGTGAAATTCATCATGTTCTAAGGCTCGTCGCAGATGTTTTTCCATGGTCATGCGCTCAAAAGAACGGGCATTCATTTCGCCAGTGAAAAACTGGAATGTATTACGACCCTGCGCCTTGGACCGGTACATTGCCATATCAGCATTTTTAACGAGTGTCTGTACGTCTTCCCCGTCTCGCGGAGAGACACTTATACCGATACTACAGGTGATTACGAGCTCATGTTCGTCTATGCAGAAAGGTTGTGCTATCGACTTCAGTATCTTTTTGGCAATCATGGTTGCATGATCGGAAACGGACTGGTCAGAGATGACGATGACAAACTCGTCTCCTCCCTGACGTGCCACAGTATCGCCAGATCTCACACAACCAGCCAGGCGTTCGGCAGCGATCTTCAGGAGTTTGTCGCCGACGTCGTGCCCCAGGCTGTCGTTAATGAACTTGAAGTTGTCCAGATCAACAAAAAATAGTGCTACCTCATTATGGTTCCGCCGGGACATGAGCAGCGCTTGCTGGATACGGTCGGTAAGCAGGTTGCGATTGGGAAGACTGGTCAGATCATCATGATTGGCCTGGTATTCAAGCTGTTCCTCGTACCGTTTGCGTTCGCTAATATCTTCCAAGGTCTCAATGGCGGCCAGCAGCTTGCCCTTACTGTTGCGAATCGGGGCGGCGTTGAACATGATATAGCGTTCTTTGCCGTTGAGGTTCTGATACCAACCTTCCGCCTGAACCCCTTCCGGGATAAAGTTGGATTTTGCAAAGTTGCTGAAATATTGAGCGGCCTGCGCCGTGTCACCATCGATGATACTGTCTGCTAACACAGGCCTCTTGTGGTCATAAAATGCCTTCCAGGCCTCATCCCGGCCAAGCATGGCTTCCGCCCGGATACCGGTTAACTCCTCACAGGCCCGGTTCCAGATAATGACCTGATGTGTCGGATTAAGAACAAAGCTGGGTACCGCACTATTTTGCACTAGACTTTCAGCAAACTCCTTCTGCTCAAACATCACATTTTCAAGCCGCCTGCGTTCCGCGATGTTGTGGATGATAGCAATGAACGTCAAACGATCTCCCGTGTCCTGCCTGCTGATGGAAAGCTCCAGCGGAAAGAGGGTCTGATCCTTGTGGTAACCAACCGTTTCATGACGCACACCTGCTTCCATATAGGTAGCAGTGAGGCCAAACGCTTCATCGCTAATTTGTGGAATGATACGTCCGATGGGTTGTCCGATTATTTCATCAGACAGATACCCAAACATCTTTTCCGCTGCCGGATTCAACGACTCTACATTTCCCTGATTATCAAAATTGACCACGGCATCTACAATGTGTTCCAAGGCAGCTTTTGTCCTGTTGAATTCCGACAGAGCTGCATTTCGCAATGGTCTGGCAATCAGCCACCATATGAATGGGGCACTGATAAGTGTTAATAATAATCCGTCAGTGAGGCTTTGGATAAAATGCGGGGCATCAGGAGGCAGAATGAATGGGAGAAGGAACATGATGAGTATTTCTGCCCAGGAAATAATCGCCAGTAGAAGGGCAGCTATCTGCAGCGGCTGGGGGACTCGCTGGTAAAGACGGGGGTGCATGGTCATGACAACATCCACCTTTTAGTGTTCATTTTAATTGAGTTGGACCAAATTAATACAATCTGAGTACTTTGACATGTAACAGGCCATTTTTACTGCTTCAATTTCAACAGTTGTTGATACTGTCTATAATGAATTTCCGATTCGCTTCCTGAAAATCGGTTAGTTTAAAGTGAGACTGTTAAGGAGGGTAGCTGATGGTTGTGCCCGCCACCCGTTCCAGGCTGTTCAGGGTATGGGGTTTTGCGTGGTGAAGGTCGTATATCTCCATGACATTGATGCTGCGCACCAGGAGCGCATCGGCGATAAGGGAGCGGTGACAACGCCAGGGTACGGCCTCGACGCACATCAGCGCAACGGTGTGCCGGGTGACGAGTTGTAGCAAGTCCGTGATGGCAGCCTCAAAGGTCGGGGTCTGCATGTAATCGGCAAATCCCCGAAAAGAGGCATTCTTCCAGCCGGTATTGGGTGAGTCGGCGCGGCTGTGTCGTAGACCGCCCAGTCCTTTCAGATGTTGATAGTCGATACCCTGGGTTGGTAGAAAGAGCTGCAAGTCATCGGCGTTGAATTGGGGGGTGTGACGGGAACGAGGAATGCTGCGGACATCTGCCAAGAGTCCGATGCCGTACCGCTTCAGCAACTCTGTGAAATCGTCGAGGCTGCGGGTTGAGTGGCCGACTGTATAGACGTTTACATTCCCGGGTGTCATTGCCATGATCCCCTCTTCCGCCTTGCGTGATGCGCGGCTTGTAGTATGATCTTTCCTGTTGTCACCCTCAAGCGCGGAGAGGTCTCATCATATCATGAAACGCTCATTGTTCTGCATTGTTGTGTTCATGCTGCTTACGTTGCCTGTTGCCGGCTTTGCCACGGAAGAGTATGCCCGTCAAACCGGTCTGACATGTGCTGCCTGTCATGCTGATCCCATCGGTGGCGGCGAGCTGACCGCTCTTGGGAAGGCGTTCAGCGAAAGGCAGCAGGCCCAGTCGCAACCCAATCAGATGACAACGGCAGCAAAAGGGTTCAGGTTCGCGGTCGGTTACATCCATATGCTGACCGCCATCCTCTGGTTCGGTACGATCCTGTACGTCCATCTGGTGCTGAAACCGGCCTATGCCGCTGGCGGCCTGCCGCGCGGCGAAGTACGGGTTGGCATACTTTCAATGCTCATGATGGGCCTGACCGGCCTGGTGTTGACCTATTATCGTGTCCCCTCCCTGGATGTCTTGCTGCATACCCGTTTCGGCCTGCTGTTGCTGGTCAAGGTCGGGTTGTATCTGGTCATGGTCTCGTCGGCCGCAGTGGTGGTGACGGTGATCGGCCCCCGGCTCAAGCGAAAGATGCAGGCGCCCCCCACGCCGGTTACGGGCGGCGATATGACCAGTACCGAGCTTGCCGCCTGCGACGGCAGGGATGGGCGACCAGCCTACTTTGCCTACAACGGCCTGATCTACGATGCGACCGCCAGCGCCCTCTGGAAACAGGGCCAGCACATGGCGCGACATCAGGCCGGCATGGATCTGGGCGAGGCGCTGAAGCTGGCTCCCCATGACGAGGACCGGGTACAGCGCTTGCCGGTGGTCGGCAAACTGCTTGCCAGCCGCGCGGAGAAAACCCCGCTGCACCTGCGGGTCTTCTACACCATGGCCTACATGAACCTGACCATCGTGTTTCTGATCGTCCTGATTCTGGCCCTCTGGCGCTGGGGATGGTGATTAGCTGGCTACGAGCTTCGTTTCGCACTCTGTCAGCCGTTTTTTAAGCTCCTTTTCCTTTAGCCAGCGCTCGGTCACATCCCGCATAATCGAGGCGCAGCCCTGCATGGTTCCCTGTTCGTCATGCAACAGCACCATGCTGAACTCCAGCGAGACCTGGCTGCCGTCCTTGCGGATACCGGGTGACGAGAGCAGGCCGGTCTTATACTTGGTCTCGCCGCTGGCCATCACCCGATGGTAGCCTTCCCAGTGACGTCCCCGCAGTTTTTCCGGAATAAACAGGTCCAATGATTGGCCGATTGCCTCGGCGGCAGTAAATCCCAGGATCCGCTCGGCGCCGGCATTCCAGTAGCGGATGATCCCCTCCCGGTCGGCAATCAGAATGGCGTCCTGGGATTCGTTCAGGGTTTGGTGCAGAAAGGTTTCAAGCTGTTCCATGATCTGCTCTCCTTTTTATTAACAGGGCATCGGGGCGTTCTTGCGGCTGTAATACCACCAGGTCATGATAATACAACTGACATAAAAGATGATGAAACCGTACAGTGCGGCGTTGGGGCTGCCGGTCATGGCCAGCGATGTACCGAAACTCTTGGGGATGAAGAAACCGCCATAGGCCCCCAATGCTCCTGCAAAACCGAGCGCCGCAGCTGCTTCCTTGGCAGCGTCGACATTAACCTGGGCCTCATCACGACCGGTCGCGGCACGTTGATGCTCGGTCAGGTAGATTATCGGGATCATCCGGAAGGTAGAGGCATTGCCAACGCCGGTCAGGGTGAAAAGCAGCATGAACATAACCATGAACATGATAAAGCTGCCGGCGCTCGCGGCTGTTGGCATGGAGGCCAGCACGCCGAAGACCGCCAGCACCATGCCGATGAAGGTCCAGAAGGTGACCCTGGCGCCGCCCAGTTTGTCCGCGATCCAGCCGCCGATCGGCCGGGCAATCGCGCCCACCAGCGGTCCCAGAAAGGCGTACTGGGTGGGGTCGATAGCCGGGAACATCTTTTTGGTAAGCAGGGCAAAGCCGGCTGAAAAACCGATGAAGGAGCCGAAGGTCCCCAGGTAGAGCCAGCACATCAGCCAGTTATGCTTGCGCCTGAAGATCACCGCCTGTTCGCTGAAGGATGCCTTGGCCGAGGCGATATCATTCATGCCGAACCAGGCTGCGATGGTGGCAATCACGATGAACGGCACCCAGACAAAGCCGGCGTTCTGCAGCCAGAGCTGCTTGGTGACTACCCCTTTGACCCACAACTGCGGTTCTCCGCCCAACGAGCCGAACAGGCCGAAGGTGATTACCACCGGCACCAGAAACTGCATGGTGCTGACCCCCAGGTTGCCCAGCCCGGCGTTCATCCCCAGTGCGGTGCCCTTCTGGGCCTTGGGGTAGAAGAAGCTGATATTGGACATGCTGGAGGAGAAGTTGCCGCCGCCGAAGCCGCACAGCAGTGCCAGGATTACCATGGTGCTGTAGCTGGTACCTGGATTCTGCACCGCAAAACCGATGCCGATGGCTGGCAGCAGCAGCGAGGCGGTGCTGATGGCGGTCCAGCGCCGTCCGCCGAAGATCGGCACCATGAAGGAGTAGAAGATACGCAGGGTAGCGCCGGAGAGCGCCGGCAGGGCCGCCAGCCAGAACAACTGGTTCGGCGTATAGCTGAAGCCGATGTCCGGCAGCTTCACCACCACCATCGACCAGACCATCCAGACGGCGAAGGCCAACAGCAGAGCCGGTATCGATATCCAGAGGTTCCGGGAGGCAACTGCCTTGCCTTCCTGTTCCCAGAACTGCTTGTCTTCAGGTGTCCACGTGCTAAGTATGCGTGCCATGGGAGGCTCCTTGTGCTGATTCCGTTATTCGAGAATCTCAGCGATTTTAAGTTTGTGTGAACCTTTGCGGCTGGAGCTGCTGAAAAACATCAGCACCAGCGACAGGCAGGTCATGGCGAACAGGAACATGAAGGCTGAACTGCGGATGCCGGTCAGATCTACCAGGGCGCCGAACACAATCGGCAGCACAAACCCGCCCAGGCCGCCCATCAAGCCCACGATCCCGGAGATCACGCCGATGTTCTTGGGGTATTCGTCGGCAATATGCTTGAAGACCGAGGCCTTGCCGAATCCCCAGGCGATACCGACCACAAACAGCAGCACCGTAAATACCCAGACATTCAGGCCCACCACAAAGGTCGCCGGTCCTTGCACCGTCTTGACCGTAAAGCCCCCTTGGGGTAGCGAAAGCAGGAATAGGCAAACCCATGATATCCACAGGATGGCGTTAGTCACGGCATGGGCGCCGAGCTTGTCCGAGACCCAACCGCCCAAGGCGCGGATTACGCCGGAGGGCAGCACAAAGATGGCTGCCACCAACGCTGCAGTCTGGATTGAGAGGCCATACTCGCTGATGTAGTACTTGGTCATCCAGAGCGACAGCCCGACATAGCCGCCGAACACCATGGCGTAGTACTGACAGTAGCGCCAGACCCGCGGATCTTTAAGGGCCAGCAGTTGATCACGCATAGTGACTGATGAACTGACCCGGTGAGCCGGGTCAGAATAGGTCAGCAGCCAGAAGATGCCGCAGGTGGCCAGCATTGCCACAGCGTACACCTTAGGCACCATCTGCCAGCCGTAGGCGGCCACCAGCGATGGAGCCACGAACTTGGTCACGGCAGCCCCGGCATTGCCGGCACCGAAAATCCCCATGGCAAACCCTTGACGGGCCTTGCTGAACCAGCGGGCCACGTAGCTGATCCCCACCGAAAACGAGCCGCCAGCCACACCGACAAACAGCCCTAGCACCAGAAACTGCCAATACCGGGTGGCATCACCGATGACATAGATCGGCAGCACCGTGCAGAGCATCAGCACCAGAAACACGATCCGGCCGCCGTATTTGTCGGTCCACATCCCCAGAGGCAGCCTGATCAACGAACCGGACAGGATCGGGGTGGCAGCCAGCAGGCCGAACTCGGTCTCGTTCAGATTCAGGTTAGTCTTGATCGGGATACCGATGATCGAGAACATCACCCAGACCGCGAAACAGACCGTGAAGGCCAGCGTGCTGCCGGTCAGTACTGAAAGTTGCTTGTGGGTCTGGGATGCCATCGGCGGCCTCTATTCTTTGCCGTTTTCCGGCAGGGAATGCCACCGGTACGGAATCGGCGGGTCCTTGAGGAAGTCCAGCGGCAGAAACAGCAGATGCACCAGCTTGGTGAACGGTAGTACTGCCAGGAGCAGGAAGGCGCCGGCCACATGCAGGGTAAAGATGGTGGAGATGCCGATCAGATACTCCGGTTGCGGGTTAAGCATCAGCAGCGAGCGCAGGTAGGGGGTTGCCGTGGCAGGATACCACTGGGCCCCCCAGCTGTTGGTGATCGCCACCGCAATGCCGCTGGCGGTCTGAGACAAGAGCAGCAGCAGCGCCAGCCAGTCGGCCCGGAAGGTGACCTTGTTCAGCATCGGTGCGTTGGCCCGTCGCAGCAGCAGGATCAGACTGCCGACCAACGCCATGATGCCAAGACCCAGTCCGGTGGCTTCAACCACCAGCAGCTGGGTCGGATCACCCACCAGTCGGGAGGTAGTCTCGGGAAAGATGACCGCAAACAGGTGGGCTGCCAGCACCGGAATGATGCCGTAGTGCCAGGGATTGATCCCCCAGTAGAGCGCCTTGCGCTCCAGAAACTGGGTTGAGTAGGACGACCAGCGCAGACGGTTGCTGAACAGGCGATAAGGGGTGACCGCCAGCACCAGTGTCAGGGCAACATAGGGCAGGATCACAAAGACCAGGGTATTCAGCATGACGTCACCTCCTCGCAGTCAGCAGCGCAGATCGCGCCGGTTGCCGCAATGGTATAGGCCCACGGGCAGTCAGAACGCTGTGCAAAGGCCTGTTCCAGCTTGTGCAGACCTGCCAGCATCTGGCTGCGCAGGAAGGCGGGGCGCTCGTGTTGTTCAAGATGGGCCAGAAACCGCAGCAGTATCTCCAGGTGGTCCGGCAGCTCGTTGCTGGCTGGCGTAAAGTCGAAGCGCCGGAACTCGCCCTTCAGGCCGATAAGGTAGGTCCCTTTCTTCTGGTTGTCGCCATAGAGGTGATGCCCCAGGTAGGGGGCCAGGGCGGCATTGAAATCGAACAGCGCCACATAGGCCTCCTGCAGTTCAGCCAGCGATGAGCTGGTCACGGTCTCACCAAACGGGGCCGTCGGCAGCGTCAGTCCCCGCTCCTGCAGATGACGGGCAACCACGGCGTAGCTGTCCAGCAGTTCCTGCCGGTCACGGGGATAGGCGATCATGGCGGCTAATGCCTGATACACGTCGGTTGTGCTCATAGGCCACCTCGCGGAGTCTTGAGGATGCCAAAACCACGTCCCCCCTTGCGGAGGTATGGTTCCTTCATCTCCCGCTGTTGCCCTGGGATGATGCTGCGCTCGCGGTAACTGGCCACGGTGAACAGACGATACAGCTTGGTGGCGGACGTTTCGTCCAGTCCGGCCTCGGCCAACAGCGCCGGGTCAGCGGTCTCGCCCAGATTTTTGGCCCGCATCCAGACCCGCAGCGCAATCAGCTTGGCCAGTGACTGCGTCACCACCTGCTGATTGCCGCCACCCAGCAGGCTTGCCAGGTAATCGAGCGGCACCCGCAACTGTTCCAGGGCGGGGATCAGGCCGTGTTTCGCCACCTCGTGCAGATCGCCATGCTTGGCGATCACCGGCGAGAGAGACGGGATGTAGTAGGCCATCGGCATGGTGCGGAACTCGGCATGCAGCGGCAGGGCCATCCCCTGTTCCTTCACCAGAGTGTAGGCCGGCGAGTTGCAGGCCGCATCCAGCCAGTGGTCAGGTATGTTGTTTTTACGGGCCGCCTGCTGCACCGCCGGATCGTGGGGGTCAAGGATCAACGCCCGCTGGGCCTCAACCAGTTTGTCGTCAGGTTGCTTCAGGGCCTGTTCCACCCCATCGGCATCGTACAGCAGCACCCCCAGGTAGCGGATCCGGCCGACGCAGCTGTGTGAACAGGCGTTGCACTGACCAGTTTCGGTACGGGGGAAGCAGAAGATGCACTTTTCGGCCTTGCCGGTGGTCCAGTTGTAATAGACCTTCTTGTAGGGGCAGGCGCTGGTGCAGAAACGCCAGCCTTTACAGATATTTTGATCAACCAGCACAACGCCGTCTTCGCCACGCTTGTAGATGGCCCGCGAGGGGCAGGAGGCGGCGCAGGCCGGGTTAAGACAGTGGTTGCACAGCCGGGGCAGATACTGCATGAAAATCCGGCCGTAGTCTTCGATGATCGAGGCGTCGGCCAGGTTCGGGTCGTTGGCGGCATGCTGGCCCGACCCGGACAGATCGTCGTCCCAATTGGGGCCGCTGGTAACCTCCTCCATCTTCTGGCCGGATATCTGTGAGACGATATCGGCAGTCGGCTGATCGTCCCCCTTGGGAGCTCCATGCAGGTTGGCGTAATCCACGTCGAACGGCTCGTAATAATCAGTAATGGCCGGCATGTTAGGCTGAAAGAACATATTCAGCAGGGTAGGGCCTTTGCCCAGCCCCTTCAGGCGCAGTTCGCCGCCATCGTTGATCCAACCGCCTTTATAATGCTCCTGGTCTTCCCAGTTTTTGGGGTAGCCGATGCCCGGCTTGGTCTCGACATTGTTCCACCACATGTATTCGGCGCCCTGGCGGTCGGTCCAGATATTCTTGCAGGCGATGCTGCAGGTGTGGCAGCCGATGCACTTGTCCAGGTTGAATACCATCACCAGTTGAGATCTGACATTCATCGCCTCACCCCCTCAACTTTCTGACCACCACATAGCAGTCGCGGTTGACCCCGGTGGGCCCCCAGTAGTTGAAATAATAGGAAAACTGGGCATAGCCCCCCAGCATCAGGGTCGGCTTCAGGCGGATCCGGGCCAGACTGTTGTGGACGCCGCCTTTCTTGCCGGTTTTGCGGGATTTCTTGATGTTAATGGTCCGTTCCGGGGCGTGATACATGAAGACCGACCCCTTGGGGATGCGGGACGAGACGATCGCCTTGCAGACCACCACCCCGTTGTTGTTGATCAACTCCACCCCTTCGTTGTCTTCAATGCCGGCCTGGGCCGCATCCTCATGGTTCAGCCAGACCACCTGGCCGCCGCGGGAGAGGGTCAGCATCCGCAGGTTGTCGGTGTAGGTGGAGTGGATGCCCCACTTGCCGTGGGGGGTCAGGAAATTCAGCACCAGCCCGTCCTGGACTCCTTCCTGTAGCTCGTCCAGCACCGCTGCAGGCAGTTTGCCCTTGAAGGTGGGCAGTCCTTCATTGAACGAGGTGTACCAGGGGTGGTCCAGATAGAGTGATTGACGGCCGGACAAGGTGCGCCAAGGCACACCATGCTCCACATTCAGCACATAGGGTGAGTAGGGACGGCCGCCGTCGACCAGCCCGCTCCAGACCGGTGAATTGTGGAAACGGCGCGGCTGGCGGGTGATGTCATCCCAACTGATCCGGACGTTCCGGCTGCCTTCTGCCAGATGGGCCAACGGTTTGCCGATGCGGGCCTCCATGTTCTGGTAGGCCCGAACGGCCAGTTCGCCATTGGTTTCAGGGGCGAAGGCCAACAGGGTGTCGGCCACGTTCCGCTCATCCTCCAGATCAATATAGGTTTTGCCGCCCCAAGAGCGGGTCGGCAGCCTGTTCAGCAGGTCGGCATGGACGTCGTCGGCATCCCAGTTGACCCCGTGGGCCCCCAAGTGAGCGATGTTGGGACCCAGCGACATAAAGCGGTTGTAGAGGTTGACGTAGTCGCGTTCTACGATGGCCAGGTTGGGCATGGTCTTGCCCGGAATCGGCTCACACTCGCCCTGTTTCCAGTCCTTCACCCGGCGTTGGGCTATCTCGCCCGGCGTATCATGCAGCAGCGGGGCGGCAATGATATCCTTGAACGGCTCCGGGAAGTGGGGAGCAGACAGTTCGCTGACCTTTTTGGCGATCATGCTGAAGATCTTCCAGTCGGCCTTGGATTCCCAGGATGGCGGTACCGCAGCATCCATGCAATTGACAAAGGAATGCATGTCGGTGGTGTTGACATCCGATTTTTCGTACCAGGTGGCGGCCGGCAGTATGATGTCCGAGTAGACCGTGGAGGTGTCCATCCGGAAGTTCAGGTCCACGATCAGGTCCATCTTGCCTTCCGGGGCCTTGTCGTGCCAGACCAATTCCGTGACCTGGTCTTTGGCAACCTCGCTGGCCGTAACCGTGCTGTTGGGTGCGCCCAGTACATGTTTGAGGAAGTATTCGTGTCCCTTGGCGCTGGCCGAGATGGCGTTGGAACGCCAGATGAACCAGAGACGGGGGAAGTTCTCCGGCGCGTCCGGATCTTCAATGGCAAAGCGGGTCTCACCGCTTTGCAGCCGTTTAACCAGCCAGGCCCGGATAGCTGCATCGTCGGTTGCTCCGGCCTCGTGGGCCTGCTGCATCAACCGTAACGGGCTGTCGTTGAAGTGCGGCGCAAACGGCAGCCAGCCGAGCCGTACTGCCTTGGCATTGACATCAGCTGCATGGGCCGGAATGTTTTCACCGGTTTCCGGCTTGAAATAGTCGGTGAAGTTGCGGTCATAGCGCCACTGGTCGGAATGAATGTACCAGAAGCTGGGGGTGTTCTGCAGCCGCGACGGCTTGACCCAGTCCTGGGCCATGGCCACGGCGGTCCAGGGGGCCAGCGGCACAACTTTCTCCTGACCAACGTAGTGGGCCATGCCGCCGCCATTGCGGCCGACGCTGCCGGTCAGGAGCAGGGCGGTGATGAAGGAACGGTAGATCAGGTCGTTGTGGTACCAGTGATTGACCCCGGCCCCGGTGATGACCATGTTGCGGCCATTGCTCTTCTCGCCGTTCTCACCCCATTCGCGGGCGATCTGCAGCAGGGTCTCACGGCCGACCCCGGTATGTTTTTCCTGCCAGGCCGGGGTGAACGGCTTGTCATCGTCGTAGCTGGACGGATAATCTCCACCCAGGTCGCGGGATACGCCGAACTGGGCCAGCAGCAGATCAAAAACGGTGGTCACCAGCACCTCACCGTTCACGGTTTGGATGCTGCGGCAGGGGACTTCACGCAAGGCATCCTGCTCGCCCTCGTAGCGGAAACATACGGTGGTTGCCCGGTCGCCCAGCAGACTTAACGCGCAGTCGATCAGTTGGTTGTCCAAGACGTCGGTCATGTCCAGGTTCCAGTTGCCCGGCTTGGAATCCCAGCGCATCCCCAGGCTGCCCTTGGGAATCCTGATCTTGCCGCTTGCATCCGACACGCACAGGATCCACTCGCCCTGTTCCATGCCGGCGCTGCGCTCTAGTTCTGAGGCGCGCAGATGTTCGCCAGCCTGCCAGATGCCGTCGCGCTGTTCCAGCTTGACCAGGAACGGCAGGTCGGTGTAGGTGCGGGCGTACTCCTCAAAAAACGGCACCTGGCGGTCGACGTAAAATTCTTTCAGCAGCACGTGGTTCAGGGCCATCCAGAAGGCGCCGTCGTGGCCCTGTTCCACCGGCAGCCAGGTGTCGGCAAACTTGCTGGCGATGTTCAGGTCCGGCGACATGACCACCACCTTGGCGCCGCGGTAACGGGCTTCGGTCATGAAGTGGGAGTCGGGGGTGCGGGTCTGTGGCAGGTTGGCCCCGCACAGCACGATGTAGGAGGCGTTGTACCAGTCGGCTGATTCACAGACGTCGGTCTGCTCGCCCCAGACTTGCGGCGAGGCCGGCGGCAGGTCGCAGTACCAGTCGTAGAAGCTCATGCAGACCCCGCCCAGCAGTTGCAGAAAGCGGGTGCCGGCGGCGTAGCTGATCAGGGACATGGCCGGGATCGGGGTAAAACCGATGATCCGGTCCGGTCCGTGTTTTTGGGCGGTGTAGACCGTGGAGGCGGCGATCAGCTCAACCACCGTTTCCCAATCGGCCCGGCGGAAGCCGCCCATGCCCCGTTGGGAGGTGTAGCTGGCGCGCCTGTCGGGATTTTCAACAATGCTGGCCCAGGCAGTTACCGGATCGTCATGCTGTGCACGGGCTTCCTGCCAACGATCCAGCAGCGCGCCGCGCAGATAGGGATACTTCACCCGCAACGGACTGTAGAGATACCAGGAGTAGCTGATCCCACGCGGACAGCCGCGCGGTTCGTGGTTGGGGATGTCGCCACTCAATTGGGGATAGTCGTTGGCCTGCAGTTCCCAGCCGACAATACCGTCCTTGACATGCACCATCCAGCTGCAACCGCCGGTACAGTTGACGCCGTGGGTGCTGCGCACCACCTTGTCGTACTGCCAGCGGTTACGATAAAACTCTTCCCAGTCCCGTCCGCCACAGCAGCTCTCGTCTTTGATCCGGTTGTCGGCCATCAGGAAATCCTCCTCTTGTACAGTGCGAATCCGATCAGAAACAGTCCTGCAGCACCCATGCCGGCCAAGGGCAATGACCGGCCCGGTGTCGGCTGTTGTTCAGGCCCCGGCTGGCGGGCAAAGGCAGCCAGATCAGCATATTCCAGGTCAGACAAGGGATGTGCGGTATACATCTTCTTCATGACCGGTGTTTCGATGGCAGTGACGGCATCCTTGATCGCATCGGCACCATCGGGGGTGAACAGGCCGCCCAAGTCACCGGCCATCTTCCCGCCGTTGACACCCCGGTTTGCCAGGGCATGACAGGCCCCGCAGGGTGCGGCGCCCTTTGCAAAGGGGAGAGAGCCCGAGAAGCGGGCCGCACCCCGTTTGGCGTCCCCCACCACGGCTGCATCGACTGCCTGGTCTGCAAACGGTTCAGTGATCATTGCAAGCAACATGATGAGCAGACAGCTTATACCGCACACGAGCTTCATGGCTTTCCCCTTTCACCTCGGTTAATTGTATCGCGAGCATAAAACATTATTTTATCGTAACCTTGATCCATGTCAAAAAAGCGATATTTTATCGGTTAATTGAATATAAAAAACCGCCTGCCCAAAGCGGGGCAAACGGTCTAAAGATGGTTTGTAGCTGATATCTTCAACTTTTTTCGTACTGGTCGACAATCTGGCCGTAGTGCCGGCTGAACCCTTCCGGTGTGCGCTGTTCTGCAGTCTTATAGCGCTGAAGGATGTCTGCGCGTACGCCTTCCGGCAGTACCCGTTCCGCCAACGGGTAGAGCACTGCATCTTCCTTGGCGATATGATCCTTGAGCAGTTCGGCATAGGCCAGAGCATGCTCGGCTATTGCCGGGTAGCGTTCGTTGCGGCCAGCCCGGGCCTCACGTACCGCTTCCTCCAGCTGGCGCACATGGGAGCGCCCCAGGTCGTGCTCCATCAGCATGGCCGCCACCGGGCTGTGGTCGCGGGGCATGCCGTTTGCCACCAGTGCCTCGAACAGAACATCCTCTTCCTTGGCATGGTGAAAACGGTCGGCGTACTGACGGATGAAGTCGATACCGTCCAGATAGAATTGCCAGTTGGTGTATGCGCCAGCCGCCGTGAGCGGTGCGTTTTGCTCCAGCAGGGCGATCATCCGCAAGATAAGTTGGTGCTCGTCCACCAATGTCTGTGTAATGTTGGTCTTCATCAGTTCCTCCGGTTGCCGTCAACTCCGATCACGATCGTATCCACCGGAACATCCCGGCCGCTCTGCTTGATTGCTTCTGCCACCAGCATCGACAAGCCGCGGCAGCAGGGCACTTCCATGATGGCTACCGTCACTCGGGGGGTGTTGTTGGTCTGGATGATCTGTGACAGTTTCTCAACATACGGTGTCGTGTCGTCCAGCTTTGGGCAGGCGATGGCCAAGGCCTTGCCCTTGAGCAGATCGGCGTGCATGTTACCCATGGCAAAGGCCACGCAGTCGGCGCAGACCAACAGTTCAGCATCCTTGAAGTAGGTTGCGGTAGGCGGTACCAGATGGAGCTGTACCGGCCACTGCCGCAACTCAGAGGGCGCCTTGACGGTGTTAGTTTCGGTTGTTTCCTGACGTTCAATGACTCGTGCCATGCTGCCGGGGCAGCCACATCCCAAATTTCCCATGATTATTCTCCTTTTGTAGCCAGATAAGTGTTGATTTCCTGTTCGATCTTCGTTTCATCTTCTTTGGATAGTCCGTGGATCGAGACCACATCCTTCAAGAGGCAGATCCCTACCTTGCAAGTGACACAGCCGATATCGTAGCGAGCAAGCATCTCGCCGATTTCCGGATAGGTCTTGAGTACGTCCTGAATGGCCTGATTGCCGAGGTCGTGAGTGAACTGCATGTTTTCCTCCTTGATCGTTTCTGATCAAACCATAGCGTGGTCCGATATATAAAAGTATGACTGTCGTCAAAAAAGACAACTATTGTCCTGTTTGAAAGGGGAGAGTCTGATACGGGACTGTCGTCGTTAATGCAGGCGCTTTGACTGCATCAATTAATGGGAACGATTTTTTTGACCGCAGTCATGCCGTTTAAAAAATAGCTGCTATACTTATTGACCAATACAGCCGAGTAAAACTCATCCATGAGTTACCCACACCAACAAGGAGGATTCACCATGAGCATGTTCTGTAACCAGTGTGAGCAAGCTGCCAACGGTACCGGTTGCAATATTTCCGGAGTCTGCGGCA
>Ga0209016_1001064_pt1 | contig 24515 bp, 22 predicted proteins | sample EPASupsiteSAE305_FD_187265 | JGI IMG/M metagenome (GOLD analysis project Ga0209016, IMG submission 187265) | Bioremediated contaminated groundwater microbial communities from EPA Superfund site, New Mexico - SAE3-05 (SPAdes) (version 2) | ecosystem: Environmental > Aquatic > Deep subsurface >...
TTTCGCCTCGTCGCCTAATTGATCCCGGAGCACGGTTTCCACCAGAGTTTTCGAGACCCGGTCCAAAACCACCTCAACCCGAGGGGTACCGTTGAGAAGAACTGGTTCCACTCGGCGTAAGTGGAAGGCTCGACGTTGTCCAATCCGTAACTGCCCGCCGTACCGTTCATGCACTCCAATCCGGTTCAGTGGACAGAAGGCTATGATTTGCTCTCCAGGGATGATCTCGATCTCAACGTAGAAATTTTGTCCAGAATCGCATCTGATAATCTCTCCCCAGGTGAGTCTCTTTTCAAATGACTTGTAATACCGAACCAACTTGACGGCTGAAGCCATGGTCAGATGTTCTTCCAGATAATTCTTCAGCCTGTTTCGGGAAAGAAAAGCCGGAAGATCAAAGACTCGTTGCATGGTAAGGCCGTTTGATTTGCTATAGGCTACGGCCTCCAATCGCATATTTTCCTGAAGGAAAACCATGACCTCCAAACGGTACCATCGTGAAAGAAGACTGGAAAAAGCAGACTCGATTTCCTGAATCACTTCGGTCCTGGAAAGGCTGTGTCGGTTGGCAAGCGATGCTATGATGGACTGCATGGATGATCATCCCCCTTACTTCGATTGAAGATGCGACCGATCAAATGGTCTCTCTTCATTTTTCAGGGGGGATGACCTACTCGAATCTGAATAGTGACCAGGTGGAGACAGAAGGAGAGCTATTGCCGACGAAGAGCTTAACGACTCATCAAAAAAGAAAACCGCTCCGACTGTCCGCTACCTTTTCGACGGTGAGGGATCGTGCACCAAAATCCTCATCCAGATAGCCCTCCAACAGCAACGGCCCTTTTCTGAAGAGCAGGTGGCAGTATTGCTCGTAGACACTGGGAAACAAGGTGCATTTCACCAGACTGGTTTCATCTTCAAAGCTCAGGAATTGCATGGGCTCGCCTTTCTTGGTGCCAACGATCTTGCCGGTAATCAGCCAGCCGAGAAAGCGAACCCGGCTACGTTGGCAGACGGCGCGGGTTAGGAGATCGAGGAGTTCTCGTGCGGTCAGGGTTCCTGCCCGATTCCGCTGCTGGTCAAAAAGCGTAATGGGGTGGCGCTCACAGAGGAAGCCGAGCACCCGCTATTCGTTGCGCAACCGTTGCCGCTTATCCTCCGGCGGTAGGGGTGGTGGCGACGGATCGAGAGGAAAGAGGGTGCCTGCTCTTTTCCCGTTTTCCCCAGGGAATTTGCGTTAGCGAAAAATGGGTATGAAGGCGAGGTTGATCATGGCGATTATTCTATCCCGCGAGTAGCGGTTGCTGGCAGCCGTGCAAAATTTTATAGCGGCCGTAGCGAGCACGGAAGCACCAAGGCTTTCACTGAGGGATCAACAGTTACAAATAGCAACAGGTATACCTGCGCTATTGATTAGGGTACTCACATTAATATAGAACTCGGTCGGATCTCATATCCTTTTAGCAAAGAGTTTGGTCCAATCTAACAGTTCTGGAATATTCGCAAACCCGACGGTGTTCAGAGACCTTTTACTATGCATGAGAAGACAAGCTAGGCTACACCCCTCTTGGACGACAATATGTGCAGAAGATTAATGACATCCGGCCTAGAGAAAAGGTCGAAAACGATTTGGTCGACAAGTTCGAGTAGGGCACGGCGTTCGGGCTGGGTGAGGAATGATTGGGTGAATCCCATGCGTAGAATATGGAGCAATTCCCATAGGGTCAGGCCCTGGGCACCGTAGGCATAGGATGCCTGGAAGCATTCCTTGATCATGTTGGTGTGAGAGATAATCGGATTATCGGTGTTAATTGTTACTCTCAATCCCGCGTCGAGGTAAGTTTTCAATGGATACTCACGCCCTTGCTTCACTTCTTTTGGAGGATAGACAGCATTGGTTTGAAAATTGCTAACAGGACACAGTTCGATACAAATACCATCGTCTCTTGCTCGCTCCATCAACGCTTTGTCATCGACTAATGCCAAACCGTGTCCGAGACGACGCGCACGAAGATCCAGAATGGCACTTTCGACAAAATCGGCAGGAGCGTTTTCACCCGCATGCACTGTCACCGGAATGTGCAGACGGGCGATCTGCTCGTATTCGGTGCGAAACTTCTGGGGATGATGTTGATCCTCTTGTCCCGCTAAATCGAAACCCACGACTCGACATTCGCGGACGGCCTCCTCGACAAAGTCACGCGCTGTATTAGCGGGTTTCTGAGGACGTCCATATAGGACCGCACCCGCGCCAGCTTCGCGAACCAGCATTCGCGACGATTTATGTCGTTTGCCGGTGAGAATTACACTGACCTTGCAAGGAAAACGAAATCTGGCCAACTCCTCCTTAAACGGATTGAAAAGATCTTCAACCGTAAAGCGGCCCTTCCAAAGCCAAACGGACTTTTTTTTCTGTTCAAATTTTTTCTGATACATAGACAAGGCTATCTCCTGCGCCTGCCCCATAGCGGCACAGAAGCAATTGCATGCATCAGCAAATGGAATGCGTATTTCGGCATTTTCATATCCACTGAGGGCGGTACGAAGTTCCGCGTATAGCACACCATGACGAATAAATTCATTTATCGCTTGCTGGGCAAACAGGTGCATCAGAAATGGATGCTGAATATGTTCCGCACCGGAAAACTCGCAGCCGTCGAGATACCCCTCCAGGTTAGTCGAGCGAGTGCCGGAGGCCAGTAACCAAGCAATGGGATGTTCCCCCGGTTTGGGACAATCACCCAGAATATCGGAATCGCGAAATCCAGGTCCCAATGTAACCTCAACTTGTTTGTCGCATTCAGATGTCAATCGCCAGTTATTTCTCCGAATCCGTGCAACACCGAAGGCCGCTCGCCTTTCCCCCTCCTTATCGTAGAACAAACAGTGAAGCTTTTTCCACTTTTTTTCCGGAAACTCTCCGTTCAACAGTTCAGACGGCTTGATGATCGTGTTCTGGATTGTAATCGCAGCATCATACGGCTCTCCCGCAGCAAGAAAAATTATGAAACAACGAAGGAGATCATCTGAGGAGACCTTGATGGTTTCCTTGCCTATGGAACCATGCAGAAGTGCAAAGAAAAAAAGCACGGAATGCTGCTTTCTTTTCAACGCATCTAAAATTTTCAATTTATCGTGGTGGTCCGGCAAACCCAGTCCTTTGTGAAGGATGGATCTCAGTTTCGAATAGTTCACCTCCTTGTCATTATCTCTCGGAGAGGTATTCCTATTCGCTTCGCCCACCTCGATCTGATTCTCCAAGTATTTGCGAGTTTGCGATGAGATTTCCTCTATCCTGTTAGGCAAATCTATGATGCTGACGTATCTGTCATCCTGCTGAGGATTCTCAACATCGATATCGTTTAGCAGTCGCAGCTTACTACTCGAATTCGCTAATTTACAGAGCGAATTAAACACCTTTTTTACAGCATCGAAACCTTCCCAAGCTTTGGGGTCTTGGGGGTTCGGGTCATGTCGCAGTAGCATTATCAGCGACGCGACAACTAGGTACTCGGGAGTCATGCAGCTACCCGGATGGACGTGAATATCCGCCTTGGGTAGGATATTCAGTAACGGAGCGAGACGTTTTCCATCGAATGGTGACTCTTTCTCGCGAGCTTCCATCCGACCCGTATGAAAAGCCAAACGTGGCACACGACACGTACGCAGCATACCCAAAGTCTGATGGGGCAGGTTATAGAGCAAACGGAAATTGCGGTGATCAACGGCCGAGTGATCATACGTGGGCTGAAGGCTGGCGGCTATCATGCCGGGCAGGCCTAGCCATCGCTCCTTCATCAAATAACCACTTGCACCGCAGCGATAGGCCGTGTACGCCTTTGAAAAATCATTGGCCCTGCTAACGGCAATAATTTCTGGAAGTTCCCACGGAGTGTTTTTCGTCTTTTCCTTTTTATTGACGCCCGTTCTTTTCTCCAATTTGTTGGGGAGGTTGTGTTGCTCACGGATGTACCTCTCCACAACTCCTCGCCGGTCGCAACAAAGTCTTTGCACCCCGCGGATGATCCCGTAACCTGCCTCGATATCACCGCCGCCTGCGTCTTGGAATAGGATATCAACCAACACTACGCGGGTACGCGCCAAGAGTTCCAGCAACCCTTTGGACCGACTCTTATTGTCACCCAATCCTTCCCAGATAATTATGTCTTTCTTGTCCAACTCCGACCAAGAAGAATGCCTCTCGATCTCTTCCTGCGTAATCGTGTCGGGGTACTTCTTAGCTGCCTCAGTATTCCAAATCCAGAATTCGAAACCAGGTAAAAACGCGTTAATCGCTTCTGCGAAATTCTTCGCGCAGCCGTTCCGCTCTGGGTGGTCGTCAATCAACATCACCACATTCTGCAGTATCTCTCGTTTGTTTGATCTCCGGTTCACAGTTGTTAACCGGCATGATACGATGCAACACGCCGTGATGGCTTCGTGTAGGTCAAAACACTTATCCAAATATGCTTTCTTATTGGTACTTTTAAAGTCCAAAACATCTTGTTGATCCTCGGCATTGAGGTCGTGCTCTAGGCGGTTGTAGCGTTTACAGATCCGGCAAAGCCCGTAAAAGAACTGAGCACGAGATTGGCTTTTGATGAGTTCGCGAGCGGTATAGGATGGCCAACGGGGTTCATCCGGTTCTATCTGTGTTTTTGAGATGTACTTCCTATAATAAGTCGTAAACGGAAGCCCCGTAACACTGGCACCAAACCGAAACGTTTCATCGAGCCATTTTTTAAATTCATCAGATATGCCGTCTGCCCGGGATATATTGAACAACCACTCGCTCATACGGCCCTGCGTGAAGGGCGAGTGGTTTGCGATGTGGACATAGACGACGCGTTTCAGTTTGCCACCCAATCCGGCATGGAAGACAGTTAACTCATCAAGGGAAAACGGTTTGTCACGATTTCGCGGAGTAACAACGACCAGGTCCGCATATTTCTCGGCCGCTGCAAGGTATTGCGAATACTCGTCACAAGGTGACGTCAGAGGGATATCAACAAATGAGCTCGAATCAGCATTCTTTTTGTATTGCGCTTCCGGTATTCCAGAAGTAACGGCCTTGTCATTCTTACATGCAAGCTCAACATGACCGAGAGATGATAAATATGTTGACACTGCACTACCCATCGGGTCCAGTTGCCACCTTATCTCCCCCTCACCCTCCTTTTTCCCAAGCGCGTTCCATCCACAGACGATAAATTTAAGTGGTTGCTCGTTCATCTCAGAACCTCTAACGAGGACGGAAGCCTTGTCGTCTGATCAAGGAGGTAATCTATAGCACCTGCAAAAACGGGAATGCCGGGAATAATCCTATCAGCATAGACAGCAACATTTGGATCCTTTAAGCTGATGCCGTGCCAAGGAGCGACTAGTTTCCTGTTTTCGTCTGATATATTTCCAGGAAGCTCCCCACTGTTTAGGAAGGAAACCAACCCACAGGCCTCGACTATGGCTTGGGTCTCGCTCGTTTCTTGCCATCGTACAATATTCGGATAGGCAGCCTCAATCAGCTTCCAGTTCAATTCTGGCTGAGGTGTCCTACTCCCTAGCAGCCCTTCAGCTTCAGCTTTAAGTTCCTTATCCAGAGCAACAGTTTCAAAGCGCTGACTATTATAGATTGACACCCCCTGAAGAACTCCATTGAGATGCTTCGCGATCTGCAATACAATCTTCTCATTAGGTGCTTGGGATGTCTCGATTTGGTTTTTAAGTTCCGAGGAAGCACATTCACCTACAATATAGCGTGAAACCCGGCTGTCGTCGGACTTCAATAAACGAAAGAACTTTTCCCAATCAGTGACAGATTTAATTGAGAACCGCCAAACGATGGAGTTCATCATGTGGCCCAGCCAGTCGTGTAGCCGAGTTCTGGAGCCCTCAGTCATCCGCCCGATATACCTGGTGACTTCCCGTAACAGCTCAGATGTTTCCGAGATACCGCTCCTGTTCTTGGCTGCCTCAAGAAGAAGGCTCAACCGAAGCAATGCGGACTGTATATCTCGAAGTTTGGCGACCAATATCGGGAGGCCGGCAGCAGTCATCTCGATGGCCTGGACAAGTTGTCCCGCCTGCTTCCAACTCGGAATCGAGAGAATATCTTTCTTGAGTTCTTCGACCGCGATGCTGCCTCCTTGATTGTAACGCCGAGAATAATCCAGTGATCTTTTGAGGTTGAACGCTTTCTTTATCTCGGTTTCTGTTTTTGAAATACGCGATTCAGTTTCATTCTCTGTTGCTTTACCTTTTACTGCCTGTTTTTTGGATTTGCCTCCAATAGAGTGATGATAAAACGCTGCCCCATATACTTTATTCTTGATAAGGATGCCATTTTCATCGCCCGCAGCGGTACGTACAAGTTCTGCTGGGTCAAACAGATTCCCTTTCTCATCCTTACACCCATGCAGAATCAGAAGCGCAACGCCATCTAGCAGTAAGGACCACTTGTATTTCAACTCCTGGTCAAACCCCCATTGTGAGCAAAACTCGTCATGGGGTACATGACCCTTGGGTGCATATCCTCGCGTGGAAATGACTAGAAGGTATCGATCCATGATTATACCTCCAATTTCTTGTGCCGAGTAGCGGACATAGCCATGCGGGTGAGAGCTAACTTGGCCATACGGCTGTTATGGAACGCACGCTCGATGGCCGAAAAGGTTAGGAATTTATGGTTTGACGTCTCAACTTCAGGTGGAATGCCGCGGCCGGACTCGACAATTAACCAACACTCTCTAGAAATTGCTTCCAAAAACCCTTTGCCAAGATTAGCGACCTTGTCGTTCAAGTGGTCGGCCACACCCTGATGAACGATCACCAAATCGGGATTGATGGCATCGTTGTATTGGTCCGAGAATCTAACCTCTTTGACAACCAACAGGTCCTCTCCAATGGAAAAGTTGATCTCGACTTTCATTGAAGGACTACTCGAATCCGGAAGATCCCCTATCCACTTTTGTGATGCGATGGCGAAGATAGAACTCTTGTCCTGTGATGGCGGATTAAGGGCAAGGTGCGTTATCACATCCACACCCGCTTTGCGAGCAACGTGCCAAGCCGTAGCAGCCTGTTTGGTGTCACCAGTAAAGGCTTCACGAAATGCGTCTTTGCCTGCACCAGGTTCATCGAAGATACGGGTAATACGTTGAACGATGCGCTCGTCAATGACTAATACACGAAGCAACCCAGCCTCGGCCAACTCATAAGGCATGGTCCACGGCATCGCGAGGGAGGGATTGAACAAGGCACCGAAATCCATACTCGATTTATCGATGATGATCACCTTATCGTGCTCCAGGGAGCCAACTCCGGTTTCTTGAACCATTATTCCGTGGCGATCCACAACAACTCTCTGCTCACCAGGATGAATACCCTTGGCCTTCGTAAAACACTTGACGCTGTTCTTTGTGTCTAGATCATTCGCCCAGACACGTAGCGGCACAAGATTCTTTGTAAATCCCTTGGCAATCTTGCCATTGTGCTTGTCCGCCGCGATAATCCATTTATCGGTCGGACTATCTGTGTTCGCCTGTTGCAGATACACGTCCGCGCCGACGGGCTTGTTTTTGCGAAGGTATTCAATCCACGTTTCCCATAGCCAAATTGCGACACTGTCCGTATTAGTCCATTCGGGTAGAGCTTTTGCATGAGCGACCTTATTATTTAACCAAGTTGTTACATTGGTGTCGGTGTCGTCTGTTTCCCGGGTTCCTACAAAAATTATTCGGAAAGGAACTCGATACCGTTGCTCGTAAATCTTCTTCAGTGCCTGAGGTGCAAGGTCCTCCCCGTTGATCACTGCGAAATCACATGATGGGAGAGGATCGGCGGCATGGGCCGTGAGATCCTTGATCGAGTGAAGCACAACTCCTAAGGAGGCGAGCTTATCTTCTTGTACCTTGACCCGGTCATCGGACTCCCATCCGAAGAGGAGTGCCCTGCGGGCCTTGGGAATCTGAAACCGATACGCCAGACATTTGCCGTTAGAGTTTTCCGATTCGTCTATGGTAAGCACCTCCAGGCACGGGGGAACGGGCATTTCGTCTGGAGTATGCTGCTTGAGGAGGTTGGCGCAAAGAACCATATCTGCTATACCCCAAGCTTCCTTGCGCAATTCCCCCGTGACATTGTCAATGATGCACTGCTTGACAAGCTTTTCTATACGCATGTATAGGGGTTTGCTCTTGATCTCTTTCCCGGGATCGCTCAAGGAGTCCCAGACGGTGACGTGGCACGTCTCTTCTGTAAATTCGCCTTCCTTGATCAGAATATTTATAACCAACGGTACCCGGTCTTCGGAAGGACCACGATTTTTCGTTCCATGTTTGGCCGCGTTTCGGATTATATTTTCCAAAATACTGTAGATCGCCATCTCGCCCACTGAACCGGGAACAGCCACGCGGACATCGCTAACATCATTTAAAGTCTTTGCGTAGAGTTCCTGCGAAGCAAAATTGACGTGACGCATTGCATAAGGCGCACCATCTACCCCCTTCGGCCAAGAGAGTTCCTTGTCGGATATCCAATCGGAACAATATTCCACTTTGAATTCTTCACGTTTTTCATCCGGCAAAACCCGAAAACAACGGATGATAAGACGGGGTGTACAGAAATTCTTATATGTGAACCCTTCATTCGCGGCGAGGGTATCCATAAGAGCCGTATTTGCGATCAACGGTTGGATGACATCTTTGTAGAACCAGGCTCCGCGAGTGCTGACAAGCGGATTTGTGCTGAACTCTGCAATAAACTCCGCCTTGCGTTGAATGTACTCGTCCAACTTGTCCTTAAGTTCCTCTAGCATGGGGTATGCTTTGGTATTCCAATCCCCACCATCCCACCATTCGTCCTGAATAAACATTTTTCGCACACGCCGTTTCAAGTCATTCAACTTCGTCCGCGGCGTAACGTGACTACCTATATTGTGCGACATATTGCGAGTTAGAATCGCTGCGGCAGCAGCGCGGTTCCTCGCTCGTTTCATTTCTAGTGTAATTTCTCTCTCATAATATGCCGCTTCTTGCGTTCCAACGCGTGTAAGAATACTCTCGACGGCACGACTTAGTAATTCCATCTCTTTGTATGTCGGCGGCAATGTTCCATTCAAGAAGAAGATGGCACCTCCTTGAGCTCTGTCGTCATATGACAGGTAGGGAACGTGAAGAATTATTTTTCCTGTCTCGCCTTGATCCCTTTGGTTATCCTTTGATTGGTCGTCCTTGAGCAGCGACCAGTAAAGGCAAAATGTAGCAAGAAAGTTGAAGAGTAATGTCTCCTTGCTTTTGATGCGCTGCGGATCATTCAACGATTTTATTCGGTTTATCAGGTTTGAAACGCGCTCAAGTATGTCACATGACCACACTCCTGCTTGTAATCGCTTTAACTCTTCAAAAAATTTTACAAATTCTTTGCTCAAATTATCAATAACGCTTTTGTGTTTATCCCTTACTTGCCAAAAAACTTCAGGCCACTCATTTTCATTTTCTGGCTCTGTCCCATAGAGTCTAATGGCTTCATCAATAATGGCCATCAACGCCGTGATATCTATGAATCTATGATCCCCAGCAATTCGCGCTGGGCTGTCGTTAAAAGATCCGTCAGCGTTAATTCTACAAAGCAAGTAAGGGGGCTCACTATAAAAAGGCATTCTGATTTCGGAAGCTTTGTCCGGTGAAGTTAATCCATTTATATCGTGTTTTTTTTCGAACCACCTGGGCGACGAGAAAAACATTTTGAACACGGAAACAACAGGTTCGAAATTATGCTTGCCCGCTTCGTTAAAAAAATTGCGCGCTATACCGTACCGCTCCATTTTGCTTAGACAAGCCGAATTCTCGAGCAATTGAAACCGCTTTCGGTCTTTAGGTGCATACCAGTAATCCTTGGAAAACAGTGGTGTGTGCGTCTTGTGGCTCTGAACCGCACAGATACAATTTGCGTAACGGCTTTCACCGTCAAGGCTCCCAGGCCAGCACCGCCGCACGACCTCATCAAGATGTTCATTGGTAGCTGTTAGACAATCTTCAAGAGAGCCTTCATAGGAATCACTTCTGTGGTTATGGCGCGACAATTCGGTGGCTTTGGTCAAGGCGTTTCTTGCCAATCGGTCAACAATACGAGCCTTCCCAATTATCATCGAACGGTGCATCGGCGGGGCTGTAAGAAACCAAGAAATTATTTCTTCAACAATAATGAAACCGTCTTCTGTCAGTACAAATGAATTGCTCGCTATAAAATTGATAAGATTTTTCTTTTTTAGCGCCTTCAACGCTTTGCATGAATAATCCTGACCTAAATAACCCTTTATGTCATCAATCGAAATAGGCGATTGATATCGTTTCATTGAAAGAAGTGCTCTACGAAACATCTGTTGCTCAACAGACAAAAATGCTGCTAGCTCAACTGGTATGATACCTTTGTTTATGGCATATTCAAAATCTTGCATTCCTTTCGGTGAAATGAAAGCTAGACCATTCCAGTACCCATATGACGACAATCCGACTGGCAAAAGATTTCTATTTCCATAAAGGAAGTCTACGTGGTAAGCACATTCAACCCCCTCCACATCTTTGTGACGCCAAATAGATGCAACTTCAGAAACATAATCGAGACTCAGCAAACGGTCTCGTATCTTAATGCGGGACGACAATATGGGATTAACAAAACATTCGAATGCGGTAATTCTCTCCGAAAAAGATTGGAACTTTTTTGCCGACAAATCAGGAATACGATCAGTTCCGTGCCACAGCTGGTAGAACGTGAGGGATGATGGCTTCTTTTCTGAGTTTTGGATTAAGCGTTGTACTCGATCTAGCTCAGCGTCTATCGTTTCTTTTTTGGAAGAAGTAGCAAAACCAAACATAAAATCAAGATTTAGTCGATTAAGCTCTTTAGGCAATGATTTCAACATTCTCCTGACATCTTGTTCATCGTAGAGAAGTGGTGATCCACCACCTCGAATTCGACGAAGCAAGCCTGGTTGGAGACTTTGAATCCCAATGCTGAGTCGTAGATTATGTCCGCACTCTTGCTGCAAGGCTTCCAATTTATCCTTTGCGCCCTCATCCAATAATGATCTAGGATGACATTCGAAAGTAAGTTCAATACTACTGTTCTGGTTACTAGGTTCGCGATTCAATCCTCCAGTCCAATTGCTCAAGATGCTCAGCAAGTTCTTAATTTCTTGACTTTTCAAGCTGCTTGGGGTTCCGCCACCAATATAGACTGCTTTTGCAGCTTGACCATTAATCCCGTTTTCTTTGGAATAAACATCAGTAAGCTGCCTATGTATCAGTTCAAGATAAGAACTGGGGTTCAAAACCGGTATCTTGCAGTAGTGGCATTCAGGGCACGGATGTTCGCAATAGGGTATGTGAACATAGAGTGCAAATGAAGGGTCTGCTTGAGAGTCGTCTTGCGGGAACTGTGAGACTCCCGATTGAGGCAGTGTGTACCAGGGAGGATAGAAACTGGTGAAGGTATACCTCATAGGATCAAGGAATTCCGAGAGACCAGGAACCGATGAAACTTGAGCATACAGCTTTTCAGCTTGAGAAGATGGCTTTTCGTTGGGAACGCTCAATTGTGTCATTCTATGATAGGTTGTAAAATTAAAGGTTTACCAGCTTTCCGTCTGCGACGACTTTTACTCCAACGGGGAACTGAAAATCGCGGTTTTTATCACATGAAGCCACCCCTATAACCCCTTTGTAGGCACGAATATTTTTCATTTCCTCAAGAGCCCGGTCCATCTTGTAGCCGCCAGCGCTCCATGACTGAAGGAATATCGAGATAAGATCATAGGAATAAGCAGCATAATGGTCGGGCCTTCTACCGTATTTTGCGCTGTACGCTTCTACAAAACGAGTCTGTTCAGGAGTTCCGGGATTGGTTGGATCAAAACTTGTTGTTGTTACGAATACGCCGTTTGCCGCATTACCGGCTTGCTTGATAACCGCCGGAGCCATAAAACTACTGAAAGAACATATGTGGCCAGTATAGTTGCTCTCCCTAAGGCGCTGTGCAATAATAGCGATCGGTGCACCATAGCCTGCAAAGAATATCGCCTCAGGATTTGCTGCGAGCGTTTTTGTGATGATGTCTGCCAGTTGGCTTCCAGTCTTTTCGAATGATTCACGGATAACGACATTTCCACCAGCGGATGAGTAATGACGCGTGAAGCATTCTAAGGCATCGAGGCCAAACTCATCATTCACGTACAAGAAAGCTGCGCGTTTAGCACCTTTTTTGACAAGAAAATTCGCCATCGCTCCTGTCTCCTTGTCGCTACTAAGAAAATATCTGAATGTATTTGGTCGATTTAACGTGGAGCGTGACTGAGATACAACAGATAGCAACGATGGTTGCTCGGGGAATTGAGTCAGTACTGCTTCAGCGACGGCACTCATAACACAGGCTATGATTGGCACATTGCTTACATCACGAAGTTTGCGAAGTGCATTTAGCCCGGTCTTGGGATCATTTGCACTGTCTTCGACCAGAAGCCGAATCTTGCCATCGGGATGAGCCTCTTTAAACTGTACGGTGGCAAGTTCCATCCCTTCCCGACAAGACTGACCGACGTATGCAGCCCCACCTGTCATCGGGAGGATTGCCCCAATACCAGTCTCACGCTCCTGCTTGCCTGAGAAATGTCCATTAACAGCCAGTACAAGTACTACACCTGCAACCGCCACAATAGCTGCTGCCGCAATCCAACCAATCGTCTTCTTATGCATCATTTGCCCCCTGATTAAATTTTCGATCAAACGCCCAGGAGCGCACCACACGCTTTAAGGGTCGCAACGCCTCAAACTCAACAACTTGCTTGCATGTGATAATAAAATCACTTATTCATAAGTCCCGTTATCGATATTATCACCTTGTAAAAAAATAAAAAATATACCATGCAATCCTGAAACGGCAAACTATTTTGTTTGACAAACGCAACCAACATGTGATATTTTTATCACTATGAGAAAATCTCACGTTATAATTATTGATGATGACGAAGAATTCGCCAAAAATTTGGCAGGCGCCTTAGGGGGACTGTTTCGAATCGAGCTATGCCATTCTGAAGCAGATTTTCGCGAGCGATTCGCGTCTGGGCGCTATGATTTACTGATGATGGATATACGCCTGAAGTCAAATCGGGAAGGATTAGACCTGTTGAAGGAGGTCTTGGCGCGTGACCCATTGCAAGCGGCGGTCGTGATGACGGCATATGCTGACACAGAGACATACGCCGATGCGTTGGCATCGGGGGCCCTGACCTATCTGGACAAACGGGCGTTTTCCCCTATGTTGATCGCCCGTACAGTAGAGGCGCTCGTGGCGCAGGGTGCGTTACGGCGCAGGCTTGCGGTTGCGGAGCGCCTGCTGGCAGCATCGGAACATTACGAGATGATCGGCTTTAGCGACGGCATCAAGGCAGTGGGTGAACGGCTTCGTCGGGCTGCTGAGGATGGGGATGTGCCAGTGCTATTTTTGGGCGAACCAGGTAGCGGGCGTCAACTGGCGGCACGAACGCTGCATCGATGGAATCGGCGGAGGTCGGAGGGTCCTTTTATTGTTGCATCCTGCGAACATGCCGCTGCCACGAAGCCAGCGACCGCACTGTTCGGCGGCGTCCAATCTTTAGGAGAAAAAAACATTCTGGATTCCAGGGGCTGGGTCGATGACGCAAAGGGTGGAGTTCTGTACCTGAATGGATTGGGTGGGCTGGATGCCAACGAGATATCGGCGGTGGCAGAATTGATCGAGACGAGCTTGTTCAAACGAAACGGCGGGACGCATCGACTGGAGGCAGATATGCAGATTGTGGTGGCTCTGCGTTCAGACAAGGTGTCCGTGCCAAATGCGATCCGCACAGCGTTGGCCGCTCGGGGGGGGCTCGAGATTCGGATTCCGGCTTTACGAGAACGGCGAGAAGATATTTCGCTGATTGCCCAGTACACACTTCAGCAGGCTTATCGGCTTGGGCGGACGCAAGTTCGCTCATTCCGGGGAGCTGCACTAGCGGCACTGGAGTCACAGGTGTGGCCGGGGAATGTGCGAGAACTAAAAAGCGCTATCGAGTATGCCGCTATACGGGCGGATGCGACTGCTGCCCACGAGATAGGCCCTGAACACCTGCCCATGCCCACCACCCAGGGACCAGCGGTGCCTACAACAAGTCCGTCCGTGTTTGACTACCAGGTGAATCTAGCGCGAGCCGAGGTGGGCTTGGTCGAGTCAACCATCGATCGATTCGAGATCACGAAGAAATCCTGGCTCGGGGAACGCCTAGGCTACAACGATCGTTTTGCTTTTTCGCGCCGCGTGGTGAAGGCCTTTACGGGCTACCCGCAACTACGTGACGAGTTTCCTCGAACAGCGGCATTGTTCGAAGATGAGAAGTTTAATCGTCGCACATGACGTGAACACAAACGCAGAAATTGAACGATGAACCGAGTGAGTACAGTCCTACTAGTGGACGATATTTCCGAATATCTGGATGTTATGGAATTGAATCTGCCGGATTGCTGCCGGCCGGTACGGGCTGTTTCGACAGAAGAAGCACGGATGGTGGCCGCTCGAGAGAACCCGTCAGTGGCCGTGATCGATATCCGATTAAACGAGGATGATGACGGAAATCGCGAGGGATTGGACCTGCTGAAATGGATACTGGAGCACCATCCGAACACGGTGGTTGTAATGATCAGCGCATACCGGGAGTTCGATTATGCGGCGGAGTCGCTGATGCTTGGCGCGGAGTTCTTCCTGCGCAAGCCGATCCGGCCCGTCGAGTTCCGGAATACGGTGGCGAAAGCGATAGGGATGACCTGATTGCCATGATGATTGCTATACTGAACTGTGGGGCAACCCAGAGGCATGCATGAATCTGCTCCTCCAACTACTCGCCAATGGTTTGGTGAACGGCACGTTGTTTGCGGTGCTGGCAGTGGGGTTTGGTCTAGTGTGGCGGACGACCAATGTATTCCATGTCGCTTATGGTGGGCTATATGTTGGCTGTGCGTATTGTTTTCATATTCTAGTCGCGCGCCTAGGCACACCTGTATGGTGTGGGTTGCTCTTGACTGTTGCCTTGGCAGGACTTGCGGGTGCGCTTATTGAGATCGGATTCTATCGGCCGTTTTACCGCAAGCAGACATCGGCTGGGGCAGTCTTGATTGCTTCGCTAGGACTATTCGTGACGTTAGAGAATATGATCGCGCTTGGTTTCGGTAACGAATTACAGACATTGACCCGGGCGACAGCACCAGCGCTTCAGCTAGGCCTGGTGATGTTGACCCAATTACAGATAGTTCAATTTGTTGCGGGTGTTTCGGTGATCGGGGTATTTTGGTTACTTGTGCGCCGGATACCTATATTCAAGGCATTCTGGGCAATAGGCGACCAGCCTGAGTTAATTTCCGCGTTGGGCTTGCCGCTTTTTCGGTTGCGAGCGCTTGTGTTTGCTATCAGCACAATACTGGTGGCTGTTCCAGCTGCGCTGATCACGCTGGATTTGGGAGCCGACCCCCATATGGGGATGAGCTATCTGTTGGTTGCTGCGGTGTCGGTGCTTGTAGGAGGTCGAGATTCGTACTGCGGATGGGTCGGGGGCGCTGTACTGTTAGCGCTACTACAGAGCCTGGTGGTGTGGAAGTTCTCGGCGCGCTGGATAGACCTGGTCACTTTCGGCTTGCTGGTACAGATTCTTATATTTCGCCCGAACGGGCTGTTTGTTCGCCAGCGGCGAGTGGAGGAGGCAACATGAGCTACGTCTTCCACTTATCGGTTATTCTGGGTATTTATCTGGCATTGTCCTACTCGCTGAATCTAACTATGGGGTTTGGTGGACTATTGTCATTCTGTCATGCGGCCTTCTATGGCACTGGCGCTTATGGGTATGCGCTTCTGCTTCAGACGGGTGCGTCGCAGGCAGGCGCCTTGGCCGGGGCGATAGGTATTACAACTATACTAGCTTTGTTGATCGGGGTTGTGTCGCTACGTTTCCGTGGCGATATATTCCTTTTCATCACCCTGGGATTTCAGATGATCGTTTCCGTGGTGTTGTATAACTGGGTAGAGCTAACCAATGGACCGTATGGCATTGCGAGCATCCCGCGCCCAGAGCTCTTCGGGGTCACGATGCGCACTCCATTACAATACGCGATCTTGACGGCCGCAATGCTGGCGCTGCTCTTGCCGCTACTTTTTCGACTGTACCGTTCGCCCTTCGGACTGCTGCTGAAGGCTCTTCGGGAAGATGAAGTGGCTGCCAAATCACTGGGAATCAACGCACACGCCATATTCCTGCAGGCATTCATCATCGCCGCGGCCATTGCGGCTTTTCCGGGTGCGTTGTACGCCAGTTATGTGACCTATATTGATCCCACATCCTTCACTCTCAAAGAAAGCATTTTTTTGGCTGCAATCCTCCTTCTGGGAGGTGCTGGCAACCGCAAGGGTCCGCTGGTCGGTGCTATTATCATGGTTTTACTGCCGGAAGCTCTCCGATTTCTTGGAATGCCGGATGCCATTGCACACAACATGCGTGAAGTAATCTACGGATTGATGTTGATATTTTTAATGTATTTCCGTCCAAAAGGAATCGCCGGCGAGTTCCGAATGACGCAACGATGAATAACGCATTACTGATCAAGGATGTGGGAAAACGATTCGGTGACACATGGGTGCTCCGAGACGTACGAGTAGCCGTACCGAAGGGAAAAATCACGGCGTTTATGGGGCCGAATGGTGCGGGAAAAACGACCCTTTTTCATGTAATCTCGGGTGCCCTCAAGCCGGATATTGGACACGTGTATTTCGAGGGAGTGGACATCACGGGGTGGCCCTCTCATGCCATAGCCTTACAGGGAATTGGACGTCAGTTTCAGGACGTTCGCGTCTTTAAGGCCCTTACAGTGCTGGAAAACGTTGTGGTCGGCCTAGTGCCTCAGCAACACCAAAAGGCGTGGTGGGCCTGGCTCCAGCCAATCAAAACCGACCGTTCGATGCAGAAGATCCGGCATGAAGCCGAACACTGGCTCGACTATGTGGGACTTGCGGATGCTCGTACGCAGGCAGCGGGAGAACTGTCGTTTGGACAACAGAAGCTTCTATCGTTGGCGCGACTGTTCGCCAAGGACTTTTCATGTTTGTTGCTGGACGAACCGACAGCGGGTGTTTCACCAGCCATGATCGAACGAATTATCACGCTTATTCGAAAACGCGTTGATGAAGGAGCTTTGTCGGTGACGGCTTTCGTGGAACATAACATGAACGCAGTAGAGCACTTGGCAGACTGGATTCATTTCATGCATGAAGGGCGCATTGCCTTCAGCGGAAGAAGCGACCATGTACTCGGCTGCGAGATTGTACGCGAATTGTATATGGGGATCTGATGCAGAAGGTTCTCACAGTCGAACATGTTGAAGGCGGATATGGTGACCGCCAGGTGCTGCATGATGTCTCGCTTGATATCTCTCTGGGCGAGCGACTGTTGCTGGTTGGCCCTAACGGATGCGGTAAGACCACATTGCTAAAGATTGTGGCCGGAGCGCTGCAGGCCACGCGTGGGCGCATAATTTTCCTGGAGACTGATGTCTCCAACGAACCCACACACGAACGTGTGAAGAATGGGATCGGCTACCTAATGCAGACACACAACGTGTTCCCCAGTCTGTCCGTTGAAGAAAATCTGCACCTAAGCTTCTGGCGCGGCAAAGGTGTATTTCAGGCACAACGTGATTGGCTACTTGATATATTCCCCATGCTGAAGGACAAGCTTTTGCGCCGAGCCGGTCTGTTATCGGGTGGTGAACGGCAGGCTTTGGCCGTGGCAATGGTCGTCATGCACCCGGTTAAGCTCCTGCTACTTGATGAACCGACGGCAGGGCTTTCACCGAAAGCCGCAGAGGAAATCCTTATTGCCGTACAACGGGCGCAAGTGGCGCTTGGCTTCTCAAGCATTATGGTGGAACACAACCTTCGCGTCGTTACCCCTTGGGTGTCGCGTGTTGTTTTAATGCAGCAGGGCAGCTTAGTGGCTGCGGAATCTGACCCCAAGCGACTTTTGGACCGCGACTGGCTGCAAAGGTACTACTTCAAATGAGAAGAATTATTGTCTCCATTACCGAACAGGCGGATACCGCCAAAGCCATCGATTCGTACATCCGCTCCACCATGAACGATCATATAGATTCTTATTACATGACATATTGCGGTGAATTACTATCTGGGGCACTCATCCGACAAGCCGATTTATTTGTTATAGAGTTGTTCGCCACCGATTCTGTTGGCCCATATACCGAAGGGCTCCATGCAGCTGTTAAGTGGATATCTCTCGGAAAACGTGCGCTCATTGTATCCGGGAGCGCCATCGCGGAAAAGATTGAGAGTCCTCTATATTGGGATCTGGCATCTAGAGACACGCTAAAGAGCCGCATGATATCTGTTCTTGAATCTCCTACGCCAAGCCCATCAGCTCTCGATACCGTGAAAAAGCACTTCCACCGGTACTACCGGAAAGCTGAAGACCCACACCGGGAATTGAAAACGGTCGGCATAGACAAATAGAGAGGCTAGTATCTATTCACAACTCTTCACGCTATGTCTACGAAATTTTGTCGATTTCAGCGAAAGTTATCACCCGTTCTGAAGCTCATTCCTACACTTTTGCCGTACTATTCTTTGTGGTTGTTTTCCCCTTGCCTTTTTCGCCATAAATTTTATATTATTATGTTATTCTCGCTCATTTCCAATGAGATACCCCTTTCCAGGGCTTAGCTGAACACGGTTTTCGTGTTCTTGAATTCCAGGTACCAAGGCTGCGCTACCTCTCCCCTGCCAGAGGTGTATAATCGCAGAGGCGAACGACCTTTCTTGACTCGGGAGAGCTGCGTACGCACACTTTTACGACGAATCATTCGATTCGTTTCCCCCTTATTCTCTTTTTCCTGTTGAACCATTAGGCCCCCTATCTCTGCGACTTCTCCGAAGAGTTTGGACCTGTCGTTCTCTCAATACATTCCATCCCAACCCATCCATCGGGAGCGAAATATGTCATGCTCCCGGCGGAGCCATGCCGTTTTGCTCCCCAAACTTATAGGAGGCAACACCATGGCATCATTACGGGAACAGATCCATTCGATTAACGAACGCTTGCATGCATTCGGGATCGAGGCGATCCAGGAAATCAAGATGACCGACAAGGAAGGAAATACTATCGGCCAAATCAAGTACGGCTACCGGCCACAGTATGTCTTTGACAGCGTCAATGATGTGCTCGGCCCGGAGAACTGGCGGTATGAACTGACCAAGGAGGAAATTTTCGACAACCAAGCAGTCGCCGAGATCAAACTTTTTCTCAGAATCGATGATACGTGGCTCTGTAAAGGATCCCATAAAGGGCAAATGCAGATCGTCAAAGGCAATGTCGGCGATGCCCAGAAAGGTGCGATCACCGATGCGATCCAGAAATGCATGTCTCTGCTCTCTATTGGCAGCGATGCCTACAAGGGCCTACTGAAACACGTCTATCAACAAGGAGCGAAGCAACCCCCACCCAAGAAGAAACCATCGGTTGAACCACCAGCAGACCAGAGTGATCCGACTTCGGACATGCCCAAAATTGCCGGCGTCACCTTTGAAACCCGTCAAGGTGTAATCATTGCCATCGGCGAGCATCTGTTCGACAAGAAGGAACTGCTCAAGGCTGCGGGCTTTCAATGGAATAAAACTGGTAAAAACTGGATGAAGAAAGCAGCCTGACCTGCCCTACCCAACCCAACCTAACCCCAGAGGGAGTGATACCATTCCCTCGGCGGGAATTCGTGTGTCCTCCCTCAACTACTTCAGGAGGATACCACCATGTCTGACCAGTTGATGATCACCCTGCAAGCCGCCCTGCAGCAGCTTGCCATCCAACAGACCGTGGAAACGCTCGGTGATCGGACCACCTATCTCGGGGCTTCCGACATCGGCACCTGTCCACGCAAAACCATTCTCACCAAACTCAACACCCCGGAAGCCGATCTGGTCACCCTGCTGCGTCACCGCAGAGGCCACATGGCCGAGGAGATCGTTGCCACTGCCTTCACCGTCGCCGGTTTCACCAACTTCAAACGGCAGGTCGAAGTTCGTCATACGGGCGCTGTCCCGGTTATGGCTCATCTGGATTTTGTCTTCATCTCGGAAATCAGAAAAACCATGGCGGTCTTGGAGGTGAAATCACCGGAGAACATCCCGGAACATCCCTATGGCTCCTGGGAAACCCAATTGTATCTGCAGATGGGCCTCTTGGCCGACAGCTACCCCGACTACACCGTGGAGAAAGGCGCCATTCTGGCGGTCAACTTCGGTGACCAAGGGATGCAGCTCTTCGGCGGCTACACTCCGCAAACGACCATCTACGAAGGTCTGATCGACAGGGCAACCACCATCTGGAACCAGTACCAGCATTACAGCGAGGGCGACCTGGCCACACCGGCCATGGAAGTTGGCCCACTCTGCGGGTACTGCCCCTTTCTCATGGATTGCCCCAAGTTCGAAGCGGAAGAAGTCCGCGAACTGACCGAGAGCGTCGAGATTTTGGTTGAGTTGCAGCATCAGCAACGAGATCTGGAAGCGGAGATCGGGATGCGCAAGAGCGATCTGCTGGCCATTGTTGCCCAGCGCGGTCCGCTCAAGGCCTATGGCCAATTGCTGCGCAAGGCTGTTCGCACCCGGAAGGTTCTGGATGCGGATCGGCTGGGCCAGTTTCTTCAAGGCTATGGCCACTCGCTGGCGGATTTCCAGAAAAACAGTTCGTACTCCTTCCTGGAGATCAAGAAGGCTGCCTGATTTTGCGACCCGAGTCCTTCCATTCTTTTCCAACACCAATTTTTCAAGGAGTTTCCATGCAACAGATTACCGCTGTTGATCAGGGAGTATGCCCGGTAGACCAGCCCTTGCCACGAGTCATCATCCATGTGGAAGGCGGTCTGGTTCAGGCGGTCCATTCCTCGGAAGACCTGGATATCCAGGTCTATGACCTTGATCTTTCCTCGTTTGCCACCCCGCTTGAAATCCAACAAGTCCGGATGATTGCCGCTGAGTTTGAACAGCAACGTCAAGGTTTGCAGCAGATTTACTGATTTTTTCCGATTCACCTCACCCATCATCGAGGATGCTCGACTTTTCCCCGTGGTGGGGAGAGGTGCGCCCTCGTTTTTTCAAGGAGAACCATCATGTTGAACAAGACCATGCTGATCGGCAATTTAGGCGCGGACGTTGATACCCGCTACACCAAGACCCAGGTGGCTGTGGCTACCTTTCGGTTAGCGACCACTGAGCGATGGAAAGATACTCATGGCAATCCCCAGGAAGCGACTGAATGGCACCGCATTGTTGCCTTTGGCCGTCTGGCCGAGATCTGTTCCGAGTACCTTACCAAGGGTTCCAAGGTGTACATTGAAGGCCGTTTGCAGACCCGCAAATGGCAGGACAATGAAGGCGTCACCCGTTTCACCACGGAGATTATTGCCCGTGAGATGAAGATGCTTGGTGGTGGCGAGAGAGCCGAGATTCCGGTCCCACCGGAAGACGGCCATGAACCGCCCCTGAGCGACGACGTGCCCTTCTGATTGCCGTCTATCCACAGAGCTCTTTCCCCCGATACGCCCGAATTCCGCACCTGCGGGGTTTGGGCTTTTTCATTCATTTTTTGAAATATTGAGGAGATCGTCATGCATCACACACAACAGATAATGAACGCAGAAACCATGGAACCTCAAATCCGGCCTCAGGATGAATCGGAGATCACCCCTTTTCCCTGGAACGTCGAGTCCCATCCGGACACTGAAGGTGGATATATCATCCGGGAAGCCCACCATGAGCAACAAATATGGTGCGACCAAGGATACGACATATCCGATGACGAGGGCGACCGACGCAGTGTGATCGTGGCTCGACACAATGCCGCTAACATCCATATGCTCCAGGCTGCACCCGAGTTGTTTTCAGCCCTCAGAAACCTGGTGTTTTCACCACTGACCGCACGAAAATCGGCGGTCGAGGTTCTGGAAGGCATCAGTCCACACTGGTGGGAGATGAAGATCTCTCGCGTCCAGGAGTAACAATCATGACACAACGAACTGAAAACGCCCGGCAGGCGCTCGACCAATACTACCGGAGCAAGGGCGAACCTTTGGATACTCTGGAGACCGGGATCATCGACCTGTTGACCGACTTGATGCACCTGGCCCGAATCGAGGGGCAGGATGGTTTCATGCTCGCGCAAACAGCGATGATGCATTTTGTGGTCGAGACGGAGCAAGAACGCTCACGTTAAACAAGGCAAGAAAACTCACAGAAGGAGAATACCCATGGCACGACTGGGTTCACAGGCCAAGGCCGGCTACTATCCGACTCCGGAGAGCATTAGCAGCCAACTGAAACAACTGCTCGACATCGAAGAGGGTGCCCGGCTCCTTGACCCCTGCTGCGGCAACGGCGTTACCCTTGTCACGCTGGCGGAAGGAACCGGAACAACCACCTATGGCATTGAACTGGATCATGAACGGGCCACCGAAGCGCGGACAAGAATCGATCATCTGTTCTGGGGCGATGCCCTGGTGGAGATGCGGATCTCGCCCGCTGCTTTCGGCCTGCTCTATCTCAATCCCCCTTATGACTACAGCCTGGCTCCGGACTCCAAAGCCGAACGGCTGGAGGTGCTCTTTCTCCGGCGATTCCAGGAAACCTTACAAAAAGACGGTTGGCTGGTCCTGGTTATCCCCTACACGGTGCTGGCCCATTGCGCACCTGTTCTGGCCCGTCATTTCGGCAGGCTCCAGGTCTATGCCTTTCCGGAGGATGAGTTTCAAATCTTCCACCAGTGTTTGATTTTAGGGCGGAAACGCTCCTTGGTAGCCAAGACACAGGCTCTCAAGGCGGAACGAGAACTGGTGTGCATCGCTGGCATGGAACCGGAAATCTTTCTGAAAACAGCCCCGCAGTTGGCAAGCTGTTCGGAAAGACTGACCATCACGTCGTCGAGACATCCAATCTGCACCTTCAAGTGCAGCCGGATCGATCCCCTGGAGGCCATCCCTCTGGTCCGCAAGAGTGGCCTGTTGGAAGACCTCCTGGTCCATGACTTGGCTCCCGGTCAGTGTAACGCCATCCAGCCCTTGGCTCCGCTGAAGAATGGTCACTTGGCCCTGATGCTCGCTGGTGGTTACATGAACGGCGAAATCGAGATGGAGGGCCACCGGCTGGTCATCAAGGGCGTGGTCCACAAGACGGAAAAAATCCACACCATCGCGGAAAACAATGCCGGAGACACCATGGTCACCACCCGTGACCAATATCAGCCCACGGTCAAAGCTATCGATATGGCCAGAGCTGAAATGCTGATCATTCGCTAACCTATTTTATCGCCAATCTCATCAACCCATCTGGGGGAGTCTCTCCCCTATGGGGTTGTCTCCCCTATTTTTCAAGGAGAGACACCATGCACGACTATCTCACGGTACGCAGCAATGGTTTTATCACCTATTGCGACGGCCTCATCGCCCGCATCAATGCGGATCAAGCTCAGGCATTTTTACTCAGCCTGGTCGGCAGTCCGGCCCATATCCAGGCCACCTCGGCCCATTTCTACAACGGCGGTTTTTGCCGGGTTTCCGGGATTGAAAGCAATCCTTTAGAATTGGGGCGAACCACAGGGACCATCCGTTCCGTTCGGGCACGGAAAATCGGCGACATCGTCAACAAGGTGATGATCAGCGCCGATCAGTTCGAACGCAAGGCTCAGCAAAGCGAAACCTCCCTATCCGCCATCGTCTTTGGCCTCGATATGACCACGGTCAAACAACAGGCCTTTCACCGGCTGGACCACAGCACCACCATCCCCTTGAAAGCAGATTGGGGAGAATGGCTGTGGAACGAGGCCCTCCATCCGGAGAAGCTTTATTCCTTTGGCAACCCGCACCTGCGAGAGGCCTGGGCGATCAACTGGCAGGAAGAGGAACTGGAAGAACGGATCCTCGAAGGGGTCAGGCAGCAGTATCTCAATTAAACGAACCAACAAATCCCAACCAGGGGAGGTATCGAATCCCCCTGGCGGGGACTCGTGTGCCTCCCCCCTACGGAGGACAGACGATGGAAATACCATTAGCCGATTTTCTCGATCAATGGGGCAAAGTGCTCAAGTCCCAGGTCATCGCCACCATGCACCCTGTGTATCAGCCCAAGTCGGAGGATCGCTGGGATCAACAGGCCCGAGAACAACTCAACCAACTTAAACGCGCACCCTTTGAGGCTCAGATCCGCTGCGGCATTTTGCCGCTTGCCCGAGCCCTCTATAAGGAAGACCACAAAGGAGCCTTTCTCGTAGGCGAGATGGGTGCCGGCAAGGTGCGCCATATCGGCGCTTGATAAATAGTGTAGTCATTGGACTATCAGGATTGCAGGAATATCCTGTGCACACTTGACTTATCCCTGTTCAGTAATGAACTCGAAGATTCCGAAAGGAA
>Ga0209016_1001066_pt1 | contig 24496 bp, 23 predicted proteins | sample EPASupsiteSAE305_FD_187265 | JGI IMG/M metagenome (GOLD analysis project Ga0209016, IMG submission 187265) | Bioremediated contaminated groundwater microbial communities from EPA Superfund site, New Mexico - SAE3-05 (SPAdes) (version 2) | ecosystem: Environmental > Aquatic > Deep subsurface >...
GATCCTGGAACGGGCCAACAGCCGGATCGTGGGACGCCTGCAGCAGAGTAAGCGCGGCGCCACCCTGGTTCCTGAAGAGCTACGGATTGGCACCTTTTTTACCATACCGGGTAATGCGGTTAACGGAGCGGTTGATGGGCAGCAGGTGGTGATTGAAGTTACCGCGTGGCCGGTGGGAAGCCGCCCGCCAGAGGGCAAGGTGGTAGAAATCCTGGGCTGGCCTGACGATCCCGACGTTGAGGTACAGACGGTGATCCGCAAATTTGCCCTGCCCCACACCTTTGAACCGGAGACTCTGGCAGAGGCCCAGGCGGCACCGGCACAGGTCAGCAAAGATGACCTGAAGGATCGAGTGGACCTTCGCAAGCTTCCCACGGTTACCATTGACGGTGAAACGGCCAAGGATTTTGATGATGCCGTTGCTATCCGAACTGAAGGCCGGAATTTCCGTCTCTGGGTCTCCATTGCCGATGTCTCGCACTACATCAAACCAGGCAGCCTACTTGATAAAGAGGCCTACCTGCGGGGTACTTCAGTCTATTTCCCGGACCGCTGCATTCCGATGCTGCCGGAACGGCTCTCAAACGGGATCTGCTCCCTCAACCCTCATCTTGACCGCCTGACCATGACCGCCGAGATGCTCTTTGACCAACAGGGTACGATGCTGGAATCCAGTTTTTACCCCAGTGTGATCAAAAGCGATGCCCGCCTGACCTATACCAAGGTCAAACAGGTCATCGTCGATGGCGACGAAAAAGCACTTGAAGAAGATCGCCACCTGGCTCCGATGCTGCTGCAGATGAAAGAGCTTGCCCTGATACTGCAGGCAATGCGCAAAAAACGGGGCAGTATTGACTTTGACCTGCCGGAACCTGAGATCATCCTCGGCCTGACCGGCCAGACCGAAGCGATCATCAAGAGCGAACGGAACCTGGCCCACCAGTTGATTGAAGAGTTCATGCTGGCTGCCAATGAGGCCGTGGCCCGCTTTGTGACAGCACAGGATATGGCCTTCATCTACCGGGTCCATGAACCGCCTGATCCGACCCGTCTGACCGTCTTTCGCGACTTTATCCTCCCCTTTGGCTTTACCCTTGAAATGCAGGGGGATCAGGTAGAACCATCTGCCATGCAACAATTGATCACTGATGCTGAAGGCAAGCCGGAGGAACGGCTGGTCAACTACGGCCTGCTGCGCTGCATGAAACAAGCCCGCTATGCCGCTGAAAACCTGAAACACTTTGGTCTTGCCTCCAGCTGCTACACCCATTTCACCTCGCCGATCCGGCGCTACCCTGACCTGATCGTGCATCGCCTGCTGAAACTGGCCCTGGATCGCAAGGCTGGCGCGCTGGACAAAAAAGGACAGCGGGAACTGGAACGGATCAGCAGCACCCTTTCCGAGGCTGCCGAGCATACCAGCACCCGTGAACGGGTGGCCATGGAGGCTGAGCGGGATATTGTGGAACTGAAAAAACTGCAGTTCATGCAAGGCAAGATCGGCCAGGAGTTTGACGGATTCATTGCCGGGGTGACCGGATTCGGCTGTTTTGTTGAATTATCCGAGGTCTTTGTAGAAGGATTGGTGCATCTTTCCACTCTGTCAGACGATCTCTACTCATTTGATGAGCAGAACCACTCCCTGGTGGGACGCCGGACCGGACGCACCCTGCGGATCGGTGACCCTGCACGGGTACGGGTGGTGGCGGTTAATCCCCAGGCCCGCAGGATTGAGTTTGTGTTGGAAAGTCACCGTACGGTTCGCAGGGATGTCACAACTACAGCAACGACAAACGAAGAGTATCCACGGATTCCGATCAGGGGAAAACGCCCCATACAGAAAGGCACCGCGAACGAAAAACGTCGACGCTAGTTGCGACTTTATAACGCTTGTGCTAGCGTTGCCCAATCATTACCTACAGGAGCTGTCATGTCTGAAGAACCATCCAAGGTCCTGCCTTTTATCGAACACCTGGTGGAGTTACGCAAACGTCTGATCATCATCGTGATTGCAGTGGTGATCGGTATGGGCTTTGCGTGGAATCTGGCGGATGAAATTCTGGTCTTCATGGAAAAGCCACTAACCGGCGCCACCTATCTGGACACGGCAAAGCAGAAGGGTTACCTCTACCTGAAAGAGCATTATCCGGCCATCTATGGCCGTGCAAACCTGGAAAAAGAACTGAACAAACCCAAGAAACAGCACTCCCTCAACTACACTGCACCACTTGAGCCGTTCTTTATCCAGTGCAAGATATCAGTAATTGCCGGCTTTGTACTGGTGCTGCCGATTGTGTTTCATCAGATCTGGGCCTTTATCGCCCCCGGACTGACCCGCAAAGAGCGCAAACTGGTGGTGCCGTTTATCACGGTGGCCACGGTCGCCTTCTGTCTCGGTGCGATGTTTTTCCTAACCACCATCTGGCCCTTTATTATTAATTTCTCCCTCTCCTACGAAACCGAGGGACTACGCAGCTGGCTGTCACTATCAGCCTATGTTGATTTCTGCCTGCGGCTGATCCTGTTGTTTGGCCTGATTGCCGAACTGCCGGTCCTCACCCTGCTGCTCTCACGCTTTGGCATTGTCTCCTACCAGTTTCTGGCTCCCAAACGCAAATACGCCCTGCTGGCCAGCTCCATAGTGGCCGCCTTCCACTCGGATCTGGTGACCATGTTTGTGATCATGATCCCGCTTTACCTGATGTATGAGGTCAGCGTCTGGGTGGCACTGATCTTTGGCAAGAAAAGAGCGGTTCCTGAACCTGAAACAGCTTAACCCCCGAAAAACTCCCCCTGTTCAAGAAGACCGGGAGCAGACCAGTGAGCTAACAGGACTTGACAAGTCTTTTGCAGCCACGATATAAAGGGATCATCAAAGTCCTTTTAGGAGCCTCCCATGATGGAACTAACCCGTAAGGGTGACTACGCCATACGCGGTATTATTTACCTGGCCAGCCAGCCCCCAAACAAGATTTCACTGTTAAGTGAAATTGCAGCAGCGGTGGATGTACCCCAGACCTTTTTGGCAAAAATATTCCAGCAGTTTAGCAAGACCGGCATCGTCAAGTCGTTCCGCGGCACCGGCGGCGGTTTTTTACTGGCCAGCCTGCCGGAAGAGATCACCCTGCTTCAGGTTGTAGAAGCGGTGGAAGGTCCAATCCTCCCCAACCGCTGCGTGTTGAAGGCGGGCGAATGCGAGCGTGATGTAACATGTACCGTGCATCCGGTCTGGCACCAGGTACAGCAAAAGGTGCGTGGCATCCTGTCAAACATCACCCTGAAAGACCTAGCAACATAATCAACATATTGTTTTCATTAAATTAAACCTGTTTTAGTTTGACATTAAGCAGCATATTTGTTATAAGCTTCACACAATTCAACCTAACGGTTCAGCTTAAAGTCTCGCGTCTGCCAGCGGGACTTTTGTCGTTTTTCAAGCCGGTATCAGAATTTTACCGGTAATTTCAGCACGAAAGGAGTTAGCCGGACAAATCCTCACATCACTTCCGGCCCTGGTTGCCTGTCCGGCACCACCCGCCCAGTCTTCCCACACAAAATCCTATGAAAAAACAAACTATCATCAAAAAAATCAGCTTCCTAACCGTAGGTCTAGCCCTGTTCTGGACCCCTGTTCTGTTTCTGGCCTGCAGCAAGGTGCCACAACCTGTTGCTTCCCATGCCTCACTTGACTGCGATCTGTCTGAAACCTCCCTTGAAAAGGAAATTCGTACGGTCATGGAAAAAGGGATTTCCCTGACAGAACGCAAACATCAGGTACCGGTTATTGAACTGGCCTTTGCCCGTCAAACCACCCCTGAGCGGGCCCGCAACCTTGCGGCTCTCTGCTACTTTAAAACGCTGGGGACCCCCTTCTCTCCCCTTGATCTGGCTGAAATAGCCTTGGCTGAAACCGGCGGTCACCGGCTATCGTCCAAGGCGACTTCCACCAAAGGTGCCATCGGTGTCTGGCAACTGATGCCGAAACAGGCCCGCAGCCATGGTTACACACCTGAAGAGATGCGCAATGACGAAAAATGTGCCGAGGCAGCTGTACGCACCCTGCTGAGTAAACTGGTTGTAGCCGATGGCAACATGGACCGCGCCAAGAAGTTTTACTGTGGTGTCGGCCCTCAGGCGGATGCCTATCTGAAAAAGCTGCGTACTATTCGACAGGCACTGCTTGAAGAACTTGACCAGACCAAAGAGAAGGTCGCCTTGAACGAAAAGGGAAGCAGCATCCAGTAAAAGGCCTTATATTTCTCATGCCACTGTTTTCAGAACCTTGGGCTGATCCGCTGCAGTCGCACCTCTGGTGCGACTGCAGCGGATTCCCTACCGACTGCTCACCAATCTTCAGATAGAGACCGCCCCGGGAAAACCATCCATTACCCTTGATCAACAGGGCCAATTCTCTATTCCCCTAAAATACCGCCCTGATGCCGTTATACAGCGTTTACAGGCTCTCTTGGCTCCGCCCTGACACCCCCCCTTTTCGCTTGCCCTGTTCTGCCCGGCTCTGCTATAGTTCTTCGGCTTTTTAAGGCATCTGCACCTTCGAAAGGAACTGTTCTCCGTGGAAGACAGCACCCCCGGCACAACCTGCTCTGGCTTGAAACTACGCACAAGAATGTTCCTGTTGTCGCTGGTCTCCTTTACTGCCATTTTGATCGTTTTGGTGCTGGGAGCCCTGCTGCTGAACGAAGTCAGGATCAATGGCAGCAACTACAAAACCATCCGCAACAGCAAAGATGCCCTGGAAAAAATCGCCCTGCTCAAGTCTGATATTTACCAGTTAAACGGCGAAGTGCTGGCTTTTATGGCAGAACGGGATCGTAATGATGCCCAGGCTCTACTGGAGAAAATCAAGGACCATACTGACGACATTGACTTCAAATACGATGATGTACAGGGCCTGATTGAATCACAACAAAAGCGGGAAGCCATTATCAAGGCTGAAGCGATCTGGAACGATTACAAGAAGACCCTGCTTGAAGAGATTATCCCCTCAGTTCAGCGCGGCGAGATGGTCCGCGCCAATGCCCTGCTGAGCGGCATTCAGGAACAACGTTTCAGCTCCTTCAGCTCCACCATCGCCCTCATGGTTGACAACCTGCGCCGGGATGTCTATCAGACCGAAAAACAGATTACCGCCATTACCCGTAGCAAGACGATAACAACTGTTGTCGTTATTGTTATTTTAATTACCCTGATCGCCATCCTTTCCACTTACATTACTGAATCAGTTACCCGCCCCATCAAACGCTGCGTTGAATTTGCCAAGCAGGTGGCTGGTGGCTCACTGGAAGACCGGCTCACCATCAAGGCCTGCGGAGAAGTAGGTGATCTGGCTGCAGCCATGAACACCATGGCCGAGAATCTGCACAACATTGTCACCCGTCTAAATGCTGCAACTGGTGAACTGACCGCAATCGACCGTAACATTGAAACAGCCGCCCGTCAGGTAGTGGGAGCAACCCATATCCAGGAAGAGGCGGTCAGCGAAACCTCACGCACGGTAGAGCTGATTAATGCTTCGGTTCTTGAAATTTCAGAAGGGGTTGATCAGCTTTCCTGCTCAGCAACCGAAACCTCTTCATCCATCCTGCAGATGGCTGCCAGCGTTGAAGAAGTGGCATTGAATACGGATAAACTGGGCGAGTCAGTGGATGAAGTCAGCTCCTCAGTAATCGAAATGGCAACCTCCATCAAAGGGATCGGCAATAACATTGTCAGCCTGCTGGATGCCTCAACCACCACCGCCTCCTCAGTGGCCGAAATGGATGCAACTATCCGCCAGGTTGAAAAGAACGCCATGGATACTGCCATCATCTCTGAAACCGTCAAGACCGATGCCGCCAACGGGCTTAAATCAGTACAGGAAACCATTGTCGGTATGCAGGAGATCCGGCGGGCATCACAGATTACTGCAGAGGTGGTGGAACACCTCTCCCTGCGTGCCCACGACATCGGTGCGATTCTATCGGTGATTGATGAAGTGGCAGAGCAGACCAACCTGCTGGCCCTGAATGCCGCCATTATTGCAGCCCAGGCCGGTGAGCACGGCAAAGGCTTTGCCGTGGTGGCCGATGAGATCAAGGAGCTGGCCGAACGAACCTCATCCTCCACCCGAGAGATCGGCGAAGTGATCAAAGGGGTCCAGGAAGAGACCGGCCGCGCTGTGGCCGCTATCAATATGGCAGAGTTGGCCATCGGGGCAGGCGAAGAGCTATCGGAACGATCCGGTGCTGCCCTTGAAAAGATCGTGTCTGGCGTCCGTCAGGCAGGTCTGCAGATTGACGCCATCGCCCGCGCCACCGTTGAACAGGCCAAGGGCAGCCAAAGCATCCGGGTGGCTATGGAACAGGTTGAAGAGATGGTGGAACAGATGGCCAACTCAGCCCGTGAGCATAGTCGTGGCAGTGACCTGATTACCATTGCCGTTGAGCGGATGCGGGAAATGACTGGCCAGGTACGGGGCTCCACCAGGGAACAGAGCAAAACCAGTGTCCTGATCGCCAAGGCAACCGAAGATATTATTGTGATGATTGACCGGATTCGGGAGGCCTGCGGCGCCCAGACGCAACACAGCCGTTCCATTGACAAAATGGTAGGAAACATCCGCCAGTCATCCGCAACCACCTCCCAGGCGGCACAGGTTATGAACAGCTCTGTTACCGGTCTTTCCCAACAGATTGATCAACTTGAAAAAGAGATGTCAGGATTCAAGATATGAAAAGCCGCATTTACAACCGGTTTAACCAATTACATAAGCAGGGTGGCAAAGCACTGGTCACCTTTATTACTGCCGGAGACCCTGATCTGGCCACCACCGCGGCTCTTCTGCCACGTATGGCAGAAGCCGGCGCTGACATTATTGAGCTGGGCATTCCGTTCTCCGATCCCATGGCTGATGGCCCAACCATCCAGCGAGCCTCAGAGCGTGCCCTTGCAAGCGGCATTACCCTTGAGGCTGTCCTGGCAATGGTCAGCAGTATCAGGGACCAGGTTTCAGCGCCAATTGTTTTAATGGGCTACAGTAACCCGATCTATTCCTACGGTTGGCAACGTTTTACACAGGATGCGGTCAAGGCGGGTATAGACGGCCTGCTTCTGGTTGATCTGCCACCGGAAGAGGCAGGCGAACTGCTTCCCGCTGCCAAAGCAGCCGGCCTTGAAATCATTTTCCTGCTGACCCCGACCTCCGATGACACCCGGATCAAACAGGTTAGCCATCACGGCAGCGGTTTTCTCTATTATGTTACCGTTACCGGGGTTACCGGTGCCCGTCAATCGGTATCAAACAGCCTTGCTGATGAACTTAAAACCGTACGAAACAGCATTAAACTTCCGGTTGTGGCCGGTTTTGGCATCTCAACCCCGGAACAGGCAGCCCAGGTGGCTGCAGCAGCTGACGGGGTGGTAGTCGGCAGTGCCATTGTAAAGCTGTTTGAACAACACCAGGGCGAACAGCTGGTGAAAGAGGTAACCGGGCTGATCAGATCACTGAAAGACGTAATTTCGTCGTAAGATTTTTCCTGAGAGGATATATCCATGAGCTGGTTTAAACGCGACAAAACAGGAATTGAAAAAAGCAGCACCAAGAACGTCAAGGTACCGGAAGGTCTTTGGACCAAATGCCCGGGCTGCAGCGAATCTCTGCTGACCAAAGAGATTGAAGAGAACCTGCAGGTCTGCCCCAAATGTGGTCACCATTACCGGATCGCCCCGCGCAAACGGCTACAGGCACTGCTGGACAACGGTACCTGGCAGGAGTTTGATGCAGAGTTGGCCTCTGTTGACTTTCTGGATTTCAAAGACACCAAGAGTTATCAGGAACGGATTAATACCACCGTCGCCAAGGGTGGCTCCCGCGATGCAGTTATCTGCGTTGAGGGAGGAATTGAAGGGATCGCAACCCAGGTTGCCATCTTTGACTTTGCCTTTATGGGTGGCAGCATGGGCAGCGTGGTGGGTGAAAAAATCACCCGTTCCATCGAGCGCGGTTTAGAGAAAAAGCAGCCGGTAATCGTCATTTCTGCCTCTGGTGGCGCACGGATGCAGGAGTCCATCCTGTCACTGATGCAGATGGCCAAGACCTCTGCCGCCCTGGCCAAGCTGAAGGCAGCCGGCCTGCCGTTCATCTCTATCCTGACTGACCCCACCACCGGTGGTGTTACTGCCAGCTTTGCCATGCTGGGTGACGTGAACATTGCCGAGCCCAAGGCACTGATCGGTTTTGCCGGACCACGGGTGATTGAACAGACCATTCGTCAGAAACTGCCAGCCGGCTTTCAGAGATCAGAATACCTGCTTGATCACGGCATGGTGGACATGATCGTCTCCCGGCTTGAGATGCGTAAGGCACTGGGGCAGGTGCTATCCATGCTGACCAGACAGTAGGCGTGTCAGGTTCGCAGCGACTTGCACAGCTTTTTGGCCGACGGCGCTTCAACATCAAGCCCGGCCTTGAGCGGATTATCTCTCTGCTTGAGAGATACGGACATCCCGAACGCTCCTTTGCAACGGTACATATTGTTGGTACCAATGGCAAAGGTTCAGCCGCAGCTTTTCTGGCAGCTATTCTTGAACAGGCCGGTTATACCACCGGCCTGTTCACCTCTCCTCACCTCATCAGCTACACGGAGCGATTCCGCATTAATGGCGTTGATATTTCTTCAGAGCAGTTGGGGAAACTCATTCAGGAGTTGCTGGATCAAGCCACCCCGGATGATACTTTTTTTGAATTAACCACGGCTCTGGCCTGCCATTGGTTCGCACAAAACAACATCCAGATAGCCGTACTGGAAGCAGGCATGGGTGGGCGGAGTGACGCCACAGCTGCAGTACCGGGCCTGGCCACCATCATTACCCCGATTGCCCTTGACCATTGCCAATGGCTGGGCACTGATCTTCAGACCATTGCAGCTGAAAAAGTGGGGATCGCAGCGCCGGGAACTCCGATCATCTCTGCTGCACAGGCACCTGAAGTACGCAACGTAATTGAAGCGTACTGTCAGAAAAACGGCAACCACCTGCTCCTGGCAGAGCGTGACTTTAACGCAACCTGCAATGGCGCTGACGGCAGCCTGAGCTACCAAGGCCCTACAGGCACTGTAAGCGGGCTATTCCCCAGTCTCAACGGCAGTTATCAGATCGGCAACGCCGCCCTGGCCCTGGCAGCAGCTGAACAGTTGTCATCCCAGGGATTCCCTGTTTTACCCCAGGCGATGCAGCAGGGTCTGACATCAACACGCTGGCCCGGCCGGATGGAATTGATCAGACTACCTGACGGGGTTGAACTGCTACTGGATGGTGCCCATAATCCAGCCGGCGCACAGGCATTAGCGCATGCACTAGCCGCATACAGTACGCGCAAAAAGATCCTGGTGCTTGGGATGATGGAAGACAAAGACCTGCATGGCGTGCTACAGCCGCTGCTACAACAGGTTCAGCAGGTTATAACGGTCAGCCCTTTGCAGGAGCGGGCCATACCTGCAGCCTCCCTTGCTGACAGATGCAGGACAGCAGGTACCCCGGCCACAGCAGCTGACTCGGTGGCTGCAGGACTGGAAGCTGCACAGGCGGCAGCCAAACCGGGAGATTTGATTATAGCTGCAGGCTCACTCTTTCTGGTGGGCGAACTGAAGGCACTGCTGGCTGGCACCCCCTGCGAAGCGGTGCGCGGATAATCCTAACTCAAACCCAAGGCGATATCTTGAAACTACGTACCTGCATTTTCACACTGCTTTTGCTGCTGCCTACTCTGCTGCAGGCTGCCGAACAGACCACCGGCGCGCCCGGTATGACCATCCGCGCCGATGTCATGACCCATGATGCTGCCACAGACCTGATCAAGGCCAACGGCAAGGTTGAAATGACCTGGCAGGATATGACCATGACCGCTGAGGAGGCAACCTTTAACCGTACCAATCAGACCCTGGTTGCCAAGGGTAACGTCTATCTGGTCAAAGCCGGTGATATCCTCTGGGGCGATCTTCTGGTGATGGACACGGAAACCGGCCGGGCTGAAATGGAAAACGGCCAGATTTTCATGACCCAGGGCAACTTCCGGGCTAACGGTAAACCGTTGGCTCGTCTGGGTGATGACTCCTATGCCTTGAGAAACGGAGGTCTGACCACCTGCGACGCGGCTATCCCCAGTTGGAAGTTTGGTGCATCGGAGCTGGATGTCAACCTGGAGGAGTTTGCCACCGGCAAAAACGTGGTCTTCTATGTCAAGGATATCCCGGTCTTCTACTTTCCCTACATTATCCTGCCGGTTAAACGTGAACGCCAGTCAGGCCTCCTGTTTCCCAAGTTCGGCAGATCTTCAAAGCGCGGGGTTTTTATTGATATCCCCTACTACTGGGCCATTTCCCCCTCCCAGGAAGCCACGATCAATCTGGATGTCCAGACCAAACGGGGAGTCGGCCTGGGACTTGACTACCGCTATTTACGAAGCCGCACCAGCGAAGGCTCGCTGGGTGGTTACCTGATTTATGATAACAACGAAAATAAGGAACGGGGTCAGCTGGTTCAGTTCCACAAAGAACAGTTCTCTGACAGTTTTAACCTGATCACCAGTCTGAACCTGACCAGCGACCGGACCTTCCTGACCGACTATGGTGAAAAAAGCGGTGAATACAACCGCCAGTACTATGATTCACGGATCGTACTAACCAAATTCTGGGATCACTGGCTGACCAGCGCCCAGACTATCTATACCCAGGACTTCTACTCCGGCAGCAATACCACCACCCTGCAACGGGCACCGGAACTGTCGCTGTATGGAGTTCGAGAAAAGCTCCCCTACATCCCCAACCTTTACTTTGATCTGGACCTGCTGGCCACCAACTATTACCGGGAAAAAGGGACAGATGGACAACGGGCAGTGATGGAACCACGTCTCACTTCGGTCAACAGCCTGTTTGACGGACGGCTGAATCTGTCCATGTTCGGTAGTTTACAACTACGGGGCTACAACACCAACAAGCCGGATCCCGGTATCAAAGAGGACCAGCTGGTGGCCATACCAAAGGCCGGAGCAGAGCTCAGCAGTTCCTTCGGCCGGATCTATGACACATCGTTCCTGGACCTGCAGCGGTTGCGCCATGAGCTGGTTCCCAAACTCTCCTACCTCTATGTGGGTGAAAAGGATCAGAGTACGGTGCCGGTCTTTGACCAGCTTGATCGCGTCAATGCCCAGGAGACCGTCACCCTCTCCCTTGCCAGCCACCTGGGGGGGCGGATAGCAAAACAGGGGCAGGGAACTGCCGAATACCGCAACCTGCAGACCCTGCGCCTGTTACAGGCCTATAACCTGAGTGGCACCCGCCCCAACCTGCTGACCCTGCTGGATGATTCCCGGCGTTGGAGTGATCTGGTTCTTGAAAGCGAGACCTGGGTACACCGGAATCTCAGACTGTTGGCCGATATCCGCTACAGCCATTATGATCACCGTATCTCCAGCACTGCCAGCGGTGCCGAGCTTAACGACCAACGCGGCAACACTGCCAGGATCAGCTACCGGATGGTGGATCGCCAGGTTGACTATCTGGAGGCAGGCATTACCCTTGCCCTGACCAACCCGTTCTACCTTGGTGCCACTACCCGTTACTCCTTTGACAAGCGGGATCTCTTGGAAAACAACTACACTGTTGAATACCGACACCAGTGCTGGAGCGTGGTGGTCGGCTATCAGGAGCGCCCCAATAACCGGACCTGGACCGTCAACTTTAACCTGGCCGGCCTGTTTGGTATCGGCACTGGCAATGCAACCGGTTACCGGGCTCCCGCACCATGAAACGAACCATTCCCAAACTGGTCTATGCCGACACCCAGGGACAGATCTACGATCACCCCTACCTGACCATGGCCGGTATGAGCGGCCCTGAAGCGGTACTGCCGGAATCAATTGAATTGATCCCGCTACCGGAAGGCAGCCGTCTCTTCACCATTCCAAACACCCCGCCGATCGCCTGGGACAGCCGTACAAAGCGGTTCACCACCGTGGAAAAGGCACCCGGTATCAGGGGTAAACTGCAGGCGGTCTCGGCCTTCATGGCACCTGGCTACGCCCGCACCCTTCTGCCTGCCTGTGATTACGCGCAGAAGCAGGTGGTGTTGCCGCTCTGGTCCTACACCGCTGTTGGCTGGGATGAAGAGCAGGACTGTTTTGTGGTGGCCGCCACCAAAGTGGACAGCAACCAGAACTGGAACCCTGAAAACTACGATGATCGACTGCTGGACCCGCTGGTACGTCAGCGGCTGGCAGAACAGCCCAATAACCGCCTGCTGGAGCAGTTGGCCCGCTGCGCCATTGATTATCACTGCTTTGCGGCCAAAAATCTGTTTTTCAAACGTTGGGAAGCGCCGCTGCCCACCTCTCCGGTCTGTAACTCGGCCTGTCTGGGCTGCATTTCGCTGCAGGCATCGGAATGCTGTCCTTCCAACCATGACCGGATCAGCTTTGTACCCACCCCTGAGGAGATTGTCGAACTTGCCCTGCCCCATCTGCAGCAGGCAGAGCAGGCGATTGTCTCCTACGGCCAGGGCTGCGAAGGGGACCCGATCATGCAGGCCCCTACCATTGCCGAGGCAACCCGCCGTCTCAAGGCTGCCACCAGCCGGGGTACGATCAACTTCAACTCCAACGGTTCCCTGCCTGAACGGGTACAGGAACTGATCGACGCCGGGATGGATTCCTTCCGTTTCTCGCTCAACTCGGTTCTGGAAGATCGCTACAACGCCTACTACCGCCCCAAAGGATACCGTTTCAGCAACGTCATCCGTTCGCTCAAATTATCCAAACAGGCCGGACGCTTCACCATGATCAACTACCTGATCTCACCCGGCGTCACCGATGCACCGGAGGAGGTGGAAGCACTGAAGCGGTTTGTGGCTGACACCGGAGTGGATATGCTGCAACTGCGCAACCTCTCCATTGATCCTGATCTCTACAACAAGGCCATGCAGGTTACCGGACGGGGAATCGGCATGTATCGACTGCTGGTTGAGTTAAAACAGGAATTTCCTCGCCTGCAGTTTGGCTATTACAACCGCACCAAAGAAAACTTTTTCCCACCCGGCTTTGAAACCGGCTGGCCGATCAGGGGGTAATCATGACCAGATTGATCACACGGTATGCAGTAACAGCAGGAGCCCTGCTTATTCTATCAGCAGCAACAGGTTTGGCAGCAGAGCCGGTCAGTATTCAGGTTGCAATGCCCTCACTTACCTGCGGCAAAGACGGTGCAGAATTTAACGAATGTATCCTGAACGGCACCATGCGGCTGCGTGGTGCGGACAGCCTGAACGGTCCACTTCAGTACTACTGTGATGTGCGCTACAGTTATGTTGCTGCGGGGAATGAAAGTCAGGCCATCCGCTTTAACGGACGGGTACTGTTCCATGGTGAAGAAAAACTGGTACAGGGACGCGCCAAGCGTGAACTGGCAGAGAAATTGACCTTAAAGCTGTCCAGTAACGCCAGACAGATTGAGGTGGCAGAGATCGGCTGCGAACGAGAGTAATCGCTACAACCGTAATGCCTCACGCGTAAGCCGCGTGAGACTGTTTTCCCCGAATCTACTTGAGGGTTTTCAGATAACTGATCAGCGCCTGCATCTCTCCAGCCTCAAGGGTGGCAAAGGAAGGCATGGAACTGCCGGGATGGGACTTCTTGGGATAGGCAATCTTGGCCTGCAGTTGGGCCTCAGACATACGCCCAGCCACCTTGGTCAACTCTGGCCCAATCGCCCCTCCACGTCCCTTGACAACATGACACATGGTACACTTGCGATGAAACAGCTTCTCACCGGACATATCTGCCCAGGCTGCACCGGACAACAGAATAAACACCAACAGTACCAGACCTGATCTCATGACAACCATCCCCGCTTGTAATAATTTTCAGCATCCTAGCCCTTCAATCAGCCGGTTGCAACCGGTTAATACATAACCAGCTGTGTTTTCAAGCCTTTACCTGCACATTCCCTGGTGCCTCAGCAAATGCGGCTATTGTGCCTTCAACTCACAACCGCTTGAGCCGGAAAAGCTGGAGCAGACCTGCACGCTGCTGCTGCAGGAAATGGAACTGGCTGCCAAAGCCTATCCAGTCAACCAGCCGCTCCGCTCCATGTACTTCGGGGGCGGCACCCCTTCCCTGCTTGATCCTGAACAGATCAGCCGCCTGATCTCCCGTTCACAGGAACTGTTTGGCCACACCGGTTCAATTGAAATCACCCTGGAGGCCAACCCCGGCACGGTCAGCCATAACTCACTGACCAGCTATCGTTTAGCCGGCGTTACCCGGCTTTCACTGGGGGCTCAATCCTTCAACGATCAGATGCTGCAGACCCTGGGCAGACGCCACACTGCTGCCGACACTCGCAGCGCCTTTCGTCTGGCGCAGCAGGCCGGTTTCACCAGCATCGGCCTTGATCTGATCTGCGGCCTGCCAGGTCAGACTGAAAAAGCATGGCAGCAGGATCTGGGTGAAGCAGTGGCACTGCAACCGGATCATCTCTCGGTCTATGGCCTGACCATTGAGGAAGAAACCCCCTTTGCCGTGCGTTATCCTGCGGGATCAGATGCGCTGCCGGATCATGATCTATCAGCCAGCATGCTTGAAGAGGCTGATAGTACACTTTCCGCCGCAGGCTATGAGCATTACGAGATCGCCAACTTTGCCCGGCCCGACTGCCGCTCCCAGCATAACTGTGGCTACTGGCAACGGGATGGCTATCTGGGGATTGGGCCTGGCGCCCACTCCTTTCTGCGCCAGGGTTGGGGAATCCGCTGGGGCAATCAAAGTGCATTTGATCTCTGGTCCGCATCCATCCAGAACAACAGGCTTGCTGCCGTAGAACCACAGACACTGACCCGCGAAGACGCTCTATCGGAGTATATCTTTCTAGGATTGCGGATGGCAGACGGCATCAGCCTTGACGATTTTGCAGAAGAATTCGGTGAACGGCTGGAGAACCGTTTTTCAGAAGAAATAAACCAGCTGCAACAGGCAGGATTACTGGTCTGCAGCTCTGATCGTCTCAGCCTGACCAAGCGGGGGATGTTACTTTCCAATCAGGTCTTCGTGCGATTTCTCTAAACTATGCTATAAGATCTTCATGATCTCCAACCACTCCACCGCACACCGCACATGGCGACCATGAAGAGCATCCCGGCACTCTTCCTGTTCCTGCTATATTTTTCCATCGGCCAGCCTGCCCTGGCTGCTGATGACGCCTTCAGCCATATCTGGGGCGGCTTCAGCACCTCACTGCAACTTCGCTCAGACCAGCAACGCCACAACACCGCCACCGCAGCCCGTGACCTGGATCGTGTGATTATCGCACCGGGTGAGACTTTCAGCTTTAACGAACGGGTCGGCGCCCGTGATACCGGCAAAGGCTATCGCGCTGCGCCGATCATCACCGCAACCGGACTGCTGCAGGATATCCCCGGTGGCGGCATCTGCCAACTGGCCTCCACCATCTACAATGCCGGGCTTCTGGCTGGTATGGAGGTGGTGGAACGGCACCCCCATTCCCGCACCGTGGGCCATGTACCGCCAGGGCGGGATGCCACCATCGCCTCCTGGCGTAAAGACCTCAAGCTGAAAAACCCTCACCCCTACCCGCTGCAGCTGCGGATTATCCTGAATCAAAACCGCCTGACCACCTCATTGTACGGCCCGGTTGAAAAGCCATTCTCGGCAGAGCTAAACGTCAGCCGAACCAGGCTGGTGCCGGACACGGTTGTGGTTAGCGGCACTGCACATACCCCGCAACAACAGGGGGCCAGCGGTTTTTCCACCGAGACCAGACGGATTATCAAAGAAAACGGACAAACCAGGGATGAATTGATCTCTCAGGACATCTATCCGGCGCCCAGCCGGGTTTTGACAGGGGCCAGACCATGAAAAGCAGGTTGCTGCTGATCTTCCTGTTTTTCTGTTTACAGGTACTGCCTGCTTCCGGTGAAACCTTCAGCCAGCCAGACCAGACCGCCCTGCTTGCATACGCCAGAGCAGTCATGGTCAGCCGACTTGAGAACCGTACTGCGCCACTGCCACCACCAGACATTGCCCGCTCCCAGCGGGCCTGCTTTGTCACCTTTTTTATCAAGCGACAGGTGGTAGCCTGTTTTGGCAGTTTTACCCCGCGCCATACCACCCTGTTTGATGAGATCAGCGATAACATCAGACTGGCCCTGAAAAATGATCTTCGTTCAACCCGCCTAACGCCGGAACTGGCCCGCTCCGCCGGTATCCAGATCACCTTTCCCGGTCAGCCCCAGCCGATCAGCGATTGGCGTATGGTTGATCCACAGCATGAAGGCCTGCTGGTGGAAGGGCCGGATGGCCGTGGCGTGGCCATTGTGCCGGGTGAGGCCCGTACCGCCCACTATGCCTGGCGCTCTGCCCTGCAGCGGTTGGGGCTACACGAGCGCAGCAGCGGGGTCAGGTTGTATCGGTTTAAGGCAGCGTGTATCAGGGATGGGCAATAAGATAGGCAAACAGACATAACACGGAGGGTATTCCCATGTACAAAAAAACCATTTTTTTTACCTTGCTGTTGCTGTTTGCTCTGGTCTTATCCGCCGGTGCTGCAGACCTGACTGTTGGGATTAAAGCCTATAAAGCCGGTGACTTCAAAAACGCTCTGGTGGTCTTTCAAACCTTGGCAGCAAAGGGCAATGCCGAAGCGCAGACGTATCTGGGGGAGATGCACTCCCGTGGCGAGGAAGTATCCCTCGACTTTGACGAGGCAGCTGCCTGGTATAAAAAAGCAGCCGAAGGTGGCGATGCCAGGGGCCAGCATCTGTTGAGCATCGCATACACGCTGGGTATGGGGGTTGACCAGAATCCTGCTCTGGCTGACAAATGGCTGCGCATGGCGGCTGACAAAGGGCTGCCTGAGGCCCAGAACACGCTGGGCCTGGCGTATTTTCAAGGCAAAAACGTGGCAAAGGATCCGGTGCAGGCATTGGTCTGGATCATAAAGGCAGAAGCCGGTGGGCTTGCCGATGCCAAACAAAATCATGTCGTGTTTGAGCAAGAGATGACACCCGAACAGATAGCAGCGGCCTACAAGCTGGCCAAGGTTACGCCGCAAACAAAATGACAAAAAGAGCATACCAACAAGACCGAGTGCTACGCAGGAGCAGCGACAATCCATGATTTCACCGATGAATTCCTGATTGCCTGCCCCGCTTTGGCATCTTATGCGACACCAACAATCAGCTTTTCAGTTATAACGCAGCAGATCGTACAGACAGCACACAGAGGGGCAAGGATAAACTGCAGAATGGTTTTGAATGCGGCCCCAGAATTTCCCGGTTATCTATATTTTCAGCGATTATCTCTTATAGAACGAAAAAAAGGGGGTTGATGTGATAAAAGCTTTTTCTGATTTTAACGGCTTGGAGATATTTTTTCTGGCATGCGCCGTTATTGGCGGGTTCTTCGTTATCGTGAAACTCATTCTGCAATTTATCGGCGGCGATGCAGACACTGATGTCAGTGTGGACAGTGATATCGATATTGGTACCGAACATGTGGATTCCGACCTCGGTTTTCGCGCACTATCCCTGCATGGACTTACCGCATTTTTCATGATGTTCGGCCTGGTCGGACTTGCCCTTTATCGGCAGAGCCAGATGGGAGTAGTAATTTCGGCTGTCGGGGCGGTGGCCGCAGGCATGGCCTCGGTATGGGGCATCGGCAAACTCTTCCAGGGGGCTTCGCGCCTTCAATCCAGTGGTACGCTCAAAACTGCAGATGCGGTGGGCTGTACAGGGACCGTGTATCTAACCATCCCTGCAGGGGGACGAGGACAGGTCAACCTCAATTTCCGAAATCACCTGCGCGAATTTGATGCAACCGAAAAAAACGGGGCTGAGGTGCCAACCGGTACCCCGGTGCGTGTAGTCCAAGTGAACGCCAATATTCTAGTTGTTGAAATTATTAGCTAAACAAAGGAGTTGTCATGTTAGATTTCTGGATTTTCCCCATCGCTGCCTTCCTTATTCTGATTGTCTCAACCATTATCTTCCTCGCCTCCCGCTATAAACGTTGTCCGTCCGACAAAATTCTGGTGGTCTACGGCAAAGTCGGGGCAGGACAATCGGCCAATTGCATTCATGGCGGCGGCTCCCTTATCTGGCCGTTAATTCAGGATTATGCGTATATCAGCCTGACGCCGATGACCATCAGCATCCCGCTACAGAAGGCTCTTTCATTACAGAATATCCGCATCAACGTCCCCTCAACCTTTACGGTCGGGATCAGCACCGAGCCGGAGATCATGACCTCTGCTGCCGAACGATTGCTCCACCTCACACAGATTCAGATAGAGGAGATGGCAAAAGAAATTATTTTTGGTCAGCTGCGCCTTACCGTCGCCTCGTTGACCATCGAGCAGATCAATCAGGATCGCGAGAGTTTTCTGGAATCGATCCGCAAAAACGTTTCACCGGAGTTGAATAAGATCGGCCTCTATCTGATCAATGTTAACATCACCGATATCACCGACGAATCCGGGTATATCGATTCTATCGGCAAGAAGGCAGCCTCAGAGGCAATTAACCAAGCAAAAGTTGATGTTGCCGAACAGGATAAACTGGGTGCCATTGGTGAGTCCGAAGCGACCAAGGTGAAAGAAATCCGGGTAGCGGAGAATGTCGCCGAGTCAGAAAAGGGGAAGAAAAAAGCCGAAGCTGACCAGCGGGTTTTTGTCCAGCAACAAGAGGCGGAAGCCACCATTGGTGAAGCGGCAGCTAACCGTGATAAAGATATTAAAGTTGCAGAAAACGTGGCTGAGTCGGCAAAGGGCCAGAAAAAAGCCGAGGCTGATCGACGTATCTTCGTGCAGCAGCAGGAAGCACTTGCCATGGACGGTGAAAATAGAGCCAAGGCCGATATAGCCGCTGCAAACGCCGAATTGTCGGTGAAACAGGCAGCTGCTTTGCAGCGTGGTGAGGTAGCAAAGCGTGAGGCGGAGGTTGAAATCCAGAAAGCGCAGTATAAGGCTGAGCAGGAACGGCTTACCGCTGCTGAAGTGGTGCGCCAGGAAATCGACAAGACAAAAATCGAGATAGCCGCTGAAGCAGAAGCCGAAAAAACCCGCCGCGAGGCAAAAGGCCATGCCGACGCCATCCTTCTCAAATATCAGGCCGAGGCCGAGGGTGTGCGCCAAGTATTGGAAAGCAAGGCGGCAGGTTATCTAAGCCTGGTAAAAGGTTGCAATGGTGATGCTAAAGCCGCAGCCACGCTGCTCATGACCGAGAAAATTGAACAGATAGTCCAATTGCAAGTAGAAGCTATCCGCAACATCAAGATCGAAAAGGTCACTGTCTGGGACTCCGGCGGAGGGGACAAAAACAACACTGCCACTGCTAACTTCCTTTCAGGGCTGATCAAAAGCCTGCCACCACTGCACGACGTGGCCGCCATGGCCGGGATTGAACTCCCCAAATACCTGGGCGAAATTGCTCAAGAACAATCAACAGCTATAAAATGTCAGGACAAACCGGTTTCGAGCGAAAAACTGTAATTTACCGCCACAGTTACTGTTACAGAGATGGAGTCATGAGGAACAGCGGATGGCGTCAGAGCTACCCATTTGTCAGAAATGACAAAACTCAAATCGGACAGTTGGCCAAAATATTTGGGCGTTTTCAGGTAAGATTTCTTATAAATCAGTTAGTTATGCCAAAATTCCGGGCGCCCGGACTTAAGACAATAACAGTCTTCTTTCGGTTTGAACGTTGAACCTGCTTAGCGTGAATCTTCCGCTCATGGTTCGACAAGCCTGTCATGAACCTGTCGAAGGGTGGACGGATTTCGGCGGAAGAATAGCTAATCAGGTATTTCTTTGCGTTCTTTTGCGGCAAACAGCTGTTTCAGGATCAATACAGGAAACTATCGGCACAAAGACCGGCACAAGGAGCAACCGTATGGCCTCTTCGGCACTTCAGCTTAACACTTGCAAAATGATATTTCTAATTCCATAATGCGACACATTATGGAATCTACGCCACGATATTTTATACCACCCGATGACCACTACTTCCTGCTCGGTCCGCGTGGCACAGGTAAAACCTGGCTGACTCAACGCCGGTATCCTGATGCCTTGCGCATTGATCTGCTTGATCCTGAAATCCTGCGCACCCTTTCGGCACGGCCTGAACGGCTGCGTGAGCTGCTTGCAGCACGGCCTGATCTGCGCCAGGTGGTGGTTGATGAAGTCCAGAAACTGCCGGAGCTTCTGGAGGTTGCCCATCTGCTGATTGAGGAAAAGTATAACCTGCAGTTTATTTTCACCGGATCAAGTGCGCGCAAGTTGCGTCGTGCCGGGGTAAATCTGCTGGGAGGCAGGGCTGCACAGAAGTCGCTGCATCCCTTCATGGCTTCGGAGCTTGGGACACGCTTCAATCTTGAAGAAGCCCTGCGCCTCGGCATGCTTCCTGTTGTACTGGCGGCCAAAGATCCTGCTGAGATACTACGGGCCTATAATGGCCTGTATCTGCGTGAAGAGGTGCAGTTAGAAGGTATGGTTCGCTCAATCGGCAACTTTTCCCGTTTTCTGGAAGCGATCAGCTTTTCACACGGCGCGGTGCTCAATCTGGCCAGCGTTGCCCGGGAATGTCAGATAAATCGCAAAACAGTGGAAGGTTTTCTTGAGATTTTAGAAGATCTGCTGCTTTCTTTTCGTGTACCGGTCTTCACCAGGCGAGCGCAGCGGGAATTGGCCGTACATCCAAAATTTTATTTTTTCGATGCCGGTGTCTTTCGCGCCAACCGTCCTGCTGGTCCGCTGGACGCTCCTGCAGAAATTGACGGCGCGGCGCTGGAAGGCCTGGTCGGACAGCACCTGAATGCATGGTGCGATTATTCCGCAGGCAATCATCGCCTGTACTACTGGCAGACCCGGACAAAAGTTGAGATTGATTTTGTGGTCTATGGCGAGACATGCTTTCATGCGGTGGAGGTAAAAAACAGCGGCAAGGTTAGACCGGAAGACCTGCGCGGGCTCAAGAAATTTGGCGATGACTTTCCCGAGAGCAACCGATGGCTGGTCTATCGCGGCAAGGATCGCCTGTTGATTGATGGTATTCTGTGCATCCCCTGCGAAGATTTTCTTTTACAGCTTAAACCAAACGTCTTTCCGGCGTAGGCTATCGCGTAAAATGGCCAGTATTAAACCTGCATAGACGGCGCCTGGAGTTCGCTCCATCAGTACTCCCCGCAACCGTTACCCCCAAAAGAACATGACAAAAAAGAGCATACCAACAAAACAGAATGCCCCGCAGGAACTGCGAACCATCCATGACTTCACCGATGAATTCCTGGTTGTCTGTCCCCGCTGTGGTCAAAAGGCGGTCGTAAAACCTTCGACAGAGGCACTACCGCCAAGGCTTACCTGCCTGAACTGCGGTTCTGTGCGCCAGTGGACATCCGCCAAAAATGGTGTACTCTTTTCAAAGCAGTCCGGTACCTGGCCAGAGGGGCAGTATGCCCTGGGTGATGCGGCAGACCCCTATTTTCACCTTCCGCTCTGGCTCCAGGCCTCCTGCTGCGGGTATACGCTCTGGGCATTTAACCAACGGCATCTTCAGTACCTGCGTGATTTTGTTGCTGCTAAAGACAGGCATACGCCGCCTCGGGAAACAAAAGATCCGTTAAACTCGCTTTTAACAAGCCGCTTGCCCAAATGGATGCAGTTGGCACGCAACCGGGATGCAGTTCTCCATGGCATTGAGGTTTTGGAGGCAAAACTTGCAAACGGGGCCAGCCAGGCCAGCACACCCGCAGGCCACTAACAAGAGTGATCTATCTAACTTCATACATCAAGCAACTGGCCGCAAAGGAACGCAAGGATCACAAAGAATTTTAGATCTTTAAAGCAGGGTTGACAATGTTGATACTTACAGATCGGATTGACACGGACAAGCCATAGACGTATACTTTCAAAAAAATAATACGTCTATTTATTTGGAGGTTACCATGCAAACCAAACTCACTCTTCGCCTTGAAGATCAATTAATTGAACAAGCTAAATCCTACGCGGCACAAGCTGGAAAATCTGTATCGCAGATCGTTGCAGAATACTTCAAGCTGATCACTACTCAGAAAGTCAAAACCAACGTTCCTTCAACCCCAATAACTCAATCGCTTCGGGGGTTATTGCGGGAATCAAAGCTGGATGAAAAGGATTATAAAAAATATCTGGAGGGAAAACACCTTTGAAAATACTCCTGGATACAAACATCGTCCTTGACCTGCTGATGGACCGCATGCCATTCGCGGATGCCGCAGCAGAGCTGTTTTCAAAGGTGGAAGATGGAAGCGCCACCGGGTACTTGTGCGGCACGACAATCACAACCGTCTATTATCTTGCAGCAAAAGTGGTAGGTACGCCAAAGGCACAGGAAGAAATAAAAAAACTGCTGACTCTTTTTGAAGTAGCTCCTGTTAACAGACATGTTCTTCAGTCGGCACTTGACGCTGGTTTTGCCGATTTTGAAGACGCAGTAATTCATGAAGCGGCCTGTCATGTCGGAGCTGAAGCCATTGTCACTCGCAATCAGAAGGATTTTAAAAAGTCAAAAATGCCGGTTTATTCTGCGGAAGAGATAACAAAAATACTGGTTTTAAAAGCAGTGTCTAGTGAACCATAGGCAATGCCTGAGCTTTGCTCCATCAGTGCACCCGCAAGCCGCTAATAGCGGCAAAAGTGTAGAGTAATGGATTGGATTATCAGGAGAAATCAATGAACTATTTTTTGCTGTTTTTACTTCTGCTCAGTACCCCGGCCTTTGCGGGCGGCTACTATGAACCACAAATTGACACCTATGATCCAGCTTCAGGTTTGTACTACAAAGCAGTGCAAGATCACACCACAGAGGGTGGCTTTCTCAGCAGCAAATCATCACGCAATACGGTAACCAACATTAATATATTTGACCCCGCAAACGGAGCATCAACGCTCTTGTTCAAAGCGCCAAAGAAGGAAGGAATTCCAATTGTTATCTTTGAGACAGGGTTCAAGAATGGTGAAATTGAATTCAACGCAACACACTCCAATCTTGTCATGAACAACAGTCGTATCAGTAAGCGAGAACCTAAAAATAAGCTTCTTATCGGCATACGTAGTGCGGACTCAAAAGAGACAACTCTATTTGTGTCTGACAAGAGAGGAGCCGGTCTTAAGAAGCTGGTCTCTGTTCCGGCCACCGCGGATTGGCATATTGATGTAAAAAATTCAAAGCTTCGTGTCGTGCATCAGACCGGAAAAGGTGTGAGAATTGAAAGCTATGAGTGGTGACGCAACCCGAACACCACGCAACAACTTACATATACCTGAAAACGGCAGTTGCTCCGAGTGCAACGGCTTTTTTCAGGATAAAACGATTGGCCGCAAAAGAACGCAAGGATCACAAAGAATTCTAACCTTAAAGCGGGTTTAGGACAGACCGGCAGGGTGTTTGGGGTATTGTTTTTATCTGTCTGTTTTTCTTTTATTTCTTTGCGTTCTTTTGCGGCAAATGGTGGTTTTCAGAATTAATGATTGAAACAACCGGCAAGAAGATCAGCAGCACGTCTTTGGAGGATTGTAGTTTTGTAAATACGGGGAGCGTCCCTAATTAAATCCTAATTTAATCTAAACTTCAGGATACGCGCGACAACACAGCACAAAACAGCACTAAAATTACTGTAAATACAATAATTTTTTCAATGACCTAATATAGGAAAACTATAGATTAGCGAGTTGAATGAAACAAAGTTCAAGGAGAAGCAACAATGTCCATTGTTGATAAATTAATATTACCTATTTTGGTGCCAATTGTTGCTGGATTGTTCTTGTTCTATTTTCAGCAGGATAAGCCAGATGTGCGATATAGCTTGTCTCAACGATTGCCGCTTACATTTTCCGTGGGTGATAATTCTGAAACTGTGCAATTGCTTGAGGTGAAAAATGTCGGAAAAACAGAAGCACAGGCCATTCTAGTGAAATCAGACAAGAAAGTCGTAAAATTTGAAATCCAAAAGAATTCGAGGGCAGATGTTGTAGAATCACCAAAAGATAACGGTCCGTTTGAAGTCAGATATGCATCTCTGCCACCAAGCGGAAATTTTAAGATCATACTTATGTCTGCTGGTGAAGGTATTGTTGGTGGAGATCTCAGCATTACACATTCCAAAGGGAAGGCTTCAGACGCTTTCTCTACAAATAAGGGATGGGTATTTGTACTGTTTTTTTGGGGAATGATGGGGCTTGCCGGATTTTTTATGTTTTTAAGTATGAAGGATTATGCTGCTCAAAGGTGGGAATCTAAAAGTAGCTATCGGCTAGACAAAGTATTTATTACTCCGGCAATTAAACTGAGCAATTACGCTGCGTAGCTTACGCAGCGGTGTTCGAAGAACTTTTTCGTTTTACTCCGATTGTTCTGGAGATGACGCATATGGGCTCTGGCCTTCGTTTCAAGC
>Ga0209016_1001067_pt1 | contig 24443 bp, 18 predicted proteins | sample EPASupsiteSAE305_FD_187265 | JGI IMG/M metagenome (GOLD analysis project Ga0209016, IMG submission 187265) | Bioremediated contaminated groundwater microbial communities from EPA Superfund site, New Mexico - SAE3-05 (SPAdes) (version 2) | ecosystem: Environmental > Aquatic > Deep subsurface >...
GGGGCCTGCCGGTTCCGTCTCCACCAGTCACGATTGTACGCGAGCAGCCAACAACGGTCAGCCCGGTCGTCCAGCCGGTCGTGCCGATTGCCGCCGTACCCGCTCCGGCAGTCACAGCCCAGTCGCCGGTCGTTGCATCAGCAGTACACGCACCGCCTGCAGCGGCGGCATCTGTCGGCAGTGGGACGGCACAGGCTGCCCGCAATGATGGTGCCGGCGGCCCGCTCCTGCAGCTGGGCAGCAGCGGTGCGCCTGCCTTCAGCCGTCAGGTTGCGCCGGTCTATCCTGCCCAGGCCCGCCGGCTGGGGCGTGAAGGGACGGTGGTGCTGAAGCTGGCCATCGATGCCGAGGGGCGTTTGCAGGGGGTGGAGGTGGTGCAGGCGGCTGCCTTCGGATTTACCGAGGCGGCGCTGACCGCCATCCGCCAATCCAGTTATCAACCTGCTCAACGTGCAGGGCGTCCAGTCCAGGCCCAAGCCCTGGTCACCGTCCGCTTTACGCTACGCTCATAGTACCATGCTGTGTAGGTCCCGTTTGTGGTAGCGCCAGCCAAAGGCCACCGCCCGTACGTACCAATCCACCAGGAATACCCCCCAGACTATATACAGTGACAGCTGCAGCAGCGGGCCCGCCACCCAGGCCAAGAGCACCCGTACCCCCCACATGGTCACCAGCGTGACGATAAAGACGTAGAAGGTATCGCCAGCCCCCCGCAGAGAACCGGCATACACAAAGGAGATCGCCAGCGGGATCTGGGCAAAGGCAACAATCCTCAGGAAAACAGCACCTTGGCGGATCACCTCCGGGTCGCGGGTAAAGACCATCACCAGGTAGTGGGGGATCAGCAGGAAGACCAGCGCCATGGTACCCATCACCACCAGGGCCAGCTTGAGGGCCTGCACATGGCTGGCATGGGCCCGCAGGTACTTCTTGGCCCCCAGCGACTGGCCCATCAGGGTTGCGGCTGCGATCCCCATGCCGGCGCCCGGCATGAAGGAGAGTGATTCGATGGACAGGCCGATCTGGTGGGCGGCGTAGGCGCTGGTGCCGTAGGCGATGATGAAGCTGGAGTAGAACAGCTGGCCCGATTGCTGGGCCACCCGTTCCAGGGCCACCGGCCAGCCCACCTGCCAGATCCTGGCGAACAGCGGTCGGTCAGGCCGGAGCAGGGCCAGGTAGTTATGCTTGAAGGCCTGGTAGAGTAGGTAGCAAAAGCCTACAAATTCCGAAAGGTTGATGGCAATGGCCGCGCCCTCCACTCCCAGCGCCGGCAGGCCCCATCTGCCGTAAATCAGCGGCCAGGCGATCAGGATGTGCAGGATGTTGACCAGCAGGATGCCCTGCATCGGTATGCGGGTCTGGCCGTTGCCATGCATGATGGCCGAGAGGATGTTGACCCCGGTGGTCCAGACCAGCCATTGGAACACCAGCCGGATATAGGGGCCGGCCTGGGCCTGTACCTCGGCCGAAGCCCCCATCAGGCTGGCCACCTCGGCTCCCCACAGGCTGCCGGCTACGGTTGCGATTGCGGTGAGCCCCAGGCAGGCTGCCAGCGCAGTGACCGCTGCCCGGCGGGCCTCCTCATGGCGTCCGGCCCCGAACAGGTGGGCGATCACCACCGAGGTGCCGGTGGAAAGACCCCAGAAGATGGTCATGGTGGTGAACAGCAGCAGCTGGCCCAGGCCGGTGGCGGCAATGGCCGATGCCCCCAGGCCGCCGGTCATGAAGATGTCGGCGATCCCCACCAGCCGTTGAAACAGCGATGAGAGCAGTACCGGCAGCGAGAGCCGGAAGACGTTGCAGCGGATCGAGACCGGTTTGTTGTGCAGGCAGGGGAGTATGCGGCGCAACAGAGATGACATGGCAGGACTGTAGCCCTTCCGGGGGAAGCAGGTCAATAAAAACGGGCGGGATCGATCTGATCCCGCCCGTTGGGTACTGCACAGCGGTGAGTGCGGAGCTACTTGGTGGCGTCGTCGCCGCCACCCAAGGCGGCATGGGCCGCTGCCAGACGGGCGATCGGCACCCGGAAGGGGGAGCAGGAGACATAATCCAGGCCGATCTTGTGGCAGAAGATCACCGATTCGGGATCGCCGCCATGCTCGCCACAGATGCCCAGCTTGATGTTGGGGCGGGTGGCGCGGCCTTTTTCGCAGCCCATCTTGACCAGTTGGCCGACCCCGTTCTGGTCCAGCGAGACGAAGGGGTCTTCCGGCAGGATGCCGGCATCCACGTAGAACGGCAGGAATTTCCCGGCATCATCACGGGACAGGCCGAAGGTGGTCTGGGTCAGGTCGTTGGTGCCGTAGGAGAAGAACTCGGCCTCAACGGCGATCTCGTCGGCGGTCAGGGCGGCGCGGGGCAGCTCGATCATGGTGCCGATCAGGTACTCCAGCTTGACGCCGTACTGGGCGATCACCTCGTCGCAGATCTTGACCGCGTTGGCCTTCAACACCGACAGCTCTTTCACGGTGGCGATAAGCGGGATCATGATCTCCGGCACGATGCTGAAGCCCTCATTTTTGACCAGTTCGCAGGCCGCTTCCATGATGGCCCGCACCTGCATGTCGTAGATCTCGGGGAAGGTGATCCCCAGGCGGCAACCACGGTGACCCAGCATCGGGTTGAACTCGTGCAGGAATTCTACCTTATTGCGCAGGGTCTGGGCCGGTACCTGCATGGTGGCGGCCAGGTCGTCGATATCCTTGTCTTCCTGGGGCAGGAACTCGTGCAGCGGCGGATCAAGCAGGCGGATGGTGACCGGCAGCCCCTTCATCTCGCGGAAGATGCCGATGAAATCACCCTTCTGCATCGGCAGGATCTTGGCCAACGCCTTCTGACGGCCTTCCACATCGGCCGACAGGATCATCTCACGCACCGCGGCGATCCGCTCGGCCTCGAAGAACATATGCTCGGTGCGGCATAGGCCGATCCCCTCGGCGCCGAACTCGCGGGCCACCTTGGAATCGTGGGGGGTATCGGCGTTGGTGCGGACCTTCAGGGTGCGGTACTGGTCCACCCAGCCCATCAGGGTGCCGAAGTCGCCGGTCAGTTGTGGCGGTACGGTGGGCACCTCGCCCAGCATCACCTGGCCGGTGGAGCCGTCCAGGGTGATGGTGTCACCCTTTTTGACCACCACGCCGCCGTTGGCAACAAAGCTCTGGCTGGCGTAATCGACCTTGATGTCGCCGCAGCCGGCCACGCAGCACTTGCCCATGCCCCGGGCCACCACTGCAGCGTGGGAGGTCATGCCGCCCCGGGCGGTGAGGATACCCTGAGAGGCATGCATGCCGTGGATATCCTCCGGCGAGGTCTCGATCCGGACCAGAATGACCTTTTTGCCGTTTTTGGCCAGTTCCTCGGCCTCGTCAGCGGTAAAGACCACCGTGCCGCCGGCAGCGCCGGGAGAGGCGGGCAGGCCCTTGGCAATCACCTTCTTCTCGGCCTTGGGGTCCAGCGAGGGGTGCAGCAGTTGGTCAAGTTGGGAGGGAGCGACCCGCAGCACGGCGGTCTTCTGGTCGATCAGCCCTTCCTTGACCATGTCCACCGCCACCTTGATGGCGGCCTGGGCGGTGCGCTTGCCGTTGCGGGTCTGCAGCATGAACAGCTTGCCCTTCTCGATGGTAAATTCGATGTCCTGCATATCCTTGTAGTGCTTCTCAAGAATCTGACGAATATCGGCCAGTTGGGCGTAACACTCCGGCAGCACCTCTTCCATTGCGGGTAGGTCGCCCGGCTTTTTCTGATGCAGGTTAATCGGCTGGGGGGTGCGGATACCGGCCACCACGTCTTCGCCTTGGGCGTTGACCAGGTACTCGCCGTAGAAGTAGTTGTCGCCGGTGGAAGGGTCACGGGTAAAGGCCACGCCGGTGGCGCAGTCGTCGCCCATGTTGCCGAAGACCATCGACTGCACGTTGACGGCGGTGCCCCAGTCGGCCGGGATGTTGTTCAGTTTGCGGTAGGTGATGGCCCGCTGGTTCATCCAGGAGCCGAACACGGCGCCGACGGCGCCCCACAGCTGTTCTTTCGGGTCTTCCGGAAAGGACTTGCCCAGGTCGGCCTTGATCTTGGCCTTGAACTGGGCCACCAGGTCCTTCCAGTCGGCGGCGGTCAGCTCAGTGTCCAGATGCACACCCTTCTCTGCCTTCTTTTGCTCCAGCAGGTGCTCCAGGGAGTGCTTGTCCATGCCCATCACCACGTCGGAGTACATCTGCACAAAGCGGCGGTAGGCATCGTAGGCGAAGCGCTCGTCTCCGGCCTGGGCGATGATCCCCTGTACGGTGGTGTCGTTCAGGCCCAGGTTGAGGATGGTATCCATCATGCCCGGCATGGATGCCCGGGCGCCGGAGCGGACCGACACCAAGAGTGGATTCTGGGCGTCACCGAAGGTGCGGCCCATGATCGCTTCGACCTTTTTCAGGTTGGTCTCGACCTCGGCTTGCAGTGCAGCGGGATAGGTCTCTCCGTTGGCATAGTAGTAGGTGCAGACCTCGGTGCTGATGGTGAAGCCGGGGGGAACCGGCAGTCCGATGCTGGTCATCTCCGCCAGGTTGGCGCCTTTGCCGCCCAGCAGATTTTTCATGTCGGCCCGGCCTTCGGCCTGGCCATTCCCGAAAAAGTACACATACTTCGCTGCCATCTGAGTCCTCCTTGGATGATACGGTTTTAATGTCCGTAAAAAGCGTTTAATGCAAGTGAAAACAATAGGTTATACCATATACGATCTTTCGTGATTTCTCAAGGGAATTGTGGGGCACAGATGCACAAAGGGCGCATCTGTGCGCCCTTTGTGAGGATTTTAGATTACCGGCAGGCTGCGATGGCGGCGTCCATCAGGGTGGTGGCTTCGCTGGAAGGGGAGCCTGACAGCTGGCCGAGCTGGTCAACCGAATAGGTTGTAACCAGATAATCAGCCATACAGGCGCACTTGGTTGCGGCAAGCTTGGCAGACAAGGCGTTGGGACCCGAGGTGGAGCCGGCGATGCAGGATTCAGTGAAGCTTTTTCGAAAATTCTGTTTGAAGGAGGCGGCATCGGTTTGCTGATCTCGAGCGCACCCGGTGAGCATGGCGACCGTGCAACAGAAAACAAGACATAAACGCAGAGTCATGAAACGCCTCCGAAAGGACGGGATGGAGACAACTGTAGCCTGATTTTGCCCAAAAGCAACCCTTACCTTTTGCGTAGCACCCGTTTGTCGCCGGTACGGATGGTCAGCTTTTCGTTATCAAAGTGCTCCAGCAGCGGGATCATGAACTTGCGCGACAGGCCGGTCAGTTCGCGAAAACCAGACGGTATGATCTCGCCGTGCTGCTGCAAAAAGGTGATCAACTGCTGACGGATGGCATCCAGTGCGCTGCTGGCATAAAAGATATCGCTGGAGACGCGGGCCACGCTGCCGTCACGCACCAGTAGTGTCAGGTGGTCACGCACCTCTTTTTCGCTGCTGCGGCTGACCTCGGCCAGCTCTTTCACCGTGGGCGGTTCTTTACCGGCGTTCACCAGCAGCTCGCCAAGCTTGGACGCCAGGGCACTGGTCTGGGCAGCCGCTGGTTTGGCTGCGCCGGCCAGACGCACCAGGTCCCGTTCAGCGGCCAGTTTGGCTTCCTTTTCAAGATCGGCCAGCAAGGGGGCAAAGAAACGTTGGTCGCTGCGTTTCGGCAGGCGGGTCTTCAGCTCCTCCTTGTTGATGCCATCTTTAAGGGGATTGGCAGCCAGATAGGCAGTCAGTTCGGCCAGCAGACCTGCCTTCAGGGAATCGACCGCGGTTTTGTTGAGAAAGATACGTGGTTCGCGGGTCATCTGCACGATCTCGCCCGTAGCCAGCAACCCTTGTAGGGCCGCCTCGGCCTGCCTGCGGGGGATGCCGGAGCGCAGCACGATCTCCTCCAGGCTGATGCCGGATAAGAGCGATTGGGCCACGATCAGGCTGCAGGTCTTCTGGTGTTCGGCAACGTCGAGCGATTGCAGGAGGTTAAGGGCTTCTTCGCTGCGGCGACGACGGGCCGGTGGGAACGGGTCCAGCACGATACCGCCGCCAATGGTGGCGGCTGGAGACGAGGCACGGATCAGGTAGGGGTCGCCGGAGACCAGCAAGAGCGGCTCAGCCAACCGCAGTTGGGCGTAAGCGGTCTCACCGGCAGGCAGTTGGTCGCGGTCCAGCAGGATCACCTGGGCGGTGACCTCGCTGGTGCCGGTGTGGAAACGGACCGTGGAACGGTGCCGCAGGTCACGGGGGGCGGCGGACAGGTGGTCAAGCCGCACATCCACCCGGCGAGTGGTGCGAAAGACGCCGGCCGGAACCACCACATCGCCGCGCTGCACCTGATCCAGGTCGACCCCTTGCAGGTTCACCGCCAGCCGCTGGCCGGCCTGGCCGGTCTCGGCCTTTGCGCCGTGGGCCTGGATGCCCCGCACCCGGCCCGGTATCCCTCTGGGCAAGAGTTCCAGCTCGTCGCCGAGCTTGATTTCACCGGCCAGCAAGGTGCCGGTCACCACGGTACCGAAGCCGGCCACCGTGAAGACCCGATCCACCGGCAGACGAAAGTGCCCGTCCCGTTTCTTTTCAGCGGCCCCCTCTGCCAGCCGCGCCAGTTCAGCCTTCAGCTCGTCGAGTCCCTCGCCGGTCTTCGATGAAACCGGGATGATCGGCGCGTTCTCCAGGAAGGTGCCGGCCACGAATTCACGCACCTCCTCCTGTACCAGCGGCAGCCAATCCGGCTCCACCATGTCCCGTTTGGTCAGGGCCACCAGGCCGCTGTGGACACCTAAAAGCCTTAGAATATCGAGGTGTTCACGGGTCTGGGGCATGATCCCCTCGTCGGCGGCGATCACCAACATCACCAGGTCCATGCCGGCCACACCGGCCACCATGGCCCGCACGAATTTTTCATGACCCGGCACATCGACGACCCCGAATTCGATGCCGCCCGGCAGCTCCAGATGGGCAAAACCGAGCTCAATCGTGATGCCGCGGGCCTTCTCTTCTTTCAGTCGGTCAGTATCAATACCGGTCAGCGCCCGAACCAGCGAGGTCTTGCCGTGGTCGATATGGCCGGCTGTGCCGAGGATCAGGTGTTTCATTGCTTGGTTCCGTTCAGGTAGTCCGCCAGGATCAGCCGGCTGTGCTCGTCATCGTGACAGTAGACGCACAGATTTTCCCAGTTGCTGCCGTCGGGCGGGTTGTTGTGGTGATTGCCGTCCCGGTGATGGACGGTTAAGAGCTGCAGGTTCTCCCGTTCAAACTCCCGTCCGCACTTGGCGCAGATCCAGCCGTGAAGCTGCAATGATTGTTCACGGTAGCTGGCGTTGGCAGGTTTGTTCTCTGTTTTCAGCTTGTTAACCAGCTGGCGCAACTCTTCCGGCGAGGGTAGCTTGCGGGCTTGCGGACGTCGTTGCACCATATCAGCTGCCCTGGCGGGAGAAACGGTAGCCCACCCCTCGCACGGTAATGAAGTGGGCCGGCCGGGCCGGGTCCCGTTCGAAATATTTACGCAGCCGCACCACGAAGTTGTCCAAGGTGCGGGTCTCGGCGTCGGAAGCGTAGCCCCAGACCGACTCCAAAAGCTCGCCGCGGGGGATCACCTGCCCTTCACGTTGGAAGAACAGCGACAGCACCCGCACCTCCATCTCGGTCAGGTCGATCTCACCCTGGGCGGTCCTGGCTCGATAGGAAAGCAGGAATACCTCATTGTCGCCAAAATGATAGCCCTCCTCCACCGGATCGGGGCGGTACCAGGAGGAACGCCGCAGCATTCCCTTCACCCGCAGCAGGAATTCTGCCAGGTTGAACGGTTTGGTCAGGTAATCGTCGGCCCCGGACTCCAGGCCGGCCACCCGGTCAAGGTCTTCGGAGCGGGCGGTCAGCATCAGGATCGGCACCCGTGAATCCAGCTCGCGCATCGCCTTGCAGACTTGAAAGCCATCCATGCCGGGCAACATCACATCAAGAATGATCAGGTCGCAGCGTTCCACCCGCAGCGCCTCCAGTGCCGACTCGCCCCGGTCGAAATGGCTGACCGCATAGCCATCCAGCTCAAGGTTGAAACAGATACCACGGGCCAGGTGAATCTCGTCTTCCACCAGCATGATGCGGGGGCGATCACTCATAACGTAATGCCTCGATCGGGTTTAACGAAGCAGCCTTGCGGGCCGGATAAAAGCCGAAGAAGATACCCACTGCACCGGAAAACAACACGGCAATGGTAATTGAGAGCGGTGAGATCAGGGTCGGCCAGGAGAGTAGCCGGGAGACCACCATGGCGCCGCTGGCTCCCAGGGTGATGCCGATCAGGCCGCCCATGATGGTCAGTAGCACCGCCTCGGTCAGAAATTGCAGTAGAATGTCCTTGCGTTTGGCGCCGATCGCCATCCGGATGCCGATCTCGCGGGTCCGCTCAGTGACCGACACCAGCATGATGTTCATGATGCCGATGCCGCCCACGATCAGCGAGATGGAGGCCACCGACCCCAACAAGAGCGACATTGCCTTGGCCGATTGCTCGGCTACTGCCAGTATTTCCGAGAGGTTGCGCACGGTGAAGTCCTGCTCCCGGGTGGGGCCGATCCGATGGCGCTGGTTGAGCAGCGTGGTGATCTCCTCCTCGGCACGATCCAGCAGCTCTTCACTCTTGGCCTGCACCAGAATGGCGCCGACGGTGTTGGGAAACTGGCTGCCGATCAGCTTGCGTTGCGCCGTGCGCAACGGCACGAAGATCACGTCGTCCTGGTCGGTGCCCTGGGGGGACTGGCCCTTGCGGTCCAGGATACCAACCACAATGAACGGTACCTTTTTGATCCTGATCATCTTGCCCAGTGGGTCTTCATCGCCGAACAGGATCTGGGCGACACTTTGACCCAACAGACAGACCTTGGCAGCGCCGTCTACATCGGAGCTGGTGATGCTGCGGCCAGCCACCACCGGCCAGTCGCGGATGATAAGCAGTTCAGGGGTCGAGCCCATCAGCAGGGTTGACCAGTTCTGATTGCCGTAGATCACCTGACCGGAGCCCCGCACCGTCGGGGCTGCCAAGGCGACCGAGGGGCATTCGTGCTGAATGGCGCGGGCATCGTCATAGGTCAGGGTCTGCACTCCGCCACTGCCGGTACGGATACCGCCGCTGGTGGTTGAGCCGGGAATCACCAGCAGGATGTTGCTGCCGATGCTGGCGATCTGTTGTGAAATGATGTAGCTGGCGCCGGAGCCCACTGCCATCATGGCGATCACGGCGGCGATGCCGATGATGATCCCCAGCATGGTCAGGAAGGAGCGCAGTTTATTGATCCTGAGCGCACGCAGGGCGATCCGCAGCGGTTGAGTGAGGTTGGTCATGGCATCAGGGGGTGCTGATCAGGCCTCGCAACAGCGCAAGGTTGACCTGGTCCATCTCGTCGTTATCCCCCTTGGGGGTCTCAAGTATCTTGGGGATGGTGAAAAAGCGTGAGTCGTTCATGATCGAGCGGAACGGCTCCAGCCCCAGCATCCCCTGGCCGATATGGTCGTGACGGTCGACCCGACTGCCCAATCCCTTCTTGGAGTCGTTAAAGTGGAAACATTGCAGCCGTTCAAGCCCCAGCACCCGGTCAAACTCGTCCATCACCGCCTGGTAGCCCTGGGGGCTGGTGGTGTCATAGCCGGCTGCGAAGGTGTGGCAGGTGTCGAAACAGATGGCGAATCGTTGTGGGTAACGGCTGCCGTCAATGATCGTGCGCAGTTCCTCGAAGTGGCGTCCCAGGTTGGTGCCCTGACCGGCCGTGGTCTCCAGCAGCACCAGCCCCTCGTACTGCGGCACCTCGCAGAACAGTTTATCAAAGGCCTCAATCACCCGCTGCAGGCCGACTTCCGGCGGATCATTGGTGTGCGAGCCAGGATGCATGACGATCTTGTTGATGCCCAGCCGGGCGCAGGTGGACATCTCATCGGCAAAGGCGGCCAGGCTCTTGTCGCGGGTTTCCCCCGGCGGCGCGGCCAGATTGATCAGGTAGATGTCGTGGGAGATCACCTCATGCAGGCCGGATGCAGCAAAGATTGAGCGGAACAACTCGGCATCGGCATCGCTGATCGGCTTGCCCTTCCACTGGTTGGAGGAGCGGGTGAAGATCTGCAGGGTGCCGCAACCGGCGGCCACGGCCCGTTCGATAGCCTTGTGCAGGCCACCGGCAATCGACATATGGGCGCCAAGGTAGTCGCTCATGGCGCCACCAGCTGTTCGCTGAGCAGGCGTACGGCGATCTGGTCACCGGCCTGAAAAGTCTGATTGGCCGGGATCTGGGACACGCCGTCGGCCAGCAGTGAGGTGCGCAGGATGCCGGTCTCCTGGTTGCCGGCCGAGCGCACGAACCAGCGGCCGGCTTCCTGATCCAGCGCTACCCGCAAGAACTGCAAGCGGCTGCCACCTTTAAGCGGTTCGCGCAGTGTGGCCATCAGAGCGGGACGCAGCAGCTTGTGACGTCCTTGCATTTTTAAGAGCGCCGGCCGCACAAAGGCCTCAAAGGTGACCAGACTCGAAACCGGATTGCCCGGCAGACAAAAGACCGGCTTGCCTTCGAAGATGCCAAAGGCGGTTGGTTTGCCCGGCTTGATGGCAACCTTCCAGAACAGGAACTTGACCCCCAGCTCTTCCAGCACCGCCCGCACCAGATCGCGGTCCCCGGCCGAGACCCCGGCCGAGGTGATCAGGCAGTCGGCAGTCAGGCCGGATCGCAGTTTTTCCAGGTGACTCAGGCGGTTGTCGCGGGCAATGCCGAGCATGCGTGGCACGGCGCCTGCCTCACGGACTGCGGCAGCCAGGGCGATGGAGTTACTGTTGATCAGTTGTGCCGGGCCGGGCGGAGTGCCCGGTTCTACCAGCTCATCGCCGGTGGAGAGGATTGCCACCACCGGGGGGCGTTGCACGTTAACCAGCGGTTTGCCGCAGGAGGCCAACAGCGAGATTTCGGCTGCCCGCAGAGGAGATCCGGCCTGCAGGATGGTCTCGCCCTGACGGATGTCCTCGCCCTGACGGCGGATATGCTGGCCTTGCTTGACTGTCGCGTTGATGGCGACCTGTTCGCCGGAGGTCTCGTCGGTCTCCTCCACCGGCACCACTGCATCGGCTCCGGCCGGTAGCGGAGCGCCGGTCATGATCTTGACGGCGCAGCCCGGTGGCACGCTGACCCCTTCGGCCGAGGCCCCGGCCGGCAGGTAACCGGTGACCCGCAGCTTGCAGGACGGCGGCTGGCAGTCCTCGGTCCGCACCGCGTAGCCGTCCATGGCCGAGTTGTCCCACAGCGGCAGGTCCCAGGGGGTGGTGACCGCCTCGGCCAGCACCAGACCGACCGCCTCGCTGAGCGGAACCTGCTCGTTGCCTACCGGCGAGACGTTGTCAAGGATGGTGTGCAGTGCTTCTTCGTAGGAAACCATGTCAATCCCTCGGTACGGCCAGCATCTTATCCAGGGCCGCCTTGGCCTTCAGCCGTACCTCGTCTGCCACACGAACCGCCGGCTGCATGGTCTGCAGTGCCAAGAGCACATCCTCCAGCGAGGTCAGTTTCATGTTGGGGCAGATCAGGGCCGGGCTGGCCAGGATGAACTGCTTGTCCGGGTTGTCCTGACGCAGCTTGAAGAGGATACCGGCCTCGGTGCCGATGATGAAGGTTGTGGCCGGACTCTTTTTGCAGTAGTCGTACATGCCGCTGGTTGAGCAGACATGGTCGGCCAGGGCGGATACGGACGGGGCGCATTCCGGGTGGCAGATGAACAGGGCATCCGGGTGTTGGGCCCTCTTCTCCTGTACCGCTTCGACGGTCATCCGCTCGTGGGTCGGGCAGTAGCCCTCCCAGTAGATGAACTGCTTGTCCGGCACAAAACGGGCGACCCAGCGTCCCAGGTTGCGGTCCGGGGCAAAGATCAGCGTGTCGCTTGCCAGTGATTTGACCACCGAGACGGCGTTGGCCGAGGTGCAGCAGATGTCCGATTCGGCCTTGACGGCAGCGCTGGAGTTGACATAGGTCACCACCGGCACGCCGGGGTGTTTGGCCTTCAGTTCGCGCAGTCCGGCCACATCCACCATATCGGCCATCGGGCAGCCGGCGTCGGGTCGGGGCAGCAGCACGGACTTGTCGGGGGAGAGGATCGCCGCTGATTCGGCCATGAAGTGCACGCCGCAGAAGACGATCACCGCGGCATCGGTCTTGGCCGCCTCCATCGAGAGTTGTAGCGAATCTCCGGTGATATCGGCAATGGCCTGCACCTCGTCGCGCATGTAGTTGTGTGCCAGCAGGACGGCGTTGCGCTGCTTCAAAAGGTCACGTATGGCCTGTGTCAGTTCGGTCGACGACATTTTTGCTCCTTCAGGCGGTTGCCTGTTGACAAAATATCAGCAATGGGACTATAAGAACAATTCCACGGGATGTAGCGCAGCCTGGTAGCGCACCTGCTTCGGGAGCAGGGGGTCGCACGTTCAAATCGTGTCATCCCGACCAACATCAATAAAAGGGCTTACGGTCTTACCGTAAGCCCTTTTTCGTTGTGCACTTGTGCTGCCGGCAGTGCTGGCGGGCATACAGCAGGATTCTGTATAGCACAGATGGCGCCTTAATTCCAACGTCATTCGGTGCTGGATTAGGCATAAAAAAAGCCCGACCGGTAGACCGGTCGGGCTTTTGAACATGCTGAGACTTGCTTAGGCCGGGTAGACCGATACCTTTTTGCGGTCGCGACCCATTCGCTCGAACTTCACCACGCCCTCGATCAGGGCGAACAGGGTGTAATCCTTGCCGCAGCCCACGTTGTTGCCGGGGTGAATCTGGGTGCCGCGCTGACGATAGATGATGTTGCCGGCCTTGACCGGCTCGCCGCCGAACTTCTTGCAGCCAAGTCGCTGGCCGTCTGAATCGCGGCCGTTACGGGAACTACCAACGCCTTTTTTATGTGCCATGGTTCTATCTCCTCAAAAAAGTAAATCGGTCAACGGCTAGGCGTTGATTTTCTCAATCTTCAGCACGGTGTGGTGCTGGCGATGGCCGATCAGTTTGCGGGTGTTCTTGCGGCGCTTGGATTTGAAAACCAGCACCTTCTTGTCGCGACCCTGTACGGCAACCTTGGCGGTTACCTTGGCGCCGGCCACCAGCGGGGCGCCGACCTTGATGGCCTCGCCGCCAACCATCAGCACTTCGCCGAATTCAATGGTGTCGCCTACCAGGCCTTCAAGCTTCTCGACCTTGAGAAAATCGCCTTCGGCGACCTTGTATTGTTTGCCACCTGTCTTGATCACTGCGTACATAGCTGTGTACCACCTCTTTGGTTTTTACAGAGTTGTGGACTATAGCCAAAGGGGCCTGGTCCGTCAAGTCTTTTTTCTGTCTGCACAGAGAAAAAACGGGGCAGGTGCGTGACCTGCCCCGCTGGTCCGGATTAGCCGCAACAGCTGGGTGCCTGATCGCTGTTGTAGGAAAGCCGCAGCCCGCACTTCTGGCACCGCCAGAAGAGTCCGCCTCAGCCAGGCATCAGGATCATCTTGCCCTTGCACTCCGGGCATTCTTTTTCGTTCTGCATGACCGCCTCCAGTTTAGTATGGATGAACACAACTTTAGCCCGGCAGCAGGTCAAAAGTCAACCAACAGGGGATAGATAGTGGCTAGACAACCTGAACAGCAAGGCTCGCTACGCCGGGTATCTCGGCCTGCATGCGGTCTCCGGCCACCACCCGTCCCACCCCGGCCGGGGTGCCGGTCAGGATGATATCCCCCTCTTCCAGGGTGAAGATGGTGGAGAGGTAGCTGATGATCCTGGCCACTGAGTTGATCATCAGTCCGGTGGAGCCGTTCTGGCGCTCTTCGCCGTTCAGCTCAAGGCGGATGTTCAGATTCTGCGGATCGTTCACCGTTGCGGCCGGTGCAAAGTTCGAAAGCGGGCAGGAGCTGTCGAACCCCTTGGCGATCTCCCAGGGCAGCCCCTTCTGCTTCAACCGGTCCTGCACGTCCCGCAGGGTCATGTCAATGGCTACTCCGTAACCGGCCACATGGGAAAGGGCCTCTGTCTCGGGGATATCCTTGCCGTCGTTGCCGATCAGCACCGCCAGTTCGGCCTCATAGTGGCACTCCTGGCTAAAGGTCGGGATGCGAACCTGTTCGCCATTGTAGATCACGGCGGTGGACGGTTTCATGAAGACCACCGGCGCTGACGGGGTCTCGTTGCCCAGCTCCTTGATATGGTCCACGTAGTTGCGGCCGATGCAGAGGATCTTGCCGATGATATATTCATTGCCGGTGGCGGGGATAGAGACGCTTTTCATGGTGGTGTCCTTGTGATGTTACTGAGTTCGAATCTCAATAGGTGTTTCCACCATGTTTTTGACAGGGCTATAAATGTCAACATCAATTTCCGGTGCCCGAATGGAAATGATCAGCGCATAACGAGCTTGCTTGTTATACCGTTGTAGTAGTGTTCTGGTTTTCCACCAGCCAAGTGCCGGATACACGGCAAGGCAGCCACGGGCAGCCAGTTTAGCCGCTTCGCCACGCCACGTATCACAGTGTAATGAGCCAAGATGGCGGAGGTTTGTGCCCAGATCCCAGCCAGAATCAGTGCCACCAGTGGTAGTCCCTTCTTCTTCATCTCTGACAATGCGGTTGATCCTAGCACGGAATTCTCGCTCGGTTTCTTCAGGCCGCTTCACATCAAAGCGCAGGCCATGGGATTCATACCGGTAACGCCCCTTGATGCCTCTTTCAGCAGGGTTCGGTTCGATAAAATAGGAGAGCGTGACACGCATTTCAACTTGAGTTTCCCCCAAAGCCTCAAGTTCGGCAATTGGCCAGGGGATCCGATGCAGATGCATGTCACGTGTCTTTGGCTGTTTGGCACCGGTCTTTTCAAACGGTTGAAGTTTATCCTGAACGATCAGTGTCAGTGAGTTAGAAGCGCTCCACATGGCACGCTCAAAATTTGGCACACCGAAACCGCAATGCCTGATAAGCCTTCTGTACTGTTCCTTGGGCGTACCACCGGTCTTGAACATTTGCAGCATTGGCTCCGTCCAGCCGGCTGAATGGACAATCAGTGCTCGGATCGTCTCTGGCCAAAAGTTCGGATATTCCGCCATCAATTGCGCAGCCATTCTGGCGCAAAGGTATGTTGCTGCGCTGGTGGCATTAGCGGTGGCCAAAAGGCGTTCTTGGGGCAGATGATTCGTCGTAAGTAGGCTCAAACTCTGCATCCAGATAGCCACAATTCCATCATTGGCCGCATTGCCACCCTCCATGACGACATCCGGCTTTAACGGCCAGGGGCAGGGTTTGCCCCATGTCATGGATGTTGTGCTGAACGGACTAAGGCCACCGTCAGGTGCGATTGGGGCATAAGCGGTCGCGCCAGCTTCAGTGATGCAAACTTTTTCCGTGAAGGCGCCAACGGTCAAGACGTTCCAAGCCTGTCCAGGATCGTGAATACCATCGCTGGCATTGCTTGCCGGATAGTTAAGCCAGGCAGGATTGTTATTAATATTGCCAGCCGATACTACCAATAGCCGGGGAGACAGGCCGTTTCCTTCGCTATCTGCCGCCAGACGATCCAGAGTGGCGGACCATGCGGAGGGACGGCCACGATCACGACTATCTTTAGCAGTTACCGCCATACCAAAAACCCGCTTGCTATCGGGGGCTGATATCTCTGGCTGCGAAATCGCATCCACTATCAGATGGCCGTGATGCTTTCCTTCGTTGTCGCCGTCATGACGCAACAACTTGACCGACTCCAGACGATATGAGAGGTGAATATGCCCATCTTCATTCAGAGCATCCGTCAAGTCACCATACAAGGCAATCCCCGCCATCCGGGTGCCATGTCCGTTTTCATCGTGGACACCCGCAGCCGGGTCAATAGTGTGCAGGTTCCGGGCATGTAACGAGTGATAAAGAAGCGGGTGACCATTGTTCACGCCGGTGTCGAGGATGCAGACGCACGGCAAATCACCCTGCCGGATGGTCGTGCGTTGCAGGAGATCATCAACCCATTCCCGCTGTTCCACCGGGTCAAATGAGTCAAAAAACTCAGCCGTTTCCTTGGCTCGACGCAACTCGGCAACGCAATTCAGCAGCATCATTGATTGCCGGATCTGCCGTCTGGTTCCGTTCATGAGTAAGACGGAACGCTCCGGAAATGAGATGGCACCTTCGCCAAGTTGAAATCCGATTCCCTCCGCAATATGCCGGAATTGTTGCAACATCCCCTGGCGATCACCACGAATCGGAAGCCAGACTTCCCACCAGACCGCCTCGTTCTCATTGTCCGGTAACGCTTCTGGGCTATCCGTCCAAAGCGCTTCCAGCGTTGCGCTCCTGATATCCTCGATAGTGTTGAGGAGCGTTTTGTGGTCACGCGGTCTTCCATTCCGGTCGGTCTTTTCTTCAAGATATTCGGTTATCAGTTTTTCAAAGTGCTCAAACTTCCCCTCCGGCACAAAAACCGTAGCGCGGCTGTGGTGTTCGTCCTGCTGCACATTCAGCAACTCAATGCCTGATTTTTCCCTGGGCAGACTTTCAAACGCCAAAGTAACATCGTCAAAGCTGCGAAACTGTACCTGGATACCAAACCCGGACTCTATGCCAGCGTTTTGCTGGGCTTGCTTTGCTTGGACGGCGGTATTTTTAAGGGTTTCAATCTGGCTCAAGAGCCCCTGGCCATGAGTAGCGCGGTCGAGTTGCGGCAGTGCCGGAGGCCGCCCGCCGCCGGTGGCTATGGCACTGAAACGTTCGGTCGTGGCAGTGTTGGTGAGGACAAGGTGGGAGAGTCGTTCGTGAACAGTATCAGACATGTTGGTCGGCTACCTGTCAGGCGTCATACGGCTACGCATGGCTTTGCGCTCGGCAAGGGTCTTTTCCAGGTCAGCCGGTGACAGGCTTTGCTGATCATGGATGATCGCCTCTTTGATCGCTTCTTCGGCGGCACGGGCTACATCGGCGCAGCTCAATCCTTCCGCCGTGGCAGCAAGTGCGCTCCACCGGGGATTATGTAATTTGAAGTTGGCCAGCCGGGCTTTCAGAAGAGAGATGACTTGCTCTTTCTTTGGCAGACCATATTCAATGACATCGTCAAAACGGCGGAATACGGCATAATCAAGCAGTTCAGGATGATTGGTGGCAGCGATGACAACGCTGGTGGAATTGTCCTGCTCGATCATCTGCAGAAAACTGTTGAGTACCCGCCGGATTTCCCCCACATCGTTAGTAAGGCCGCGTTGGGAGCCGATTGCATCGAATTCATCAAAAAAGTAAATGCCGCGTACATCGGAAATTGCCTCAAACACCTGGCGGAGCTTGGCGGCGGTTTCGCCCATAAATTTGGTAATCAGAGCATCTAGCCTGACTAGGAATAGCGGAATATTTAACTCGCCTGCAAGCACCGAGGCGGTCATGGTCTTGCCGGTTCCCGGAGGACCGACCAGCAACAGCTTGCGCCGGGGCGAAAGGCCATGGCCGCGAATCTTGGAGAAGTTGCGCTGCTCCAGGATAATCCTCTTCAAACTGGTTGCGACGGCATCATCAAGAACCATGTCGTTCAGCCGAGCTGAGGGATAGGTGACTTCAAGCAGGTTTGACAGTTCGCCGCGCGGCTGGGCAATCGGGGTCGGTTTTTTGTTTATTGATTCGGCAGTACGGCGTGACTTAGCGTCGTCGATCAGGGCGCGCATCTCTTCCGCCAGCTTGCCATGCCCAAGCTTGGCTTCGTGGGCGGCAATCTGCATGGCGACAGAGAAGAAATGGATATCGTCGCTGGCGATATGGGATTTGAGCAAGGCTTTTAATTGATCGGCACTGGCCATGAGGTATGCCTTCTTAATGTCTTTAAACTAATGGGAGTATTTCTTGTATTATCTTTTAATCGGCAAATATTGCATAAATTAAAGGAGGTTCACTAGCAGTCTATCGCCTCAACTACCCTGTCAATTAATCTCTCAAAATTCAGGCGCGGGATACCGCGCACAGGTTAAAGCAGGCTCTCCCCGGTCATCTCTTTGGGTTGCGACAGGCCCAGCAGTTTCAGCATGGTGGGGGCGATGTCGGCCAGCTTGCCGCCCTCTTTCAGGGTGACATCCTTACGGCTGTCGTCCACCAGCACCAGCCAGACAGGGTTCGTGGTGTGGGCGGTGTGGGGTTCGCCCTTTTCATCCACCATCTGTTCGGCGTTGCCGTGGTCGGCGGTGATCAGCACGGTACCGCCCAGGGCGCGCACCTTCTCCACCACCTTGGCCGCGCAGACGTCGACGGTCTCCACCGCCTTGATGGCAGCCGGCAGGATGCCGGTGTGGCCCACCATGTCGCAGTTGGCGAAGTTGAGGATCACCACGTCGTAGCGATCCTGCTCCAGCCGTGTGATCAGTTCGTCCGCAACGGCATAGGCGCTCATCTCCGGTTTCAGGTCGTAGGTGGCAACCTCCTTGGGGGAGGGGATCAGGGCGCGCTCTTCGTTGGGGAAGGGGGTCTCTACTCCGCCGTTGAAGAAGAAGGTGACGTGGGCGTATTTCTCGGTCTCGGCGATCCGCAGTTGCGCAAGTCCGGCCTCGGCTAGCACCACACCCAGCAGATTGGTTAATGCCTGCTGTTCGAAGGCGATCGCTAGGCCGAAGGTGGCGTCATACTCGGTCATGCAGACGTAGTCGGCCAGTCTTGGCACCCGCTCCCGTTTAAAGCCATCAAACTGTTCAAAGGTCAACGCCCGGGTGATCTCGCGGGCCCGGTCGGAGCGGAAGTTAAAGAAGATCACAGCGTCGTTGTCGTTGATGGTGCCGACCGGTTGACCATCGGCGCTGATCACGGCCGGCAGCACGAATTCGTCAGTCACCCCGGCGGCATAGCTGGCGTTGATCAGATCGGTTGATGAGGTGTACTGCTGGCCCTGACCCAACACCATGGCGTTGTAGGCCTTCTCCACCCGCTCCCAGCGGTTGTCACGGTCCATGGCGTAGTAGCGGCCCATCACCGTGGCGATCCGGCCGTTGCCGATACGGCTCAGCTCTGTTTCCAGCTGCTGCAGGTAGCCGGCGCCGCTCTGGGGCGGAGTGTCGCGGCCGTCTAGCAGGCAGTGGATGTAGACCTCGCTGAGGCCTTGCTGCTTGGCCAGCTCGAGCAAGGCATAGAGATGGGTGTTGTGGGAGTGGACACCGCCGTCGGACAAGAGGCCTGCCAGGTGCAGCCGGCCGCCGCTGGCCTTGAGCTTGGCGATGCAGTCCAGCAGCACCGGGTTGGTGAAGAAGTCGCCGTCCTGGATCGATTTGGTGATGCGGGTGAAGTCCTGGTAGACGATCCGTCCGGCCCCCAGGTTCAAGTGCCCTACTTCTGAGTTGCCCATCTGCCCGTCTGGCAGGCCGACCGCCATGCCAGAAGTGCGGATCTGCACATGAGGGAAATCGCGCAGGTAGCCAGCCAGGTTGGGGGCCTTGGCCATGGCCACGGCGTTTTTATCGGGGCAGGGGTTGATGCCCCAGCCATCCAGGATCATCAATACTAACGGTTTTTTCATCAGCGGGTTCCTTGTGCTTAGAAGCGCGGCCCCATCGGGGAGCTAGTCGTGTTGGCCTTCTTCTTTTTGCCCTTGTCCAGCTGTTCGACGATTACTTCATCACCTTCCTTGAGGGGGCCGTCACTGACCTCAACAAAGCCGGTATCGCTCATGCCGGTCTGGACCGTTGTCGCCAGCGGTTTGCCGTCCTTCAGCAGGAAGACCTTTGGGCCGGGGGCTGCGCCGCTGCCTTTGCCCTGCGGCATACCTGGTTTTACGGTGCGTTTTTCGGTATCGGTGCCATCACGGGGCCTAAAGCGCAGGGCCGCCGCCGGCAGCTTGAGCACCCCCTCTTTGCGGCCAGTCTCAATCGAAACATTGGCGGTCATGCCCGGTTTGAGCAGCAGGTCGCGGTTGTCAACCTGCACCACCACCACGTAGGTGACCACGTTCTGTACGGTGATCGGGGCGCTGCGGATCTGGGTGACGCTGCCGCTGAAGCTCCGTTCCGGGTAGGCATCAACCGTAAACGTGACTGGCTGGTCCAGACGGGCGCGGCTGATGTCTGATTCGTCAACGCTGGTTTCGATCTGCATCTTGGTCAGGTTTTGGGCGATGGTGAACAGGGTCGGGGTCTGGAAAGAGGCAGCCACGGTCTGTCCAACATCCACGTTGCGGGAGATCACGATCCCGTCCACCGGGGAGCGGATGGTCGAGTTTCTGAGGTTGGTCTCGGCCTGGTGCAGGGCGCCCCTGGTCTGGGTCAGGCTGGCCTCGGCGGCCTTGATGCCGACCTGAGCCGATTCGTAGGCGGTCTGTGAGGCGTCGAAATCGCTCTGCGAGACGACCCCTTCGGTCAGCAACCGCCGGTTGCGTTCCAGGGTTCGGGTTGCATCGGCCAGGGTCACCTTGGCTTTCAGCAGGGAGGCCTGGGCGTTCATCCAGTTGCCGCGGGCCTGTTCTACCTGGGCCAGAAACAGGGCCGGTTCGATCTCGGCGATCGGCTGCCCCTTCTGCACACGTGAGTTGTAATCGGCATGCAGCTTGAGGATGGTGCCGGAGACCTGTGAGCCGACCAGCACGGTGGTGACGGCGTTGACCGTGCCGGTGGCGGAGATGCTGGAAACGATCGTGCCCCGTTCGATCCTGGCGGTCTTGTAGCTGACCGCCGGTGGGCGACTCAGCCAGAACCAGAGCAGTGCACCTACCAGCAGTAGGCCAACTATGCCTGAAATGATGAGTTTTTTCATAGGGTCCACAGACTACGCAGAAAAAAGCCCCGTGTCAATCGACACAGGGCTTTGCTGTTCCGCCTGCCGTTCTACGGCAGGCTAGCTTCGGCAACCCTCCTTGCAGTGGGAAACCGGACGGATTCTAAAGTGCTCAGTCCACATGGCAGGTTCTCCTTTCGTAGGGAGTATGCTTAAAAAGATAATAATGGTCTTAAACTCAAAAGTCAACCGGATGTTACGCGCTATTAGAGCTTGAATCAGTAGCGTGCGAAGGTTATAAGAATCATTCAAACTTTTGCTGGCAGGGAGTTGCACCTATGTCGTTCCGCACCATCGAGTGGCGTGATAACGCCGTGATCATGCTTGACCAGACCAGGCTGCCCACTGAGGAACGCTACAATAGTTATACTGATTACGCCTCGGTGGCCGAGGCGATCAAGGGGATGGTGGTACGTGGTGCCCCGGCCATCGGTGTGGCCGCCGCCATGGGAGTGGCGCTGGGAGCCCGGGAGATCATCGCCGATACCCAGGAGTCATTCTTTCGCCAGCTGGACAATGTCTGCGATCTGCTGGCCCGTACCCGTCCCACGGCGGTCAACCTGTTCTGGGCAATAGAGCGGATGAAGCGGATTGCCGAGGCGCTGCGCGGTCAGCCGCTGGATGCGATCCGGGCCGGACTGCAGGCCGAAGCGATTGCCATCGAGCAGGAGGATCTGCAGATCTGCAAGGCCATCGGCCGCAACGGCGCCGAGCTGATCCCCCACGGCGCAACGGTGCTGACCCACTGTAATGCCGGCGGTTTGGCCACGGCCGGCTACGGCACCGCCCTGGGGGTGATCCGGGCCGCACACGAGGCCGGCAAGCAGATCCAGGTGTTTGCTGACGAGACTCGGCCCTGGCTGCAGGGGGCCCGCCTGACCACCTGGGAGCTGATGAAGGACAACATCCCGGTCACCTTGATCTCCGATAACATGGCCGGCTTCTTCATGGCGCGGGGCGAGATCACCTGCTGTGTGGTGGGGGCCGACCGAATAGCCGCCAACGGCGATACCGCCAACAAGATCGGCACCTTCAGTGTGGCGGTGCTGGCCAGGGAACATGGCATCCCGTTCTACGTGGCGGCACCGGTATCCACCCTTGACCTGTCCCTGGCCGACGGCTCCCAGATCCCGATTGAAGAGCGGCCGGTGACGGAAGTGACCCATATTCGCGGTCTGCCGATCGCGCCGGAAGGGGTACGGGTGCGCAACCCCTCCTTTGATGTGACGCCAGCCAAGTACATTTCCGCCATCATCACTGAGCACGGGGTGGTGCGAGGCGACTACAGTCAAGGATTGGCCACCCTCTAGGCGGATACTGTCATGCCAAACCGTTTCGATCACCGTTTTTCCTGGTTGCTGGCCCTGGACGAACCGTCCCGTGAGCAAGGGCTGGCCGACTTGCTGGAGGCCTCCGGCTTTGCCTACGGCGGCCGTTCGGCCACCAACCTGTTATTGCTGCAGGCCAGTTTTTCGGTGGAAAGTCTGCTCAAGATCAGTCTGTCGGCCCTGCATGCCCCTTCGCCCGATCTGGCGCTGAACGGTTTTGAACGCCTGGTCGGTGTACTTGAACCGGAGACCGTGGCCAGCCTGCTCAAAAACCGCAAACGGTTGGGGCAGGCCCTGTTCCTGTGTGGTTCCTCTCCCTTTCTGGTTAACCTGATCTACAAGTCGCCCTGCCTGTTGTCCCGGCTATTGCTGGACCAGGAGCTGGACCAGGCCCGCAGCTATGAGGAACAGCTGGCCGCCCTGCGTCAGGCGCTGCCCAATGACGCCGATCTGGCAGTCCTGATGAAGACCTTGCGTTGCTTCAAACGGGCCGAGATACTGCGGATCGCCGCCCGCGATCTCTGCGGTCTGGCCTCGCTGGAAGAGGTGACCCGCGAGCTGTCCGACCTGGCGGCGGTCGCGCTGCAGGTGGCCTGTGAAACCTGTCGCCGTCTGCTGGAACAGGAATACGGTATCCCGCTGATGACAACCGACCACGGCAGCCGCGCCGCCGAGATGACCATCATCGGCATGGGCAAGTTCGGCGGTCAGGAGTTGAACTTTTCCTCCGACATCGACATCATCTATTTCTACGAATCGGACAAGGGTGAAACCAGCGGTGTTGATGACGGGCGGGGCGGCCGTAAAGGGGTGGTATCGCTGCACGCCTTTTTCAACAAGCTGGCCGAACAGGTTACCAAGGCGCTGCATCAGGTCACCGAAGACGGCTTTGTATTTAGGGTGGATGTGGGCCTGCGGCCTGAGGGCAAGTCGGGCGATATGGCCGTCTCGCTGCGCTCGGCCGAGGTCTACTACGAGTCCTGGGGACAGTCCTGGGAGCGGACCGCCATGCTCAAGGCCCGACCGGTGGCCGGATCACTGGAACTGGGTGAGCAGTTGCTGCAGTTGTTGTCCCCCTTCATCTACCGCAAATACCTCGATTACAACCTGATTGAGGATATGAAGCTGATGAAGCAGAAGATCGACGCCTCTCTGGCCCGCAACCGTGAGGGGGAGCTCAACCTTAAATTGGGGCGGGGGGGCATCCGCGAGATCGAGTTCTTCATCCAGGCCCTGCAGCTGGTCTATGCCGGCAAGACGCCCCGTCTACGGGAGCGCAACTCGCTTAAGGCGTTGCAGCTTTTGCACGAGGCCCGCATCATCAGTGAGGATGACAGCCGCCAGTTGAGTGAGGCCTACCGCTTTCTGCGCACCGTCGAGCATCGCATCCAGGTGGTGCAGGAGCGCCAGACCCACAGTCTGCCCACCAGTGCCGAGGAGTTGAAGGCCCTGGCGCGACGGTGCGGTTTTCTGCGGGATAACGGTCAGGAGCGTTTTGCAGAGACCCTGGAGGGACACCGTAGGCGGGTCTCTGCCATTTACGGCGGCCTGTTCTACAGTCGCGACGAGAAGCTGCAGCAGGCCGTACCGCCGGAGGTGCTCTGTCTGCTGGACACCAAGGCCGACCCTGATCTGGTCAAGGATCTGCTGGCCGAACGTCGGCTGGAGGATGTGGACCGGGCCTTTGACAACCTGCATCTGCTGCGGGGCGGTAAGGTGAGGGGTAACATCACCGAGCGCAGCCGGCGGGTGTTGGCCCAGATCGCGCCACCGCTTTTGCAGTACCTGCTGGAGTCGCCGGACCCTGATATGGCCCTGGCCAATGCCGATCGGTTCCTGGCGGTGGTGGCCGGCCGCTCCTCGTTTTACGCCTTGCTGGCCGAGAACCAGGAGACCCTGCGGCTCTTGGCCACCTTGTTCGGCACCTCCGAGTTCCTGTCCAAGATCCTGATCGGCCACCCTGAATTACTGGAGAGCATGGTGGCCCGCACCTACGCCTCGATGCTCAAGCCGCGCGAGGTGATGCATGAGGAGTTGACGGGGCTGCTGCAGCAGGCTGAAGATTTAGAAGAACGGCTGGATGTGTTGCGGCGCTACCGTAACGAGGAATTTCTGCGGATCGGCCTGAACGACATTCACGGCAAGGTGGGCCAGGGCAGCATTGCTGCACAGTTGAGCGATCTGGCCGTGGTCTGTCTGGAGGCGGCTTACGCGATCGCCGTTGGTGAACTGTCCCGTTTTGGCCGGCCCTGCTGGAAGAACGGTGCAGGCTGCCAGCAGGCCCATCTGGCGATCATCGGCATGGGCAAGCTGGGGGGCGGCGAGCTAAATTACCATTCCGACCTGGACATCATCTTTATCTACGACC
>Ga0209016_1001068_pt1 | contig 24434 bp, 19 predicted proteins | sample EPASupsiteSAE305_FD_187265 | JGI IMG/M metagenome (GOLD analysis project Ga0209016, IMG submission 187265) | Bioremediated contaminated groundwater microbial communities from EPA Superfund site, New Mexico - SAE3-05 (SPAdes) (version 2) | ecosystem: Environmental > Aquatic > Deep subsurface >...
CGCTGTGATACCTACTGCCAACCAGAACGGAATTGTCTCCTTTGTCTTGACTTCCGCCATGACACGCCTCCTTATGTATTCCTTTCTCTTCACAATAATGAGCTGTTCCAGTTCAAAATCTGCAACAGCTCAAAATTTCTACTGCTTCAAAGAATTTCTACCACACCAGTGCTGCCGTCCACGCGCACCTTGTCGCCCGTCTTGATTTCCTTTGTCGCATTGCTTGTGCCGACAACACCTGGAATCATGAACTCGCGAGCAGTAATCGCCGAATGGGAGAGCACGCCGCCTGCATCAGTGACGATGCCGGCAATCTTGCTGAACACAACAACCCATGCGGGATTGGTCATAACGCAGACAAGGATCTCCCCCTTCTTGACCGAATCGAATTCAGCAGGGCTATGTACAACGTGTGCCACACCTTCGGCGATGCCAGGAGATGCAGCAAGGCCTTTTACTTCTCCCTTTATTCCCTGGCCAGAACCCTTCTCAAATCGTTCCGGATAGCCCCAAAGCATGTGGTAGGGTTCCATATACATGCCCCAGTTGGTCACTGTGCCAACCCATGGACGAGGTGCGATCTTGCTGGCCTTTTCCATTTCGGCCTTGGCTTTTTTAATGAGTCCGCGACCGTCATAGGTCTTCGGATTCGCGATATAACGCCTGAGTTGCTCATATTCCAGATACATGATGTCTTCTGGATCATCCAGAATTCCTTCTTTTACCATCTTCCGTGCGACCCTGAGCAGTACAATTCGCATCCGTGCATACGTAGACTGATCGAAATAGAAGTGATGGTCCGGGGTCAAGGGCATCATCCTCAGATTGAGATCAAGGGCCTGTTCGAAGCGGTCCTTGTCTGCCTGAGATTTGGAAGCCAGACGTTTGCGGAGTTCAGCGATAGCGTCATCCTGTTCTTTGATACACGAATTGTAGGCTTTATTGTAGTCATAATTGGTGTCAAAATAATTCTTTATCTGCTCAATAACCGGCGTGTTGTCCTCAACCCATAGCTTGAATCTGTATTCATGGGTATAAATAGACTTATATCCGAACTCATTTGCATATGCCTGAACATCTTTGAGGAATTCACTTCCTGCCTTGGTCTTTTGCAGCAGAACGCGAATTTCTGCTCCATTCGTTCCGCTCTTGAAAGCTTCGCTTAACTCCTCGCTGGATTTCACTTTTTCTTTAAGTTTCCAAAGCTCACGCAGGCCATCCCAGTTTCTGTCCGCTCTGGAAATATTTACTTTGCCCAGAAGGTCAGAAGGCACATCACCGAAAAGTTCTTTGACAAGAGCGCCAAAGTCTGTCGAAACCTGGAATTGAGCGTAATTAAGGATCCAATGCAGACGGAAGTGTCTTTCCTGAATATCAATCATCTCTTCGAGATGAACCATGAGCTCGGGAAGTGTGGCATGTTCAGCATCAAAATTGTCGATATATGCAAAGTTGTTCTTTACTTCAGGCACATAACGGTCTTTCCACCAGCTTAGGAAGTTTTTCGCATATGTAGGCATTACCCACGAATAATATGACCCAGTAGCAGCTTCCTCCTCTTCACTGCGTGGCACAATGGCAGTGTAGACATAGCCATTGATCCGTTTGGCAGGCCATTTGACACCCATTGGCATGTCGAATCTACGATACATGTACTCGCATGTTGGACCCCACCATCCATCAAGGCTGAAATACATTGGTGACACTGGATTTGGGCAATGGTTATCGTCGAACCACCAAAAAAGCTTTTTCTCTTCTTCATCTACCCATTCAACCGGGAACTCTTTGTCGCCAAAGAACCGCGCCAAGACTTGATTTCTGTCCATGATACCTCCTTAATTGAAGAATATTATTCTTCAATAGCACTATCGATTAGCGATTATCGATCCGAATTTTTCATTTGTCAAGGAAATTTTTTCAATATCTGATATCTTTTTATCCGTAAGAAGCAGCAAAGAATGTTCGCAACAATGCTGGAAACAATCGGGGGCTGTTAAACTATGTCTCAAGGAAAGTATTGCCTATTCGTGCCTTGGAGTTATTTTCTTTCTCGATCACCATTGTTCTTTAACTTACAATGACTTATCACCACTTTTTTAGTATATCATCAGGATTTATCTACGCCGGCCCCTTCTTTTATAAGCATGTCGCTCAAAGGCTTGCTTGTACTCTCGATATGCTCTCGAAGTGCCTTTGCGACTTTGTCTGGATCCCTAGACTTAAGCGCATCTATAAGTATCTTGTGGCGCGTGGAGATTTGAATTGGGTCCATTTCTGATAAATTTCCTGTAAGAAGCGACCAATTACCAAAACGCATATAATTATAAAGCTGAACAAGAAGCTTATTTCCAGATGTCTGAACGAATTTTTCATGGAAAGCGATATTGAGATGAATACGCCTCTGCGTATCACCTTCTTTCGATGCGGCGATCATTTCACTGGTTATATTTTCGAGCTCGGCAATTTCTTCATCAGTAATGCACTTGATGGCAAGCTGCCCAGCAAGCGTCTCAAGGGCGATTCTTACAGTAATTACTTCCATTAAATCTTGCGCGGTAAAAGAACGAACTGTAATCCCCTTAAAAGGCTCATTTTCCAGAAACCCCATTGCAATAAGGCTCCTCAAGGCCTCTCTTACAGAGGCCTGACTGACACCCAGCTCTCTGGCAAGGGCGCTTTCGACAATTCTATCTCCTGCCTTATATTTCCTATGGAAAATATCTTCCATAAGCTGCTCTTTGATCTGTTCGCTCAGGACAGTGCGAGTCAGTTTCTTCTTGCCGTATGATTCTGCCATAGTGTGCTTCTCCATCCAATATGGATACTCTTTATACCATAACTTAACAAAGACATATTATATCAAAAGAAATATGTGAATATATTATCAATTTTCATTATATGAACAGGTTCGCACATATTCAAGCGAGCACTTCTTAATATAGCACCAAAAAGTACCGTTTCAAATTTTGATACCAGCGTTTCATAACTTGCTCGATGGAAAAATTAGGGTTATAATAATTGAACGCCGGACAGCGGGGCACTATCAGCGTTCGCTTCCTTTCGAGGGGTACGATATGAAATTATCCGAATGGAACGGCGATTTTGCCGGCATCGATTATGTTTCGTTCATCGTGATCGATATAGACGGGCGAATGAGGGCGGTCAGCCTGCCCTCTTCGTATGCGAGCGAGGCGGTGCTCAAGAAGGGTATCGGCTTCGATGCCTCGAATTTTGGGTATGCGAAGGTGCACGCATCGGATATGGTCGCGGTGCCCGACATGGAGACGGGGTTTGTCGAGCAGAAAGACGGCTTCAACATTCTTCATGTTTTCTGCGATGTGCGCACGACGGCGGGTCAGTTTTTTGAGCAATACCCGCGCACAGTGATACGGGCTGCGCATCAGACGCTCCGCGATTCCGGCGTCGGCGAGGATGTCAGGATGCTGGTGGAGCTGGAATTCTATGTTTTCGAAGATGTGCGCTATTCAACCACGTCGCATCATTCGTATTACTTTGTCGAGAGTTCCGAAGGCATTGGGGATGAGTACAGTGACACGCCGCGTGTCGGCATGTCGCAGGGATACCACCGCATGGCGCCCGAGGACCGGTATCAGCTTCTGCGCAACCGCGCGGTGAAAACGATGATCGATGTCGGTATTCCCGTGAAATATCATCACCACGAGGTAGGCGCGGCGCAGCTCGAAATCGAGCTCGATTTTGTCTCGATGACAAAGGCCGCGGATTCGGTTTCGCTCGCAAAATGGATTCTGCGCAACGAGGCAGATGAGCTTGGACTAAAGGTCACTTTCATGCCCAAACCGATGTACGGTGTGGCAGGAAGCGGCATGCATGTGCATCAGTTTATTGTGAAAGATGGCGCCTCAATTTTTCCCGGCGATGGGTTGCACGGGCTCTCAAAGAAAGGGCTCGCGTATACCGCCGGGCTCCTGAGCCACGCGCTGACAGGTTCTCTCCTGGCTTTTTCGAATCCTTCCACGAATTCATACCGCCGGCTCGTGCCCGGCTACGAGGCCCCGGTCAGCGCGACATTCGCGCAGGGGTCGAGGGCTGCGGCGGTACGGATTCCCGGGTATCTCGGCGTGAAGGAGGCGCGCATCGAGTTCCGGACGGGCGATGCCACGGCGAATGTGTATTATTTTCTCGCGGCGATGTTGCTCGCTGGTCTCGACGGTATAAAGAATGAGCTCGATCCTGTCGCTCTCGGCTTTGCAAAAGAAATACACCACAAAAAACACATATTCCCCGTGGGCCTTCTTCATGTGCTGGGCGGGCTCAAGAAAGACAATGATTATCTCGCGCCGGTATTCTCCGCCGAATTGATCGAAACGTGGACTGAGCGCAAGGGAAAAGAGGCTTCCTACGTGTACAACGCGCCTGTGCCACAGGAGTACGAGCTCTACTTTGATTGAAATCGCGGATTCTCGGCGCGGGTTTTACCCGCGCCATTTTTTTGAAGGAGTGATGGCATGGCACAGATGGTTTTTTCGGGCGACGAAGCGGTCGCGCAGGCTGCGCTCGATGCGGGAGTGGCGGGGGCTTTTGCGTACCCGGGGACGCCCTCGACCGAAATCATGGAGTACCTGCAGGAGCACATTGGAGAAGCGAAAGGCGCTGGCAGTTCTGTAGCGCGGGCTCCTGATGGGATCACAAGGGTAGCCCAGTGGTGCTCGAACGAAAAAACTGCCTACGAGTCGGCGCTCGGCGTCTCTTTTGTCGGGAAGCGCACAATGGTGTCGATGAAGCATGTGGGACTCAATGTGGCGATGGATCCCTTTGTGAATTCGGCGCTCGTGCGGATACACGGTGGGCTCGTGGCGGTAGTGGCCGATGATCCGAGCATGCATTCGAGCCAGAATGAACAGGATTCGCGACTTCTGGCGGATTTTGCGCGCATGCCCTGTTTCGAGCCTTCGAATCAGCAGGAAGCCTACGACATGACGCGGTTCGCATTCGATTATTCGGAAGCGCACGAGGTTCCGGTGCTCGTGCGGATAACCACGAGGCTGGCGCACGCTCGTGCGTCTGTGACAACCGCACCGGCCAAACCAGCGACAGACTTGGGAAAAACAACCGATGCCTACGCATGGACGCTGATGCCGGCGATGGCGCGAAAACAGTGGGCCGGCCTTCTTGCGAAACAGGCTGCGTTCAGGGCGGACGCGGATGCCGCGAGCCGGCTGGAGCTGGGATCGAAAGAGTTCGGCGTCATAACCTGCGGGCTGGGGCGGGCCTATTATATGGAAAATGAGGAGGACTGGGCCCAGGCTCATGGCGGCGAGCGGCCTTCGCGCTTGCACATTGGCCGCTATCCTGTAGGCATGGGAAAGATCCAGGCGCTGGTGTCACACGTCAAGCGCGTGCTCGTCATCGAGGAAGGATATCCGTATGTCGAGCGCGACCTTCGGGGAATGTTCGGCCCGCCCGTGCCTGTCGCAGGCAAAATGACGGGCGAGATTCCTCTTGCGGGCGAGTTGAGCGCGGATTCGGTGCGCGCGGCGCTGGGCCTGCCACGCCGCGAAGGTGTCGCAAAGGTAGCGATCGAGGTTCCGGGGCGGCCGCCACAGTTCTGCCAGGGCTGCCCGCACGCCGACTCCTTCACCGCGCTGAAAAAAGCCCTTGAGGGGGAGGCCGAATTCTTCTCGGCCTCTGACATCGGCTGCTATGCGCTCGCCGCGCAGCCGCCATGGAGCGCCATAGAGTCGTGCGTCGACATGGGCGCTTCGGTCGGCATGGCCCGCGGCGCCGCTTCCGTCGGACAGAAACGTGCGATCGGCGTCATCGGCGATTCGACATTCTATCACTCGGGCATGACGAACCTGCTCGATGCCGTCAGACACCGCTCCCCGATGACCCTCCTCATCCTCGACAACGGGACGACGGGCATGACGGGAGCCCAGCCGACGATCAGCGCGACTTCCCAGCTCCCCATATTGCTCGAAGGGCTCGGTGTCGAGAAAGAGCATATCCGCGTACTCGAGGCGCACCGGCGCGCGATCGATGCCGATGTGGCGGCCATCCGCGAAGAGCTCGCCTATGACGGCGTTTCGGTCATCGTGATGGTCCGCGAATGTATTGAATGGCTCAAGAAAGCGAGGAGATCATGACCTGCGATATCATTTTCTGCGGTGTGGGTGGTCAGGGAGGCCTTTCGGTTTCGGTGGTCATCGCGCGGGCGGCCATGGCCTCCGGTTTTCTGGTAAAACAGTCCGAAATTCACGGGATGTCGCAGCGCGGCGGGGAGGTGCTCGCCCATCTCCGCATCTCCGACAAGGAAATTTTCAGCCCGACGATTCCGAAGGGAAAAGCGGACATCATCTTTGCCTTCGAGCCTCTGGAAGCGCTTCGCCACCTTTCCTGGCTCTCCGTGGAGCGCGGGACAGTCGTGGCCGCGATGACCCCTATTCTCAATATCCCGAATTATCCCGACATCGAGAGCGTCCTCGGAGAGATTCGCAAAATTCCGCGCTCCAGGCTCATAGACGCCGATACGCTCGCGAAGCAGGCGGGCAATGTACGGAGTGCCAACCTTGTCCTGGTCGGTGCCGCGGCGGACTTGCTCCCCGTGCCGCCAGAAGCTATAGAGAAAGAGGTTGTGGCTCTCTTCTCCAGAAAGGGAGAAGCGATGGTCCAGGCCAACCTCAAGGCATTCGAATTGGGGAGAAATATCCAGCATGCATAACAGTCAATTGCATGGAAATAAATTAAGTGCTGACGGGAAGGTTCTTCGCGACGAAGCTCTCCGCATCGTGGCGCGGGCAAAATCTGAAGGCCGAAGCGCGCTCACGGAGCTTGAGGGCATGGCGCTTCTGTCGGCGATGGGAATACGGACGCCGAAGTATTGGCTCGTTCAATCCGCGGATGAATTTCTCGAAAAGGTCCGAAAGTCTGCTCAGGAAATCCCGAAGACCAAAAAGGGCGCCGATGGCGACACATTCAGCGATGCATCCGGCGGTGCCTTCCGCGTATCCGGGGGGGGCTCGGCCCGGAGCCCTTTCCCGGGCGCAAAGGCTGTAGTCAAGATCATCAGTCCGCAGATTCTTCACAAGACCGAGGTACAGGGCGTGGAAATCGTCGAAAATGCTGCCGAGGCGATTGCCGCCGCGCTGCGCCGCATGGAGTCGCGCTTTGGCGGCGTGCCACGCGACGGTTTCACGGTGAATGAATTCGTCGCGTTTGAGCCGAAGCTCGGGCACGAGATGATTTTCGGCTATCGGTTTGCGCCGGATTTCGGGCCAATCGTGAGCTTCGGTCCCGGCGGCATCTATACCGAATATCTCGCGTCGAAATTCAAGGCCGGCGCGGCGAACCTCATGCTCTCGCCCCGCGTTTCGGATCAAAAGACACTCGAAACGCTCCTCAAAGAGAACGTCGTCTACGGGCTTCTCTGCGCCGGGCTCAGAAACACAAAGCGGGAGCTCGAGCCCGGTGCCCTGCAGGAGGCGATTCAGCATTTCCTCGATGCCGCGGACGCGCTCGCGGCGGCGGGCATTGGCGAGTTCGAGGTGAATCCGATGGTGCTCTCGCGCGCCGGAGAGCTCGTCGCGCTGGACTGCCTCGTCACGCTCAAGGATTTTTCTTCACTGGGCCTTGCGCGGGACAAGGATGGCCTGCCCGTCAACATGGCGCAGCGCATTCGTCCCGTGCGGGAGATCGGGCGAATTCTCAAGCCAGCCAGCGCCGCTGTCATCGGCGTTTCTGAAAAGAACATGAACAATGGCCGCATTATCCTCCGGAACCTCATAGAAAATGGTTTCGACACCTCGCGTCTCTACGTCGTGAAACCGGAAACCGAATCGATCGATGGCTGCCGCTGCGTGCCTGACATCGCTTCGCTTCCCGAAAAAGTGGACCTCTTCGTACTGGTCATTCCGGCGGCGGCCACGCCGTCCACTCTCGCGGACATCGCGCGGCAAGACAAGGCATGGACCATCATCGTCATCCCCGGTGGGCTTGAGGAAAAATCAGGCTCCGGCGCAATCGTCGCCGAGATGCACAGGGCCCTCGCCGACGCGCGCGCCCAAGGGAAAGGTCCTCTCATCAACGGAGGCAACTGCCTGGGCATCCGTTCCGTGCCAGGCAAGTACAACACGCTCTTCATTCCTGAATACAAGCTCCCCATGCCCAAGGGCAAGGTCGAACCGCTCGCATTGATCTCCCAGTCGGGCGCCTTTGCGGTCACGCGCCTCTCGAAGCATCAGAATATCAATCCAAAGTACGCTCTCACGCTCGGAAACCAGATGGACCTCACGATAGGCGACTATCTCGATTATCTGGCGCAGGATACTGAGCTGCATGTCTTCGCGGTCTATGTCGAAGGATTTAAGCCGCTCGACGGAGAAAAGACGCTCGAAGCGTGCAGGCGCATCTCGGAGTCGGGAAGGAGCGTCATTCTCTATCGCGCGGGCAGAACACAGGCGGGCGCCGGAGCTGCGGCGAGCCATACGGCGAGCATCGCGGGCGATTATCCGGTGACAAAACAGCTTTTTGCGCAGGCAGGGGCGATTGTCTGTGACAGTCTCGATGAGTTTGACGATGCGATCACGCTCTTTACGCTGCTCGACGGGCGAAAAGCGCGGGGCAACCGGCTGGCGGCCGTTTCGAATGCCGGGTTTGAGTGCGTGGCGATTGCGGACAATCTTGGAGGCATGAAGCTCTCTTCGTTTGGCGAAACGACAAGGTCCGCGCTCGAGGAAATTTTTAAGAAAGCGCGCATCGCGGAGATCGTCGATATCCACAATCCTGTCGATTTGACGCCTATGGCCGGTGATGATGCCTACGACGGCGCATTCCGCATGGCCTTGTTCGATCCGGACTCTGACCTCGGCATTGTGGGAATCGTGCCGCTCACTGGGATGATGAATTCTCTTCCGGCGAACCCGTCTGCCCACAACGAAGATATCACACGGGAAGATTCGCTTGCGGTGCGGTACGACAAGCTGGTCGGCGAAACCGACAAGCCTTTCGTGGCCGTCGTGGATGCAGGCCCGCTCTACGACCCCTTGTGCCTCGAGCTTGAAAAACGTGGAATTGTAGTATTCCGCACGGCCGACCGCGCGCTCAAGATGCTCGAGCTGTGGAGAAAATCGCCCGCCGGGCGCTCAGAATGAGCTTACAGATTGCCTGAAGAAGCCGCTTCGAGGCCGAGCCCCTTTCACCCCTCCAGAGGCAGCCCCGCGACACTGATAGCTCCGCGCCAGGCGAGGGATGCAAGCACGGGGCCCATCTCGGAAATCATAATTTTTGAATCACGGTGGAGGTGTGCCGCACAGAGATCCGCGAGGTGCTGGGCATCGGCGGCCGCGTCGACATGGGAAACATGCAGTTCCACACGCGAGCCGGAGGGAAAAGCTTTTTTCACTTTTGAAAGGAGTGTCGTCACAGTATTGCGCTCTCCCATGTAGATGCCTGCAGTCTTCGCTTTGCCTGCCTGATCAGTCGAAAGCAGGGGACGCAGTCCGAACTTCCTCAAAATAAGGCTTTTGAGGCCATGAAGCCTTCCCGATCGAATGAGGCTCGACAGATTTCGGACCGCCACGAAAAATACAAGCTGTCCCCGAAGACCTTCGAGCCTGCGGGCAATCTCCTGGGCATCGCGGCCACCTTCCGCCATTTCAACGGCGCGACGCACGAGCAAACCCTGGGCCGAGGTGACGGTCTTTGAATCGAAGGCGACAATTTTTTCGCCGAGAGCACGCGTTGCGCGGACGCCGGCCTGGAAGGTTCCGGAAAGCGCGGAAGTCAGTCCAACATAGAGAATCTCTTTCGAATGCGCCGAAGCAAGCGCAAAGGCTCTGGAGAATGCGGCATCGGTGGGCTGGCTTGTGGACATCGCGAAGTCCGGCCGCTCTTTCATAAGACGATAGACTTTTTGGATGGCGAGCGCGGGGCCATCGGGGCGGGCTTTGCCATCGATGGTGATGAGGGCCGGCACTTTGAGCACACCATGCTCAAGAAGAAAAGCTTCGGGGAGGTCACAGCCGGTATCGGTGACGATGGTGCAGGTCTGCACACCCCGCGCGCGGTGCGCAAGCTTAGTCTGCAATTTCATGTCGTCGACCTTGTGCGCCTCGACAAATCCCTGCAAATCGAGCATGTCGAAGACTCGGCTCGGCGAATTTGCATGGACATGAATTTTGGCGAGGCTCTTCGAGCCTGCGACGACTACGGAATCCCCAATGGTCGCCAGTTCAGCCCTCATCGCATCGAGGTCGAGCTTATCGCCATGCACGAGGGCTTCGGTGCAATATCGAAAAGTTGCATTGTCCGCATCGGCGAGGATTTCGAATTCCGAGTGGGCTTGCATATCAAATAGGGGCTCCGCGAGCACATCGTGCGCGATCTCGCCGGAAGCCGAGCGCCACTTGTCAGCCCGGAGCATCTCTTTCAGTGAACCCGATTTGATGAATTGGGTGATGCCATCGAGCATGTGGACAAAACCCTTGGCGCCGGCGTCGACTACTCCCGCCCTTCTCATTTCCGGCAGCATATCCTTCGTCTTTGCAAGCGAAGTTTTCGCCGATTCGTACGCAGCGATAAATACATGGAGGATATCGTCGGACTGCTGGGCCTTCTCATGCAGCGCGTGCGCCCAATCGTGGAGGACGGTGAGAATGGTGCCTTCTTTCGGAATCGAAAGTGCTCTGCGCGTTTCTTCGGCAGCCAAAACGGCCGCGCTCGCCAGCTGCTTCGCGCTTATGCGCGCCTCATGCCCGAGCTCCTCTGCAAGTACAGAAAAAAACTGGGCAAGGATGGCCCCGGAATTGCCCTTCGCTGCGGCGAGGGCGGACTGCGCCGCCCGTTTGAGCACGCTTCCGGCATTTTTGGGGCAAAAAGTGGCGAGCGAAGCAGATATGGCGCGGGCCGTGCTCGCCATGTTTGTACCGGTATCTCCGTCAGGTACGGGGAATACATTGATCGCGTTGAGGCTTCCAATGTTTTGCATGAGCGAAAGGGAGCCGGCTGTCAGAGCCATGCGAAGGCGCGGCCCATCAAGGTACGAAATCTTCATTGCTATTTACAATATTACATTTTATGTCAAAAGACAAGATGGCTGAACGAACATGGACAAAAACACGACCGGGGCCGCGGCACAGACAGCGCCCGCAAACTCGAAAGCAACGACCGCAATACAGGCAGGCACAAACGCGTCCCTAAAAAATTCATGCATTCCCGCTCTTTTTCTTTCTGCGCAGAAACCGGAACTTTTCGAAAGCCTGTTCCTGCCCGCTCAGTATCCGCTTTATGTTCGCGCGATGCGTGAACACGATAAAAAGCGCTACCGCAACGCCAAACCCCAAGTACCATGGATTCGCTGGTCTGCCCTGTGCCCCAAGCGCAATCGCCAAAGGAAGGACTATCGCCGCTGTCATCGAAGCTGCCGACACAATGCCTGTCAGCCCAAGCACAAGCAAAAATCCCAACGCGCAAAAAATCGCGGCGGTCGGAACCATGACAATAAGCGCTCCGGCTCCCGTCGCCACCCCCTTTCCTCCGCGAAAGCCCGCAAAAACCGGAAATACATGGCCTGCCATCGCTGCAACGGCCCCCATCACCTGCAGGGCCTCGCGCGGCAGCCCCGCATTCCTGCCCATCCATGATGCCAGGAAGACCGCCAGCGCCCCCTTTCCGACATCGAAAAGTACCACGGGAATGGCAGCCTTCGCGCCAAATACCCTGAAGATATTCGTTGCGCCTGTGGCTTTGGAGCCGCGCTCGCGCGGGTCTTTGCCAAAGAGCAGCTTTCCCACAATGAGTCCCGTCGGAAATGAACCTGCGAGGTAGGCGAGCAAAACGCCAAAAAATGCGCCCATTTCTCAGTTCCTTTTCATTCTGAATTCGGGCGGTGCTCGATGGTGGGCCGAGCGCCTCCGCGGTCTTCAGCCTTCAGGCGGCACCGCAATGCCAACCGAGCCAAGCCACACCAGCACAGGACAAAGCATACTGTCTTTTGAATATCGAGGGCAAGGCGACTCCTGACATGGCCGGGAAGTCCCCACCGGACCACCAGCCGCCCAATGGAATCGTGCCACAAGCTTATCGCGATGCATCGCGTTTCATGCGCGCGAACACTTCTTCGAGCGTCCCGGTGAATGGTCCGGGCTTTTCCATCTTGATCGAGCAAAGCGCCGCCGCAAACCGCAGGGATTCCTGTGGATTGTGCATAAGGCGCCATGCGAGATAGGCCGCGAAGGTCGTATCGCCGCGCCCCGTGCGCCCCGAGAGATTGGAAGGGATAAAGGGCGCCCGATACATCGTTCCATTTACGAGCACTATCGCCTCGGTGTTGTGCGTGATCATGACTTCTGGCTCATGACCGGCCGCATTCCTGCCCCAGGCCGCAATTGTCCGGGCGGCCTTCTCCCTGTCGCTGAAACCCGTGAGCATCTCGGCTTCAGCGGCATCCGCCTTGAAATACCGCACAAAGGGCATGTAGCGATATTTGTTTTTCCAGTCCCGGAACAGCATTCTGCCATCAGGCTGAGCTTCACGCAGAAGCCCCTGCGCATCGACGGCAATAGCCGCTCTCCCGGAGAGCTCTTCGATGAGAGAATCGGGCAGTTCGCCAACGAACAGCCCCGCCAAATCGATTATCTTCGCCTCGGCATCTCCGGGAATGTCTGCCGCCGAGAACGGCTCCGCACGGGACAAAAGACTTGTCTCACGCCCCTCGTGGTCGCTTGAAAGAAACACGTTCCGTATTGAAGTCGTCGACGGACTTTCGAGCGTGACAAGCTCAATGCCCTTTTGCAGCTTCGCTGTATCCAGGGCATAAAAATCCTCAGGAGCCGCTTTCGTGATGGCGAGCACATGGGCTCCTGCCCGGGCCGCAGAAATCGAAGAATATAAAAGCGCTCCACCGAAAAGTCTCGTTTCCCGCCCTTTCTCATCGATGATGATATCTTTTGAGATATGCCCCAGCATGATGATATCGAAGCGCATGTAAATCTCCTTTACAGGTGTATAGCAACTGTATGAAAACGTTTTTATCTATCTGCAAACGATTTCAATTGCATTCTGCCAAACTTACTTTATAATAAACGAGGTATATGAAAGGAGGCAATCTATGCGAAAGATTTTTCTGTCGATGATGGTCCTGTTCTGCCTGCTGCCGCTTTTTTCGGTCGGCGCACAGGGAACCCCAGAGTACAAATTCCTGACCGTGTACACCGCCCTGCCTGAGTCCGAACTCCCCACGTATTTCAGTGAGTTCGAAAAGGATACGGGGATAAAGATTCAGTATGTGCGTCTGTCCGCCGGTGAGCTTCTCGCGCGTATACGGGCAGAGAAAGGCAATCCTCAGGCAAGCGTCTGGTTCGGAGGCTCGTACGACAACTTCGTCCCGGCGGCCAAAGATGGGCTTCTGGAAGCCTATCAATCGCCGGAGCTTGCGAACATCCCCAAAGTCTACCAGGACGCGATGGGCTACGCGAACCCCTTCTACGTCGGTGCAATCGGCTTTGCGTGCAACACCGACTGGTTCAAGAAAAGAGGACTGTCCTATCCGACCTCGTGGGATGACCTGTTGAAACCCGAATTCAAAAGTCAGATTTCAATGGCACATCCGAGCACCTCAGGCACATCCTACACTATTCTCGCGACCATCGTGCAGATGCGGGGCGAGGAAGGCGCGTGGAAGTACTTCACCGCGCTCAACCAGAATATCCGCCAGTACACAAAATCCGGTACCACCCCGCCAATGGATGTCGGCCTCGGCGAGGCGGCGATCGGCATCACCTTCTCGCACGACGGGCTGAAACCCGCATTCGAGGGATACCCGGTCGCCATGTCTTTCCCCAAGGACGGAACCGGCTATGAGATCGGCTGCATGGCACTTATTAAAAATGGCCCAGCCAAAGAAATGGCCAATGGCAAACTCTTTATCGACTGGATGCTGTCGAAGCGCGGCCAGAACCTGTTCGAAACTTCGAAATCCTTCAGGATTCCCGTGAACACACAGGCAACGCCGCCCAAGGGCGCGATCTCTGTCGACAGCCTCAAGGTGATCAACTACGACCCCGTCTGGGCTGGCAACAACAGAACTCGCCTTGTCGAGCAATTCAATAAGGTGGTCGCTGCGGCAAACAATTTGAAGTAACACGGCAAAAGCGCATGCAAACCTGATTTTTGCGCGCTCACTTGCTTGAAAGAAAAAGCCGCCATAGGGACGGGCACAGTGTCCCGCGCCTATGGCGTGTGAGCGTGCCGTGCATATACATATGTGGACAGCAGATGCATATCGATTTCAGATTGCGTCTATATCTGCAGAGCAAAAATTCAAAAGGAATCCGGCACATTCATGAGAGAAAATACCCGCCTTTCAGTGGCACATCTTGTGCGTGACCCCGTACTGCTCTTCCTGGTAATTTTAGTATTTACGGGACTCTTTCTCTTCATTCTCCTGCCACTATATAAGATATTTTCTTATAGCATAACGACAAATGAAGGAAAGCTGAGTTTTCAGGCGGCGTGGGACATTCTTCGGTCCAGAACCTACTTGCAGCCGCTGAAAAACTCCATGCTTTTGGGGCTGACGACGGGCATCCTCGCGACAATCATCGGCTATGTGTTCGCCTACGCGCTGACGCGGGTCGACATGCCGCTCAAGGGCTTTTTCAAGACAATCGCGACGATCCCCATCATTTCACCGCCGTTTATTCTTTCTCTGTCGATGATTTTTCTGTTCGGGCGGAACGGGCTCATCACGAACAAGTTGCTCGGCATGGAGGACTCGAATGTCTACGGCATGCACAGCCTCGTCGTGGTGCAGACAATTTCGTTCTTTCCGATCGCGTACCTTACGCTGACGGGGACGCTCGCGAAACTCAACCCTGCCGTGGAGGACGCCGCGCTCAACCTGGGCGCTTCGCGGGGACGGATCTTCCGCACAGTCACCCTGCCGCTCTCGGTTCCGGGTATCCTGAGCTCGTTTCTCCTCGTATTCATCCAGTCCATGGAGGATTTCAGCAACCCGGCCGTCATCTCCGGGAATTTCTCGACCCTCGCGGTCGAGGCATACAGGACGATCACGGGCATGTACGATATGCGGGGAGGGTCTTTGATGGCGCTCATGCTGCTTGCGCCGACGCTCATCGCGTATGTGCTGCAGAAATACTGGCTCTCCGGCAAGTCTTTTGTCACGGTGACGGGCAAGCCGACTACATCGCGCCGGCAAAGCCGGGATCCGAAGCTGATGTGGCCGCTCTTCGCGTTCTGCATGCTGGTGTCGCTCACGATCATTCTCTTCTATGGGACAGTGCTCGTTGGCGCCTTTGTGAAAATCTGGGGCATCAACTTCAGTTTCACCTGGGCTCATTTCAAATACGTGATGACGCTCGGCTGGACACCTCTGCGCAACTCGGTTGTTTTGGCCCTGGCTTCGACGCCGATCGCCGGGCTCCTCGGGATGATTATCGCCTTCCTGGTAGTGCGCAAGGAATTCCCGGGCAAGAGGGCGATGGAGTTCATCTCCATGCTGACCTTCGCGGTACCGGGAACGGTGGTCGGTATCGGCTATATCCTCGCGTTCAACGGCAAGCCCTTCATGTGGACAGGCTCGGCATTCCTTTTGATCATGGCGTTCACGTTCCGGAACATGCCGGTGGGCATCGAATCGGGTACCTCAACGCTCATTCAGATCGACAGGTCGATCGAAGAGGCCTCGACGATTCTCGGCGCGACAGGCGCGGTCACGTTCCGGCGCATAAGTCTGCCGATGCTCAAGCAGGCGTTCTTCTCGGGACTTGTGTATTCGTTTGTGCGTGCGATGACCGCGGTGAGCGCGGTGATTTTCCTTATTTCGCCGCGCTGGAATTTGGCGACGATCAGTATTTTTTCACTCTTCGAGTCGAGCAAGTATTCGGACGCCGCGGCCTACATTGTGGTGATGATCGTGATTATCATTGTCGTGATTGGAGGCCTGAATCTATTGGTTGGACGCTTGGGCAACAGCGGTACGGTGTCGAGTGGAGGCAGCGGTGAGCGAGCGTGATTTCAGTGCAAGAAGTTCAAATGTTTCTTTACTTCATCTGACGAAAAGATTCCGGAGCCTCGACGGCTCGGGCGAAGTGACGGCCGTCAACGACATCAACCTGGAGATTCGGGCCGGCGAATTAGTGACGATCCTGGGGCCTTCGGGCTGCGGCAAGACGACGACGCTCCGCATGATCGCGGGTTTTGAATATCCCACATCGGGTTCGATTTTCATCGGCGGTCGGGATGTGGCCATGATTCCTCCGAACAAGCGCGGGCTCTCCATGGTGTTCCAGAGCTACGCGCTCTTCCCGCATCTGACGATCTACGAGAATGTGGCGTACGGCCTCAGGGTGCAGAAGCTGCCGGCCGCTGAAATTAAGGAACGCACGCAGCGCGCGCTCGAGCTTATGCAGCTGACGTCGATGGCGAAGCGGTTTCCGAGCCAGGTGTCGGGCGGGCAGCAGCAGAGGATCGCCCTGGCGCGCGCGATCGTGATCGAGCCGAGCGTCCTTCTGTTCGATGAGCCGCTCTCGAACCTTGACGCCAAATTGCGGGAATACATGCGCGACGAGCTGCGCAAACTGCAGAAGCGGCTCGGCATCACGAGTCTCTACGTCACGCATGACCAGAGCGAGGCCATGGCCATCTCCGATCGCGTAGTGATTATGAAAGACGGCTGGATTCAACAAGTCGGGACGCCACGGGAAATCTACGCTTTCCCTCAATCGAAATTTGTCGCCGATTTTATGGGTAAAGCAAATTTCATTAAAGTGCAGGTGCTCGGCATCGAAGGCGAAGCGGCGCGCATCGAAATCGAAGGCATGCGGTTTACGGTGCCGAGGGCGGGGAAAGCCGCGCCCAGGGCCGGTTCGGCCCTGCTGGTGGTCCGTCCGGAAGCGCTGAGACTCCTGCCGCTTTCCTCCGCACAGGGAAGCGCGGCGCTTAAAGGGCGTATTGACAGATTCACCTATTTCGGCAATATTGCGCGCTACGAGGTCTCTACGGAGAACGCGCCGCTTTTGATCGAGACTTACAATCCCGAGGCTTCATTCGTGTTCGAAGAAGGGGCAGAAGTCGGCATCATTATCGATTTTGAGTCGGCCCGGCTTTTGCCGGCCGAAGAACAGGAACAAATCTCATGAGCGATGCACAGCAGTATGATATTGCCTTTCTGGGCCAGTACACCAAGGATACTATCGTTACAAAAGATGGTTCGCGCGTCGTCAATGGCGGCGCGTACTTTTACGGCGCCTCCGCTGCCACATCCATGGGCCTCAAGGTTGCCGCGTTGACGAGGCTTGCCCCCGAGGACTTCTCGAGCTTCCGTTTCCTGCTCGAACATGATGTGCTCGTCAAGGCAATTTCCACGCAGCAATCGACCTGCCTTAAACTGCTCTATCCTTCGGGCAACCCCGATGATCGCATTCTCTCGGTCACCTCGGTGGCGGAGCCCTTCGAGCCTTCCGACGTCGAATCCATCTCCGCGCCCGTATGGTCCATCGGCGCCTCAATCCGCGGAGAAGTGAGTCTCGAGGTGCTCAAGGCAATCAAGGCGAAAGGTGCACGGATCGGGCTGGACGCGCAAGGGTTCGTGCGCGTGGTGCGCGATGGCCAGCTCGCGTACGACACACAGTGGCCGGAAAAGGCTGAAGTGCTTCAGCTCGTCGATGTATTCAAGGCGGATGTCGTCGAAGCGGAAATTCTCACGGGGACGCGCGATTTGTACAAAGCTGCAAAGATCCTTGCGAAATATGGCGTCCCCGAGTTTGTGCTCACGCATGGGGATGGCGTAGTCGTCTATGCTGACGGCTCATTCTTCGAGGCTCCTTTCAAGCCCGAGAGTCTTGTGGGGAGAAGCGGCCGGGGGGACACCTGTCTGGCTTCATATCTGGCCGCTCGCATCAGCATGAATCCGGAAAAGGCGACCTTCTGGTCAGCGGCCCTGACAAGTCTTAAGATGGAGACTCTGGGACCATTTGCCGGCACGCGCCAAGATGTTGAATCCGCGCTGCGCGAGCGTTACGGGAAATAAAGAGCGGCGATTCTTCTATACGGGGGTTCGCCATTCCCTCTTCGGTTGTGAAAATTGCACTGTCGTTTATTCTTGCGGGAGCCTGAATTTCAGGCGCTACGCTTCCAGGAGGGCGGCTGGGCAGCAAAAAAGCCGGGCTCATTCGGCATGGCCATCGATACACTGTTCGTGTTTATGCTTATGGTAAAAAGGGGCTTGGAAAAGCACTATTGACTGCTCTTGGGATATGGGCCACAGCAGCCTTCATTTTCATCCGGGCAATTCCGCCATTGAACGCGGCAGGTGCAATCTTGCTCTATATTGCGGTCGCGACTTTCACCCAGCAGGGACCATGGCTCGGCTCTCTTGTGGCCTTTCTGGCCTCAATTGTGTATATCGCACTTCTGAGCATACTTACCGCCAAGATAAACTGAAAACCTGAAAAAGCTCGCTAATTTCAGATTATATAAAATTGCCGCCCGAAAAAGTACATGATATGACGATATATTAGTATATTCTCTATATTGCCGCATTCGACAGAAGGCGTCTATATGACTATTCTTACTATAATTGTCATTATCGTTGTTTTGTTCTTCTTGGCGGGAGTACGCATTGTCCGCCCGACTCATCGGGCGCTGATTGAAGTATTCGGCAAATACCGCCGTTTCGCGGAGCCAGGTTTTCATTGGATATTCCCTGTCATAACCAGAATGTTCCTGGTCAATACGACCGAGCAAATGGTCAATGCCGAACCTCAGGAGATAATCACGAACGATAACCTGAATGCCAGTGTCGACGCGCAGGTTTATTTCCGCGTATTGCCCGACGAAAAAAGCGTCAAGGCTTCCCAGTATAATGTGAACAATTACCAAGTGCAGATCGTGAGCCTCGCGCGGACGACCTTGAGGAATATCATCGGTACGATGACACTCAAAAGCGCCAACAGCGAGCGATCGAAAATCAATACCGAACTCCTGCAGACCCTCCTCAAAGAGACCGAGAGTTGGGGCATCTCTGTGGTTCGCACCGAGCTGAAGGAAATTGATCCGCCCAAAGACGTCCAGGAGACGATGAACAAGGTTGTCAAGGCTGAAAACGAAAAAATTGCCGCGATCGACTTCGCGACAGCCACCGAGACGATGGCCGATGGCCAGAAGCGGGCCGAGATCAAGAAGGCCGAGGGAATCAGACAGGCCGAGATACTCAAGGCCGAAGGCGAGGCGCAGGCGATTCGTCTGGTCAACGAGGCAGCCAATCAATACTTCGTTGGCAATGCCCAGCTCCTGAAACGGCTGCAGACGGTCGAGGAATCGCTCAAAAACAACTCCAAAATTGTTCTTCCGACAAATGGTGAACTCGTCAATGTAATCGGGGATCTCGCGGGCGTTTTGCCACTGAAGCAGAATAAGCAGGAATAAGAATCAAAGCATGCTCCGACGACACGCTAAATAGCCGCGGAAAATGATGCTATCCACAGGAATTGATACCTGTTTTATGAAGTAACGGAATAGACTGCAGTCGTATGCGAAAAAGAGCAGCTACCTTCTCGGTAGCTGCTCTTCCGCACAAAATGGGTTACACGCAAGAGCCTTTCTTCGGCACGCATGTACCAAAGGTTCATGCGCTAATGTTCCATTACTTCGTAAGCACCATGTTGTCGTTCGTCACCGTGCCGATGTGCTTGAGGTAGGCAATGAAGACCTCGGCGTCTGAGGGGAAGTCATTCTGGGCCTTGCCGATGAGCATACGATAATCATCGCCACCATTGAACTCGAAGTTCAGCGTCGTAAAGACATAGTCCTTGTCCGGATCGACAGGCTGTCCGTTCACCATGATATTGGATACCCTCTCGCCAGCCGGTTTCGTGACATCAAGCGTGAAGGTCCATCCGGCGAGATGCGGGTAGCGGCCGTCAGGCGCGGGCAGCTTGCCGACGCCATTCTCGAGAACGGCTTTCAGCTCGGAACCCTTGAGTTTGCCGGTCTGGATATAGTTGCCGAAGGGCATGACGGTGTAGATCTGCTTCATGGTGATGTCGCCGGCGGGGATGGAGTCGCGGATGCCGCCGCCGTTCATGAGGGCGATATCGGCGCCGGTGACATAGAGCATGCCGTTGGCGATGAGCGTGCCGAGGTTGGACTGCTGGGTGCGGACGATTTCCCTCTTGCCTTCGAGCGCCACGGCAGTTTTGCCGACGACTTGCGCGAGCACGGCATCTTGAGCCTTCGTGAGCGAGTCGAGCATCGCGGCAATCTTCGGATCTCCCTTGAGGTCAGGAGAATTCTGTGGGGTAATCGTACGGGCAGTCTTGGAGATGATCTTGCGGTCCGGACCAACGACGACATCGACCACGCCGAGGCCTGAGCCATAAGAACCAGTACTCGTGATGAGAGTGTCCGTGGTGTTCTTTTTCTGGATATCAGCGAGCGTGCTGTGGCTGTGTCCATCGAGGATTATGTCTATCTGCGGTACGAATTTCGCCAGGGTGATCGAAGTGGGATCGCTCGAATCGTCGATACCGAGGTGCGACAGGCAAACGAGAACGTCATATTTGCCGGTGAGCTCCGCGACGACGAGCTTCGCCTCGACGATCGGATCGCCGAAGGTTACTCCCTCGATGCCTTTCGGATCGGTCTTGTAGGCAGTCTCCGGAGTCGCAAGCCCGAAGAACGCGACGCGCACACCTCCCATATCGCGAATATCGTATGCCGGAAAAACTCTCTGACCATCTTTGTACACGTTGGCAGCCAAAATTTCGAATTTCGCCATTTTGGAGAGCTCCATCAGGCGATCGAAACCGTAGTTGTAGTCGTGGTTGCCGGTGGTCATATAGGAGTATCCAAGCTCGTTCATGAGTTTTACTGCGGTTTCCCCCTTGTCAATATTCACCACGGGCAAACCATGGAATGTGTCGCCGACATCGACGAGAATCGTGTTGGGATTCTTCGCCTTGAGATCCTGTACCGCCGTGTATATCCGCGGAAACCCGATGACATCCTTGCTTTCAACGATGCGTCCGTGCATATCGTTTGTGTGCGCGAAGGTGAGTGTGACATCGCCCGGCAGATTCGCTTGCGCTGAAAGCGTACCAGTGAATGCTAACGTAAAAATCGCCGCCACAAGGACGGCAAATTTCCCAACTCTCTTTAACATCGCAAACCTCCTTGTTCAATTGATGCTTCTTGCAGCGAGGATATTATACCCTTCTCTGTACCGGCACACAAGCAAAAAGAGAAAATTGTTCGGCTTATAGATTTTCAAGGCCCGAAGGCGCTTTCTGGGGGAACATGGAATCAACGAAAATTAGCATCAATATTATTGCATACTGGTGTTGTTATAAAGTATATTTATACACTATATTCCGGTACGCAGGGCGATGAAGGAAGAAACTTGGATGCCTGTAGATATGTCTCAATCCAGTCATGTCCTCCTTGAGGTCAAAAATCTCTCGAAATCCTTTCGCGGACTTATGGCTTTGCAGAATTATAATGTACAACTGACCGAAGGCGAAATCCTCGGCATCATAGGCCCTAATGGTGCTGGCAAATCAACAGTGTTCAATCTGCTCACGGGACATCTCAACCTGACAAAAGGCAGTATTGTATTCAGAAATATCGACATCACGCATGCCGCGCCAGAAGAAATAGCCGGGCTTGGCATTGGCCGGACATTCCAAAACATCCGGTTGTTTGGCAGCATGTCCTGCATTGGCAACGTTATTGCCGCAATGCAAATGAAAGAACGGCAAAGCCTTCTCGGCGCGATACTCAATCTTTCTCATTTCCGCGAACAAGAGAAGAGATTCGCAATGCAGGCGCGCACGCTTCTTGCGCTTTTCAATCTACAGGAGCATGCAGATTCCCCCGCGCTGTCACTGTCGTATGGCGATCAGCGGCGCCTGGAAATCGTGAGGGCAGTCGCCCTGAAACCTCGTCTCCTTTTGCTTGACGAACCTACCGCCGGCATGAATCCTCACGAATCAGCGGAAGTGATCAATTTGATAAAACGCATACACGATGAATATCACCTGACGATTATTATAATCGAGCACAATATGCCGCTTGTAATGAAGGTCTGCTCCAGACTGCAGGTACTGAATTACGGTGAAATAATCGCTGAAGGAAAGCCTGAAAATGTCCGGAACGACCCCCGCGTCATAGAATCCTACCTGGGGAGGGTGGGCTAATATGCTTCAACTTCTGCAGGTACATACAAAATATGGTCAGGTTGAAGCGCTCGGCGGCATCAGCCTGGAAGTACAGGAAGGTTCACTCGTCGCCCTGCTCGGAGCAAACGGTGCGGGAAAGACAACCACGCTCATGTCCATCTCCGGGATACTGAAACCGTCTTCAGGGAAGATCCTGTTTCGGGATACAGATTTGACACAACTAGACACCAGAGAGATTGTCGGTCTGGGAATCATTCAATGCCCGGAAGGAAGAAGAATTTTCGGCAATCTGAGCGTGAAAGAAAATCTCAGAATGGGAGCGATTCGTCGGAAAGACAAACGTCATCTCGATCAGGCGTTTGCACGGGTGTTTGAAATTTTCCCTCTTTTAAAAGAGAGAATGGCACAAGCCGGCGCCACACTGAGCGGAGGCGAGCAGCAGATGCTGGCCATGGGGCGGGCACTGATGGCCGAGCCGCATCTCCTGTTGCTCGACGAGCCATCGCTTGGGCTTGCTCCCATCATCGTCGACAAAATATTCGAGGTGATCCAGAGATTGAAACAGGAAGGTGTCACTATTCTTCTGGTCGAACAAAATGCCCATCTCGCACTTGAAATTGCAGATTATGCGTATGTACTCGAAAAGGGACGCATCGTATTGGAAGGTTCAGGGGTAAGTCTCCGCGCAAACTCTGATTTAGAGCGCAGCTATTTGGGCGAAGTGCCAGAGGAAAACCTATGAGCGCGGGCGAATACATTTTGCAGCAAATTATCAATGCAATCAGTATCGGAAGCCTGTATGCGCTGATGGCCATCGGATTATCGATGGTCTTTGGCATCCTGAGGCTCATAAATTTTGCGCATGGCGATCTCATCATGGTAGGAAGCTACACAACGGTGCTCCTGTTGTCGGGCGGAATACCTTTTGTGTGGGCTTCTCTGGCCGGAATTGCCGCAAGCACGATCATGGGGCTGTTGATGGAACGCCTCGCCTACCGTCCCATCCGGGGCGCCCCCGATGTTGCCATGCTCCTTACGTCTTTTGCGGTGACCATTTTCCTTGAAAATCTGGCAATTATTCTTTTCAAGGCGACCTCTCGCGCATTTCCTGTGCCGCCTGTTCTCAACACCGTGGTGAGTTTCGGCAACCTTCAAATCGCCAGCCTGAACATAATCTCGATACTGCTCACAATCATTTTGCTGATATTGCTCACGCTTTTCGTCACCAAAACAGAAACCGGCATTTCCATGCGGGCGGCCTCGCAGGATCTGGTGGCAGCACGACTCATGGGAATCAATGTCAACCGGGTGATAGCGGCGGCATTCGCAATAGGCTCATTCATGGCAGGCGTGGTAGGAATTCTGTGGAGCGCGAAAGTTGGGAAAATCGATCCGCTCATGGGATTTAATCCCGTGCTCAAGGCCTTTGTCGCCTCAGTCATCGGCGGTTTGGGAAGCATACCAAGCGCCGTGCTTGGCGGCTATGTGCTGGGCGCATTGGAAATTCTGCTGCAAGGGCTTTTGCCGGCAAATGTCGTCCCTTTCCGCGATGCCCTTGTGTTCTTGATCCTTATCCTGCTGCTGCTTTTCAGACCCAATGGCATTTTGGGCAGTACTGAGAAGGAAAAGATATGAGGCGAGATCGGTCGACGGCAATTGTTTCCCTTGCGGCCATAGGCATCACTTTCCTCGTGCTGTGGCTGCTGCATTCTTTCGGTGGATATTATATCGAGCGTATTGTCATCGGCATTGGCATCAATCTGATCCTGGTGATAAGCCTCAATCTCGCAAACGGATTTACAGGCCTTTTCTCGCTGGGCCACATCGGTTTCATGGCGATCGGCGCATACGCTTCCGCCATTCTCACCCTTCCTCTCTCTTTAAAATCGACGAATCTGCCGGATCTGCCTGTATTCCTTTCGAAAATTCAGATGCCCTTCCTGCCTGCGGTGCTCGTTGGCGGTCTGATAGCGATGGTCGTAGCCCTGCTGATCGGCCTTTCGCTCATGAGACTCACGGGACCCTATATTTCCGTCGCCACGATGGGTTTCCTGGTGATTGTACAGGTAGTTCTCACCAACTGGGACTCAATGACGCGGGGAGCAAGAACATTCGCGGGCGTACCGGAATATACCAATGTATGGAACGTATGGATTTGGGCCATTCTCGTGCTGTATATCGTGTGGCGAATAAAATTCTCTTCTTTTGGGAGAAAGATGATGGCGGCCCGCGACAACGAGATTGCGGCTCGCTCCCTCGGCA
>Ga0209016_1001069_pt1 | contig 24431 bp, 24 predicted proteins | sample EPASupsiteSAE305_FD_187265 | JGI IMG/M metagenome (GOLD analysis project Ga0209016, IMG submission 187265) | Bioremediated contaminated groundwater microbial communities from EPA Superfund site, New Mexico - SAE3-05 (SPAdes) (version 2) | ecosystem: Environmental > Aquatic > Deep subsurface >...
TATCTCTATGCTTTGGAAATTTTTACAACCCAAAAGCTTTGAAAAAAAACTCGATACCATCAATCTTCTTGATGAAAATTGGCTTATTTCACTCTTTAAAGAGGAGTATTTCAACCTAAAATACTCTGATAAAAAAGATACAAAGAAGAGTTTAATGATTTTTGAAGAGGTGCTTTTTGGCAAAAAATACTTCAACTCTTTATGGAAAAATCTCAATGATTTATATGGCATGCTGGATTTTACCACAACTCAAAAGTACCAGTTCCGTGAGAGTTTCGGATACATAACGCCATCAAAACTCATTATGCTAAAAAAAGCTCTTGATATGTTTATCTCATGCCATGAAACCCAAAACAGAGGTCTGTTCTTCTCTTATCAGATAGTCTCTTTTAAACTTGGAGTATCAAAAGATTTTTGCCTCTTTAGCGGTAAAGATCTAGTTGCGATAGATGAGATCTCGACTCTGAGAAAAAGACTGAAAAAATCGATGCTAAACACTGTTCCTTTTTTTCTCTACTGCAACAAAGATGAATTGAGTCCGAAAATGAGATATGATTTAAAAGAGATTTTACTGAGTGTTTTTAAAAAATAAAAATATTTCAAGGAAAAAACAGTGCAAGCCATAAAAAAACTCATAGCATATCAAACATGCGAAAAATTTGACACAAAGCTCTATGCGGCTCTTCAAGAGCGATATAAAACCACGCTGCAAAAAGATATTGCCATACTTGAGATTAATGATGATGAGCTGATAATTCTCTTTAAATATGGGGCTTTTGTTTGTTGGAATACTTCATTTGATAATATAAAATTTTTTCAAGATTTTATAAAAAAGTATGAGATAGAGAGATTTGAAGAGAGTATCGTAGAGACACTTGATTATGAGATCTCAAATGAATTTAGTATAAAACTTGACAAACTGACACTTGAAAACAGCCAGAAAGTAACAAAAATAGCGATTTCACATGCTATCGCTCAAAACATAAAACTTGAACAGTTTGAAACAGAGGTTCAAAAAAGCATAGAAGAAAATAGCACTATTCCTAAACAGCTCGCAAAAAACGGCGCTATGAATCTAAGTAAAAAAGAGATATCAAAAAAAATAGGCGAACTCTATTTGGCAAAAAGCAAAATCAACCTTCACTACGACTTGCTTGATACACCTGAGTTTTTCTGGGAACACTCCGAGTATGAAGCGCACTATGAGCGAATATCAAAATATCTTGATATTCGCTCAAGAGTCGAAGTATTAAACAAAAAACTAGAAGTTATTCAAGAGTTGTTAAATATGCTTAGCAACGAACAAAACCACAAATATTCATCATTTTTAGAGTGGATAATCATCATACTCATAGCATTTGAAATTATTATGAATATAGCAGAGCATTTTCTTTAAATAAGCCCTCTCAGCTTTAGCACATAAAACTATGCTTCAGCCGTTTTATTCCGAGTTATATTTTGACAATAGTATTTTATAATAGTATAATTTAACCATATTTATAAAAAGGATATTTAAATGATAGTTATAAATTCTAGTGATTTCATCAAAAAACCATCATACATCACTCAGCCTCTTGATATAACTTTTGTCCAAGATGCGAAAAAACATATCACTAAAAGTGTTGTTTTGCCCTTTGAATTGTACGAAAAAGTGAAAGAGAAGATTGAAGATGAGCTGTATTTGATACAAAATAAAAAAGCTCTCTCTCAAGTTTCTTATGATGATTTTTTACAAATTGAAACTGTTGTAGAAGATTTATAATGAAACGAGGTGAAATTTATCTTGTCAATTTTGGAAAAAAATACAATAGCGAATTTGGCAAAATTAGACCTGCTTTGATTATCCAAAATGATGTAGCAAATCGTAATATTGATAAAGTAGCTTTTAAGGGTGTAAGTGTCATCCCGCTTACAACCAACCTCTGTGGTGGAAATTTGCGACTGCAAATCGACAAGAGAGACCGTCTTGAAGCTATAAGTGAAATATGTATCAATGAACTGTGTACGCTTGATCTCTCAAGGATTGACTTAAGTGGCTTATTGACAACACTGACTTTTGAAGAACAAAAAGAAGTAGATCTTAAATTGTCACAACACTTAGGATTTATATAAAGCAAAACTACCAAAAGAGCTTTAGTTAAAAGTGGAGATTCATTCTCAGGGGTGTTGTTTAATAGGACAAAGAAAACGACTACATACGCTCAACGGTAAAATTTAAATTTCAAGCTTAATTTTGCCGATAGCATAACTATGAACCAACGCTTGTATAAGATTTTGATACCCAATACCTAACTCTTTAGATTTTGCTTTAACTATTGCTAAGTCATTAACCGTAAATCTTATTGTTGTTTGTTTTTTCTCTTGCATTGACTTAGTATATTTTGCATAGTTTTGATAAGTTTGAAGTTCTTTATCTGACAATTGCTTACTCTTCCACTCACCATTTTCAATCTCTCTTAACAACTCTGACTCTTCTTGGTCAAATAAAAATGCTTTATTTTTCACTGTTTTCTCCATAATTTTTATCTAGTTTCCTACTTGGAATAATCGTTTTTAAAAATAACTCTTCATCATTTTCTACAAATGGAACATAACAGATATAGCCATTTAATTCAATTACAAATATTTGTTGATTTGGATATTTATCTTTATTTGGATGGATTTTGCGATCTATAATCTCACCCATAAGTATCTTCTCAAGAACTTCTTCAAAACTCAAACCTCTTTGTATCTGTAAAAGTTGATTTTTCTCTTCATTCCATTTTATGATTTTATCCAAAATCACTCCTTTAAAGTGTTGATTTTAGCATATTGTAGATGTAGTGTCAATACAATATTTATAAATCCATAAAATCGCAAATCGCAAATCGCAAATCACACTTAACTCGTAAAAACGAATCATCAGATTTTAACCCTTTAGATGCTAAAATTGCCCTAACTAAAAATGGAGAGTATGAGTGAAAGAGAGTTCAGAAGTTTTAGCACGAAAGTATCGACCAAAAAGCTTTGATGAACTCATCGGGCAAGAGAGCATTTCCCAAACTCTCTCTCTCGCACTTGATGCTAACAGGCTCTCTCATGCTTATCTCTTCTCGGGGCTTCGAGGGAGCGGAAAGACTTCTACTGCTCGTATATTTGCAAAGGCTCTTATTTGTGAGAAAGGCTTAACTCATCAACCGTGTGGGGTTTGCCAAAACTGCACCATGGCACTTGAAAATCGTCACATGGACATCGTGGAGATGGACGGTGCGTCATCGAGAAAGATAGATGACATACGAGATCTCATCGAACAGACGAAATACAGACCTACAACGGCAAGATTTAAGATTTTCATTATCGATGAAGTACACATGCTAACAAAAGAGGCTTTTAATGCGCTTCTTAAAACACTTGAAGAGCCGCCAGCGTATGTGAAATTTATACTCGCAACGACAGATCCGCTAAAACTTCCGGCAACTATTCTCAGCCGAACGCAACACTTTAGGTTTAAGTCAATAGCCGTGAACAAAATAGTAGATCATCTAGCACATATTTTAAATCTTGAGGGAATCGGTTACGACTCTGAAGCTCTTGATATTCTTGCAAGAAGCGGCGGCGGAAGCCTTAGAGACACGCTTACTCTGCTTGATCAAGCCATCATCTACTCTAAAAATCATGTCGATGTTCGCACCGTTACAGACATGCTCGGACTCGTAGATCCAAAATTTATAAGCGAACTATTTAGTGCTATTTTTGAAAAAGATTATGCAAAAATAATTGAGTATGTAAAGGTCTTAGAAGATTATGAAGCGGAGATGGTTGTTGATGAGCTTATTGCATTTTTAAAAGATAGGATGTACGCGGCAGACGCGCTCTACTCTACCCTTGTGCTTGATAGATTTTTTAGAATATTAAGCGATGCAAAATATCTCTTTAGCATAAACGCTGACGGCTCTTTTGTACTCTCTCTTATATTTTTTAAAATGGTAGAAGCTCTTCGCATAAAAGAGGTTGATCAGATGATAGAGTCTTTGCAAAAAGAGATTCAAAGACCTGCCATCTCATGTGCCGCTCCTATTTTTAGAGAAAAGGCAGAAGCAAGCGCTCTAAAAGAAGATCTTGAACCAGACCTCTCTTTTAGCCATGAAGAGTCAGATTCTTCTGAATTTTTAAACTATCCGGATGATGAACAAACTCTTCAGATGCAGCATGAATTAAATCCGCATGCAAATGTATTTTTAGAACTTATTTTGAAAATCAAAGATAGAAATTTTGAGCTTGGTGAGTGCTTTGAGAAAAGTATCTCTTTTATCTCTTATGAAAACGCAACCCTTACATGGGAGAGCTGTGCTGATGAGGAGTGTAAGAAAATCTTAACACACGGTTATTCGGTTGTAAAACAGCTCGTGAGGGAAGTATTTGGATTTGAGACAAAGATCAAGCATGAGGCTTGCACAAAAGATCTAGAAGAAAAAAAAAATGATAAAATAAACTGCTCTCTAAACATACAACAGCCTACAATGCCATATCCTCAGCCATCTTCAATGGTGGAAGAGGCAGAAATCGGAGGAAGTGCCAGTTGTGTAAATAACTGCGAAAACAGCGACTCTACGAAAGAGATAGACGGCGCAAAAATTTTAGAAGAACCGATGGTTCAAAGAGCGACAGAACTGTTTGAGGCGACAAAAAGAACCGTTCAGCTAAAGATTTAACTCTTTAGCATACTCTTTGTACTAAAACTAAATACAGAACCTTTGCCAAATTCAGAATTTATCTCAAGCGAAGAGTCAAGAACTTTGAGTATATGTTCGACCATCGCCAGTCCGAGTCCCATAGAGTTGTCCCAGCTGTTTTTTTCGACTCTATAAAATTTGCTTGTTATTTTTTCTAAATGCTCCTCTTTTATCCCTATTCCGCTATCTATTACAGAAATTCTCTTCTCATTTGACTCTATGACAACATCGCTATTTGAGTATTTAAGAGCATTATCTACTAGGTTAATAAGGACTAACTCCAACATAGTTTTATCGCTTAAAAATATTCGTTTATCCACTTTTACGATTATCTCTCTATCTTTATACTTTGATGCAAGGTTTGATGCAACTTCACTGCAGAGCTGTTTTATGTCAAATTCACTTTTATTGATGGCTAAATCACCATTTTCAAGCTTTACAGAAAGAGCGAGTCTATCGATCATTTTTGAGATTTTTTCACCGTTTGAGCTGATTTTGCTTAAAAATTTATCACGAATGCTCTGAGGCATATCAGTGTCTTCTTGAATAGTTTGCGCATAACCGATTATGGATGCTACTGGATTTTTAAACTCATGAGAGAGAGCTGATAATATGTCGTTTCGCTGCTTGTTAACAAGTCTTAGCTTAGCCATATTTTTGATCTTTTTCTTCTCATTTTTACTCAGTTTTTTTACTAAATTTTTAAGCAAAAGAGAGATTTGCAAAAATTCATAAAAATATTTTGTCTTTATAACCGCTTTGTAGTTTTTGTTTGAAACCTCATCCAGATAGTTTGTGATTTGAGAAATATCATAAACAACTCTCTGGCTCATACTTCTTGATATCAAGGTTGCGATAAATACAATAGCGATAAACACAAAAAACAGTTTCATCCAAAGAGAGTAAAAATCATACATTATCTGAGCCAAACTCATTGAGAGTCTTATATATACCTCTTCACCTTTATACGTCACTCTTTTTGCAACATATAAAAAATCAGTTTGTACCGTGTCTGAATATCTTGTTATATCTCCATATTTTTGCGTATTTGACTGCATAAGTTCAAATCTTGAAGAGTGATTGTCCATCTCATTTTTATCGGCATTCGACTCTGCCTTAACTAAACCGTCTTGTGAAACTACTGTTACCCTCAGAGATGTGTTTTTATGAACAAGCGCTACATAACTATCCAGATCAACTACATTGTCAAGCTCTATATTTATCAGCTCTATCGCATGTTTTAGATGATTTTTATTATGCTCTATGATTATATTTTTTAAAGCTACATAGCTAATAACGGATGTTATAAAGAGTGCTGCGCTAAAAAGAAGTATAAACTTAATTATAAATATTTGATGAATTTTTAGCACAGTTTATATCCTACGCCTCGAACACTCTGTATGTAATCTTTTGTCTTGTCCGGATCTATCTTCTCTTTTAGTCTATTTATGGCTACATTTACAGTTCTATACTGATATTCTTCACCCTCATCCCAAACATTTTCAAGCAAGTAGTCGCGATCCAGCACACTGTTTTTATTTAAAATAAATTCGCTCAAAAGATTAAACTCTAGTTTCGTAACATCTACATTTTTACCATCAACAGTGAGTGTTCTTGAACTTTTATCTAAAACCAAATCTCTATGAACAAGCGTTCCGTCTTCTATCTTTTTTGTAGTTCTGCGTAAAAGCGCCTTAACTCTTAGTATCAACTCTTTCATGTTAAATGGTTTTGTTATGTAGTCGTCTCCGCCTCTTAAAAAGCCCTCTTCCACTTCAGAATCAAGATCTTTTGCGCTTAGATAGATTACGGGTGTAGTAAATCCGTCTTTGCGGAGCGCTTGAACAAACTCGCTTCCCTCGACACCGGGAAGATTTCTATCCATGATAAGCAGATCTACATCCTCTTCGATAAGCATTCTCTGGACTGTTTTGGTATTTAAAAACCCTATAACTTCATAACCCTCTTTTGAGAGGTTATACTCTATAAGCTCTAACAAATCCTCTTCATCTTCCACTACGACAATTTTTATATTCATCTACAAATCCAAAGCTCTTTTTTTACTATTGTATCAAAAATAGATTTCTTTTTTATTACAATTAAAGTATTATTGACTTATAATCAATACAAATGATTTTGAGGATTTGGAATGTTTGTATCATCTTTTAATACATATATCAGCACAAACAACTCAAATAAAAGTGAGGCGTACAAGGATAGAGAGCTTAAAAGCGATTCTGAATCTTTTAGCAGCGAACTCTCAAAATCTACAGTTTTAAAACCGTATGCTAGTACAAATTTGCCGATTGATTATATTTCAAACTACAAATCTTTCTCCAATCAACAAAAACTCCATGAACAGATACAAAATCAAAATGGCGGAGAGCTTAAAAAATTAACCGTTTTAAATAATGCTAAAATTGCTTATGAAGAGAACACAAAGATGTTTTCACTCACTAAAAAACCTGCATTGACTTTGACTCAAACACCAAAAATAGATGAGAAACTGCCGCATGACGTTCAAGAGGCAAAAGAGAAAACTCTACGCCATGCAATGGTAAATACATATCTGGCAAACGATAAATATTATCATATTACAGCTGCCTAAGTAAAAAAATCTAAAAACATAAATGGAATATTAAAAGAATGACTTCATGCCAACACAAAAATATTATGAAAGAGAAGAAAGATATGAGAATTCTTATAGTGGAAGACTCTTCTATTTTCAATAACGCCCTCTCAAAGGGATTGGCATCTCTTAACTACAATACAGACAGTGCTTTTTCACTACATGAGGCACTTCTGTTTTTAGAAAATAATTCGTATGATTTGATTATTTTAGATTTGCATCTGCCAGATGGAGAGGGAGAAGATCTTCTTAGTGAACTCAATTCTAAAGAGAAGCAAAAAATCATCATATATACGTCAGATCATGACATTGAACGAAGAAACGAGTGGTTTGGATATGGGGTATTAGAGTACTTATCTAAAGCAGATCCGATAGCATTTGTGCTTCAAGAGATTGACAAAACATTAAAAGCAATCGGAGAAAACAAAAATTATAATATTTTGGTAGTTGACGATTCTCTTGTCGTTAGACGTAAAATCAGCTCTCTGTTGCAGCCTAGAAACCATCAAATCAGCACGGCAGTTGATGGAAAAACCGCATTGGAGATAATAAATCAAATTGAATTTGATCTCATCATTTTAGATCTTGAACTGCCGGACATGAATGGTGAAGATATATTAAAATTACTCAAAAGAAATAGTGCCACTTCTAAAATTCCTGTTTTTATCATGACGGGAACATATGATGCAACAACCACTACAAGACTAATAAAGCAAGGAGCTTATGAGTTTTTTACAAAACCTTTTATCCCTGAAGAGTTACTTTTAAAAGTTGATTTTTGGATAGAAAATCAGCGTAAATCCAGAGAAGTATTGTGTGAACAAAAATTATTTCAAGATTATAAAGATGCTCTCGATAGAAGCTCCATCGTCTCAAAAACAGACAAGCATGGAATTATTACATTTGTAAATGATAAATTTTGTGAGATCTCCGGATATAAGCTAAGTGAACTTATAGGCAAACCGCATAATATCGTTCGGCATCCTGATATGCCAAAGGAAACATTTAAAGGACTTTGGGAAAATATTTTAAACGGCAAAAGCTGGGAAGGCACTGTTAAAAATCTAAGAAAAGACGGCTCATACTACTGGGTAAATGCCGTTGTAAACCCTATTTTAGATATAGAGGGCAACATTGTCGAATTTATAAGCATACGAAATGATATTACTAAAATTCAGGAAGAAAAAGAGCGTATAAGAGATACGCTAGGCATAAAAACTGCAGATTTTGAAGAAGCGCGACACTTGGCAAAAGAGTATGAAAAAGCCATGGATTCTACTCTTGGCGTTCTTAGAACAAACACGAATAATATCATTACTTATGCAAATAAAACTTTTTGCAAACTAAGCGGATATACGCAAGAAGCTCTTCTTGGGATAGATTGCAGAAAACTCAGAGATAAAAAACATATCAAAAACAGAGATTGCGATAAACTCAAAAATGCATTAAGCAAAAAAGAGAGTGTTAAAATACGCTTTCAAAATATATCCAAAGATAAACAATCATACTTTATTGATACAACCGTTATACCGATTCTAAATAACAATGAAGATGTAATAGAACATCTGCACCTAATGTCAGATGTGACAGAGCTTGTAGGACTGCATCAAGAGATGGAAGCGACACAAAGAGAGATTATTTATAAAATGGGTGAAGTCGGTGAGAGTCGTTCCAAAGAAACTGGCAACCATGTAAAGCGAGTTGCAGAGTACTCTCGTCTTCTTGCACTTAAAGCCGGTTTAACTCAACAAAAAGCAGAAATGCTTCTTGTCGCTTCTCCTATGCATGACATAGGTAAAGTCAGCATACCAGATAGCATACTTAAAAAACCGGGAAAACTAGATGCTGATGAGTTTAAAAAGATGCAAACTCACTCGGCAATAGGGTATGAGATACTAAAATCATCAAAAAGACCGATGCTTCAAGCTGCCGCGATAGTAGCTTATGAACATCATGAAAAGTATGACGGAAGCGGATATCCTCTTGGAAAAAAAGGAGAGGATATCCATATTTTTGGACGTATTTTAGCGATTACCGATGTCTTTGACGCGCTTGGAAGCGATAGATGCTATAAAAAAGCATGGCCGCTTGAAGAGATAATTGACTTTTTCAAAGAAGAGAGAGGCAGACATTTTGATCCGAAGCTGGTAGATCACTTTTTAGACAACTTGGATGAATTTCTGGGGATTAGAAATAGATACAGCGATGACGCTTAATCTTTTTCTATCCATGCATCCGTTTTAAGAGTAACTCCATCATCAAAAATTTTCAATTTAAATGCGCTCTCACATTTTCCGCCGTTAAAATCCATAATTGCAATTTGAAGGATTTTTTTGCACTTTTTAGGGATATCAAAATGCCCTTTTATACCTGTTAAGAACTGCTTTATAGGCGTGGCATTGTCCATTCCGATTATATTGTCACGGCAACCCGTAAGTCCTATGTCCGTTAAGTATGCAGTACCTTGTACTATTTGAAAATCATCCGTGCTTACATGAGTGTGTGTCCCAATAATCGCACTTACGCTCCCTTGAAGCATCATCATTAAAGCGCGTTTTTCGCTTGTTGCTTCAGCGTGAAAATCGATAAAAATATTTTTTACGCCATCAGCATGAAGCGTCTCTACACTCTCTTTTGCTTTGCGAAAAGCATTGTCTGTGTAGGGCATAGAGTAATGCCCCATAAGGTTTAAGACGGCAAGTTTTTCTCCTGCCACATCGTACACCTTGCATCCCGTCCCTTTTACCTCATCGGGGTAATTATGAGGTCTTAGTATCTCATGCGTATCAAAGAGTGCTTCAACATCTTTTTTATCCCATGTATGATTCCCTCCGCTCATACAATCTACTCCGTATCCGACTATCTCATTTGCATTTTTCACACTTAACCCAAACCCGTGAGAAGCGTTTTCATAATTTGCCACCACAAAATCTATGTTATGTTCTGTTCTGATTTTTTTGAGATACGTCTTTAACATATCTCTTCCGTGACTTCCTACGATATCACCTATAAATGCTACTCTCACTATTATCTTCCTTATTTTATATACACCATTTTATCGGGCTTATCGCTTTTGACACAAGATACTCATTTGTTTTTGAAAAAGGTTTTGAACCAAAAAACCCTCTATATGATGAAAGAGGTGAGGGATGCGGTGCTTTTAGTATAAGATGTTTTTTTGCATCAATCAGTGAAGCTTTTGTGCCTGCCGGACTTCCCCACAAGATGAAGACCAAACTCTCTTTTTGCTCACTAAGCAGTCTGATAACTGCATCGGTAAATATCTCCCAACCCCTGCTTTTATGTGAATTTGCCTCTGCCGCTCTTACCGTTAAAACGGTATTTAGCAAGAACACTCCCTCTTTTGCCCAGCTTGTCAAATTTCCGCTCTTTGGCATATTACAACCCATATCATCACGAAGCTCTTTAAAAATATTTTGAAGCGAAGGAGGAAACGGCACTCCGTCATTTACCGAAAATGCCAGTCCGTGAGCCTGATTTGCTCCATGATATGGATCTTGTCCTAAAATCACGACTTTTACATTATCAAAGGGAGTGTTGTCAAATGCGGCAAATATACTTGAACCATGCGGATATACCGTATGGTTTTGTTTTTCGTGAATCAAAAACTCTTTTAATGTCTTAAAATATGGTTTTTGAAACTCATCAAAAAGAACCTCTCTCCAACTGCTATCTATCTTAGGATCTATCATTTTTTCTCTCCGCTATTTCTCTTTTAACCAGTATCTCATAAACGGATCTACAAGATAGTATTTATCGCCTAACCTATCGCAAATATCTTTTTTCATTAAAGATTCCAAAGTACTCTTAAGTGTTGAAGCGCTTAGAGCTGTTTGCGCAAGATTTTCATTAGAGTAAAGATTTCTCCCGCCAAACTCTACGATATACTTGAGTGTTATTTTTTGATTTGGCGTAAGCGAACTATAGATGTAAGCATATAAATTATACTCTCTTTCATACATTAATTTTAGCGCTTTTACAATGTCCTCATCTTGAACGCTTTTTTGTGCAATGTCCCATAACAGATACAAAAGCTGCTGCATATAGTAAGGAAATCCATCAGTAAGATCGTAAATACGCTCTATTTGCTTATTTGTTATAAATTTGTCTGTTTTAGTAAATTTTTCGTTTGCAAAAACTATCCAATCATCCAGTTTTATCTCTTTAATAATATTATATTTTGCGGATTTATAAAATGCTCTACTCTTATCGTTATACATACTATTTAAAATCGACTTTTTGCTGCCGCTAAAGATATATGACACATCTATTGAATGCGCTTGTATAATAGTTCTTAGATTTTTTTCTATGTCAAACTGCTCAATCTCTTGAAACTCATCAAATATGACAATAACTTTTTTGTCTGTTTTTTTAGCATATTGATACGGCAGATTGACAATATCTTCAAATGTCGATTCAAGCTCTTTTTTTGTAAAAGAAAGCCCATAGCTTATCTTCTTTGCTTGAGATATCTTCATAGTTATATTGGGTCTTATTTGAAGCAGATCCTTAAAAAGCTTAACCACTTCGTCATTTTTGCTCTCAAAAGCGGAGGCGATAGCATGAAAATACTTCTCGATAAACTCTTCAACGGTTGTAACACTAAACCAATCAAAAAAAATTACTTTAGTATTTTCATCGTGTTGCAGATCATTTTGAAGTTTTTTTAGCAGTGAAGTTTTACCAAATCTTCGTGGAGCGAACAAAAGAATATTTAGCCCGCCAAGAGCATCTTGTCTCAACTCGCTCAGCTCATCGACTCTGTTGCAAAGATTATCACTATACACTTCATTGCCAAAATAAAACGGGTTATTCATTTAAAAATCTCTCCATTATAGCTTAAACAATTATACCTGTTACTATAATTGTTGTCAATGTAAGAATATTTTGTGGGTAAGTAAAAAATTAAGATATTTAGTTAAAAATTAGTTTTGAAAAAGTGGTGGCCAATCTCGGAATCGAACCAAGGACACAGTGATTTTCAGTCACTTGCTCTACCGACTGAGCTAATTGGCCATTATAAAAAAGTTGTGGTTTTAAAAGAGTGGTGGCCAATCTCGGAATCGAACCAAGGACACAGTGATTTTCAGTCACTTGCTCTACCGACTGAGCTAATTGGCCATCTTTTAAGAGCGCAATTATATCTCGCAGGGACTGAAAGTTAGCTTACAAACATCTTTTTTCGATATTTTTAAATGCTTCTACTATAGCGCTCTGTTCAAGATTTTTTATTTTTGTCTCTAACGACTCTATGCTCTCATCTTCGCTTAAGATAAGTTTTTTTTGCAAAATAATTTTGCCTTTGTCATAATTTTCATCTACCTCATGTATGGTAACGCCGCTTTCTTTTTCTCTATTTTTTATAACAGCTTCATGCACAAAGCGACCGTACATTCCTTCTCCGCCATACTTTGGAAGAAGAGAAGGATGAGAGTTTATAATTTTAAAATTATTGGTTATATCTGAAGAGATCTTTTTCATATAGCCAGATAAAAAAACATATTTACATCCACACTCATACAGGAGTTGCTCGATTTTTTTATCAGGATTTTCATCTGTTTTTGTATTTACCAAGGCTGTTTCTATCCCAAGTTCGCAAGCGCTTTGCAAAGCTGTTGCATTAGAGTTGTTTGAAATAAGCAGAACTATTTCAAGATTTAACTCTTTTCTTTGAGATGCCTCATAGAGTGCTTTAAATCCGCTTCCGTTGTAGGATGCTAAAACTGCTATTTTAGTCACTTTAACTCTTTAACCGCATCTTTAAACTGATCGCCTCTGTGAGCATATGATTTAAATTCATCAAGGCTTGCGGCAGCGGGAGAGAGAAGTGCTACTTCATCATTTTTTAGATTTTTATCTATTCTTGCTATGGCATCGGAAAGATTTTTACAAAGCTCAAATTCAATGCCGTACTCTTGTGCCAAATTTGAGAGTTTCTCTTTGTTTGAGCCTATATTGTAGATCTTAACATCGCAATTTTGCAAAAATACAAAGAGTTCGTTTAGATCTACTCCTTTGTCGTCTCCGCCTAGAATAAGATGTACATAAAAATCTTTGTAGCGTTTTAGTGCAACGATAGTTGCATCAAGGTTTGTCGCTTTTGTGTCGTTTACCCATAAACGACCTTTGAGATCTCTTAACTCCTCTTGCCTGTGAGGATCTATAACAAAAGAATTTATTTTCTCATAATCGACTCTATCAAAAAGTATCTTATCTACCGACATTGCCAAAAGTGCGTCCATCAAGAAAGCGCCTTTAAAATTTACTCTGTTTGTATCTATGTCAAAGCGCAAAGCCAAATCATCTTCATCTTTGTATGTGATAAGATGAGCCGCAGTTACAACATCTTTGTATGCTTCAGGAATGATGGCAACTTCCCCCTCACGCATTTTAGCAACAGGTTTTAGCTTCGCTTTGATATACTCGTCCATGTTACCGTGCCAGCTTAGATGATCAGGCGTAATGGGAAGCAAAATATAGATGTTTGGTACTGCTTTATTTGTATAGTGGATGGTAAAAGAGCTTGTCTCAAGTATCCACATGGCAGCATTAATGTCTAGCTCTGCTAGCGGTGTTCCAATGTTTCCGCCCTCTTGTGAGCCTTTGTCTTTTAGAAGATATTGCATCATTTGAGTTGTGGTTGTCTTGCCGTTTGTTCCGCTTATCCAAACACTCAAAGGAGCATTGTTTGCAAAACAGTCATACTCGCTAATAACATTTTTTGCTTTTTTAATTAGCTCATTGCAGGGAGGAATTCCAGGTGAGGGAATCTCAATGTCCGATTCTTCAGGATTAAACTGTGATGCGGGTCTTACTTCAAAACCATCATCGTCTATGAAAGTTTGTGTGCATTTGTCATCATAAAATATAGCATTAGGATAGAGCTTTGTAAGAGCTTTTGTGGTTTTGCCGTGTCCAAATAGAGATACTCTTTGCATTAGCGAATCTTTAGCGAGATAAGAGCGATAATATTTGAGAGAGTCGCAATAATCCAGAATCTTACAATTATCTTATTTTCTGCCCAATTTTTCATCTCAAAGTGGTGATGGATAGGCGCCATTAAAAAGACTCTCTTTTTTCTAAGTTTGTAGCTTCCCACTTGAAGTATAACCGAGAGTGTCTCTATGACAAAAATAGAACCGATTAAAAGAAGAAGAATCTCACTTTTGGAGATAATAGCAAGATAGCCCAAAAATGCGCCGATGGTAAGGGAACCGCTGTCTCCCATAAAAACTTCCGCAGGGTGGCAGTTGTACCATAAAAAGCCGGTTAATGCGCCGATTAAAGCGCTAGAAACGATTGCTACTTCCCCTATGTTGATATGCGGCATAAGCAGGTAAGAGCTCATGGTGACATTTCCAGTAATATATATGATGATGCTAAAGGAAGCAAGTGCCGCGATTGATGGAACTGTTGCAAGCCCGTCAAGCCCGTCAGTCAAGTTTACGGCATTTGAAGTTGCTATAATGACTACAACCCAAAAAAATATAGCAAAAATGCCCATGTCAAAGAGTGGATTTTTTAAAAACGGAGCATAGAGATTTGTATTAAAATCACTTGCTTGATATAAAAAAATCGAGATTGCAAATGCAAAAAGAGTTTGCAAAAGCAGCTTTGTTCTTGCTTTAAGTCCTGCAAGATTTTGATTCTTTTTGATTTTGGCATAATCATCTTGAAATCCAATAAAAGCAAAGAGTATAAGCGTCGCAACGGCACCTACCGCATAAATATTTGAGTATCGTATACTTATAAGCGAAGCCAAAATAGTTCCGCTAATAAATACAATACCGCCCATTGTAGGAGTTTTTGCTTTACCTTGATGTCGCTCGGGAGCCCATTCATTTATGGGTTGAACGCTTGATGTCGCCTGCGCCCATCTGATAAACCTGGGCATTAAAAAAAGGGTAAAAGAGAGGGAGAGAAAAAATGAGATTCCAGCCCTTACGGTGATGTATCCAAGAAGATTTATGTCTAGTAATTCTGAGAGCCAATAGAGCAAAGTTGATAGTCCTTATTAAATAAAAACGACATTATAGTATAATTGCATAAAACTATTGTTAGAAGGAAAGAAATTGAGTAAAAAAGTTCTCTTAGTCATAACGGACGGTATCGGATACAGTTCAAAAACAGAGTTTAACGCTTTTTACAGTGCAACAAAACCGACTTATGACAAGCTATTTGCTAGTACCCCGCACTCTTTGATAGATACGTATGGCTTGAGTGTTGGGCTTCCCGAAGGTCAAATGGGTAACTCTGAAGTCGGACATATGAGTATCGGAAGCGGACGTGTTTTATATCAAGATCTGGTAAAAATATCTTTGGCTTTGAGTGAAAACAGATTTAAAGATAATGATGCGTTTAAAGATCTTCTTAGCAAATCAGAGAGACTGCATCTAATAGGTCTTATGAGTGACGGCGGCGTACATTCGCACATAGATCATTTTATGGGCATTGCCGATATTGCAGCACGTGAGGGCAAAGAGGTTTTCTTGCATCTTATAACGGACGGCAGGGATGTTTCTCCTACTTCTGCAAAAAAATATTTGGAACATGTTAGTTTACATGTAAATGAAAATATAAAAATAGCTACCGTCTCAGGTCGTTTCTACTCCATGGATCGAGACAATCGCTGGGATAGAGTACAAAAAGGGTATGATGCAATCGTAAACGCAAAACCAAAAAGCTCTATGAAGCCATCCGAGTACATAGACGCATCATATGCGAAAAATGAGACGGACGAGTTTGTTGAGCCGTGCGCGTTTGGCGGCTATGAGGGTATGAAAGACGGAGATAGCGTACTTACCGTAAACTTTAGAAGCGACAGAATGAGGGAACTTGTGACTGCCCTCGCAAATAAAAATTTTAGTAGTTTTGAGAGAACATTTGTCAATGTAAATCTTGCGACTATTACTGAGTATGACAAGAGTTTTTCTTATCCCGTACTTTTTAAAAAAGATTCGCCGACGAACACGCTTAGTGAGGTGATCTCAAAGGCGGGTCTGCGACAGCTTCATACGGCAGAGACGGAGAAATACGCTCACGTAACGTTCTTTTTTAACGGCGGCATAGATGAGCCTTACGAGAATGAAACAAGAGTTCTCATCCCATCCCCAAATGTAAAAACTTACGATGAAAAGCCCCAAATGAGTGCTCCTGAAGTTGGCGATATTGTTTTAAAGGCTATGGACGATGCGTATGATTTTATAGTTGTAAATTTTGCAAACGGCGATATGGTCGGACATACGGGCGATTTTGAAGCGGCAAAAATCGCAGTAAATGCCGTAGATACGGAGCTTGGAAAGATTTTACAAAAAGCAAAAGAGACGGATTATGCAGTAGTTATCACTTCAGATCACGGAAATTGCGAAGAGATGAGAGACGACGAAGGGCACGTTTTGACAAACCATACGGTCGGAAAAGTGTGGTGTTTCATCGCGGCAGAGGGAGTTGCAAAGGTTCAAAACGGCGGACTGAACAACATTGCGCCTACAGTTTTAAAACTTATGAATTTAGAGATCCCGCAAGAGATGGATCATAGTCTAATTTAAAAAAATAAAGGAATAATAAAAAATGAAATTTTCGGGAAAAAATGTTTTAGTAACGGGTTCTAGCCGCGGTATAGGCGCAGAGATAGCAAAGGTTTTGGCGTCTTACGGTTTAAAAGTGTGGATTAACTACAGAAGCGGCGCCGCAGAAGCAGATGCGGTAAAAGAGGCTATAGAAGCTTCAGGCGGAAATGCTGCGGTAATCGGCTTTGACGTAAGCAACGAGGATGCGTTTATCGATGCGATAAAAACTATAGTTGATTGTGATGGAGAGTTAAGTTACCTCGTAAACAATGCAGGAATAACAAACGACAAACTCGCACTTAGAATGAAAAGCGAAGATTTTATGTCGGTAATCAACGCAAATCTTCTCTCATGTTTTGTAGGATGCCGCGAAGCTATGAAAGTTATGCGAAAGAAGAAGTTTGGTTCAGTCGTAAACATTGCTTCTATCGTCGGAGAGACGGGGAATGCTGGTCAGACAAACTACTCTGCAAGCAAGGGCGGCGTGATTGCCATGACAAAGAGTTTTGCACTTGAATCGGCTTCTAGCGGCATTCGTTACAATACGATTACTCCGGGCTTTATAGCGACAGAGATGACGGATGTTTTAAGCGATGAGATAAAAGAGAGTTTTACATCTAAAATCCCGATGGGACGTTTTGGAAATCCTGCTGAAGTGGCAGAGGCAACGGCATTTTTGCTTTCAGACCACTCAAGCTACATTACGGGCGAGACGCTTAAGGTAAACGGCGGCATGAATATGGCGTAAGCCCATATTTAGATATAAAAAACAGCTCATCCTTTAAGGGGTAAAATGTGAATATAGCAGTTTCTGCTTGTCTTTTAGGCGAGAAAGTCCGTTTTGACGGCGGACATAAACATGATAGATTTGTGACTGATGAGCTTGGAAAGTATGCCTCTTTTGTCACTTTTTGCCCAGAAGCCATAGCTTTTGGTACGCCACGTCCCTCTATCCGTCTTGTAAATACGCAGGACGGCTACCACATCGTCTCAAACAAAAACGGAGTGGATCTTACAAAAGAGCTGCAAGAGAGATCTTACGAAGAGCTTCACAAGATCTCGGATAAAAAATTAAGCGGCATTATTTTCAAGTCCAAATCCCCGAGTTGCGGTATGGGAAGTGCCAAAGCTTACCTAGAGAACGGTTTTGCCGACTCAAAAGCCGATGGTATGTTTGTAGCAATCTGCAAAGAGAAGTTCCCACTTCTGCCTATGGAAGAGGAAGGTCGACTTCAAGACGATTGGCTTAGAGAAAATTTCATTATGCAGATCTTTGCCTACGACTCTGTAGAGAGGCTAAAAGAGAGCGCATTTAGTATGAAAGATCTGGTCGATTTTCATATGAAAAACAAATTTCTGCTTCAGGCAAAAGACGAGAAGATCTACAGAGTGCTTGGAAATATCGTTGCAAATCATGAAAATCTGCCGCTAAATGAGTTATTTGCAAACTATGAGTATAACTTCAAAGTTGCCGTCTCAAAAAAAAGCTCTATAAAGAGAAACAGAAACGTACTCGAACATATGGCGGGTTTTTTCAAAAATGAACTTGATCATATCGAAAAAGAGAATCTTCACGAGCAGATAGAGGAGTATACGAAAAAACTCATCCCCATCATCGTTCCGCTAAGCACGATAAAACTCTATGCGAAAAAATACGGCACTTCTTACCTTTTAGGTCAAACATTTTTAGATCCCTATCCAAAAGAGTTGGCTCTGCGCTCAAGCCTGCTGAGTTCAAAATAGATCTTAATGAAGAGGATTCTTTGGTTTAGGCGAGATCTAAGAGTAAAAGACAATCCGCTTTTATCCCTTGGCGGCGAAGTTCTACCTATCTTTATCTTTGACGAAAATATCTTAAATAAACTCAAAAAAGATGATAGAAGAGTAAGTTTTATCTTTTACTACGTCAAAAAACTAAAATTAGACTTGCAAAGTTTGGGACTGGATCTCAAGATATTTTACGGCAGAAGCGAAGCCGTTTTTGACTCTCTTGCAGGCTATGACGAAGTAGTTGCGAGTGGAGACTACGACAGTTACGCCAAAGATAGAGATCTTAAAATATCTCATAAACTTCACTTTAGATATCTAAAAGAGACCTACATTTTTAAACCAAACGAGATCTTAAAAGCGGACTCTACGCCCTACCTTGTATTTACCCCGTTTTACAAAAAAGCAAGAGAAGCTTTGGCGCTTAAAAATATAGATGAAGTTCCAATTGCAAAGAGTGCTTTAGCGGATGAGGATTATGCCGAGATTACAAAGATAAACGATGAAAAAAATATAACAAAAGTTCCGCTAAAAGTAGAAAGTATCGGTTTTGAGATGAAAGATCTTAAAATCAAAGATCCATATGTAAAATTGCAAGATTTTAAAAAAAATATTCATATTTATAAAGAAAAAAGAGATTTTTTAGATGTAGATGCAGGATCCAACCTCGGCGTAGATCTGCGTTTTGGAACGATATCTACAAGAGCGGTTTTAAGGGAAGTTTTGCCTCTAGGAAACGTTGCGGAGCCATTTATAAGACAGCTTATATTTAGGGATTTTTACGCCTATCTTCTTTTCCATATTCCGCATTTGGAGACGAAAAACTACAAATACGCCTTTAACGGCATCGAGGATGACGAAAAGTTTGAGCGTTTTTGCTCGGCAACAACTGGCGTGCCGATAGTTGATGCAGGTGTTAGAGAACTTTTACAAACTGGAGAGATGCATAATCGAGTCCGCATGGCAGCAGCATCTTTTTTCACAAAAGATATGCTTCTTCCGTGGCAGTGGGGTGAGAGTTTTTTCGCTTCGCATCTATTAGACTTCGACAAGGCAAGCAATGTCCTCTCATGGCAGTGGAGTGCAGGAACGGGAGTAGATCCTCAGCCATACTTTAGAGTTTTCAATCCATATTTGCAGAGTAAAAAATTTGATAAAGAGGCACGCTACATCAAAAAATGGCTCCCTGAACTTTTAGACGTAGAGGCGAAATATCTGCACGACGAAACGTATCTTTTAAAAAACGAGATCAAAAATTATCCAAAGCCTATGGTTGTTCATAAAGAGGCAGCAAAAAGAGCCGTTATGTTGTTTAAAAATTAAATTTACAAACTGTTGTCTTTAAGGTGTATAATTAGATTTATTGCTTTGGAAAAGCAATCTTTTCTAAAGAAACTTCGTTTTGTCGCACAGCGGGTGTTAAGCGCAGCTAAACGGACAAGTTCGTTTAGCGTGTAAAATAATAAAAAGGATGCAGGATGAAAGATTTACTCTACGCAGGTTTAGGCGGTATGTTGATTTTGAAAGAGAAAGTTGAAGCTGAGGTAAAGAAGCTTGAAGAGAAGGGAAAACTAAGCCGTGAAGATGGCGAGAAGTTTATAAAAGAGCTTCAGGATAAAGGCAAAGAGGGCGAAGATGAGCTTAAAAAACAGATCAAAGACGCCTTAAAAGAGGCGATCGAAGAACTTGGACTTGCAACAAAAGCTGATCTGGAAAAACTTAAACAAGACAAGAACTAAGAGATGAACCAATACTCGCCTCTTCGTATCTGGCGTGTATTTACGCTGCTTTTAACACTCTATCTGCTTATAAAAAAGAGGGATAAGTTTCTTTTTTTAAAACCGCTCACTCCAAAGAAACTTCTTGCGGTTATCAACGATTTGGGAGCCAGTTTTGTAAAACTTGCACAAGTCTTAGCTACAAGAAGCGATTTTTTTACGCCGGAGTATCTTGAAGCGCTTAAAACACTTCATGACGAGCTGTATCCCATGAGTGACGATGAAATGCATGTAGTTTATGAGCGTGCATTTAAAGATAAGCCCTTTTTCAAGTTTGTAGAAAAACCTATCGCTTCTGCTTCAATTGGTCAAGTACATGAAGCATGGCTTGATGAAAATACAAAAGTTGCCGTGAAACTCAGACGACTGGGAATTGAGAAAAAAGTAAGAGCCGATATAAAAATCATCTCAATGTTTAACGCACTTTTTAGACCGTTATTTTCTCACTACACAAAAAATTCCATTGAAGCTGTTATTGGCGAGTTCTCAAAGATGATACTTCAAGAGGTTAGCCTAACACATGAACTTTCAAACTTAGTAAAATTCGCATCAGTCTATAAAGATAGCGGTGTGCGTTTTCCTACTCCTTATGCATTATATTGCAGTGATGACGCTCTTGTCATGAGTTATGAAGATGGGTTTAGGTTTGATGATAAGAAAAATATTTTAAAACACAATATCGATTTTAGAATCATCATAGCAAAGCTTGTCGATTTTTATACAACCCAGATGCTTATCAACGGTTATTTTCATGCAGATCCACATCCGGGAAATCTTCTTGTAAGCACTAAGGGAGAGTTGATACTTCTTGACTTTGGAATGCTAAAGAGCGTGCCAAACCACTCAAGAGTGGCTATTATTGAGCTTATAAAAGCGGCAAACGAGCAGGATTATGAGCGTTATATCAGTGCATCTAAAAAGTTGGGAACTGTTGCATATGAGGCTCCTACGGCAGAGTTGGCAGAGTTTACCAGAAAAATGTTTGAAATTTTTGCAAATGAAAATCTCAATAGTGAATCGATGCAGCAACTAGCTTTTGATGTGTTGGAATCTACTAGAAATCTCCCTTTTAAACTTCCGAGTGATGCCATATATATACTGCGAGTAAGTGCCATTATCGAGGGTTTAGGAACAACATATATAGAAAATTTTAACGGCATCAAGGATATTTTGCCAATTTTGCAAAAAAATATTCCAAAAGCGTTAGGGGCAAAAGAGAGTATTTTTGAAACTATTATAGAGGAGGTAAAAGCAATACCTTTCATTGCAAAAGATCTTAAATCCGCTCTTAAAAAAATGGGTAACGATGAGTTGAAAGTTGAGATTTTAAGTGATCAGCTTGAGTGGATTAAAAGAGATCTTAAAGAGTATGTAAAATCAATAAGTGTGACTTTTGCATTGATTTTTGGTGGGATTTTTACGCTTTTGTATGACAAAGAGTTAAAAGATCTGGCTTTGGTGCTTTTTACATTGGGTGTTGCTAGAATTTTCTATAAAAGATAGCAGGAGATTTAATATTTAAAAAGCTGAAAAATAGAGAAAACAAGTTTTTACTAGTTGTGAACCACTCTGTTTTTTCCCTCTTCTTTAGCTTTGTAGAGAAGGTCGTCCGCCTCTTTGTAAATCTCATCCATGTTGCTTATGTCATTTGCATTTTTACAAACTAGTCCGATAGATGCTGTTATAAATTGACTTGTACCGCTGAAGGCATGTATGATTTGCAAATCTTCTATATTTTGTCTGAGTCTCTCAGCAAATTTTATAGCTTTGTCTTTAGTTTCACATTTAAAAATAATTCCAAACTCCTCCTCCGAGTCTAAAAGCATAATCATCTGCTCTTTTGATGCTATTTTTTAAGCACTGAGCAAAGCTTATAAGTACATTGTCTCCCATTTGGTGACCGTAATTATCGTTGTATTGCTTAAAATAGTCTATATCCATCAGTAAAAAACTGACTAGTTCACCCTTTCTTCTTGTGCTGTTTATCAATTTTGGAAAAATTTCGTTGAAATGTCTTCTATTATAAATATTAGTGAGACCATCCGTTATAGATATTTCCTCTATAATTTTTTTATCTGTAATATTCTCTTTAATTGCTGTATAACCGATTTTTTCGCCTTCTTCATTGTAATCAGGCGATATGCTTACTTTTACCCAAAAGTGTCCACCATCTTTTTTGCGGTTTTTAAACTCTCCGTTGTAAATTTTATCTTCCGTTATTGCCTTCCAAAGATCGTCATGTAGCTCTTTTTTTGTGTCCGGATGTTTCATGATGTTGTGATCTTGCCCCAACAGCTCATCTTTTGTGTAACCGCATGTTTCAATAAAAGCGTCACTTATAAAGGTAATTTTCCCATCCAAATCCGTACTTGATATAATTACATTTTTGTTTATCAGATCTGCGTATCTTTTGATTTTATTGTATGCATTCTCAAGAGTTTTTATGAAAATATTAAAAGTGTAGTTGATCACAATCATAGTTACGATTAGAGAGAGAATAAAATATAAAATTATCTTTTTAGAATAAGAGAGATAACTTTGATAATCTTTGCTTAAATCACTAAAAAATATAAATTTTCCTATATTATTTTTATCATATCCAATGATATCAAAAGAGTACAGGGCATAGAGGTTATCGCCTTTATAGATATCTTGATTTTGTATCTCGTCATATCTTCTATCTTTTGGCAGTAAATCTAGTAACTGTTTGTTTTTCGCGCTCTCATATTGAACTATACTTGATTTTTTTTCAATCGACTCTCCCTCTAAGAAGAGTATGCCGTCTATCTCAAGGATATATGAGACTATATCAAGAATTTTTTGAGGTGATACTCCAAACTCTAAAGCTCCTATATAGTTATTTTGATAAAAGAGAGGAATAAGCACTCGGTATGAGAGACCATGTATGCCAAGCTCAAATCCATAAAGCTCTTTTTGCTCCTTATGAATAGTTCTTGGCATATCTCTTATAAGAGCTATATTATCGCCAAATTTATCAGTTTGGTGAAGTCTTAGAAGAGTAGCTCCGTTATTTTGATGAAAATGAACCTGTTTTAAATAGCCATCAGTTATTTTAAGTGTTTCATACTTTTGCTTTGTAAGATGTAATAGCAAATCTCTGTCTTTTAAAAAAACAGCCTCTAATATAGCATCGTCTACAAACTCATTAGCTATTTTAAAATAATATTTTTTTAAGTGGATTTCTATGTTTTTAAGATACGAATTTTTTGTTTTTTCAAAGTTTATTCTTTTAAATTCAGCTAATTTCATAGCATGGTAACTAGAAAAAAGATAAAAAAATATTCCGAAACAGAGTGATAAAATAAGAAAAAGTGCTGTTAATGATTTATTTTTTATACTTAAGTTCTTCAATTTATTCTCTTTTAAAAAATTCTAAAATAAACGATGAGCAAGGGACTATATTGACAGTTTTTAATTTTAGTAAGATAATTATTTTTTATATTTTAAACTTTTTATAATAAAAAACTCTTTAAATTTAACATCTATTTAAATAAAACGATTAAACATTCCACATATAAAGTTGGATATAGCAAAGCTGTTTTAATAGGGTTGGGTACTTTTGTAAAACTGCGTATATACACTATATAGCGGCAGAAAGATAGCTTTTAAAATCTGCAACAATCCCTATATAACCCGATTTTGCGAGGATAAATGGTTCAGTGCTTTATTTTCCGTTGATAGTTTCTTTAAGTTAAATATGCTACAATTACGAGATTTTACACATAAAACATAGGAGCTAGAATGGCACTTTTAGACGATATTAAAGAAGTAGTAGTTGAACAATTAGGCGTAAATGCTGAGGAAGTGAAAGAAGACGCAAAATTTGTTGAGGATTTAGGTGCTGATAGCCTTGATGTAGTTGAATTAGTAATGGCTCTTGAAGAGAAATTTGATATCGAAATTCCTGATGATGAAGCTGAAAAAATTAGAACTG
>Ga0209016_1001070_pt1 | contig 24417 bp, 23 predicted proteins | sample EPASupsiteSAE305_FD_187265 | JGI IMG/M metagenome (GOLD analysis project Ga0209016, IMG submission 187265) | Bioremediated contaminated groundwater microbial communities from EPA Superfund site, New Mexico - SAE3-05 (SPAdes) (version 2) | ecosystem: Environmental > Aquatic > Deep subsurface >...
TGTAAACAATCACACATATTCCACTATCCATCCACTCAACAGAAACCATTTGAGTTTCAAATTTTTCTCTCACATATGAATCTGAACTGATATTTTCACTACTTTCAATAACATCACCTATTACAAGAACAGGTTTCTTTTCATTAACTAAATTTTGAATATCTATTGCAAAAGCTTCATCTTCTTTCGAAAAATCTAATCTTACAATAACTTCTGGAAGCTCTACCATCAACAATCTATTATCTTTTGTTGCTATAAATAAATAAAAAATTCTTGAAATTTTATTATAAGATAATGTTATCGATCCAATGTCTTCTTCTTTTATTTCTTTACCCAAATAAGAATCTTCATGTAAAATATCCACTCCTACATCGACCCAATCATTGCCAACAAAATCATTGGTTCCAGAATCACTAGTAAATAATAATCTAAGTTTATCTTGAGTAGATAGGCTTGCTACAAAAATACATCCGCTCTTAGCCATAGAAGCTGAAAATATTTCAGTTGCTTCATAAACAACAGGGAATATTGGTCTCCCTTCTCCATAAATATCTTGCCAAGAATCTGCGTCTGGTTGACCAAGAATATCCGAAACACTCTCTTTATCTTTTTCTGGATTTTCTATTGTTTTCCCTTCCTCTATATTAATTTGCTTAGTCGATTTTTCATCAATTCCTTTATTTAATTTTAGAAAAGCGGAGTAAGGTAACGTTGCCATATCGATGGTCATTGTTGAATTATTATATACAAAAAGATTAAATTTAATCATAGAATTATCTTCTACAACTATCGGAGAAGAATAGCCTGTCAACAGCTTTATTGGAATCTCATAATTTGCATCATATATATTTGATGCTGGTCTGGACCAATGCGCACCTTTATCTGTACTTATTAATCCGTATATATTCTTATTATTATCGTCAATATCTCCAAAAATAAGGATATAATTGCCACTATTTGTTTCCATTAAAGTAGGATATTTCCCAGAAACATAATCATTGATATAAAATCCCTCTACTTTATTTATTATACCAACATCAGCAAATTCATCCGGTTTAACTATCCTTATTTTTGGAATATCTATAATATTAGGTATTTGAGAATATCCCATGGCAGTTTCATCATTAATATTCATTACTGGTATCCATAGAGAAATTCTGGTCTTATCAAATGTTTCGTATCCTAATTTTACAAAAGAACCATCTACTTGACCATACAATGCAAATGGCTGTACTATATCATTCTCATCGGTATTCGCCGCAGATGTTATCTTTATACCAGTCAAAAGTTTACCACTTCTGACGATATCCAATTCGACACCAACGTCTATTTGATTAATAGATAAATCCTCTATTGTTTCTATTCCAGAATATACAGGAATAGACTCTCTGTAACTTCTTCTCCCTTCTGGAATTCCGGGGTCTGTATCTCTATCCAAAAATTCTGTGTATGATCTTTTTTGAGTTAAATATTTACCTTTATTCTCTACTATCAAAAAGTGCTTCATTCTCTTACTATACAATGTGGCTATCCTTGGTAATATATCAGATGGTGGTGCTGTAAAACCTACTGAACTAATTTCAGCATAAGGTTGAACATCAGTATCTACTAAATTGCTATAAACTCTTCTTATTGCTGCCAAATATTTAGAAGATGTTTCCGATATAGTTTTTTCACCAACATCATTAGTAAAGGCATCGAAATACCACATTGGAGACTGTAGATAACCAGATATTCTTGAAGAATAAGCTCCATCAGCAGTAGAATTACTATCGTCTATATTAAAACTCCAACTCCTTCCACTAACTGTCGCAAACGCCCACGCTGGAGCAATAAAGTGATCGTTATCTGTATTTGTATTAGAATGCTCAAAATTTAGATCAACACGCTCAACACTTACTCCATTTTTAACATTTAATCTAAAAGACTTTATAACTGGGAAATCAGAAAACCCTGTATTTGGCGAGCTAACTAAAGATACCCATATTTTTGACCCTGTTTTAAGCATTATCTGATTCGCTGCTTTGTTTGTAAAACTTAAGATTATACTATCTTTATCGGTATTTATCTCATCTTTAAATAAAATCTGACCCTGACTTGGGGAAATCTGAGCATTGGTAAATATTTCAGAATTATCATCGATTGCATCGACAATTGTATAGTCTACCAATACACTGTTTTTTCTTAATTTAATATCCCAAGAATCACTATCCCATTTAAAGAAAAACCTCTTCCCTTCAGCATCAGATTCGTGAGGAGTGTAAGGAAAAACTATATCAAACAATCTATTTATATTACTATCATTCTCTTCCCAAGATATTTTTGGGACAAATGTATGAGGAATAGAAACCTTTAATTTAACTTGACTGCTTGTTGATCCACTAGAAAATGCTGCTGCACTCCAGAATTTATCTAATTGATACACATTATCATCATTCTCTGGTTGATACAGAATCTCGTATTCAAATTCTTTATATACTTCTTTTTTCTCAGCAACCTCAATATCAAATATTAAAGAATCAAAAGATACTCCATATCCCGTAACTGACTCATAAGCCAACTGAGCATTATCCCTTCCTATTTGGTTAACAATAATTTTGTCATCAGGGTTCAAATACTCATTACTCGAATTTTTAATCATAACAATATGATCGTCAACGTTTTCTGCTATTTGTGAAATAGAAAAATATTGATTAACATAAGTATTATGTTCAAATATATTAGATATTTGTCCTATACCATGAGAATATTGAGGGGACACCGTATTGTCTACATTACTTCTAACAACGACAATCGGATATTGATTATAATAATTTGTATCTTTTCCTAAATAATTTATCATATCTTCTGCTGTATACAAATTTAACCTATACCAAGAAACAAGCTCGTATGGATCATTTAAATTTCTTCCTTGGCCTATTTCTATTCCTTCTGTGTCATTTTTACCTAATAAATATCTTGGAAAAAATAATCTTCCCCTAAAATCAAATATCTCTCCTCCGCTTATTTCCCCTAATCCACCAATATTACTTGCTGAACCATTTTCATAATATACATAAATTATATTGTTGTTGCTACCGTCTTCTTCATCTTCATAAACTACATCTAGATACTTACCGTCAACCAACGAAACTATTTGAACTTGCAATAAATAATTATTGCCGCTCATTTTCATCATACTTGTTATTCTTCCTTGGAATTCATAAAGCTGACCGATAGGACACATTTTTCTCCAATAAGACATCTCGTTAATTTTATTATTAAACAAAAAAGAAGTATCACTCTCTCCTTGATAATAATTTTTACATAAAGAATAAATTCTATCTATGAGAGTTATCTTCCCGTCATTGTCATAATCTCTAGAAATATCGCTTACAGAAACATTCTCTTTTACCAATAGATTGCATTGATTTTTTAAAAATCTTCCACTAACATATCCGTCTGAAGAAAAAAGATCATTAATTGATAATTCTCCACCTTGAGCCTTTCTTAATAAAGATATGAATTCAAAACCATAAACAAATGATCCTGTATAATTGGGGAGGATACTAACATTATTCCCAAACATAGAATAACCTTGAGAAGATAAATTTTCTGTATTTGATATTTCTCCACCATAATAAGAAATATTTTTTACCACATTTTCTTCTTTATATTTAACGGTAAATGAGCTTTCAGATAATGGAGCATCTTTTGGATTACCATCAGAATCGAATTGTCCTGTAATAAAATCCATATCAGAAAGATAAATAAAATAATAGTTTATATCAGTTTTATCTTTACTATAGTCTTTTTTCATGTCATCATGAAAAGCAACTTTCATTGTTTCTGTTACTTTATTTATATATGCTTGATTATTTTCTTTAAAAGATGAAAATGTTTCAAAAAAAGAAATATAAAAGTCTTCAGCATTATCACACCTTTTATTAGATGGTGAACCAGAATCTGCGAAAGAGAAAAATCGAAAAGTGCATGTATCCCAGTCAATAAAATCTTTTAGACAATTATTAAATATCATTGATAATCCACTATAAAATGGGACCAAATCAACCTTATCATGTAAAGCAATATAAAAACTTGCATTTTTTATTACTTTATTTGTAGTGTAAGTTTCTTTATTGTAATCTAATTCTCTTGAATTTATTGTTTTGTACGCTTGACTAGTAATTATATTAAAATTTTGAACGCTATATGCTCCTCCAAAAAGAGAAGAATTGAGGGCTAATGAACTCAAAGTAAAACTCACATTGCTTCTTACTGCTAGTCTTCCGCTTCCGTCTAATACATCTCCCATAAAATATGCAGTAGACATTAATGCACTTGCGCTTCCTATTGGATTACCAATTAAAAATGCAGAAGGAAACGGAATTAAAATTGGGGTAAAATCTGTCGATAAAGACATATCAACACGATACCTATAATCAACAGCTTGAGATGGAGTAAGACTTTCTGGTATACCACCCATTCCACTGGCATGTTCAACTCCAAACTGAGTTTTAGCTAAAGATTGTCTTTCGGGTATATTCCCATAATAAATCCATGGAGTATGAGTGCTTGCGCTTTTTAAGGCAATCTCAACATTATCTAAAACACCGGGAGTCCATACAGACGGATCTATATGTACATAGCCAACACCATCTTTTATTCCTGCCGAAATAATTCCATAATTATAACCAATATATGATCGATAAACATATTCGCTTAGATTTATTTCTGTATATTCAGTTATTCCATCAAAGACGATATTCCCATTAATAGACAAACAAACAAACCATTTATCACCTGATCTAGGATTATTTAAGTCTATATCTGAATAATTTTGATAAAAAAAATCATTTTTCCCTTCAAACGATGGATTACCATCGGAATCTATGGATATATCAGAATTCCTCAACGGTCTATATATTGCTAATTCCTTGTCATATATAAAAGGGAATTTAGTAGAATAAACTAAAAGATTACTCGTTGCTACGCCCCATTCAGGAATAGTTATCTTGTCATATTCTTTTCTCTCTGTGTAAAAATAGTTAGTAAGCCTTAATATAGCCATATTATTTTATTATTCCTATAATGAAGAGAAACCACCATTGGCAAATTGTCTTTGTATTAAATTAATTGAAGCATTAGCAGTAGCTACATGACTTCCCTTTTCGTCTTTGATATCAAAAACTACTGGTACAGTAACTGTTCCTACTGCCTGAAATGCTACCTGTGTTGCAGAAGACGCTGCGGCTGTTTGCTCTGAACCAAGCAAACCACCCATACCTAATGCTTTAACTATAAAATTTCCCGTTGATGCTAAACCACCAGCCACCCCCCCCATTATATTGTTCCCTCTCATTGTCGCTACATTCCCTAAATTTATATTTTTACCAGCGCCAGTATTCATTCCTGCCTCTTGGGCTAGAGCACCAATGCCACCAATAGCATCTTGTGCCGTATTATACATTCCGGGGCCAAGAATCCCATTTGCCCATTTATTTTCCCTTGCTGTTTCAGCCATATATCCAGCAGCATTTTTCCCATATTGAATTCCACTTGTAGTTACCATGGTAGGAGACGAAATTAACGGACCTGTCCCTTGAACTCCACCAAGCGTTGGAGTATTGGCAAAATACTGATGTCCAAAACCTTCTTTAGGAAGTAATTGAGCAAAAGCACCAGCACCAATAACAGCAGCATCAAAGGCTTGAAGATAACCCTCTCTAATATCCTTAGCTAAAGCCAATCTCTCTCTATCCAAATTATTTATTGTTGTTTGCTCTTTTTGTATTTGCTTCAATAAATAAATTGCTTTATCACTTTTTTTATCTTTTTCCGCATTATATTGTTCTTTCATTACTGACAACACATTGTTCTCTGCAACTAATTGTTCGTTAACTGCTGCAATATTTTTCAATGTTAATTGATAATCAACGCCCATTCCAAGCCTTGCTTCACGAGAAAGTTCAACTTCACTTCTTGCTAAATCTGCTTCAATTTTTTTCTGTTCAACCAAATCCCTTTCACTAACAAGAGCAGCTTCAATCTCTGATTTCATATTTTTATATGACAATGCAATATTGCTCAAATGTAATGCTTCTTTTCCATGCTCTAAAGAGACTAGTCTTTCTCTTTCCTGATTCCTAAAAAATTCTGGATCTTCAGATGCTTTTCTTTTGTTTCTCTCAAGACTCAGTCTTCTTTGTCTTGCATTTTCTCTATCCTGATCAGTTCCTTCTGGATTTATTTCTGCCGCTGCCGCTGCTTTAATTTGTTCTTCTAAAATCTTCATTTTATTAGAAACAAAATTAGGATCTGCCAAATTAGCATTAACTTCCGCTGTTATTGGTTTTATAAATTCTTCATCATATGACGCTTCTTTCTTTAATTCACTGCTTAATTGATCCTTTAATGCACTCAATTGCCCCATTGCTGCCTGTTCGGCCCGTTGGCCTAATCCTGTCATCCCCGAAAGTTCACCGACAACTCCACCATAAGCCTGTTGCATCTGTTTGGAAAATTCTATACTAAACTCAAATTCTTGATTTATCTCTTGCCATTTTCCAAAGATATCTTTAGATTTATCTTTTATGCTTTCTAATGAATTATTTATTTTTTCTGGAGAATCCATGGCATCTGCCAATGATGCTCCACCTAATGCCCCAGATATTCCTCCTATTAATGCTCCTGCCACAATAGTAAATGGGTTTGCTCCTAATGCTCCAAGCGCAGCTCCAGTTCCTGCCCCAGCAACCATTCCTCCTATCCATCCCCACTTATTTATTTTTCTCATAGATTCAGCTTTTCTTTCTTTACTTACTCCATTGTATTCTGGATCATGCTCTTCTATATCAGAGTATAACTTTGTTGTTAACCATGTCCCCGCTGCTGCTGTCGCTAAAGGAACTCCTATCCTAGTTAGAATAGTTTTCCATCCGACTCCACCCCCCATAGCTCCCAATGCAGCGTCAAGAGGACCGCTTCCGCCAATCGGAATTGCAGACCCTGTTATATAGACAGGAGTTACCGCTCCAGATTCTATTCCTGCCGCCGCTACGCCTCCTCCAAGCAAAGATCCTACACCCCCCATTACTTTACCTTTGGAAAATTGAGACAATGCGTTCAATACAGATGGTGCGGCTACTCCTGCGGCAATCTTTCCCCTTGATGCTCTTGCAAGCATTCTATTCCCACCAATTTCTATACCACCAGACATTCCTCCAGAAAGAATAGACAAATCTCCTAGAATACCAGACAATGCTCTCAATCCACCAATAGTTTTATCTAATTCTATTCCAAGGCTATTAAAACCTTTTGATAATGATAAATATGATTGAGCAATCTTGTTATCTGCTGTTGCTAAATTTTCCCTAAATTCCCTCTCTCCATAAGCTTGGTTTTCTCTTTGAACATTTGTCGCTCTTTCTCTACCTCTTTCAAATGTAGCCCTATCTTCTGGAGAAGCGTTTCTCATTTGTCTGACTTCTCTTATTCTTTCTATTTGTTCGTAATTTAATGCTCCTGCATTAAGCATTTGCATCATTTTTTCATCAGATAAATTATCGCCTTTATAAAGCATATTTTTAACTTCAGCATATTTACTTGCCGCTGATTGAAGGTCTTGAAATGCTTTGGTAGCTTCTTCCGCAGTGACATAAGTTCTACTTAATTCTGCTGTTAAATCAGACATGCTATTAAGAGCAGAATCATCTCTAACGCCTCTATATCCTTTTTGAATTGTGTCAAACAACGCCTGTGCTTGAGGAGTTGTTAGATAAGATTCATTTCTTATTTTTTCTAATGTTTTTTGAAAATTATCCTGCAATAGAACTGCTGATCTAAGCCCACCAGTATATGTCCCAAAAGTCATTGCCGATTGACTTAATATTTGAAAATAATCTTTAGTAACTTTAAATTGTTTATCGAATTTATTATGAAGATGATCCATAACACCAAGGACGGATGTTATCCCAGTAGATAATTCTCCAAAAACAAAACCTACATGTCTTAAAGTTTCCGCTTTTTTATAAAATTTACTGGCAGATTCACCAGCTTCTCCCATTTTTTTTGCCAAATCTCTTGCTGATTCTGCTGCACCATAAATTTCTTTCTTTAAAGGATTTATATTTAATTGTAACCTATCAACTTCTTTAGCGAAATCTTTTGTATTATCAGACGCTCCCTTTGAAGTCTTCCCGTATTCCTTTACAGAATCGCCTAATCCAGAAATTCTATTATCTAGTTTACCTATTAATTCATATAACGCTTGGAGGATTTCATGTTCATTGTTCATTTATTTTTTACCGATTTTTTAAGTGATTTCTTTTAGCGAGACAGCCATTATATTTATTTTCCCAAAAAATAGATGACAATCCTCTAAAAACAAAAAAATCCACAAATTCGTTGTGGATTAAAAAAATGGGGAGATTATTTCTCCCCATCATATAAATTCTATATAAAATAATTATTTTAATCTTTTCCTCTGGTTATGTAATTAATGAGATTAAAAAACATGTTTACGATACCTTCGACAGATGCTACCCAAAATATCATAATAAATGGTACCGACAAGGAAATAATGACTCCCAAGACGCCAGCACCCAATGCTTCGTCTTTTCCTGTTGCAAAATAATCTGCAAAACATTTAAATGCTGCCATTCCATAAAAGGACATCCCTAATAATACAACAGACCCAATAGCCAAAACTTGGACCAATCTGAAAATAGTTTCGGACATCATACAAATGATAACGACAACAAACGTAATCAGGATAAACATTTTCCTTCTCCTGTCTTTCTTTTTTATCTTGTCAATTTATTGACGATATCTCCAGCTTTTTCGCTTATCTGTGGAACGGCAAAAGCCATTATCATGAAATAGAACCACGCTCCACCTATGGCCATAGCAAAAAAAATGAAAACAGAGACTAGTGATGCATCTCCTCTTCCTTTAAAGTATTCCATGGCCTCTCTAACTCCAGCAAAGCCGAAGAAAAAGAGAACGAACATAGAAAATATTAAGGCAACAATCTTGTAAATAACATCCCAGAACTCATCCATTTTACTTCTCCTGTCTTTCTTTTAATTTTCTTCCCCACTTATCTATATTACCAAAATACTAGTATCCCGTCAATATCTTTTTTACATGTCTACATATAATATACAACGTTGTTTTTACTCATCTTACTACTCTTTTAGTCCCATTCCCAGAGAAAACTTGTGTAAAAGTCTGTTTTTTTCCGTTATTTTTTGTTGGCGACATACCGATAAGGCTTGGATCTGAGCATATATTTTCTTGTTCCCTCATCACCATAACACTATCTATATCTCTCTTACTCATCTTCTTTGCTTCATCTAGAGTACATTTTAATATTTCACAAATCCTAAATAGTATAACAATAGAAGGAGGCTCTGGAACAGCGACCCCTTCTTTTCCTAACTGTTTTTTTTTCAATGCGCTAAAATATTTATAACAATCATTGGCTAGTTCCTTGGCTTCCTCATTAGTTAGCCCACCCTCATAATGTTTCACTATAACATCATCTATTTTTCCAAGTATAAAGATGGCTAAAGATGGATGGAGATTTTCTGCCATATCCCTATCAATCTCAAACATATCTCCATCGTCATCTTCTATCCACCTACAAAAAGCGAGGATTTTATTTATCTTATATAAACTTTTGTCTAAAATGAATTCATATCTATTAAATGGGTTTGATCTAAGACTTTTCCTTCTTACATCATGCATGTCGGTCCAATAAGGAACTTTTATATATATTCTCCCATTACTTATAAATTCTTTGGGGAAAGACTCATTATTGTCTAGAAGGAAAAAATGATCGTTTCCAGTATCATAAAAAAAATCAAAACAAAAAACCTTATAAGAAGAATCTATTCTTTTGTCATGAAATTTTTCTTTTTTCGGCATCATTTATTCCTTCGTTTCTTCCTTCGTTTCTTCCTTCGTTTCTTCCTTCGTTTCTTCCTTCGTTTCTTCCTTCGTTTCTTCCTTCGTTTCTTCTTGTTTCCCTTCACCCCACATAGAACTTAGTATATTTTCTGTATCTTGTATTACTTCCTGAGGAATAGCATTTATTTTTTTTAATGATGTCCAATGTTCCATGTCTATTTTTTTATCAAACTCATCAACAAGGGCAATTGCTAGATCTGGAATTATTCCATCAAAAAAATCTTGATTTATTGGATAGCTTGTTCCATCGTGATCTTCAAAACTTCTTAGTAAAACTTTAAATTTTCTTTCTTTAAAAACAATCTGATCAACAAAACTATCACCATTTTCGCTTTGTTTAATACTCCCTTCCATGAAAATATTAAATAATTTATAGTTTGGTCTAGCAAATTTTGCTTTAACCACTTTTATTTTATCTGCTATCCTTTCCTTTACTGCTTGTGTTTTAATTACTAAAATTTCACCATCTTCTACTTCTACATATGGAACAGAGACTTCGATAAAGTCTTTCTTAACCATAAATTTATTGTTTGCCATTTTTATGGATCTCCTTTTATTATTTATTAAATATATGTATTTAAGAAAATACATATATTATATATTTTATTATACGATTTTAATTTAATTAAAAAAAGGGGAGACAGAACGTCTCCCCTTGAATTATTTATAGACCCGGAGGCATAGAAGAATTTGTTCCAATAACAAGGGCATCAAATCCACTATCATCTGCCGAACTATCTCCGCTTCCAAGAGCAGTAAATGAACTCTCTACTATCATTCTGTCACCAGCACTTAGTGTCGGTGGTTGAGCACTCCAAACAACTTGATTTAATAGAAATTGGATAGGTCCAACTCTAATTAAAAGTTGATCAATACCAGCTCCAAGTATCTGAGATATATAACCCTGATAATCAGATTGCCATTTAAGTGTCCCTGTTATTTCTCTCTGACCAGCACTAATTGATGTTGCGTTAAGACCAAATGGTGAATACTGAGAAAAACTGCTTGTGTTTGAAAAACCAGATCCCATAGTATAGTTTCTCTTAAGCCTATTATCTATTTGTAAAGAAAAACCAGTAACAAACATCCCTCTAGGAGCGCCTTCTATAGAAACAATATCAAACATTGGAATTTGTTCAAGAATCAGTTTCCCTGTGACATCTGCTCCTCTTCCTATACCCGGCAATCCATCGGCATTCATATGATCTGCAAAGTCTATATAAGTTTGTACATGATCAGTATTATCTGTTACATTATCTTCTACTGGTCCCCAAATATATCTTCCATCAGCACCATATGAGTGAATAGTAGATAATTCTTCCTGATCAACAATTCCCCATATTGAGGCATTGGCCTTAATATTATCGCTCGATTCACATTCAATTCTACAAGTATTTACTTTGCAACCAGAAATTTTTGGATGTGCAGAAGACTGAACTGTAAAAGACGCTCCCGGTTCTTTAGCTAATTCTGAACCACAAAGGAAAAGTCCAAAACCACCTGTGACTCCTGATTCACGAGGAAGCATAAATGGGAAACTTAAATCTCCCTGTGATTCAATAGGCCCTTTTTTCCATGCCGTACGATCCTGTCTTCCAGTAACATAATCAGGAACTTCAACTTCTTGCTTAACGCCTATGTTATAGTTTTCAACCCTAAACACTTCTGTGCTAGGTGGAGTGAAATCAGTGAATAATTCAGATGCATCTGAAAAGTCAATTTCGACGACCTGATTCCAGCCCATCCCTGTAGTAAAATTATTGAGATCAAATGCCATTTTATCCTAAGCTCCTTATATTATTCCGTTACTATTTATTCCTTTCGACCAATTTTATTATGCTTCTATCCACAATGGATTTATAGTTACATTGGCCTTGGCACTAAGTTCTGCAAATTCAGTAGTGAAATAGCTGCTTTGGTCATTTTCTGTAAATAAACTGAAATCAGTGTTTCCACTAACAAAGGCATATGTCGAATAAAATACTTCAATACTCCCTGTTCCAGATCTAGAAACAACATGAGAATTTAATTTTCTTAATGTCGTTGAAAACAAATTAGCAGCAATTGTCTTTGCCTGTTCTTCTGTCAAGGTATTATTTGCAGCTCTATACCAATAACTCCCTAAATCAGAAGAAATAGAACCTGTAGGATCGGTATCGGCATCATGATAAGTGACAGAGTCGTCTTCATCAACTATTATAATAAGACTCTCTTGGAGTTTATTATATGCTCCTTCAGTCGCTGAATTCGCATCATAAATTGCATCTCTGATAGCAGCATATGCAGCTCCAAGTTTATCTGCTATCAACTTGTAATTTTTTGGTTGAACAAATGACATTTTTTTAAAACTCCTTATATCCGAATATCTTCACCTACTACGATATTTCTCTTATTAGAATATTTCTCTAAAACCTTCTGAATATCCTTCTTTATCTCAGAACAAAAATCCTTTAGATTTTTTACTGAATATGGATACACAACATTACCCATCTCTATTGAATTAAAATTTTCTTTGTCAAATTCCTTCAATTGTATTGAACTTTTTCCTATTTTTTTTATTACCTTATATAATTCATTAGAATCCGTAGCGTCAATAACTATTTCACTAAGATTTGCATAGACAACAATATCTCTCATATCACATATATTGGCATTTATTATACTTATATTATCGTCATTTGAATATTTCCCTTCAATACTTTTATAAACATTATCGTCATCACATATAATTAATTTAGAATTTTTAACTTCTTTATATATTCCTAATTCTGTTAAACTTTTAAATTTAGAAGCATCAAAAAAATTAAATAAAAAATTAACATTATCTTTATCTATCTTTGGGAATCTATTTTTATTAACAAAAGTTATAATCTCGTCAAATTGTTCTAGAGCAAACTTTTCAAAATCAAGTAAGGTGTTTCCTATATCATCAAGGATTGCTATCAAAGGATAATCTATTCCATACTCTTCTTTAATCATCGCAAATGGTAAAATATCGGTCGTACAACCCTTGACAATTATTGCTTCTGGAGAAAACCCAAAATCTTTAATAGCACTTATTATTTCCGAAAAGAATTGTATTTCTTGTGGAATTCTATTAATAATCATCACTTTTTCATAAAATTCATCAGAAAAATCATCATCAAATAATGAATAGTTTTCTCCTTTCGTTTCGAGAAGTTTTGTCTTCCACAAATATATTTTCTTTACTTTTTCGTTTAAAGACTCTGCTAAGACTAGGTTTTCCTCACTATAAGGTGCAAAAAATAATAAATTATCCATACAATTTCCTTTCTATTCTAATGGCCCAAAATTTTCATTACTATATCCATATAATTCGCTTTCGCTAATTCCCTGACTTGTAAGGTATCCTCTCCAGAAATACAAATCGGCTTCCCAAGTAAGAGTTGCTGCTTTAAGGAATTCACTACCTTTTTGTATCGTTCCATAATTAACAGACGTAACCATGGCCATACTTGTCTTCTGGTAATTTCCAGACATACCATAAGGCTGGATATGCAGATTTGACATAAGTATCCATTCAATACAATCAGCGACTTTCATTACCATTTCAAAAGATTCTTCTGTTCCTTCACCCTTCACATAGACGATAAAATCAATTACCACTTTATCCATTGTTCCCGATAATGTTCTCCATTCAATACCTTTTCTCATTGGAATAACGGATATATATGGGAATTTATTGGCCACAGCAATTTCTCCAAGTATAATTTTTTCTATTGGAATTCCTGCCATAGCTCTCCTTACTTCTGATGTTTTTGAGACAAGCCAATCTCTTGTTAATGGAGATTGTAGCTCTATCGTATTATCATAAATATTCTTTAAATACACTAATTCTGTTCCTTGAAATCCACCGGCAATTTTTTTACCAGTAGAACTATTATCCATTAAAAGTAGTGTGGGGAAAGAATTGTTCATTGCTTCAATGCCAAAATAAGTAGCATCCTGAACCTTTATTGTTGAGTCACCAATATGAGCATCTTCAGTAAGAAAAGATTTTGCCGAAACAAGATTAGAAAGTCTCTCTTTAACACCTCGATATAACCTGTACATTAAGCTCCACCCCCAAGACTTCTAAATATTCTTGATATTCTCTGACTAATTCCTAATAATGTATTCTTATAAGAAATATCCTCATCAGACAAAGAGTTCATATCGACAGTCTCTTCCTTATTATCAAAAATAAACTGTCTATGATTCATTAAAGGTATTGATTCTCCCATCGTTATAATTTCTACTTTGTCTTTTTCTTTTATTTCTTTTTTAAAATCTATAATTTCATCATGAGTTTTTTCTAGTCTTTCTTTAAAAAAAGATAAATCTATCATAATTATTTACCCGCCTGTCTTTGTGGTGGCGGGAATTCTCCCGGACGAGAAAGTCTTGGATCGTCGAAAACTGTTCTTCTTGCGAATCTATATCCTTTAAAAACTTGATTTTTTAAAACTATTATTCCTGACTGAATCTCTTTTATTTTATCCATTGCTAATGCTCTTTTATTGAATCCCCACTGAGATTCATTCGGTTCTTGTTGAGCCATTATAATATTATCATAAATATAAGAAGCAGCTAATTCTGCGTTGATAAGGACAATTGGAATGGGATACTTTTCATCAAAAACAATTGGATCAACACTAAAATCAGGTTCCTTATATTTTATTAATGGAACTCGATAAATTGTATCTAATCCAGAATCTATTATACCTGCCGTATTTTCGATATAATATTCTACATCACTTTCTAAAACATTTACGTTTTCGTCCAATAAATTAGTCCCAATAACAACTCCATCTGGTAATATATTTTGGACGTCTTGTATAGTGCAATAACTTGACATTTGTTATCCCCATCATTTAAAAATAGTATCCCTTTTTAAAGTTTCTCAATATCATTTAAAAAAACCTTGAAATTAAAAAAAATCCCCTTCCAATAGAAGGGGATGTTTTGATATAATTTATTTTATTTTTTCTTTACTTATTGCAGCAGTTAATGCTCCAATTGCCGTGGATGCCAGAGGGTCTTTAGCTCTCCTTATTCCTTTTATATCAAATGGCCACGATATTTCTTTGATAGCTTTTTCAAGCATAACATCGAACCCTTTTGGTTTTGATGTTCCTCCAGAAATTATAACTTCTATCGGACATGTTATATTTATTTTATTTTCTATAAATTGTTTTTTATATTCTCTTACTACATTTTTTATTAAACTTTCATAATAAACATAATATGCCCCAAGGACATCATCCTCAAAATTAGGATTCTCTAAATCTAATTTACCTTCATTTGATGATTTTTCTTTTATAGAGCAAGCTTCCGAAGAAGTTAATGATGTTACTGTAGAAACTTGTGTATCCAACCAGTCCCCGCCTTTATCCAAAGCAAAGTTAATTGTTGGCTGACCCTTATAAGCTACTCCACAGTTCGTTCCTCCAGCACCCCACGAAATACCTACACCAGACATATTTGCCACTTCTCCATCTTCTTCCATCTGCGGATTTGTAGCATAAATGACTGCAAGAAATTCCTCGATTGGGTAAACTGTATATCCAAGCTCTTCAATAAATTTCTGACACATCGTGCTATGAAATTGATTATTAAAGCCACCACTTAATGGATTTGCTGGAATAGAAATGACGCAGACTTCCCCTTCTTTTTCTGGTTTACCAACAAGACCTTGAGCCATATATTTAAGCATTTGAATACTTTTCTTGTCGCTCTTACTGTTAATAACCATATTCTGCATGGGCCTTCTTAATCCTGTTTTTCTTTCTCCAGAAAAATCCTTTTCCGCCTGAAGATTGGCAAGATTAAGAGCATCTTTCCCTACTACATATAATCTTTCTTCACCATTTTCAGTATCTTTAATAAAGTTATATCCATTGTTTGCGAGCATATTTTCCCATTCAGGAGAAACTCCATAAAAACAATTTCTTTCAGCAGATGCTATGGTTTTCCCTTCAGCATCTTTTCTTGCTACTACGAGTACCATTGTTCCAAAATCCATACCTACTGCCATAACAATTCTCCCTTTATTTTCTTCAATTAAAAATCGATTAAATCTGTGAAATCTTCTTCCGATTCCAACTCTCTTTTGTTTTTCCCAAAATTATCTAGTTGTCCTTCAAATTTTGTATTATTATTTATTAATTTATCTAAAACATCTTCTCTTATTTTTTCTTCTTCGTTGACAATTTCTTCTTTTTTTTCAACAAAACTATCAGTCGATGCTATCGATTTTAGATACGATTTTATTTCATCTAAACCATTATTTTCTGATGGTAAGTTTTGAATATTTTTTATATTACTAACAGCATCTATTAGTAGATTTAACTTTTCTTCTATCTTAGAATTATCTACAATAGCAGTATCTTCTTTCCCATAATCTTTACTTACAGTAACAAGATTATTGTGAGAAAGATTAATTATTATCTCTTTATCGAATTCTAAATCATGGACTCTTCTTCCTGTCCTCACTACAAGATCAACTATATCTCCATTTTTTCTAAAGAGAATACCGTTATTTGTTAGAAATAAAGATTTACCACTATTGTTTCTGACAACCCAACTCTCTCCCACTTTATCCTCCAAGCCTTTTGGCTATTTTGTCTACCAAATGGTTCCATGTAAAATTATCTAATATATCTTTTCTTAATTTTTCCGCTTTTACCCTTGCTTCTGAGTAATTATTAGTAACATGCAACATTGTCTCTGATAATAATTTAACTTGTCTATCTCCCAATATAGCAAAAGGAACATCGCCATAATATGATGATATTTCAGATATTCCTTTATTAACACCATATCCATCAGTATCGATTAGATAAGAATTATTGTCATTTAAGAATTCCATTTGGCCACAACACCTAGTCCCTATTACGGGAATACTACACGCTCCAGCCTCAAGATACGGAAGTCCGAACCCTTCTCCTCTCGATGTGAGGAGAAAGCAGTCTGACATATTCATTAAAATTGGGATTTCTTCTTCCTTCATACATTGTCCGATGTGGACTATATGAGGAGCGTTTTCTGGCTGTGGGCAATAATTTTCTATATATTGTTTAATCTCTTCACGAATACTTTGAACCATTTCTTTATTTGTACTTCCAAATTTTCTAGAAGCAATAACTAAACTAACATCATCATCTTTTGTAAAAGTTTTCAAATATGATTTAAGTAAAATATCGTATCCCTTTCTTAAGCTCCATCCGAACAAAGAAACAAATACAAAAGATTTAGTTTTTATCTTAAAGATATCTTTTTGATCATCAGTTAAATCCATTTGGCGATATAAATCTGTATCCACTCCTAATGGCATTTTAAAAATCTCAGGTCCAACCTTTGCTCTTTTTAAAGCATCTATATTAAAACTGCAAGGGACCCAAATTTCATTTGCATAATTTAATTTTTGAACAAAACTTGGGTGGGCTTCGCTTGATTCAAGCATTGTGAAGACTATTTTTTTCCCTTTCCTTGGCAAAAATTTAGGAGGCATAATTGCCCATACTGACTGCGAATCTTCACTAACTTCATTTTGAATCATTTCAGATAAACTTTTAGATAAAGGAACAGATGATCTTAAATCTGGTATCTTAAATAAATCTAATTGAATCTTAAATCCCTTAGAATAAAGACCTTCAATGCATTTTAAATTCATTTTTCCATAGCCACCAGCATCATTTGCGGGGCCACACCACCAGACTTCTTTATTCTTATCTACGGCCTCTTCTTTATCCTTAATATTTTCTTTTGGCGATAAATTAACATTTGCTTCTTTTTTAATTTTTATATCTTTTATATCGCCAAAAGAAAATGAGTCTTCAAGATAATTTGATTCTACTTTTGTCTCTTTTTTACTACTTTTAACTATTTTTTTTTTACATCTTCTTCAGCATAAATAGATTTTATATGCTCTTTTTGATATTCATCAACCAAAATATTTCTTGCTGGCTGATCATCAATTAATATATTTCTAGGGGAATATGTCGCTGGATTTGGATTAGGAACAGGAGTCCCACTAAGTTTGTCTAAAGAAATTATAATATCATCGTCTTTTATTTGATAATTATTCAGCATATCATCAGATAAAGAATCGTCACCTGTATATTGTACAAGAGATCCATTTGAAATAAGCATTGATAATAATTGGCTTTTATATATTTCTTCTTCACTGAATGAAAAAATTTCATTTTCATTACATCCAATTTTTCTTCCTTTTAAATTTCCTCTTCCATCTAATTCTCCCAATTCTGTTAAAACATAATTTTTACCTGATATGTTTTTAAATTTATATATTTCCATGTTTTACTCCTCTTCTCCATAATACCATTTTTTTAAATCTTCACTTAATTTATCTATTTGTTTGCAGATTTCTTTCTTAATCTTTTCTTTATTCCCTTTTACAACACACACTTGACCATTAGGTTTATTTAATAGACTAATATTGTTTTTTATTTCCTGAGGAGATTTACCATCAAAAAATTCGTCTTCTACAATAGTCATGTCTAATTTATATATAACTTTAAAATCCATTTTTACAATCTCCCTAAAAGGATTTATTTACCATTACTCTAGAATACGATTAATATAACATTTTATGAGGAGTTTTTTTATTATGGAAACATTAATATTAAGTGGCGGTGGATCAAAGGGAAGTTTTCAAGCTGGTGTATTATACCAACTTTTTGATATTTTTAAATTTAAAGAAATAAAGGGAACATCTGTCGGCGCATTAAATTCTGTTATTTTAGCACAATGTTATCTAGACAATAGTGCAGAATTATTAAAAAAAATATGGACAGAAATAATTAAAAAAAATGACGATGTATATAATGTAAATTATTTAAAATCAATAATACTAAATCAACCATACTCGTTTTCACCTTTAGAAAAAATAATAGACAAATACATAAATATAGACAGTATATTAAAAATGCCTATAGAAATTTCCATGACATCTACAGATTTAATTACTGGTAATTCAGTATATATAACGAACAAAAATTCATCAAAAGATGTTTTTAAAAAAGGAATAATCGCATCTGCAACAATTCCTCCTGCTTTCCCACCTGTAGAAACAGGAAATTATATGCTAGTCGATGGTGGGTTAAGAGAAAACGTTCCACTAAAAGATATAATTAAAAGGAAAGAAAATATACTCGTAATTATTAATAGTCCAATAAAAATGGATATTGTAGAAAATAAAAATAATTTAAATCTTATATCTGTTGGAACAAGAGCGATAGACATAATGATGAATGAAATAACTACAAATGACATCAATTCAATAATATCAATAAAAGAAGATCAAATCAAAAATAAAGAAAAAGAAAAAATAAATATAGATATAATTGCTCCATACGAAAATGTAATGGAAAGTTCTCTTGATTTTAATAATAATTTATTAAATAAAAATTTTAACAATGGAAGACTAAGGGCCACCAAATACATTCAAGATGTATGGGGAAAGGAAGATAAATTTTACATAAAAGATGCAAATTAAAGTCCAGAACTTCCAGATTTATACAAATATCTAAAGTATCTTGATCTGCCACCCGGAAGAGTATATTCTGGAGTAACAACACTTGCTATTTCAGGAAGTCTAAGTTTCTTGGCTTCTAATAATTTTTCCCAGTCATTACGGTAAGAATCATACAGATCCTTGAACAAATTGTTTATTTGTTTCCAACCATCTTCCCAAGAATGGTTATCAAAAATTACTCTTTTTTCTTGGAAAGCTAAATTGAACATTAAATCTCTAAAAGCATATGTTGCTGCTCCGACCATCAGAACACTTTGCATCATAGAATCAGCTCTATATATTGTTGTCACTCCACCAAATGGAGGATTTCTTTGCCAAACTGCTGTTGCTTGTTTAAAATAACTATTTATTTGTTCATCAGAAAAGAACGAGAACGTATAAGTAGCCTCGACCTGATCATTATAATCTAATGATGAATCAAATACAATTTTTCCTTCTTCATAATTTATTGTATATCCATCTTCAACTATAACTTCGTTTACTTGAATTCTTGGTTTTGGTTTCATATTCCAATTTTTATAAGCAGAATCAAACTCTTTCGGAGATGAAGTAGAATCTTTCATAAGAATTTCATTATAAACAGGTATTTCTTGTGCATTATTAATAAAAGCATATTTAAAATCAGAAATAATATCTACATAATAAATACCAAAAGTAGAAACATATTCCGTCATAGCAACATTCAAAGAATCGTTTACATTAATAGATAGGGTAATGGACGAACCCTCATCAAATGGTCTATCTGGATTAACTATTACGTGGTAAAAAATCTCGCTACCTTGATAGCTTATTACGTTTGTATCTGTTACAGAATATACCAAATCATACTCGTTTCCATCTATATTTGAATACATAGTAAAAACAACACTCAATGAGCTTATATCAATAAGTGAGCTTCCTACTGAAACTAAATCAAATTCGACATTAGTATAGGGAGATATATTAAAAGATTGATCTTTTGGCTTTAGATTTCTTACTTCTATTGACATATTAAATTCCGTTATTATCTGTAGACTATTTCTAGTCTTACAGTTTCCCCAACATTAAAATTACTGTACTGTATGGTTAGACCAGTAGGAACATCTGGATAAAGTTCAGATATTTTCAAAAATTCATTACCACTTAAATTTGTTGCCAATTGAGGAGTCCTATAAATAATAGAAAACATATCATTTGAATCTGGATATTCTGGAAGACCTGTTGTTCCTATATTTATTATTTGAAATCTATAGTACGAAGAACCATCAAGTATTTCCTCATAATCGATATCTCTCGTTAATTCTTGACCATTAAGAAAAATCTGCATACTTTTTTCTTCATACTCTTCTTCTGTATCATTAGATATGTCTGCATGCCTTATATCGTAAATAGGGCCACCACCAGCAGAATCTGCACTAAAAAAAATTGGGCCATTTACTATAGGAAGGTATTCATAAACAACATTAGGTTGACTTATGATTGCCCAAGTGACTCTATTACTTGTTTCTACAAAAACTTCTCCACTAGTGTCACTTGTAATAAATTCAACATATATATTTGTTGGAGAACCGTCTTTTGCTAATAAGAATCTTCGTTTCATCTTTTTTTCCCATAGTATATTTATTTTTTACTAAGGATTATATTCTAATTTTAAACTTGTTTCCCCTCTAAAGAAATAACATTGCCTGTTTGGATATCTATTTTATTATTTTTAAGATCTTCGCTAGATATCCCCGATTCCAACAATGCCTCTTCGGCCATTTTTTCTAATCTATTAGATAGTTCAAACGAATGACCTATAAGTCTTTGTTTATCTATCTCTATATTACCAATTGCTCTTTGTAACTTTTCAAGATTTCCTTGGACACTTTTTATCTCTTCCATTCTTTTTTCACTTATTTTCATTTTTTTCTCCTATATTAAATTAAAAATTTCCGTTCATGAAATTACTTATCTCTTCATCTGACATCAAATCATTACTTCTTGATGATGCAAGTATTTCTCCTATTCCAATTCCATTACCAATATCTGATTTTTCTAAGTCTATTTCTTCAGAAATTGATTTTGACAACAATTCATTTGCCGAACGATGAGAAGAGCCTTCACTATGCTGTATTGTATTGTCTAAACCTTTTCTTTCTTTTCTGTCTTCTTTTTCGTATTCTAACATTTTAATTTTTTTATCATACGCATCTTTTAATATTACAAAATCCTTTTCAGATATGAATCTTGCTTTTGATTTTGAAAAAAGATCTCTAAAAAAATAAGAATCCCATATTTCTGCTGGTACATCTTTCATATAAGCAAATCCTTGTATAATATATCTATTTCCGTGATTTTTTTCTCCATTACCATAACCAATACAGATATGGCCTTCTGTTAGATTTTGTATATATATTCTCTCTTGGATAGACTCCCTTTTTTTACTAAAAACATATCTTTGATCAATACCATTATTTCTTGATTTAATTGTATCGTTTTTAAAATCATTATTATCAGCTATGTATTCTTCTGTATAATTATTTTTGACTATATTTTTTGATTTTTTACGAGTAGATACATAATTTCCTTTTATTTTACCTTCATATCTAATTTTTTCTCTTATTTCTGGATTCTTTGATATCAATGTATCTATATCGATTTCTTCATAAATATCAACACTTATCTCGTCTATAAACTTTACATTATCTGTAATAAAATTAATCATTTTTTTCATCGAGAATAACCTCTCTGGAAAAATTAGAAACATATTTTTTTAATGATTCATCAAATCCTTCTACTTCTATTTCTTTCCAATTACTATCTAAAATATAAAATTTACAATTAATTGGTTCTAAAAATCCGGGGATTCCTATGTTTTCTATTTCTCCATTTTCATTATCTTTTTTTGTAACAGAAATCATCAAAACACAAGGATGCATTGGAAGATTGTCATTTATCTCTATTACCTTATACATTGAAAGATCTCTATCATCACTATTATTTTCTTCTTTTACCTTTTCGGCACTATCATTGACTATATCTATTAATTGCTTAAAAACTGTTGATTCTTCTGAAATTCTATCTATCTCTTTGTTAAAATCAATCCTATTATCTTTTTCTTTCTTATATTCTATATCTCCATTTATATCAAAGTTTTCTTCCATAATATAATTCCTCCATTTTTACATCAAAAAAAATATTGTCACATGTTTAGTATTCATTAAAAAACACATGACAATATTATACGATTTTTTTTAAATTATAAAACAGTTACTAAATTATTATTTATAAGAAAATCCTCGATTTGTTTTGCCATTCCAACATAAGCTAAACTGTCTGGTTCACCAAGCTGATTTAATTTTATCCCACATATATAATAATATGCTCCAATAGAAGTAGCTGGATAATTACCATCTTCATCTTGAACCGCAAAAAGACCACTTGTATAATCGACAATATTACTATTATCTATAATTATTTTTCTCCACTTTTCTTTTCTTGCATCAGTTACTTCTACCCATTCCGTTCCTTGCATTACCCAAGTTTGTTTAGTTAAAAATAATATAAATTGTAAATTACTATTATCTATAAAAGGGTTTGCGAAAGTAGTTATTTTAACTACACCATCATCACTTAACGTTATCATTATTTTTTCTCCTTTCCCCTGAATTTAATTAATATGTATCCAAAAACTTCCGTCAAATATAAAATATGCCGCTGCACTTGCATAACTACCAGCAGTTAAAACAACTTCTGTTACTCCTACTTTAGTTTTTATTTTTGATCCAAGATACCCAGCGGCATAACTTTTTAATGTTATTGTAGAACTTCCTGTATTTGATAAAAACATTTCTTGACCATCTAATGCAGCGTCAATATCAATTATTTGACCTGAGCTTATAGTAATTGGTCCTGAAGACCATATCTCTATAAAACTTGTTGGGCATAATATTTCCTGACTAGTTGACGTTATTTGTTGAACATTAACAGTTTGTATTATCCTTCCAGCTATGTCGATACTTCCACCTATCGATAAATTTGAGTCAAAATTACCGTCTCCAGCGACATCCAGCTTATATAAAGGGGAACCAGTACCTATTCCAACTTTCCCTCCTGTCGTCAATCTAATTATTTCCTGCATAACAGGTGGAGTAGCTGATGAACTTGTATAAAGAACGAGATCAGCTCCATTGGCTCTCCTTATTGATGTGATATCACATACACCATATGTCGAAGATGAACCAGCATGAAGTCTAAGTGTCGATCCAGTATAATTTGTATCTGCATGATTCATTAATTCTGCAACGACTACCGATGCCCCTATAGAAGTGTAGGATACAAAAAGACCAGTCAATGTTCCAACAGTAGTTATATTTGAACTTCCTACCCATGTAGATAATGCTGTATTTTCAACATTACTTAATCCAACATCAGTTTTGTCAACTGCATGGGGATTATTTGTATTCAACAAATGATTATTCCAAGTAGATGCTGACGAAATATAGGTATCTGTTATTGCCGTTCCATGCCAAACTCCAGTAGAAATTGTCCCTAATGTTGTGATTGATGTTGTTCCTACCCAAGTAGATAAATAAGTAGATACTCTGGCATCTGTATAATATTTATTTGTCCCTTCGGATAGATTCGTTGTAGTAAAAGAAGACAAACTTATAGTTGGAGTCAATGATCCTCCGGGACCATCATAAGACCATGTAATTCCTGTTCCATTTTTAATAAGAGAAGATACTCTTAGATTTGTATAATAAAGATTAACTCCTTCAGATAGATTTGTTGTGGAAAAAGAAGATAAAGATATTGCTGGAGTCAATGATCCTCCGGGACCATCATAAGACCATGTAATTCCTGTTCCATTTTTAATAAGAGAAGATACTCTTAGATTTGTATAATAAAGATTAACTCCTTCAGATAGATTTGTTGTGGAAAAA
>Ga0209016_1001077_pt1 | contig 24260 bp, 21 predicted proteins | sample EPASupsiteSAE305_FD_187265 | JGI IMG/M metagenome (GOLD analysis project Ga0209016, IMG submission 187265) | Bioremediated contaminated groundwater microbial communities from EPA Superfund site, New Mexico - SAE3-05 (SPAdes) (version 2) | ecosystem: Environmental > Aquatic > Deep subsurface >...
GATTGGTCAACTATCAGTTCTATAAAGCTAACCGTAAATGTTAACGATGAATATAATGGCCAATATTACTATATGGTTGAAGTTTTCGATGATAACCCCATTTTCAATTCTGATGCAACTTTATTAGCAAAAGGTGTTGCAAAAAAAGCTGAAGCATATACCTCTGAAATTAGTTTTCCGCAAGCCCTACAAACTATTTATATTCGCCAGACTGCTCCCAACGGACTGCAAGTAGTGCAAGAAAGAACAATCGATGCTACAGATTTATCTGTAAACTTTGCAGGCAAATCATCTGGTTCAGCGAATACCAAGGCTTTCAGTCCACGCGCTGCTGCTCCAACTTATAGTGGAGACAGAAGTAATGCCAATGTTATCGATCTAAAATCAACTTCTCAAACATTAACATCCGGAAAATCGTACGTTATCACAGGTGGCACTTACTCCGGCAATATAGTTTTCTGGGGAGGACAAACAACCACCCTTTTTGTAGAAGGTGAATGGAATATCCCTACAACTCAGGATGCTTTTCAAGATGGAATGGAAATTGTTGTTTTAAACGGAGGTAAAATAACCTTCAGTAATAGTAGCCAGACTATTTATGGATACAACAATGTAAACTTTTTCATCATGAATGGAGGAGCCTTTAATCCTGAAAAGAAAAGTATTAATATCAATTTTACAAATTCCGGTGGTAATATATACAATGCCGGTACTTTTTATATTAATACAATGCAACTAAACGGAGGCAGGTTCTACAATAACAGTTCTACTGTTAATATTGCTCAGTTTACACAAACCGGAACCATTGAAAATCACGGAGTACTAACAATGGGATCCATTGATGCTTCCAGCGGATTTGTTATTGATAACTATTGCAATATATCCGTAACCGGAGGTATTACAACTTCAGGCGGTAGCTTTATCTTGCATAACAGCACTATTCTATCATGTGTAAACTTTGACCCTAAAGGCACAAAGATTGATATGGAGGCTTATTCTCTTTTTGATGTAACAGGCACGGCTACCTTTAACTCCTGGGCAAGCCAAATCAATGGTCCTGGAAGCTATAATTATGGAACATATTATTCATCAGACTATGCATTAACCCGAATAAAAAGAATTGTATCCAATGGTAATGCCAATGTGACATATTCTGGAAATGTAGAACTAGAATGTTCATCTTATAAAACAAATGGCAAAGGTATCTACCTTTACTCACCTGCACACATGGTAAGTTATGGAGATCCTTCAGTTCTAATTCCCGCAAGTGAATGTACTGGCACAGGAAGCTACCCGCAAGGAAATACTCCTACCGACCCTACTTTCCCCATTGAAGTTCCAACAAGCAGTACATATACTTATGCGATCGAAGACCTTTGGCCAGCATACGGTGATTATGATATGAACGACCTTGTTGTAGAAAGTCAAACATCTTACACTTTAAACAGATTATCATCAACCACAAGCGTATCAAGCCTCACTATCACAGCAAAGGTTATGGCAGTAGGCGCAACAAAAAAACTGGGAGCAGCCTTTCAGTTAGATAAAATTACGGCAAGTAATGTAACCAGTGTTTCTGTAGAATCAGATTCACCAGCCAACAGATTAAATGGAACTGTATTTACGGTTGGTTCCACCGGAGTTGAAACAGGTCAAAACAAAGCTGTTATACCTCTTTTTGACGAAGCTCATCATTTTTTAAACAACAGCGCTGCTGAAAGATATAATACACTTAACACAGAAAAAGGAGATTACATAACACCCAAACAAGTAAGAATAACAATCAACTTCAAAAGCAGCACTGTAAGTTCATCTGATATAGCAGTTAAATACCTGAATTTTTTTGTTGTAACAGATGCTAAAACAGAAAATAGAAAAGAGGTCCACTTGGTAGGATACACCCCAACCGACAAAGCCATTACAACTTATTTCGGTGGAGGGCCTAATAATATACCGTCCAATAATGACCTATCACTAAATGGAGTTTATTACCGGGGAACTGATAATTTAATTTGGGGACTAATGATACCGGGAACATTTAGTTATCCTTCAGAATATAGTAGTATACTGAAAGCATACCCAAAATTTAAGTCATGGGCTACATCGGGTGGCACTACAAGTCAGGATTGGTATAGCAGTTCTAACGCCGATCAAACATATATTTACACAAAATAATTAGAAAAAAAATAGTGATAAAATCTTTATTTTAAATAACTTTGTACTTTAAACAGGACAACTCTTTCAAAAATAAAAACACGATGAAAAAAAAGATATTATTAATTGACGACAAAGAGTCTATTGCAAAAGTTGTTTCCATCTATTTATCCGGCGAATTCGATCTTGTTTACTTTGAACATCCGGTCAAAGCCATTGCTTGGTTGCAGGAAGGAAACATCCCCGATCTTATTATTTCAGACATCAGAATGCCCGAAATGCGTGGAGACGAATTTTTACATTACGTCAAGGCAAATGCCTTATTTAGCTCAATTCCGGTAATTATGCTTTCCAGCGAAGAGAGCACTTCAGAAAGAATCAGATTACTGGAAGAGGGTGCAGACGATTATATTTTAAAGCCATTCAACCCAATGGAATTAAAAATCCGTATCAAAAAAATAATTAAAGAATAGATGCAGCAACTCGTTTTTATAGGAACACAAACGCAAACTATCGCACATTTTAGCCAACTATCCGAAGGCAAAATAGTGATCACAGCAAATTGTATTGAAGCATCCAAATGGTTGTCTCAATATAATAATGAAAAGCCTGTGGTCATTCTTTTTGAAAAAGGACATTTTAAAAAAAATCTGGCAGATATTTCTTATCTTCATAACAAATTTTATCATACCTACATTGTTCTTATCACAGATTCCTTAACCAAAGAAGAAAGTTATAGGTATCTTAAAAGCGGTATTTGCAATACCCTGTCTCCTAATGAAACTAAAGAGAATTTTGAGCATACACTTAACTTCATTTATACCAGGCAACATCAGTTCCGGAACGCACTTCGGAATCAGAGCTCAATCAAACATTTTCACATGCCTGTAATGAAGCGACTTTTCGATATTGTATTTTCAAGCCTGGCGATACTATGCCTATCACCGCTTCTAATTCTTACGGCTATTGCCATCCGCATAGAAAGCAAAGGTCCTGTTATTTATAAATCAAAACGAGTTGGAAGCAACTACCGGATATTCGATTTTCTGAAATTCCGCTCCATGTACACCAACGCAGATAAACGTCTGAAAGAGTTCAATAACTTGAATCAATATAATGGTGAACAGGAAGTTGCTGATGAAGAAGAAGTAATCCAAGCAACTGAATCAAATGATATGGATGAGATTATCCTGGTATCCGATGATTATGTAATCCCCGAGCAAGAGTATATCGCACAAAAAAGTGTTGAAAAGAAAAATTCATTTATGAAATTTGAAAACGACCCCCGAATAACCAAGGTTGGCCGTTTTATTCGCAAATACAGCATTGACGAACTTCCGCAATTAATCAATATATTGAAAGGAGACATGTCTATTGTAGGCAATCGCCCCCTCCCACTCTATGAAGCAGAGCTATTAACCAGCGACGAATATATAGACCGCTTCATGGCTCCGGCAGGACTTACCGGACTATGGCAGGTAGAGAAACGAGGAGATTCAGGAAAAATGTCGGCTGAAGAGAGAAAGCAATTAGATATTCAATATGCTAAAAACTACTCTTTTGCTATGGATATGAAAATTATTTTAAAGACAGCAACGGCATTTGTTCAAAAAGAAAACGTATAACTTTGATTAAAAAGTTTATAATATGATAAGAAAAATAGTTTCACTTCTTGTTTTTAGCACTTTTTTTCTAGTGTCAATTCAGGCTCAGGAAAGTATAGCAGATATGACTCCGGAGGATTACGTCAATCTTAAGTTACCCCCTTTAGATTCGCTGTTTGAAAATACAAAGAAAAATCCACTTATACAGATCCATGATACAAAGAAAGAAGAAGAGCTAGGGTTACTTAGTAAAGAAAAGAAAAGCTGGCTGAAATATTTTTCTATAGGGACATCATATCATTATGGAATACAGGCATATACATCCGGTTATTCGGATTCTGCCACACCACTTTACTATCAATACAATAATAATGCATCAAATTATTACAATGTAGGGGGATCCATATCTATACCATTGGATGACTTATTTGATCGTAAGAGAAGAATAAAGAACCAAAAACTTCTTGTTAAAGAGAGCGAATATACAAAAGAGCAAAAAATGGATGAATTGAAACAACAAATAATAGAACTTTATACAGCTGTTTTATCAAATCTTTCTATCCTGAAACTAAAAGCTGAATATATGGCATTTGCTAAGGCGCAATATCAGGTAGCTGAGAATGAATTTATAAATGGCAAATTAGAAGCAAGTATATTGAGTGATAGAAAAAGAATACAAATAGAGGCAGCAAGCGAATATGAATCTATAAGAGCGATACTTAACAACTCACTTTTAAAAATTGAAGTACTTACCAGAACTTCAATTATCAATAAGAAATAAACTCAAATCTATGGAATATTTACTTTATTTATCCAGATATATATATAGACTGCGATGGTGGTTAATAACCGTACCTGTAGCGCTTACATTATTAGCAATATATTCCACTAAGCATTTAGGAAGAACGTATGATGCTACTTCAACAGTTTATACGGGAATCATTTCAGGATATACAGTTGAGACGAGTACTGGAGCAGGAATAAATCTCACCCAGCAAAGTACTACCTTAGATAATATTTTAACGCTCATTACATCACAAAGTACACTGAAAAAAGTTTCACTACGGCTTTATGCTCAAAATATGATTTATGGAGATCCCAATCGGGATAATACTCACATTCTAGCTTCTACATATAAAGAACTTCTAAGAATTACTCCACAAGAAGTACTTAAGCTTATCGATAAAAAAGATGAAAAAAAAACTATAGCTAATTTAGAGGCTTATGAGAAACCAGATCCCAAAAATTTTGTTTTTGGCTTATTCTATTGGAATCATCCTGACTATTGTTTTTCTGCATTGTCTGAGAAAATTAAAGTAAACAGAATTGCAGGTAGTGATATGATTGAGATAAGCTACTCAAATGGAGACCCTGGAATTGCTTATAATACACTAAAAATATTAAATGAAGAATTTATTGAACAATATCAGCAATTGAGGTTTGGTGAAACAAACAATGTAATCAAATTTTTCGAAGAAGAGCTAGCCAAATTAAAAAAGAAACTGGAGACTTCTGAAGATTCATTGACTGCATACAGTTTGAGCAAACGAATCATTAATTATGGAGAACAAACAAAACAGGTCGCAGTACAAAACACTTCTTACGAAGAAAAGTGTGAGAGTTTTCTTCTGGAATATAACACTGCAAAAACATTAATTAATGAACTAGAAAAAAGGATGGATAGTCATATTAAATCATTGCGTAACAATTCTGAATTTATCAGTAGAATGCAAAGAATTACAGATTTAACATCCAAAATAACAGATATAGAAACATTTAATAACGAAAGTTCTTTGGGAGACCAAAATTTAAGTTCTTATAAAAAGCAACTTAAAAAAGCTGAAAACGATTTTAATGAATTTGCAGAGAAATTTACAAATCAAAAATACACGAAAGAAAAAATAGCTCCGGAAGAGATTCTGCAACAATGGTTCGAGCAAATGCTAAACAAGGAGAAAGCAGATGCTAAACTTAAATTAATGGAGTCTCGTAAAGGACTGATTGATGATAAATATATATTCTTTTCTCCTATTGGTAATACACTTAAACGCATGGATCGTGAAATTAGTTTTACAGAGAGTAACTATATGTCCATGCTTAACAGTTTAAATGCTGCCCGTTTACGTCAAAAAAACCTACAGATGACCTCTGCTACTTTACGGGTTATTAATCCACCTGTGTATCCTTTGGCAGCAGAAGCAACAAATAGAAAATCGGTCGTAATGAGTGTTTTTTTCGGTAGTATTATTGCTATTTTAGGCTTTTCTTTACTTATAGAGTTACTTGATAGAACACTAAGAGATAAGATTCGAGCCGAAAGACTAACGTCAAGCAAAGTTATTGCAGCTTTTCCGGGTAATAATATTCTCCAGCTTAGAAATTTCAGCAAAGCAAGGAATAAGATTGCAACTCAATTTATTTCTAACGCTATTTTAGGATATTTACCCAATAATGAAAAAAGAATCATTAATTTAATAAGTACCGAAAGTGGAGATGGTAAGTCTTTTATTGGCAATCAACTGGAAGAATATTGGACTTCTATAGGACTAACTGTCAAATACCTATCCTGGAATGAGGATTTTTCAAAAGACTCAAGAGAATTTTTGCTTGCAGAGTCTGTTAATGATCTATGCAAGAAAATAGATGATACAGATATTCTTATAGTGGAATATCCGCCATTAAAAGAATGTTTAACTCCGGAAAGATTAATTAATGAGGCTGCCATTAATCTAGTTATAGCAAAAGCCAATAAAACATGGAAACTAACCGATCAACTTTTACTAAATGAACTAAAGAGATTGGCTAAGCCTGCTTCTCCAATTTTAGTTTGCTTAAATAATGCAGAAAAAGATGTAGTAGAAAATTTCACAGGCCTTCTTCCTCCATATAATAGATTCAGAAAATTTATATATCGATTCTCTCAATTTGGATTAACAGCATCTGAATAAAATTAAAATGCGAATACTGCTAGAAAATATAACTAAAATAGTCATGTCCAAAATCTTTGTATATCTGGGCTTATTGGCTTTCGTTTTTATATTCTACAAAGCAACAATGCAAAGAGGGTGTAATTTTGGCTATATAGTTGTCGCATCTCCATTCGTGGCAATCGGACTGTTTTTCTTATTAAAGAATCCGCTGTGGAGTTATATAATTCTTTTCATAAACAATTATATAATAATGGGTATAACTAGATACATTTCTCTCCCTGTACCTATAAGTTTATTTATGGATTCTATTATGATATTTACATTTTTAGGACTCTTATTAAAAAATGATTTCACTAAAGTCAATTGGAATAGAGCCTTAAATCCGTCAACATACTTAATTCTTATCTGGCTAATTTATTGTTTGTTAGAGTTACTAAATCCTAAACTTTCATCTTTTGCTGATTGGTACACAAAGGTTCGCAGCTTAGCTTTTTATCCAATTACTATAATAATATTAACATCAGTATCATTAAATAAATATAAACATCTTAAAATCCTTTTATTTTCTTTATCCATTTTAACTCTATTTGCTGCATTCAAAGGATACTGGCAAAAAAATCATGGATTTGACTCTTCAGAATTAATATGGCTATATATAGGTGGAGGAGCTAGAACTCATTTGATAAATACTGGCATTCGCTATTTTTCTTTTTTTTCTGACGCCGGAAACTACGGTTCAAACATGGGCTTTTCTCTAGTGGTCTTTTCAATAGCCGCTTTTTATATAAAAAATAAATGGCTCAAAATATATTTTCTCATTGTGGCACTTTCAGGAGGATATGGTATGATTATATCAGGAACTCGAGGAGCGTTAGCTGTTCCATTTGCAGGATATGCTTTTTTTGTATTGATATCAAAAAATAGAAAACTAGCATTAACCTCTATATTATTGCTTATAACAGCTTTTTGTTTTCTTAATTTTACCACAGTTGGTAATAATAATAACTTGATAAGAAGAATGCGTTCTGCTTTTGACACGAACGACCCATCTTTAAATGTAAGATTAGCAAACCAAAAGGTATTGAAAGAACACTTAAAAGGCCTTCCATTTGGAGCAGGGATTGGATTTGGAAATATTCATGATCCTAAAAGTCCAGATTATAAATTTTCTATCACCCCTAGAGATTCTTGGTTTGTAAATATTTGGGTTCAAACAGGAGTAGTAGGGCTATGCTTATATATTATGCTTTTATTTATGGGAATAATCTTAGGTGGATATCTTATTCTTTTTAAAATAAAAAACAAAAAATTAGGAGGGATATTGGGTGCTTTACTTGCAGGAGTAGTAGGTATGACAGCTTCCGCTTACGGAAATGAAATATTAGGACAATACCCCAATTGCTATCTATACTTTATCTGCTTTACAATAGTCTTTATGGGTAAATATTACGACAAAGAATTAGAAGATTATGAACAACTTACCTGAGTTATCCATTATAACCATCAACTACAATGGAATGCAAGATACAGGTGAACTAATTGAATCACTCCAGAAATATGTATCTCTTCCTTATGAAATAATCGTAGTCGATAATGCATCGAAAGTCAATGAAGCTAGAATTTTACAACAGAAATATCCATATATTGTAACTATCAGAAGTGAACAGAATTTAGGTTTTTCAGGTGGAAACAATTTGGGCATAAGCAAAGCAAAAGGAAAATATATTTTTTTATTGAATAACGATACATTTATTGAAGAGGATACTTTTCATTATTTAATAAAAGAACTCGAAAGTAGCCCTCATATTGGGGCGGTTTCACCAAAAATAAAGTTCGCTTTTCCTCCACGTAACATTCAGTTTGCCGGTTACATTCCATTGAGCCCAATTACTTTGCGCAACGATCTTATCGGATTTGGAGAAGCAGATAATGGACAATTTGACACTCCTATTCGTTCTCCTTATTGTCATGGTGCAGCAATGATGGTAAAGAAAGAAGTAATAGAAAAAGTAGGATATATGCCTGAAATTTATTTTCTTTACTATGAAGAGCTTGACTGGAGCACCAAAATAGAAAAAGCGGGATATGAATTGTGGTACGAACCTCATTGCACTGTTTATCATAAAGAGAGCCAAAGTACTGGTCAGCAAAGCTACCTACGCACTTTCTATCTCACTCGTAACAGACTGTTGTACGCCTGGCGTAACAGATACGGAATCACCCGATGGGTATCCATTCTGTATCAATTGGTGGTTGCTGCTCCAAAGAATACACTATTCTTTCTTCTGAAAGGCAGAAAGGATTTAGCAAATGCAATATTCAAAGGAATATTCGCATTTTTTAAGTTAGAACATAAACTTGATTAACAGATGGATGGAGTAATAATCTTGAATAATATAGATTCTATATTCTTTTTCTTCATGGCGATCTCTGTGGGATATCTTCTTATATTTGCTGCAGCAAGTATATCGAAGAGGAACTACTCCTATCCTATAGCTAAAATGAAATACCGTTTCGCAGTTCTATTTCCGGCTTACAAAGAAGATAAAGTTATAGAACGGGCAGTGTGGTCCTTCTTGCAACAAGAATATCCAAAAGAAAACTATGATGTTCTTGTGATCTCCGATAAGATGGAAGATATCACCAATCAACAACTTAAGAAATTACCTATAGATTTACTGGTTGTTGACTTTGAAAACAGTTCGAAAGCAAAGGCTCTGAACTTTGCTATGGATAAATTGGAAGATCGAGATTATGACATGGTTGTAATTCTGGATGCAGATAATACCGTTCAGCCAGATTTCCTACAACAATTAGGCAATGCGTATGAATGTGGTGCAAACGTTATTCAGGCACATCGTATGGCAAAAAACCTGAATACAAGTACCGCTATACTGGATGCCGTGAGTGAAGAGATTAATAATTCAATATTCAGAGCTGGTCATGTAAAATTAGGACTTTCATCTGCATTAATTGGTTCTGGAATGGCTTTTGAATATAAATGGTTTAAAGAAAATATTAAAAAAGTATCGTCAGCAGGTGAAGATAAAGAATTGGAATTGCTATTATTAAAACAAAGAATCTATATTGATTATATGGATGATCTGCCTGTTTATGATGAGAAAACACAAAAAGAAAATGCATTCAATAATCAGCGTCGCAGATGGTTATCTGCCCAGTTTGCTTCTTTATGGCAAGCATTACCGGACTTAACCGATGCTATTTTAGCCAAAAATATCGATTATTGTGATAAGATTGCTCAATGGATCATGCTCCCCCGTGTATTATTAATCGGATTTATCGGATTATTTTCTATAATAACCACATTAATAAACTGGGAATGGTCCATAAAATGGTGGGTATTACTGCTTTTACTTTTTCTGGCTTTATGCATGGCTATTCCAGATTATCTAGTCAACAAACAACTGAAGAAAGTTATTTGGAAGGTTCCTTTAATTGCCTTTATGATGTTTATTAATTTATTCAGAATGAGAGGAGTTAATAAAAAATTTATCCACACTAAACATGGTGAAAGCTAATACAACAATAAATGGATCTACAACAATTAAAAACAAAAGTTAAGCAACACCCGAAATTTAAGCATCTATTGCTTAATTTTATTATACATCCTGTAAAGACGCGCCCACAATGGTGGATACGACTATTTCAGTTTGTCTATTTGAAGAAAGGAAAAGACTCTATTATTTATCGTAGTGTACGAAAAGATCTTGTTCCTTTTAATCGATTCGTATTGGGGAATTATTCTGTTGTAGAAGATTTTTCTTGTTTAAATAATGCTGTAGGAGACTTAGTTATTGGCAACAATTCACGAATTGGATTAGGAAATACAATTATTGGTCCAGCTCAAATTGGTAATAATGTAAATATAGCCCAAAACGTAACAATATCCGGGCTTAATCACAACTTTCAGGATGTTAATAAAACAATTACTTCACAAGGTGTATCGACTTCTCAGGTAATTATTGAAGATGATGTTTGGGTAGGTGCAAACTCAGTTATTCTGTCTGGTGTACAAATAGGAAAACATAGTATTGTTGCTGCAGGTAGTATTGTAACACGTTCTATTCCAACTTTATGCGTTGTTGCAGGAAACCCTGCAAAAATTATAAAACAATATGATTTTGACAAAAAAGAGTGGGTTAGAATAAAAGAAATAGTTTAGCATTCATAAGAGTTTTGTTGCAAATGCTGAAACTAATTTATGAATTACATATGCAAACAAAACAGAGACTACTGATAAAAAAAGAAAAATCAAAATCATAGGAAAAGAGGTTGATATCAAAGACCTTAATATAAGTGCGTATTTGAAAAGTACATGTTCGTGAATTAAATACAATTCTAAACTTATACTTCCTAAAAAACTCAGAACCTTTTTCAATATATTATTTGACTCAATTAAGAATGTAAGTACATATAAGAACCCTGGAATTATTAGAACAAACAAAGTCCAATTTAAAGTACTACTATTAAACTGATTATATGTAAGTAAGGTTTTTAAAAAAAACCAAAGAATAAAACCAATTATAGAAATAAATACAGATATATAGATATTTTTTTTCTTTTCTAAAAAAGAAAAGTTATAATAATTGTAGTATGCAAACAATATTCCGAATAAAAAAATAGGAATCCGACATAAAAAATACATTATATCAATATTATAAGCATTACTTAAAGCATACAATATAGATGAATTTATAAAAAGAAAAATAACTAATACTGTTACTTTTAGCGGAGATAGAATAAAAAGTTTATAATATAACGGAAAAAAAAGATAAAGGATTATTATAGAAGGAACAAACCAGTCAAAAAAATTAAAAAAAGAAGGAATCCAAAAACCTATTGTAGAGACTTGAATTAAGATATCGGCTATATTAGTGTTCCCTTTTAGTAGATTAGCTAAAAAGACAATTACAAAGTAGGAAGGAATAATTCTTATAAATCTTTTCTTAAAAAATAATTTTATGCTATTATCCTTTGTAAAGGAATAAAACAAGCCTAGTGCTGATAAAAAAAGAAAACCATCTACTCCTCCAAAACCCCATCCTGCATATATTTGTGTAAAATGAGAATTATAATGTAATCTGGTATGAAATATCATAATCAAAACAATCATTGCTCCCATCAATGCTGCTCTATTATCTAATATCTTTTTTATCATATATTTTTAAAATCAATTAATACTAAAATTTTCGAATTACATTATATATTTACACTCTACAATTAGCTCAATTTATTAAATCTAAATGAATAAAACACAGCTTTAACTTGAAATAATAACCGTTTTGGTTTATTCCAAAATGTCAAAAGAATCAATATTTGCATAAAGAAATATTCTATAAGACTTCTATTTTCTTTATAAAAAATCGCGAAGCTTTTTTGTATTAATATTTCTCTTTGAAGTTGACTAAACACATTTTTGCTTGCCCCACCACCCAAATGTCCAATTATAGAAGGCATTTCTATTATAGGAATTCTATATTTATCAATTTTATAAAACAGTTCAGCATCTTCTATATACATAAAAAAAGATTCATTCCATTTTCCTATTAGTACGAAGTTCTTTCTAGAAATAATTACAGTGGCTCCTATATAGTAATATTTTGTTTTAGCTCTATTAAATCTATAATTCAAATAATTATCTACTGTAGGAATCCAATTTTTACCATAAGCAGGATCTTCCTCTGGATTTTGAAGAGGGTTTACATATACAAAATCTTCATTATTTTGATAATTAGTTATTATTGTTTTATAATCATCATCTAATGAAGAGCTTACTTCCGTATCTGGATTTAAAAAATGAAGTATTATTCCTTTCGATCTCTCGACACCAATATTATTAGCCTTGGAAAATCCTAGGTTGTCATCCAAATATACAATGTTTATATTAGATTTTGATTTATATTTTTCACAACATAAGGCTGAATTATCTGAAGATTTATTATCTACAATAATAATCTCATAATTAATTGCTTTAATACTATCTATTATACTTTTTACACAATTATACAATAGATCTTTTGTATTATAATTAACTATGACAATTGAAATTAGTATATCATCCATTTTTAAATTCAACAAATTTAATTTATGCAAATAATTGAGTCCTTATTTTTGTTACAAAAATAATAATTTTATAAATCAATTCCTAGCTTCTGTTATTTTTATTAATTGAAACCTAGTAGAAATAAAATGCATTGATATTTCCTAAGATGTACAATTAAAAAATAGAATCAACACACAACTAAACCTCCCACCAATAAGCAAAACAGCCTATCAGCAGGAGATCTACTCAACAACTGCATCCCCAATCTAATCAAAAACCTTTAACCAGAAGCTCCTTAACCTCAAAGCAAGGACAAAATTTTACCCACTCAAAAGAATCAACAACCCCGTTACCATTGAGGTCGGGACTAAGATCCCGGTGACCTGCTACCCGGCAGCCGGGGAAGTCTTTCAGCAGGGTGAGAACCAGAACCCGAAGGGAGTGCTTTTGCTCGGGAGTTCGGGTGTCTGCGGGAGTACCGTTCTTATCAAGTCCACCTTCGTAGCAGATGCCAATGCTATGGGCATTATAGCCCAGGACGTGCGCGCCTTGTTCTTGAAGCGGACGCATGGATTTTATGGCTCCGTCTTTACGAACGTAGAAATGATAACCGGCAGAGCGAAAACCTCTTGCCCTGTGGGCAGTGTCCACGTCCCGCTCCGTAAAGTTTTTATCCTCACAGGTAGCGGAACAGTGAATCACAATCAGATTAATTTTTCTCATCTTTTCTTATGCCCGCTTTCTATTGCCGTTCCTTGCAACTTGGCACCGCGCACTGAGTTTTCAGTGATTCGCTAAGCTGAGCATTCAGGGTGATAATCTCCTGGTACATCTGGCGCACTTTCTCCGAGAGTTCAAAATAGTCGGTTTCGAACCGGTTGATCTGCTCCATCAGATAGTCGAACTGGCCCTTTACCAGTTCGGTGAATTCCTGCATCTCCTTAGCGTCTTTCTTCCTGAGGAAGGGAAGCACCAGGGTGAATACTTTCAATAACTCGTTGATTACTTTCATTTGCTGTTGTGCTTAACTTATTAGTGACTATCCTACTTCGTTACCGCCATTGGTTACTTTCACCGGGAGTTTTGCCACCTGACTATATTCAAGGGTTTTCAGCATATTGGTAAGCAGTTTCCCGGGACGGAAAGTAATTCTGGCTCCCTTGATAAAGCCTACGTTGAATTCCTTCTGTGTATCTGCTCCCCGACTGCGAAGACCTACCTGGAAACTTCCAAACTCTCCAAAACGAACTACTTCTCCTTTGCGGAGACTTTGCTGAATGGTTATCAATGCTCCAGAAATTGAGGCGGAGATATCTGCTTTGGTTGCCGTACAACGGTTGGAAATATCTTCGCACATTGAGTCAAAATCCATCTCACCGCTACCTTGTGCCTGGGCATAGAACTTTTTAGGATCTGAACTTCTTCTTGGATTTCCTCTCTCTACTACTGAATACTTTACGCTCATGTTTTTTGTTTTTAATGGTTTAATAACTTTATCAGGGGGGGGCCTTCCCTTTCGACTTTACAAAGATACAGCACCGAAAAGTGGACGAGTGCGGAATGTTGCACAGCCGGTATTAGGGTGTATAAAGTGGTATAAACCTGTATGTTTCTGCATCACTTTTCATCCTAATGACAATATTATTTTATTTTGTCATAATTTGCTTTTACAAGGTATTTTTTGTACCTTTATAAGGTAAATAATAAAAGAATATACATTAATCATGGAAGAAAAATTTAAACCTAAGAGCTATTCAAAAACAGAATTATCGAGAAAATACAATCCACATCTGTGCGACCGGTCGGCTCAGCGTACATTGATGAAGTGGATTGAGCACAACAAAGAATTAAGCGAGCAGCTAATCTGCACCGGATTCAGCAAAATGGACCGTTTATTTACACCCCGACAAGTACAACTGATTGTCTCCTTCCTGGGAGAACCATAAAAAACAACTCTCAAAAAAATATCCAGTCATTTTTGTGAAAGAGACTTGAGACTTTACCCTAAGTTTCAAGTCTCTTTTTTTAATATGACTTAAGAAAAAAGAAATTAGTGATAGGAGTGATAGCAAATATCGCTATTTTAAACACTCTATAGAGGGGGCAGGGGCATCCTATAGAGTGCCCCTACCCCCTTATAATAAAATTCAAAATATGTATTTCCCCTATCACTCCTATCACTAAATAAGTTAAAACGGAAGCTCCGGCTCTGCTACTAAAGACTCATTTACAGCAATTTGAGGCTGATTTTCTATTATTTTACTATTTCGGTCAACTTCATTCAAATCGAGCTCATAAATGGTATAAACGTCCCCTTTACTCTTTCTTTTCGACTCAAACCCATGCTTATTCAGCACCTTTCCAAGAAGATTTACCCCCGAAGGAGTAATTTTCAAGCCTGTTTTCTCCGAAATTCGCTTTAAAATTTCACTTGCCAACAGTGAACGACAGTTTTCTCCGGGCAATGGTTTACGAAAATAGACAAATAAAAATTCCTCTTCGGGAGAGCGAGACCGAAACTTATCGTTGTGAATGTCCAGTTCTTCAATCTCCTCAATGTTGAACCAAAAGCGAAAGCCGGAATCAATTAAATGCTTAATCTGAGCATACAGCTGCAAATAATCAATAGTAAACGCATCATTAATAGTATTCACCAAAAAAGTAATAAAACGACGCGACCCTGTGGGGTCATTCAATACTTTCTGGTTATTGCTGGAAGCTAACAGAGACGCATGGCGAGTGTAGGTCTCCTCGTTACGCCCGTAAGCTTTGCGCTCGTCTATACTTATTTGCGTGATGATTTTCTTCAGCTTTGCCATGTCTCGTGGCTTGAGAGCCTCGAGCTCATCAATATTGACCAGGGCACGGTGAGAGAGCTTCAACAGCAAATCTTTCTCTTGTTCCATAATAGATGCAGTGGCATAATAAACCTGCAACTCGGGTGGAAGAAGTTTCACCGTCCAGCGGGTTTTACCCCTACCCTGATTTCCACAGAAAACAGGAACCACGTGATTCACCGTGTTTTTATCTATCAAGGAAGCTGCCATAGCCACCAACCATTTACGGAAGCAAAAAAGCCAGTATACATCATCATCCGTTTTTACTGTTGTAGACAGTTGAGCTATGTAATCATATCCATCCCATTGGGGAAGTTTCTCAAAATAAGCAATAAAAGGATTGAATGAGGGATAAAGATCGGACATTAAGAGACCACGAATATCGCTCATTTTACATTTAATGCCCGATTTGTTTACCGCTCTCCACACAGAGTTTTCCGTTCTGTCCGTCAGATTCTCGAAATCATTTCTCGAATCTTTTTTACGAATCTCCATCCTCGTACTAACCACGTTATAGTGAAGCTCATAATTTTTAGTCAGAAAATTTTCCACGTCATCAAAAATGCCCTGCGTGTTTTTGGTATTCTTTGCGACTGCATGCTCGGAAGCATGAGTATAAGCACTGCGGATGGTAGAAAGCAACTCTTCTGTTTCCATATCAACATACTTTGCCAGACAGAAACGCTCTGTATCTTCCTTGGCCAACCCTCTCCTATTGCAATTATTAGCCAACAGATTTATATACACATTGCGGTTTCCTTCTTTGTAAGTCTGTTTTTTCGTGGTATAACGCACACACTTGCTAAAAATGGCTTCTGTACTCGCTTCGTCAGCACACTCACTTTTCACATCTTTGCTTAGGGGAATCTCTTTAGTACCCTTAACTCCGGTTATAAAAACATCTGCCTTTTCGTTAAGAAAAAGAAGCGGATCATAGCTCACGTAACAAAGTCTGCCCACATCTTTGCCCGACACATCAATAGTAGCCAAAGTTAAAGCCTTATAATAACGCATCACTCTATTATATGCCTCACGGTGGAATTTCTTAATTTCTTCTATATCAACTGGCAGTGAACCATCCTCACGAGCAACGGAAACCAACACCTTCAACCCTAGTCCGCCCGGACTTACAAAGCAAGCATACGTATGTTTTTCCGCTTCAATCACAGCTCGCAGGCTAACCACTTCTTCGAGCGAAAGATCGTCCAGGTCAAGAACCACCATTCCACAGTATTTTGTAAGATTTGCATCTCTTCGACCACCTATATACAGTGCGCAAATAGTGACAGCGGTAAGCAACTTCTTCAGCTTCTGGGCCTCTTCTTCATTTCCTTCCCTGATTAACGAACGAATCTTTTCAACTTCATCCCTAAAACGACCATTCTTCACATCGCGCAAAAACTCCCGCAAATCCTTATTCCCCAGAGGTTTGTTAAAACCAGAAAAAACTGTAATGTTCTTCATTTATTATTCATTAAAATTACAGATACAAAGTTCTACATTTAAAAGAAAAATATTTATAACAATCTGTCTGCATTTTTGAAGTAAATTAGTTACCTGTAACTAATTCATTACCAGTTATGTAAAACTTTATATCTTTAATTAATTCCTGAAATATAAATTATTCGTTCAAAAGCAGAAGCTAGTAGTTTTCGTTTAGGTGCTCTTTTTTCATATACTGGCACACTGTACTTTCCGAAAGATATTGATCTTTTCCTCCTTTTGAAGAGCGGAAGCGAATAAATTGGCTAAGAATATGTGCTGTAAGTACGCGATTAACGCCACCATTTGTCAGCAGCCAACCATCTTCAATCCATTGTTCAAGGGCATGAAAAAAAAAGATGCGGAGAAACTGTCCACTCAAGCGCAATCGATTTCTTGTTCCGCCCTAACTTTTTTGATAACTCTTTTTGCTTTGTCAGCTTTTTATGCAGTTCCTTTGTATGAAAATCAATTTCACTCTGTACTTCCTGCATTTCTTTCTCTAAATCTTCTTTCATGACTGTTGTTTTAAGTTGTTTATTCATATTCTTTCTGTTTCTTAAAAAAATGCGCAAAAATAGTTCCTTTTTATTAAATGATTATGCTATATTTGTTTTATAGTTTAAGAAAGTTATCAACAGGCAGCACAAACAAAGAGATTGCTTTATATGAAAATATGTTTTTATTGCGATACAATATTTACATTTGGAGGAGTTCAGCGAGTATTAGCTGTAATAGCAAAAGAGCTATCTAAAGAACACGATATTACTATATTAACATTAGATAATCCATCATTAGAAAATACTACAATGTATGGATTAAGCTCTGCAAATATAAAATATATTTATTTACAATATCCCAAAGCACCCTTCTACGAAAATATTCCATGCAAAGCATATAGCCTGCTATATAAAACGATATTGCCACAAAATAAGCTTTTCTCTAAATGGTATGGATATAGTTCTTTTCCTCATACTCAACGTTCTTTACTTATTAAAACATTGAATAAAGGAAACTACGATGTAGTTGTCGGTGTACATGTTTTCCTGTCATTTCATCTGGCAAGCATTAAAAAACAGATTAAGGCAAGAACCATTGGTTGGATGCACAATTCCTATGATGCTTTTTTTTCCATAAAGACATCTTATGTAGGAAAACAGAAAAATCAGTTTAAACACTTAATGCCTGAACTTGACAAGATTATAGTACTTTCCAAATACGACCAAGAACGATTTAAGAAAGAGCTAAATGTACAGACGGAAGTAATATACAACCCATTAACAATAGAGCCTAAAGGAAAAGGCTCTCCGGAATATAAAAAATTTCTGACAATTGGACGTTTTTCTCCTTTACATAAAGGTTTTGATATATTAATTAACGCATTTGCACTTTTTGCAAAGCAGAGTCAAGACTGGACATTAGACATTGTTGGTGAAGGTCCGGAAGAAGAGATGCTTCGTTCGCTAATCAGTAAACATAATCTGGAAAAGAGGATTACTATATATCCTTTTACAAAAGAAGTGGGAAAGCATTATGAATCGGCCAGTGTGTATGTGCTAAGCTCACGGTGGGAAGGATTCGGACTGGTTTTAGTAGAAGCTATGTCTTATGGACTTCCAATAATATCATCTTATCTTCCGGTAACCAAAGAATTACTTGAAGACAAAGATGTTGGAGTTTTCTTTGAAAATGAAAATGTTACAGATTTGGCAGAAAAAATGTTATCGATAACTCAAAATAGAAACACAGAAACAACAAGTTGTAATGCCATTGAGTATTCTAAACAATTTCATATAGCCAATATTTACAAGCAATGGGAGCATTTACTCTTTATAAACAATAGATGAAAGAATCCAGATTACATAAAAGCATTTTAAACGCTAGAGTCAACCTTATATTCTATTTTATAACTCTGGCACTGTCCTTTTTTTCACGTAAAATATTTCTAGGTTGTTTAGGTGCTGATTTTGTAGGGCTAACAAGTACTATAGGCAACCTTTTAGGTTTCTTAAATTTAGCAGAATTAGGCGTTGGAAGTGCCATAGGATATGTACTCTATAAGCCTATTTATGAAAATAATCACGATGAAATAAATGAAATAATATCTATCTTTGGGTATATTTATAAAAAGATAGGGTTAATCATTCTTGCAGCAGGAATGATTCTAGCATGTTTTATCCCCTTAATATTTGCAAAGACCAATTTTAATTTCGGTCTTATATATTTTGCATACTTTTCTTTTCTTGCCTCTTCCTTGATTAGCTACTTTATTAACTATAGAGAAACATTATTAGGAGCTGATCAAAAAAACTATGTTATTGTAGGCTACCTTCAAACATCTCTTGTAATTAAGTCATTAATTCAGATGGCTCTTGCCTATTACACCAAAAACTATTATTATTGGATTACAATAGAATTGAGTTTCGGATTTTTATTCAGCATTGTACTTAATAAGAAAATTGATCAGACATACCCCTGGCTTTCAACGAATATAAAGAAAGGAAAATTATTATTCAAACAATATCCAGAAGTAATAAAATATACAAAACAACTTTTTGTACATAAAATAGCAACTTTTGTATTATCACAAACTTCTCCATTCTTAGTTTTTGCCTTCTCTTCGTTAAAATCAGTTGCTTTTTATTCTAATTACACTCTGATAACAGACAAGCTGAGTGGATTAATTAATAATATTTTAGGGAGTACCGGAGCAGGTGTTGGCAACCTTATTGCAGAAGGTGATGAAAAAAAAACAAAAAAAGTTTTTTGGGAACTAACATCCATTCGCTATATTGTAGCCGGAATATTTATTTTTTCATTATACCACTTAATTGAACCTTTTATTTCTTTGTGGTTAGGAAGTAGCTACATTATGGACAAATCAATACTGATCCTTATTCTTGCAAATTCATTTATAATGCAAACCCGTGGTACTGTTGATCAATATCTTTATGGGTATGGGTTATTTAACGATATATGGGCACCTTTAACTGAAGCTGTGCTCAATTTAGGTATAGCAATATTATGTGGTAGTTTCTGGGGGATAGAAGGTGTTTTAATGGGGCCTTTGGTTAGTATGACACTTATTGTATGTATATGGAAACCTTTTTTTTTATACAGCAAAGGATTCAAAACATCTATATGGAGTTATTGGCTCACACTTTCTAAATATTTCCTGATTATTACATCTGCATGGATCTTATCAAACATCATCCTTAAATCAATAATCACTATTAATCCTACAAATTCTTATAACTCTTGGATATTGTATGCCCTTATAACAACATTAATATATTCTATTATTAGTTTTATATTAATGTATATATTTACACAAGGAATTAGAGATTTTAGTTATCGTATGATTAATAAAATAAGAAGATGAATCCAACATTAAGCATAATAGTACCAGTATATAAAGTAGAAACATATATACATAAATGCATCACAAGTATCTTAAACCAGACTTTCACAGACTTTGAACTAATTTTAATTGATGATGGTTCTCCTGATAACTGTGGAGCGATTTGTGATGAATATAAACAGAAGGATAATAGAATTATTGTAATTCATCAAAAGAATAAAGGCTTAAGTGCTGCCAGAAATGCCGGACTTGATATCGCCAAAGGAGACTATATCACATTTATTGATTCTGATGATAGTGTTGCAGCAAACACATACCATGACAATATAAGAATACTATTAAATGACAACAGCATTGATGTATTAGAATTTCCTTACAAGCAAGGATATAATGCAGAGTGGAAACTATTTACGGATCCAGTTAATCACATCTACGGGGAAAAAGAGATTTTTTTATATTGGGCTTTATACTCAAATAAAGCATCTATTGTATGTAACAAAATATACAAAAAACACATTTTTGAAATCATTCGTTTTCCATATGGAAAAGTTTTCGAAGATTCATATATATTGCCTGAAATTTCAGAGAATGCAACTCATTTATACATTTCAGACAAAGGAATATATTTCTACCTAACAAGGAAAGATTCTATTACTGATGGGGGGTTTATAAGAGATCAACCAATAAATAATCAACTAGACCAATATGATTCATGGTTAAAAATAAACGAAAAAGTAAGACAATACAATGTAAATAATAAAAATAAAATATTCAATTACTTTCGTTATGTTTCAACTTTCATAAATACAGAAATAGATCACTCAGACAAAGACTTAAGTGAGTATGAAAAGAAATTTGAAGCATTAAACTTTAATGTTACTCAAATTTTAATCTCTCAATTAAATTACAAACAAAAATTAAAACTCTTACTAATAAAAATAATAGGATTAAAAAGACTCGTTTTTATTTATAAGTGCTTTAAACACAAAAACAAACCAATATCTTAATATAAAATCAAATATTAGTTAGGCTAAAATTTTGTTCTACTATTCTTTATTTTTAGATAGATACAAAATAGATATATAAAGCCAGATAAACCCAAAATCCTTACACATACAATCCAAAAATATTCATTTTTATCTTTGGATAATTTTATATCAGACCACAAAGGTAGGTAGAGCTTTAGTTCATTCAAATAACTATCTAGGTTAGAATCCGGGTATGCAAACTTTATCGTTACTAATTTTCGAAAAACTCTTGAAAAAGCTCTTAATCTTGACGGCTTAAGATGTTCAAAAGAATATAATTTCTTGTACACTTTTAATTGGGCATTAAATAAGTCTAAACCTTTGCCCAATGAAAAAGTTCCATCAGTTATAGAGCCCTCTCTTACACGATAAAAATAGCAACCTTTATCTGATATATATGCTTTTTTTACAATCTCTGAAAATTCGACTAACAGAAAAACATCTTCAAAGACATGACCATTAGGGAATCGAATATTACTAAATATCCTTTTATGATAAATTTTATTCCATACAGAACCAGTCAAAACATTATCTTCCCACCAATTAGTAAATATATCCTTTTCTCCAATCAAAAGCCGACAACCGATAGCGCTATTTTTAGCTTTAACCTTATCATTATTAAACCTACAAGTCGGGAACTGTACAACATCAATATCAGTATCCTGAAATAATAATTCTAAGTTCTTTTCATAAGTATCTTCCTGAATTATATCATCTGAATCAACAAAGGAGATATATTCCCCCTTAGCACAATCCAGCCCTGCATTCCTAGCTGAACTTAAGCCACTATTTTTTTGATGAATAACAATGGCCCGATTATCCATAATCGCATAATTATCAGCAATTTGACCTGATGAATCTGTGGAACCATCATCTATTAATATCAATTCAAAATCTTTAAAAGATTGATTAATTATGCTTTCTAAACAATCAATTAAATAAAGCTCAACATTATATATTGGAACTATTATACTTAAAAGTGGGTTTACCATTTAATAATTTTATTTTATTCTGCAAAAAAATCACTACGTTTTTTTCAAAAGAAAAACAAAGACCGTATTTTATCAATTAAAATTAAAGCATATTTATCCTTTTCAAAAAACATAGATTCTTCTTTTGCAGACTCAGACATTTTTATCCTAATATCAACATTTTTATATAACAACAATATTGATTCAGCCAAGCTATAAACTAATTCAGAATTTATTTCTAATATAATAGCACACTTTTCATCAACAGCTTCAGGTATTCCACCTGAACGAGTTACAATCAGAGGCAATCCTGCAGCTAAACTTTCTAAAACGGTAGTTGGAAAAGGATCTTCCCAGATAGAAGGAACAATGACTATATCGCATAAATTTAATATTGATGGTATATCTTCATAAGATTGAAAACCAGCAAAGACTACTTTTTCGGGCATTAAAGAAGCTAATTCTTTCATTTCTAAAAAGAAATCACCATCATTTTTATTACCATTTCCACCTCCTATAATTAAAAGCTTTATTTTTTTATAATCAAACAATAAAGAAAAAGCTTTAAGCAATTCTTTCACTCCTTTTACAGGTTCAATTCTACCTGTATAAACAACAACAAAATCATCTTCAGATAAATTAAAATTCTTTCGAGTAATTTCAGGACGAAAAGGATTCTTAAACATTTCCAAATCAATGCCATTATATGCCACTTGAACTTTATCAGTTAGCATAATGGTATCTACTCTCTCTTTAATATACTTGGAAACAGTTAGTATCTTTGTGTATAAATTAAGTATTTCAGAAGCTCTTATAGTATCTTTATTGAGCATATCATTATGCAAGTGAAGTATCAACTTCGCATCCGTGCATTTTGATAACCAAAAGACAAACCCAGGACGATTCTCGACAACTACAACATCAAACTTCTTATTCCTAATCTTATGAGATACTTCTGAAATAAAAAATTCCCAAGAATGATGATAATATAAATTTCTATTTATTAACCTAAACAATAGCTTCTTTACTCTCGAAATAAAAGTACCAGTATTTATATAAGCAAATTTTGTTTTTTTGTATTTAAATAAATCAGTATTAGAAACTAATTTATCATAAACGCTATATACAGTGAAATTAATATCTGTATTTTGTGTTTCATTATAATCCAGATAGAATTTTACTAAATTTTCAACTGCGCCTCCTTTTACAGGAGGTAAAGGTAATATTCCTGATGTAACTATTGCAACATTCATTTTAAATGATATTTATAACAAATGTAACAAAATACCATGAACAAAAAAAATATAGAATTCATAAAACAATTCATTTATATAAATAATATAAAAAAAAGTATATCTTTGTGTAACATAAAATCCAAAATAAATAATGAAAATCACATATATATACACAGCTTTAACAACCGTTGGAGGTGCAGATAGGGTTATTACTGAAAAAGCAAACTACTTTGCTGACAAGTTGCAATATGATGTATATATAATTACTGATTCACAGGGTAAAGAAATGCCTAAATTCTCGTTATCACCAAAAGTTCATCTTGTTAATCTGGACATCATGTTTGGGCAACAGTATAATCATTCATTTTTTATTAGAGGCTTTATTTATTTTAATTTGATGAGAAAATATAGAAAGGAGTTAATAAAACAATTAATGACTATACGTCCCGACTTCACGATTTCGACTTTGGGCAGGGATGTAGATTTTATAACATCAGTTAAAGATGGAAGCAAAAAGATAGCAGAAGCGCATACAACTAGAAAAAATATTCGCAACTTTGAATTATTAAAGAAAAGAAATTTTATATATAAAGT
>Ga0209016_1001080_pt1 | contig 24193 bp, 13 predicted proteins | sample EPASupsiteSAE305_FD_187265 | JGI IMG/M metagenome (GOLD analysis project Ga0209016, IMG submission 187265) | Bioremediated contaminated groundwater microbial communities from EPA Superfund site, New Mexico - SAE3-05 (SPAdes) (version 2) | ecosystem: Environmental > Aquatic > Deep subsurface >...
GGTACCGGGTTGGGGCTGGCGATCTGTCGCAGGCTGGCAGAGCGGATGGGCGGCAGTATCCGCGTTGATAGCGTTCCCGGCGAAGGGAGCAGTTTTACCCTTGAACTGCCGCTTCAGTCTGCAGCGTTGGAATCTGCCCCGGTCAGTGATGAGACCCCTCTGTCTCCTGTCTGGCACGGTCCCCGGCTGACCGTGGTGATTGCCGAAGATAATCTAACCAGCCTGAAGGCCGCAGCAGGGCTGGTGGGTAAACTGGGGCTCAAGGTACTTTGCGCTGAAGACGGTAAACAGGCCCTGGCGTACTGGATGTCCGGTGGCGTTGATGCTATCCTGATGGATATCCAGATGCCGGTCATGGATGGTAGTGAAGCAACCCGCTTTATTCGGCAGCAGGAGCAGGGCAGTACTATCCATACACCGATTATTGCCCTGACCGCCCATGCCATGGTTGGTGACCGTGAACGGTTACTGGCTGAAGGATTTGACGGCTATGTGGCAAAGCCGTTCCTGATCAATGAGCTGGCTGCAGAACTGGAACGGGTGACGGCGAAAGATCGCTCTTTTGATCTGGGCGCCTAAAAGAGGAGAGTCGCCTTGGACTCTAAGGTTTAGTAGATGATCTATCTTTCTCTCATACAGAATATAGCCCTGATGGTGGCCTTAACCTTCCTGCATGGCCTGTTGCTACGTCGAATCCGGCACCAGGGACCTGCGTATGCACTGGTGTCCGGTCTGCTGTTTGGCGGAGTGGCCCTGGTGGGGATGATGACCCCGATGATCCTGCAGCCCGGCCTGATCTTTGATGGACGCAGCATTATCATCGCCGTGGCCGGCCTGTTTGGTGGTCCGGTTACCGCTGGCGTTGCCGCTGTTATGGCTGCAGGCTACCGCTATTGGCTGGGCGGGGTCGGCGCTGCCATGGGAATGGCGGTAATCTTTGGTAGTGCCGGAATCGGAGTAATCGGCTACTACCTGCGTCGCAGCCGTCCCGGTCTGGCTGGCCTGCCCGGCATATATCTGTTCGGGTTGCTGGTGCATCTTTGGATGGTCGGCTGTACCGTTCTGCTCCCTTCGGCTGTAATTGCCAAAACACTGGCAACCATTACGCTGCCGGTCCTGGTGATCTATCCCCTTGCCACCCTGCTGGTCTGCCAGCTGTTTCTTCAGATGGAACGCCATATTGCCGTTGAACAGGCATTGGAAGCTGAACGTGCCAGCCTTAACAGTCTGATTCAGGCTATACCGGATCTACTGTTTGAGTTGGGACTGGATGGCCGTTACTATGCCTGTTATACCCGCGATCCAAACAAACTGGTTGCGCCGTCTGAGCAGCTGGTGGGCAGGACGGTGCATGAGACGTTGCCGCCCCAGGCGGCAGAGGTCTGTCTTGAAGCATTGCAGGAGGCCCATATAACCGGCCACTCCCATGGACGGCAGATCATGTTGCCGCTTCCAGATGGCGATGCCTGGTTTGAGCTGTCTGTTGCCCGGAAGTCGGGGGCTGGTGGCGATCAGCCGCGCTTTGTGGTGCTTTCCCGAGACATTACCGAGCGCAAACAGATTGAGCAGAGACTGGAGACGGATCGCAACTATCTGAAGGTGTTGTTTGAGTATGGCGGTTCCGGCCACCTGATTGTCTCTTCAGAGCGGCTCATTGTGCAGGTAAACCAGCAGTTTTGCGAAATGCTGGGCTATACGGAACAGGAACTGCTGGGCCAGTCGGTGCGGATGCTGCACCTTGATGAACAGCACTACCAGAATTGGGCACCTCGTTTTATCCTGGCCCGTAACGGTCTTACCCATCTGAGCGCTGAACATCCTTCATTGCGTAAGGATGGCAGCATTATCTGGTGTGTCTTTACCGGGGTGCGCTTAACCCTGCCTGATGGCGATCAGGGGGTTGTCTGGAGCGTGATCGACATCAGCGACCGCAAGCAGATTGAGGATGAGCTGCTGCACGCCAAAGAGTCTGCCGAGTCTGCCAATCGGGCCAAGAGTGAATTTCTGGCCAACATGAGCCATGAACTGCGTACCCCGATGAATGGTGTGATCGGTATGGCCCACCTGTTGGGCACCACCGGGTTGAGTCCTGAACAGGAGAGGTATCTTGGCTGCATTGAAAGCTCAGCAAGCAGCCTGATTACCTTGATCGGTGATATTCTGGATCTTTCCAGGATTGAGGCAGGCAAGATGGAGCTTGAGCAGGTTCATTTTTCGTTGCGGAGTATGGTCGATGAACTGCTGGCAAGCCAGCAGTTTGAGATCAACCAGAAAAACATCAGCGTCCATATTGCTATGGCAGACAGCGTGCCGGAGATACTGTTGGGTGACCAGATGCGGACTCGGCAGATTTTGCTGAACCTGTTGGGCAATGCGATCAAGTTTACCGGGCAGGGCAGGATTACCGTTACCGTGGAACCGGTGGCACGCAGTAATGGCACCGCAGTGGTCCGTTTAACTGTTGCTGACACCGGCATCGGCATATCGCCGGACAAGCTGACGCGGATCTTTGCCCCCTTTGAACAGGCCGATAACTCAACCACCCGGCGTTATGGCGGGAGCGGGTTAGGGCTTGCCATCTGCGGCCGTCTGGTTGAGCTGATGGGAGGAAAGATATGGGCAGAAAGCCAGGAAGGAGTTGGCAGCACCTTTCATGTTGAACTGCCGTTTATGCTGCCGGATCAGTCAACCATCCTGCCACCGCGTACTGGGCGGGATATGGATGGTGAACCGGTGTCACGGTCGCTGACCATCCTGGTGGCAGAGGATAATCCGATAAGTACCGAATTTGTCGTCAGGCTGCTGGAGCGGTTGGGTCATCAGGTCACTGCAGTGGGAAATGGTCAGGAGGTGCTTGAGCGGCTGGCGCAGCAGCAGTTTGATATTGTCCTGATGGATATCCAGATGCCGGTGCTGGGTGGTGATGTCGCCACCAGGAGTATCCGCCGGCAGGAGCAGCAGAGCGGCGGCCACCTGCCGATTATCGCTCTGACTGCCCACGCCATGCATGATGAACGGACACGATTGCTGGAGCAGGGGTTTGATGCCCATGTTTCCAAGCCGGTGGATGTTGCGGTGCTGTTGGCTGAATTAAAACGGTTGACAGGAATAGCTCATGAATAACGCCTTACTGTTCGCTGTCCTGGGTTGTGGCCTGATTGCGGTGCCGCTGCTCTATCTATGCAACCGCCGTCTGCAGCAGCGGGCCGAATTTCAGCAGGCGTTGCTGGAACGGACCACCGCCGGTATTCTGACGGTATCTTCTGAACGGGTGATCGTCGGGGTGAACCGACGCCTCTGTGAGATGTTCGGGTATGCCAAAGATGAGCTGGTCGGCCAGAGTGTTGAGCTGTTGCACCTTGATCGGGAACAGTACGAGCGTTTTGGACAGTGGTTTGTCAGTGCCAAGGCAAATGAACCGCTGGTGCAGATTGAGTGGCAGTACCGCCGTAAGGATGATAGTCGCTTTTGGGCCGTTATCTCTGGCGATGCCATTACGCTGCCGGATGGTGATGGTGGGGTGGTCTGGAATCTGACCGATATCAGTGATCGTAAACAGGCAGAGGAGGAGCTGCTTGGGGAACGCAGCCATCTTCAAGCCCTGTTTGAATATAACGGTACCGGCAACCTGATTGTCTCGTCTGAGCGGCTGATGCTGAAGGTCAATCAGCAGTTTTGTGATCTGTTCGGGTATCAGGCAGAAGAGATGGTGGGCCAGTCTGTACGGATGCTGCATATTGATCAGCAGCATTATGAAGACTGGGCACCCACCTTTCGGGAGGCGCGGGATGGCAAGACGCATCTGAGTGCCGAATACCCGATGCGGCGTAAGGACGGCAGTATCTTCTGGTGCTTTTTAACCGGGGTCAAGCTGCAGTTGCAGGATGGAGAGACCGGGGTTGTCTGGAGTATTATTGATACCACCGAGCGTAAACAGGGTGAAATTGCCCTTAAGCGGCTTTCACTGGCAGTGGAGCAGAGTGCCAATATTGTGGTGATTACCGATCCCCATGGCCTGATCCAGTATGTAAACCCTCGTTTTTGCGAGGTGACCGGCTACAGCCCGGAAGATGCCATTGGTCAAACTCCGCGGATACTCAAGTCTGGTTGTCATCCGCCAGAGCTGTACACCGACCTCTGGCAGACCATTACCTCCGGTCAGCCCTGGCGGGGTGAGCTGCTGAACAAGACCAAGGATGGCACGGAATTCTGGGAGCAGGCCACCATCACCCCGCTGCTTGATGATACCGGAACCATCATTAACTTTGTGGCGATCAAGGAGATTATTACTGAGCGCAAAGAGGCAGAACGGCAGATGGCCCTGATGAATTTCGCCCTGGATACGATCCATGAGGCGGCCTTTATGGCCGATAAGGATGCACGCTTTTACTATGTCAATCAGGAGGCCAGCCGTGCCACCGGGTACAGCCGCGAAGAGCTGCTGACCATGGAGATTGGCGATATCGACACTGATTTTTCACTGGCTGGCTGGCCTGCTCTTTGGCAACAGCTGATTGCACAGCGCAGCATGACCTTTGAGGGATCTCACAGAAGCAAGTCAGGTAAGCTCTATCCGGTTGAGGTTACGGCCAATTACCTTGAGTTTAATGGACAGGGCTACAACCTGGGGCTGGTACGGGATATAACCGAGCGGAAAAAGATTGAGGTTGCGCTTCAGGAGGCAAAACAACGGGCAGAGTCTGCCAACCGGGCCAAGACAGAGTTTCTGGCCAACATGAGCCATGAACTCCGTACGCCAATGCATGGGATCATCAGCATGGCCCACCTGTTGCGTTCAACGGAGTTGAATGCAGAACAGCAGGATTGTCTGGATGGCATGGAGTTGTCGGCCAAGGGACTGCTGGCGCTGATCAGTGATATCCTTGATATTTCAAAGGTTGAGGCAGGTAAACTTGAACTTGAGTATGCTGATTTTTCCCTGCGCCAGACACTGCAGGAGGTGATTGCCTCCCAGTCTTACAGCATCAGACAGAAAGGGTTGCAGCTGTTCACCGACCTGCCGGAGGATCTGCCCGATGCCCTGCAGGGAGATGCGCTGCGTATCAAGCAGATCCTGCTGAATCTGCTGGGGAATGCCATCAAGTTTTCAGAACAGGGCAGTATCTCCATTGCGGTCAAGCCAGTTTCCCGTGACGGTAATACGATACTGCTGCGCCTGTCGGTCAGCGATACCGGTATCGGCATGTCGGCAGCGGCAATGGAGCGAATCTTTGCCCCCTTTGAACAGGCAGACAGCTCAACAACCCGCCGTTACGGCGGGACAGGGCTGGGGCTTTCCATCTGCCGACGTCTGGTTGAGCTGATGGGAGGACGGATCTGGGCAGAAAGCAAGGAAGGGGTTGGCAGCAGCTTCCATGTTGAGCTGCCGTTCCTGCTTCAGAAACAGCCGGAACTGTCCCTGAGCCAGGTGGTTAAGGAGACTCTCCCGGAACAGAAACCGACCCGTTCTCTAAAGATACTGCTGGCAGAGGATAATCAGATTAACGCCCGTAGCATGACTGCCATCCTGAGCCGGATGGGGCATCAGGTCACCGCAGTGGAAGATGGCCTTCAGGCCCTTGAACAGTGGCGAACTGCTGATTGGGACGGTATCCTGATGGATGTGCAGATGCCGGTGCTGGATGGGATTGAGGCCACCCGCCAGATTCGTCAGGAGGAGCAACAGCGGGGGAGCCACACCGCCATTATCGCCCTGACCGCCCATGCCCTGCGGGGTGACCGCGAACGGATCATGGCAGAAGGGTTTGACAACTACATAGCCAAGCCGGTGGATATGGAACTGCTCCTGGCAGCATTGGCATCACTACCAGGAGGTACATCTGCTTCTACTCACCAGGTCTGATAGAGTCGCAGTGAAGCATTGCCTTGGGCCATCTAACATGGCATCGGAGCCTTACCTATGATCAGCCCATGTAAACTGCCCCGTCTGAGTTTGTTCACCCGCTTGTTGCTGGTCAGCGGTTTTGTCATGTTTGTCATTACCTCTCTGCTGGTCTGGTTTCAGGCACTGCATGAACTGGGCAGCCTGCGTGAACGGATCAGGGAAGAGTTCCATGATCAACTGCGGGATCTCAGTGCTGTTGTTGCCGGTAATGCTGCTTCCGGTGATTATCACAGCATTGAGCAGGTCTTTCGCAGTACGGTAAAACAGGAACGTATCTATCTGATTCGTTGGACCGATCAATCAGGCAGGGTGCTTGAAGTGGTTGACAACGCTTCAAGGAAACAGGCACCGGCCTGGTTTGAAGAGCTGACTGATATTCATAAACGTCGTGAAAGCACGTTGGTAGAAACTGGTGGACGTTCCTACGGCGAATTGGTCCTGGGCTACTCACCCGCTAAAGAACAGGCACTGTTCTGGCGTTTATTGCAGTTGCAAGGTTTTTTTCTGCTGGTTGGTCTGGTCTCCTTCTGTGGTCTGATGGCGCCTGTTATCAGGCAGGCATTACGACCACTGCGTAGTCTGCAACAGGCTGCGGAACGGTTTGGCAATGGTGATTACCGTACCAGGGCAGAGCTTTGCCGCCTGCCGGAGATCGATACCTGTGTCACTGCCTTCAATGAGATGGCTGCCACCATTGAAGATCTGATCCACCAGCGTGACCTGCGGGAACAACATCTGCAGGATCGTCGTGCCTTTTTGCATACCCTGCTGGACACTATCCCTGCGCTGATCTTCTACAAAGATGCCAACGGCGGCTACCTGGGTTGTAATACCCAGTATGCCGAGCGTTTTATCGGCCTGCCCAGAGAACAGATTATCGGCCATTCTGATCTGGAACTGATTAAGGATCAGGAGCTGGCTACTTTTATCCGACATAAAGACCGTGAGGCGCTGGGAGCCGGACAACCGATCAGTTATGAACTGCCGGTAACCATGCAGGATGGCAGTCAGGTACTGGTGGAGAGTACCAAGATGGCCTTCCGCGACAGCGCCGGGCAGGTGGTTGGTCTCATCGGCATCAGTCATGACATCACGGCACGTAAACAGGCAGAAACCGAGTTGCGCCGCAGTCGTGATGAATGGGAACGAACCTTTGATGCTATGGCGGATCTGATTTTTATTATTGATGCCAACCACCGTATCATCAGAATCAATCAGGCTGCTTTGGATGCACTTGGTGTCACCAGAACGCAGGCAGTACAGTCCCGCTGCTACCTTTGTATGCATGGCAAAGATGCGCCTCCTGAATCTTGTCCCCAGTCTCAAACCCTGCTTGATCATAACAACCATTGCGTAGAGACGCTGGTGGAGCGGTTGGGGCGGAGTTTTCAGGTGACCACCATTCCGATGTTTGATGCAGATGGCTGGTATGAGGCCACCGTGCATGTCGCCCATGATATTACTGAAAGGAAGCAGCATGAGGCAGAACTTGAGCTGGCCCGGGAGGCAGCTGATGCGGCCAACCAGGCCAAGAGCGAGTTTTTGGCCAATATGAGTCATGAGATTCGTACGCCGATGAACGGTGTAATCGGTATGTCCCAACTGCTTCGCTTTACGGAGCTGACCCCGGAGCAGTCGGAATATCTGCACAGTATTGAACTGTCTGCCGACAACCTGCTGTCGTTGATCAATGATATCCTTGATCTCTCCAAGATTGAGGCGGGCAAAGTAGAGCTGGAATATGCCGACTTTTCTCTGCGCAAGACCATCAACGATATTGTCAGCACCCAGATTTCCCGCATTCACCAGAAGCGGTTGCAGATCAAGGCTGATCTCTCTGCAGCCGTGCCGGATCTGCTGGTGGGTGATCAGTTGCGTATCAAGCAGATTCTGCTGAATCTGCTGAGTAATGCCATCAAGTTCACTGATCTGGGTAGTATTACCATTGGGGCAACGGTTGTTTCAGAGGATGCTGGTCAGCTGGTGCTGCGTCTGAGTGTGAGCGATACCGGTATCGGTATCTCGCCGGAGGCGATGGGGCGGATCTTTGCCCCCTTTACCCAGGCAGACAGTTCCACCACCCGCCGATACGGCGGTACCGGTCTGGGGCTGGCAATCTGTCGTAAGCTGGCAGAGCTGATGGGGGGACGGATCTGGGCTGAGAGCAATGATGGAAACGGCAGTGTGTTTCACCTGGAACTGCCCTTTGCCGTACCACAGCAACTGATCTGCAGCACTGATGACAGACCGGATACAATACCGGTCTGGAGCGGAACACCACTCACCCTGCTGGTGGCAGAAGACAATCCGGTTAATGCCCGTTTTATCTCTACCCTGCTGACCAAGATCGGGCATCAGGTCACCACGGTTGAAAACGGCAGGCAGGCAGTTGAACGGTGGCAGCGACAGCGGTTTGACTGTATCCTGATGGATGTGCAGATGCCGATTATGAGCGGTACTGAGGCATTGCAGACAATGTTGGCCATTGATCAGATCGGCGGAGGTCATACGCCGGTTATTGCACTTACGGCCAACGCGCTGCGTGGTGATCGTGAACGCCTGCTGGCTGACGGATTTGACGGCTATGTCACCAAGCCGGTTGATATCAGGCTGCTCTGCGCTGAAATGCAGCGGGTAACCACAAAGGAAGGATTATGACACGTACCAGCTTCACCGACCATTTTGCAAAGGTGGCAGCTGACTATGCCAGCCACCGTCCCACGTACCCGGCAGAGCTGTTTCGCTGGCTGGCTGATCAGGCTCCGGCCCGCAAGCTGGCCTGGGATTGTGCCACCGGCAGTGGTCAGGCAGCACTAGGGCTGGCTGATTATTTTGAGCAGGTCTGGGCCACCGATGCCAGCGGGTCACAGATTGAGGCCGCTACCCCCTGCGCTAACGTCCAGTATCAGACCGCACCGGCTGATTGTTCGGGCTTACCGGATCAGTCGGTTGATCTGGTGACCGTGGCCCAGGCCCTGCACTGGTTTGAACTTGAGCGCTTCTATGCCGAGGTGCGACGTGTGCTGAAGCCGGGCGGTCTGCTGGCGGTCTGGACCTACGGTGTCTTTCAGGTTGAAGGGGGTGATACGGTCGGGATACAGGTGTTGTTTGACCGCTTCTACTACGAGACCGTTGGCAGTTGCTGGCCACCGGAACGACGCCATGTGGAGAACGGCTACGTCGATCTGGCATTTCCCTTTCATGAGCTTGTACCGCCGGTGTGTGCCATGGCGGTTGACTGGGATCTGGATGACCTGTGCGGCTATCTGCGTAGCTGGTCTGCTACCAGTCGTTATCGTGATCAGTATGGTAGTGACCCGGTGGTGAGCCTGGCGGCAGAGCTTGCTCCCCATTGGGGCAGGGGATGCCAGAGGGTGGTCTGGCCGCTGTCAATCAAGGCGGGCAGGATCTGATTTTTTCTGTCTTCGTTGTAAACGGTTAAACCGGTGGTACACTGATACTGTCATATTTTTACCTGACCTGGAGCTGCCATGAAGTTCCGTACCCGTCTCACCATAACCTTTACGGTGATTATCCTGCTGATTATCAGTGTGGAGCTGCTGGTCAGCTATCTGGGGGCCACCCGTCATGATCAACAGGTGGCGACCCGCAATCTGCGGGGCACCAGCGATCAGGTCAGCCATACCATAGATCTGCTGGTGCAGCAGGCCTCCCGTGATCTGGCAATGGTTTCCCGCTCTGCCTTCCTCAATGAATCTGGCCGCAGTATTCCCTCCATTAACCGCCGTCTGTTTGACTTCCGTGAAAGTTCCGCTTCCTTTGGACACCTGACCTTCTGTGGGCCTGACGGCACAGTTCGGGCAGATGCCGATGGTCTTAACCTCGGGCAGCCGATGGATCAAGCTCTTTGGCAGAAGGGGATGGCCGGGCAGAGCGGTTTCCTGATTCAGCCGGGAAGTGGCAGTGCAACGGCCGGGGTACTGTTTTATGCGCCGGTACGTCGGGAGCCGGGGGAGCAGCCCAAAGGGGTTATCGTCGGTAGACTGCAGGTAAACCGGCTTAGTGCATTGAGCGAATATTTTCAGACTTACCGGATGAGCGGGGCCAATCATCTGCAGGTTGCGCTGTTGAACCAGGCCGGGCTGGTTCTGTTTGTCAGTGGTGGCAGCCAGACGCCGGTCAACGGGGAGTCCGGCAGTGCAGGGCAGTCGGTGCGTGATAACGGGCCTGAACTGCAGATTATAACGACGGTGCAGGGGCTGAGTAGCTCAACAACAGGAATCTGGCGCCTGCAGGTGAGCATTCCCAAGGCCCAGGTCTATGAAGTGGCCCGTCAACGGCTGAAACGCAAGTTGGTGGTAAACGGGGTTATGTGTGCGGTCGGCATTGTGATTGTCTCGCTGATGGTGGGCAGGCTCAGTCGACCCCTTGAAGAGATCTCCCGTGCAGTCCGTCGTCGGGGAGAGGGTGACACCACTGCACTGGAGCAGCTGCCGGTCCGTCGTGATGAATTTGCCCTGCTGCAGGAAAGCCTGCAGCAGATGTCAGCACGCCTGCAGGAAAGCATGCAGCGTCTGAGCGCCAGTGAAGAACAGTTCCATGCCCTGTTTGATGCCATGGCTGAAGGGGTGGCATTGCACTGCATCTGTTACAATGCAGAGGGAACTCCCTGCGATTACCGGCTTGAAGAGATCAATCCGCGGTATCGGGAAATTCTGGGGCTTTCCCGCGATGAGGTGGTGGGGAAGTTGGCCACAGAGGTCTATCGTATCTCCTATGCTCCCTACCTGCAGGAATATGCCACCGTGGTTGCAACCGGCCAGTCCTGCAGTTTTGAGGCCTACTACGAACCGCTGCAACTGCATTTAACGGTTTCTGTCTGCCGGATCGGCCCGGAGCGTTTTGCCACCATCTTCAGTGATATTACGGCCAGGATCTGGCAGGAAGATGCCCTGCGCAGCACCATGGCCCAGCTCAAACAGGCCAACGAGGCCAAAAGCCGTTTCCTGGCGGTGATGAGCCATGAGATCCGCACCCCGCTGAACGGTATTACCGGCATGGTGCAGCTGCTGCAGGATATGGAGATGCCGGCGTTGCAGCAGGAGTTTCTGGACAATATCGAGATCTCTGCTGAAAGCCTGTTGAACGTGATTAACGATATCCTTGATTTCTCCAAGATCGAGGCCGGCCGGATGGAGCTGGAGGAACTGCCGTTCCAGCCCTGTGGGCTCTTGAACGATACCCTGCGGGTGATGCGTCTGCGGGCACAGGCCAAGGGGCTGCAGCTAACCCTTGCCTGCAGCGACAGCCTGCCTGCAGCACTGACCGGCGACCCCCACCGTTTGGCACAGGTTGTAAGCAATCTGGTGAACAATGCCATTAAGTTTACGGTGGGTGGTGAGATCGCGGTTCACTCTTCAGCCAGGGAGGTCAATGAGGATACGGTGCTGTTTCAGGTTGAGGTCAGGGATTCCGGGATCGGTATGGATGCCGTGACCCAGCAGGCGGTATTTGAGCCGTTCATCCAGGCCGACAGCTCCACCACACGCAAGTACGGTGGTACCGGCCTGGGGCTGGCCATCTGCAAACAGCTGGTAGAGCTGATGAACGGCAGTATCAGCGTGGTCAGCAGTCCGGGCCGGGGCAGTACGTTCAGTTTTTCCGTGCCGCTTAAGCGTGCGGAACTTCAGGACGCTGCACCGGAAATAGTTTCTGTTATCACCCTTGACCAGCCGCTAAAGATACTGGTGGCAGAGGATCAGCCGGTGAATCAGCGTTTCGTAGCAGAAATCCTGCGTAAACAGGGGCATACGCCGCTGTTGGCCAATAACGGGCAGGAAGCGGTCACCCTCTGGCAGCAAAAACCGCTTGATCTGGTTCTGATGGATATTCAGATGCCGGTCATGGATGGCCTGAAGGCGCTGGCTGCCATTCGTGCGGCTGAGGATGGAACAAGACGGCATACTCCGATTATCGCTCTGACTGCCCACGCCATTGTGGGGGATCGGGAACGGTTGCTGAATGCCGGTTTTGACGGCTATCTGGCAAAACCGTTACAGGTGCACAAACTGTTTGAAGAGATGGCCAGGGTGCTGGAACTGATCAGCAAGGAGAAGCGCGGATGACAACGGCTGAGCATCGTGCAGAGCTTGAACGTCAACTGCTTGAGTCGGAACAGCGCTATCATGCCTTCACCGAGCTGACCTCCGATTTCTGTCATGTCTGCAGCCGTACCGGCGCCAGTGCCTACCGCGTACAGTGGATCGGCGGACAGTTTGAGCGGATTACCGGCTATTCCGAGCAGGAACTGTATGACTTTGGCTGCTGGTTGCCGTTGGTACATCCCGATGATCGCGAGCGGATAGCAGCCGGGTTAATGAGGCTTGCACCTGGGGATGAGGTCCGCACCGAATTCCGTCTTGTCCGTAAGGATCAGCATGTGCGCTGGATACGTGAACACAGCAGGTGTGTGCAGCATCCTTCTGAGCCGGACCGACTGCTGCTGTATGGCACAGCCCGGGATATTACCGCTGCCCGTGAAGATGCGCTGGCACTGCAGGCGGCTGAAAATGCCTATCGGACTATTTTCAATGCCACCAATGATGCCATCTTTATCATGGACCCCCAGATGGGGATGATTATTGATTGCAACAAGCAGGCGTTACACCTTTTTGGGCGTCCCCGTGAGGAACTGATCGGATCCAACCCGGTACAGCTTTCTCCGCCGGATCATCCCGCATTCAGTTTTGAACAGGCCCGGCGTTATATACAGGCAGCCATAGAAGGAGAACCGCAGCTATTTGAATGGTTCTGTGTCCGGCCTGATGGCACGACCTTCTGGGTAGAGGTCAGTCTTCGGGCCGCTGAGATTAACGGTCGACAGCGGTTGCTGGCGGTGGTGCGGGATATTACAGAGCGTAAGCTTGTTACGCAGAACCTGCAGCATGCAAGAGACATGGCCCAGGCTGCCACGGTTGCCAAGAATGAATTTCTGGCCAACATGAGCCATGAGGTGCGCACCCCCTTGAACGGCATCATGGGCTTGAGCCAGCTGCTACGGACCACGAACCTGACTGAAGAGCAGGCTGGTTATATGGATATGCTGGATGGCTCGGCCCGTAATCTGTTGGCCTTGATTAACGATATTCTTGATATTTCGCGGATCGAGGCCGGCAGCCTTGCCATTCAGCATACGCCGTTCAGCCTTGCCAAACTGCTGCGCGAGGTGGCTGGCATGTATGAGAAGCCTGCAGCAGAGAAAGGGATCGACTTTGCCATGCGGCAGCCGGATGATCTGCCCCCGGCCCTGGTGGGCGATCCGTTACGCTTGAAGCAGGTTTTGATCAATCTGGTGGGGAATGCGATTAAATTTACCAGCCATGGTGGTGTCAGCGTCCATATCCACCGGCTGCATGATTCTCCCCAGGGGAGGCGACTCCGGTTTGAGGTGCGTGACAGCGGTATCGGTATGGCACCGGAAACCCTGCAGAAAATATTTAATCCCTTTACCCAGGCCGACGCATCCACGGCCAGGAATCATGGTGGTAGCGGGTTGGGACTGGCGATCTGCAGACGCCTGTCCGAGCTGATGGGTGGGAGCATCCGTGCTGAAAGCAGTCTGGGGCAGGGCAGCTGTTTTATTGTGGAGCTGCCTTTTGGGCACTATACAGGTGCTCAGGCTGTAGATGATGCTAAACCTGCAGTGCCGATCCCGCAGCTTGATCCACTGCATATTCTGCTGGTTGAGGATCAGGAGGTAAACCGTACCTTTGTGCAGCGTTTGCTGGAGCGCCAGGGGCATCGGATCGCCCCGGCCGTAGATGGTCTGATGGCGCTTGATCTACTGGAACGGGAACAGTATGATCTGGTGTTGCTGGATATCCAGATGCCCGGTATGGGAGGAGAAGAGGTGCTGGTCCGCCTGCGTCAGCAGGAGCAGGTCAGTGGTCGGCATCTGCCGGTTATCGCCCTGACCGCCCATGCCCTGGCAGGGGACAAGGAAAAGTTGCTGGAAAGTGGTTTTGATGGCTATATCAGCAAGCCGGTCCAGATGGACCAGCTGTTGGCTGAGATGGGAAGGATCGTTGCCATGAAAGGGACGTTTCATACATGAATGATAGTGATAACCAGGCGCTACCAGAGTCTGAACTGCTGGATAACGGCGCTGATGATGAGAGGACAACTGACTGGCAACCGATTACCGAGCTGTTGCGCCGGGGCTTGGGTATCGATTTTGACTGCTATCGCGTTGGTACCGTCGGTCGGCGGATCAGACGCCGGATGGAGATGCTGCAGCTTGATGAGGTGGCAGATTATGTCACCCTGCTGTCGGCTGATCAGGAAGAGGTTGAGCTGCTGGGCCGTGATCTGCTGATCGGCGTGACGGAGTTTTTCCGTGATCCCCAGGTGTTTCGGGGGCTTGAAGAGCAGCTGCGGGAGCTGTTGCGCGGACGCTCGGCAACCGATGGGTTCAGGATCTGGTCCGCCGGTTGTGCAACCGGTGAAGAGGCTTACTCGCTGGCGGTGCTGCTGCACAGCATAGCCCAGGAGGTCGGGTTTGGCGGTGACCTGAAGGTGTTTGCCACTGATGTCCACAAAGGTGCCCTGGAGACCGCTTCACGGGGGACCTACTGCGGTGATCTGCTGGCCGGTATGCCGACCGAATTTCTCGACCGTTACTTCCGTGCTGAAGAGGAAGGATGCTACCGGATAGATCCTCAGATCCGGCGTATGCTGGTCTTTGCCCACCACAACCTGCTGTCTGATCCTCCCTTTACCCGGATTGATCTGGCGGTCTGCCGCAATATGCTGATCTACCTGCATCCCGATGCTCAGCAGCGGGTGCTGACTGCCCTGCAATTTTCCCTGGTGCCTGGCGGGTTGCTGTTGCTGGGCCCCAGTGAAGGGGTCAGCCATCTGCCCAACGCCTTTAGTGCCGTACAGGCCGGGATCAAGCTGTTCCGTAAACAGGCTACCCCCCGTGACAGCATCACCGTGCCGGGTATCCCCTGGATGGCCCGTAATCCCTTGATCGCCTCACTGCATCAGGGAACGCGCAATGCCATTGCCCTTGATCGTCATCTGCTGCATGATTATGACCTGATTCTGGAACGGTTTGCACCGCCCGGTATGCTGTTGAACAGCAACCGTCAGGTACTGCATATCTTTGGCGATCTGACCCGCTACCTGCGTCCACTGACCGGGCGTTTGACCGGTGATATTCTGGGCAGTCTGCGTGATGAATTGCGGCCAGCCCTCTCAACCGCTCTGCTGCGGGCGGAGCAGCAGCATGAAAGTTCAGTGGTGGACCGGATTCCGCTGTTGGAGGATGAAGAGTGTCACTACGTTGACCTGTCGGTCAGCTGCCTGGCTGACGAGCGCAGCAATGAGATGCATTTTCATGTCACCCTGGCCGCTTCAGATTGGCAACCGGCCCAGGAACCTGACGTGGCCAGCTGTCATCATGACACCGATTCCGCTACCCACCACCGTCTGTCAGATCTTGAGCAGGAACTGCACTCCACCCGACATTCCTTACAGCTAACCATAGAAGAACTGCAGGCCAGTAACGAAAAACTGGATCTGGCCAATGAAGAGCTGATCTCCTCCAACGAAGAGTTACAAAGCACCAACGAAGAGCTGAAATCGGTCAACGAAGATCTCTATGCCGTCAATGGTGAGCTTGAGCGCCGCAATGAGGAACTGCTGCGCCTGAATAGCGACCATGATAACCTGCTGGCCAGCACCGAAGTGGGCACCGTTTTTCTGGACCGGCAGCTCTGTATCCGCAAGTTCTCCAACGCTATCAGCGCCTTTCTCAAGTTGCTGCCCCAGGATCTGGGACGTCCCATTGACCATATCGCCTATGAACTGAGCGCTCCCCAGGAGTTCAGACACAATCTTGCCCAGGTACTTAAAACCGGTCTGCGGATGGAGCAGGAGATCCAGGCCGGTCCTGAACAGTGGGTGCTGCAACGGATCCTGCCCTACAAGGGTGAAGACGGCACAGTGGATGGTGTGGTGCTGACCTTTACCGATATCAGCGCGGTCAAGCAGGCCCAGGCTGCTGTGGCAGAGATGAACATCCAGCTTGAGCAAAAGGTGCAGGAGCGGACCCGGGAGCTGTCAGCAAGCGAAGCCAGCAACCGGGCCATGATTGAAAACTCCGGCCAGGGATTCTGGCAACTGGGGCCGGACCGGTTGACCATCAAGGTGAATCCGGCGTTATGTACCATGCTGGGCTACAGCCCGGAAGAGATGCTGGGCCGCTCGCCACTTGAGTTTGCTGAACCGGACTCACGGCCCGCATTTATCTACCAGCTGGGCAGAATAGAAGGGACGCTTCATCGTAATTTTGAACTGAACCTGCAACACAAGAATGGCGAGAGAGTACCGGTCATGTTGCATGCCACCAGTCTCTTTGATGAAAATGGCCTGCTCAAGTCCTCATTTGCCTTTGTCACCAACCTTTCCGAGCAGAAAAAGGTTGAGCAGGAGATCCGGCAGGCCAAAGATGCCGCTGAATCGGCCAACCGGGCCAAGACCCAGTTTCTGGCAAATATCAGCCATGAGGTGCGCACCCCTTTGAACGGCATCATGGGGATGAGCCATCTGCTGCATATGACGCCGCTGGTGGATGAACAGCTGGATTACCTGCGCCATCTGGATGATTCGGCCCAGAGCCTGTTGTCGGTCATCAATGATCTGCTGGACCTGACCCGGATTGAGTCTGGCGGGTTTGGCATGGAGCAGGCAGACTTTCATCCCGATGAACTGGCCAATGACGTGATGCGGATTCATCAGCCGGTTGCCCAGCGCAAAGGGGTGGCCCTGCTGCTGAAGCTGGCACCGGATCTGCCTGACACGCTGCGTGGTGTGCCGTTACGCCTGAAGCAGGTGCTGCATAATCTGGTGGGGAACGCGGTCAAATTTACTGATCAGGGGCAGGTGACCCTGCAGATTGAACCACAGGTTGTGCAGGGCCAGCCCCTGCGGGTCCGCTTCAGTGTGGCTGATACCGGTATCGGCATGGAGCCGGATATCCTGAGCCGGATTTTTGCACCCTTTACCCAGGCAGATGAGACCATCAGTCGCAGGTACGGTGGAACCGGCCTGGGATTGGCCATCTGTCAGCGTCTGACCGAGCTGATGGGGGGGATGATTGAGGTTGAAAGCACGCCTGGCGTTGGCAGCTGTTTCAGGGTGACCGTACCGATGAAAGTACCACTGGGTGTCATTATGCCCCATGACCCTGCTGAAGAGACACCAGCCGGTCAGCCCGGAGGCCCTCTGCGGGTCCTTCTTGCAGAGGATCAACCGGTGGGACGGCTCTATGCCACCCGGCTGCTAGAGCGTCTCGGGCATCGGGTCGTTGCCGTTGAAGATGGCAAGGCAGCCCTTGAAAGCTGGGGCCAGGGAGGATTTGACCTGATCCTGATGGATGTGCAGATGCCGGGTATGGATGGAATTGCCGCCACATCCGCGATCAGGATGAGGGAAAGGTGGACGGACAGTCACATACCTGTCATCGCCCTGACCGCCCATGCCCTGACCGGCGACCGTGGCAAGTTGCTGGAGTATGGTTTTGATGGCTATGTGGCGAAACCGATTGATGTTGAAGAGTTGCTGGCAGAGATAAATCGTTTGATGAGGCAGGATGGTCGCGGTTCCAGTCAAAAGGAGGAAACGCCATGAAAACAGTTGCGGGGTTGGTGATGCTGCTGATGTTGGCCATGGGACTACCTGCACAGGGGGCAGAGCAGAAACAGTATATTTTTGCCGTGCTGCCCCAGCGCCCGCCGGTGACGATGCATACCAGCTGGCGACCGTTCCTGGATCAGCTGGAGCAGGAGACCGGAGTCAAGTTTAAGTTAAAGCTGTACGAAACTATGAACCAGTTTGAGGCTGAATTTAAACAGGGGGTGCCTGATTTTGCCTTTTCCACACCGTATCAGCTGATGCTGGTGCATCGCAGTCAGAACTACCGGCCGCTGGTGCGGGGCAGTCACCTCCTTGCCGGTATGTTGATTACCAGAGCTGATTCACCCATCAAGGAACTGCCAGACCTGGATAACAAGCAGATTGCCTATGTCGGTAGCCGTAACGTCTGCAGTCTGTCATTGCGGCAGATCCTGTCACAGCAGAATATCACGCTGAATATGAAAGAGGTTTTTGTCGGCTCCAGCAGTAATGTCTACAAAATGGTACTGCTGGGCAAGACCGATGCTGGAACGGTGCTGAACGTTGATTTTGATGCTCAGCCGGAAGATGTGAAGGCGAAATTGCGCGTCTTGATGATGGCGCCAAAGATTGCGCCACACCCGATCTCAGCGCACCCCCGGACATCAAGGCAGGTTCAGCAGGCGGTGGCTGATGCGGTGCTGCGGATGGCCGGCAAGCCGGAAACAAACCCGCTGCTCAAGCCGGTACAGTTGGGTAAGCCGGTTGTGGCGGAGTATGATCGTGATTACAAGGCCCTGGAAAAAATGGATTACGATGCAATGACCAAAGGTATCTAAACCAGATGCAACTGCTGCCGCAGCGCCTGTATACCCGCATGTTGCTGGCGATTACCCTGGCCATGGTGATCGGGACTCTCGGGCTGTCCTTCTGGACCGCTGCAAGTCAGTCCAATCAGCTGCTTGCTGCGCGCCTGCAGCAGGCAATGCTGTTGTCTGAAAATCTTGCCGAGGGGTGTGCCCATCCCCTGGCCCTTGAGGACTATGCCTCACTGGACCAGTATCTTCGCCATGCCACCGGCCTGCCGGGGTTGCGTAACGTGTTTGCCACCGACGCCAGAGGGATGGTGCTGACGGCATTTTGTCGGACCACTGATACCTCTGCGGCAGAGTTGGCTGATGGACCACCTGCGCTGCAGGTGCCTGGTACTGCAACGCAATCAACACAGCTAACCGGCACTACCCTGCTGGTCTGGCAGCCGGTGCAGGCGGGGGGGCTGTTGGGGTGGCTACAGATTACCTATAGCCTGGAGGAGATTACTCAATTACAACAGCAGATCTGGCGGCATGGTATTATTCTCAGCTTAGTAGAGAGCGTGATCGGTATCAGTCTGGTGGTCCTGCTGCTGCGACGTCCCCTGCGATCCATCAGCAAGCTGTCCGGTTTTGCCCGGGAGCTGCCACAGCATAAAGGTGCAACCGTGCCGGTTGAAAGTAGTGTGACAGAGGTGCAGGACCTGGGAGAGTCGCTCAACTATGCCTCCACAGAACTGTGCCGGATTGAGCAGGAACTGTTGGAGTTGAACCGCAACCTTGAATCACGGGTTGAGGAGGAACTTGCCAAGAGCCGGGAAAAGGATGCCCTGTTGCTGCAGCAGGCCCGCTATCAGACCCTGGGAGAACTGCTGGTCAATATCGCTCACCACTGGCGCCAGCCACTCAACAACATCGGGGCACGGGTGCAGGAAAACGCCTGGTTGCTGGCAAATGGAGAGCTGCTTCCTGAAAATGCCATGGTTGCTGCCGACCTGATTATGCAGGATCTGAAGCAGCTTTCCCGCTCAATCGCAGGCTTCCAACTGCTGTGCCGACCTGCGGTGCCTGATGAAACGGTCTTGCCTTCAGAGGCGGTCAATCGTTCGATTGCCATGGTACAGGACAGCTATCTACAGGCAGGAATCAGTTTTGAATTGAAGCTGCTTGCGGAGCAGGAGCTGCAGGGTTCCTTACAGGATCTGGTCCAATGCGTGCTTAACCTGTTTAGTAATGCCAGGGATGCCATCGTGGCCGGACATGCAGCAGGGCTGATTACCGTGGAAATCGCGATGCAGGACCAGGGCTGTCTGACGATTGCAGTCTCTGATACGGGGGGCGGGATTCCGCAGCAATTGCTGCATTCTCTCTTTGACCCCTATGTTACCAGCAAGTTCCGTACGCAGGGGGTTGGTCTGGGACTGTTTGTGGTGCGCCAGATCATTGAACAGCGCTTTAATGGTACGGTCGCGGCCGCTAATCAGGGGCGTGGGGCTGTTATAACAATTGCTATTCCGTTGAACCAGGAGGCTGTCTGATGACACCGATAACTACTGAAGAACTACAACAGCTCTGTTTGCTCTATGTGGAGGATGAGGATATTGCCCGTTTGTCCATCGGCAGTTTCCTGCGCCGTCAGGTGGGGGAGCTGCTGTTGGCGTCGCAGGGGGAAGAAGGGTTGCAACTGTATCAGGAAAAGCGCCCGGCAGTGGTGATTACCGATCTTGAGATGCCGGTTATGAACGGTATGGAGATGATCCGCAGGATACGGGCGCTGGACCATGCTATTCCGATCATCATTACCACAGCCTATGATGACGACGCCCATTACTGTCCTGAGGCGGATATGACTATTCTGAAGCCGATCAGCTTTATGGAGCTGCTGCAGGCGGTGAAAGACTGTCTGGCAGCGCGGAGGAAAAGTAATCCCCCAAACGGCAGTTCTCGCAATACAGAGCACTAAAAAATCAGAGTGGTATATAAACCTAAAAACGGCAGTTGCTCCGCGTGCAACTGCTTTTTGTGGCATGCCGTAACCAACTTGGCACCGTTCTGAGACAGACCGGTGTTTTTTTTGTGAGATACTGTGACGATTTTATACCCCTGCAAGGAGATGATCATGAAGAAGAGCAAGGTACTATTCGTCTGTATCCATAATAGCGCCCGCAGCCAGATGGCCGAGGCGTTTCTTAACCAGATCGCCGGTGATCGCTTTGAAGCGCGTAGCGCCGGACTTGAGCCGGGGGTACTGAATCCCCTGGCAGTGGAGGTAATGCAGGAGCTGGGGATTGATATATCCAATAATCAGACCAAGGATGTCTTTGAGATGTTCAAACGGGGCGAGATGTACAGCTATGTGATCACCGTCTGCGACGGTGCTAACGCCGAACGCTGCCCGATCTTCCCCGGTATTGTCAGCCGGCTGCACTGGAGTTTCAACGACCCGGCAGCCCTGACGGGAAGCAAAGAAGAAAGGCTGGCGGCAACCCGGATAATCAGGGATGAGATCAGGGCTACAGTAGAAAGATTTGTTACTGAGTATGCATAAACCCAGATATTCCATTAGGCGGCGCAGAGCGCCTGCACGAATCTGCTCGTAAACCATCTCGGCAGAATCTCGTGCCCCAATGGAAAATCTGGGATAAAAAAACCGCACCTCCTTAAACAGGGAGATGCGGTTAACGGGCGGGTGTCATCACTGGCTTCAGACAGGTGACACCTGCTCATCAATCAGGCTGCAGCCGGACAGGCAGAGTCTGCCGGTGTTGCCGTTGCTGGAATACATACTCTTCAATTCCGCTCCGCAGGCGTAATTGACCACTTCCATTTTAAATTTGGGTAAAACCTCATCAACCGTCCGTGACACAGCCTTGCTGCCGCACTCCAGACAAAATTCCTTTAGATTTTTCATGGCCTGTTTCCTCCGTATGATCTGGATCTATGGAGAAAGTGTAGCAGGCAGATGTGTCAGGCTGGTTGAGCTGGCTTGAAGATTGTGTAACGTCTTGTCAGGTCAGTTGTTCAAGTTCTGCTGCAAGCTGCTGTATATCAACCGGTTTGGCAACGTATCCATCAAAACCGCTACTCAAGAACTGTTCCCGGTCACCACGCAGGGCGTGGGCGGTCAGGGCGATGATCGGCATATGCTGCCCGGTCTGCAGCTCGGCTTCACGGATGATGCGGGTTACCTCATCACCACCAAGAACCGGCATGGAGATATCCATCAGGATGCAGTCATAGCTGCCTTTAAGCAGGCTGTCCAAGGCCTGTTGACCATTGCAGGCCAGATCAACCCGGTGCCCGAGTTTTTGCAGCATAGCGATAAGTGTGGTGGCGTTCAGTTCATTGTCCTCTGCAAGCAGCAGTTTGAGGCTTCGGGCGCCACTGCTGCAGGTTGGTGTAACAGGCTCCGGTCGCTGCGTCTGCTGGTAGTCAGGCCGTTCAAACGGCATTTCAACAAAGAAACAGCTGCCCTGGCCTGCCACCGATTCTGCCCAGATTCTGCCCCCCATCAGTTCTGCCAGACGCCGGCAGATGGTTAGCCCCAGTCCGGTGCCGCCGTATTTGCGGGTGGTGGAATTATCGGCCTGCTCAAAGGGGGCAAAGATTCTTTCCAGCGCTTCAGGGGTCATGCCGATACCGGTGTCCCGCAGTGACAGCTGCAGTTTCAGACTGCTGCCCTGATATTCGATAACTCTGACGGCCAGGGTGATACTGCCGGTTTCAGTGAATTTAATGGCATTCCCCAGCAGGTTAAGCAGTATCTGCTTGATCCGTAGCGGATCACCAAGGAGCAGTTCAGGAATCTCGGCTGGCAGATCGGTGATCAGGCGCAACTGTTTTTGATGAATCAGGGAGATCTGGGTGGTGATTACGTCCTGAATACTCTGGCGGAGAGAGAATGAGGTGTTCTCAAGCTCAATCTTGCCTGACTCGATCTTGGACAGGTCGAGGATATCGTTTAAAAGGCTCAACAGGTTTTTGGTGGAGCTCTCCAGGCACTGCAGATACTCCTGTTGTTCCGGGTTCAGGTCGGTAAATTGCAGTAGCTGCGCCATGCCGATGATGCCGTTCATCGGGGTGCGGATCTCATGGGACATATTGGCCAGAAACTCGCTCTTGGCGCGGTTGGCTGTATCGGCTGCCCTGCGGGCCTGTTTCAGTTCTTCTACATACAGTTTACGTTCCGTAACGTCACGGGTGATGTTCAGCAGGCACTGTTCACCATTTACCATGATAATACAGGCCGACATTTGTCCGGTAATTATTGAGCCGTCTTTACATCTGAACTGTGTTTCAAGGTTCTTGACAACCCCATGCTGCTTCAGCTCCTGCACCAGGCGCTGGCGATCTTCAGGGAATACCCAGATGTTCAGATCAAGGGATGATTTTCCCAGCACCTCGTCTTCGCGGTAACCGGTGATAGTGCAAAAGCCTTCGTTAATCTCAAGATAGGTGCCGTCTGTGAGCCGGTTGAGGTTGACTGAGTCAGGAGAAGCCTTGAAGGCACTGGCAAACTTTTCTTCGGAAAGGCGCAGCTGTTCTTCAGCCCGTTTTCGCTCCGTGATATCCCTGACAAAATTAAGCAGGCATTCCTCACCATTAATCACAATCAGCGAGGTGGACATCAGGCCGGTTTGAATCTGGCCGCCCTTGCGTCGGAATTGGGCCTCCATATTCCGAACAGATCCCTTGTCCCTGATCTGTTGTACCATCAGATCCCGATCAGCCGGGTTTACCCAGATGTTCAGATCAAGTGAGGACGTGCCGATGACATCTTCCGGCCGGTAGCCGAGCTGCTCGGTAAAGCTCTCGTTAATATCCAGGAATACGCCGTCTCGGAAGCGGGTCAGGGAAAACGCATCGGGTGAGGATTTGAAGGCGATGGAGAATTTTTCTTCAGACAAACGTAACAGCTCATAGGCCCTGGTCCGTTCAGATATATCACGGGCGACTCCCAGTACGCCGATCAGTGTGCCCTTACTATCAAACATGGGGGTTTTGATTGTCTCAAACCGGCCATGGTAGCCGTTTGCAGCAAAGGTCAGCCATTCCTCGTTGACGGTTGGCTTTCCTGCTTCTGCTGCCTTACGGTCGTTGGCGCGGAAAAAATCAGCCAGTTCTCTGTCAACAAAGTCGTAGTCAGTCTTGCCGATAATGTCAGATTCTTTTGCTCCGTACAGGTCTTCAAAGCGGGGGTTGCAGACCAGATAGATCCCTACCGGATCTTTCAGCCAGACCAGGTCCGGCAGGGTTTCAATCAATATTCTTTGGAACTGTTCATTCTTTTTAAGCAGTTTGACGGCTTGCTCGTGCTCGCTGATTTCTTTTTCAAGCTGCCGATTCAGGTTGCGTTTGCTGAAAAAACGCCAGATCAGGACTGCTGTTGGCAGCAGGACAGCAATGATGATCATTAGGTAGTGATGGGGGGTGGTAACAGACGTAGTGGCGGATACGGGATTGGTCGCCGCTGCGTGGGCAGCTTGAAGCCGGGAAAAGAACAGCAGGACTCCTGTGATGCAGCTGCTACGTTTCATGAGCTGGCCTCTAGTAGCGGTAGCCGTACAAGTTCTTCTGTAACACAGTTTTTTGATAAAACAACCGGCTGTTCTGCAATTTCCACCCGGTTCCTGCCCTTGTGTTTGGCCTGATAGAGTGCGGTATCGGCCCTGGCTACAAACTCTTCAGGTTCTTCTCCATACCAGTATTGGGTTACCCCGAAACTGACGGTGATTTTAAGGCCGTTGCCGAAGTCATACTGCTCGATCATGTCCCGCAGGATCTCAGCCAGCACCGCAGCCTGGGCTGTGTCGTTTTTGGGGGTCAGGATCACAAA
>Ga0209016_1001081_pt1 | contig 24155 bp, 19 predicted proteins | sample EPASupsiteSAE305_FD_187265 | JGI IMG/M metagenome (GOLD analysis project Ga0209016, IMG submission 187265) | Bioremediated contaminated groundwater microbial communities from EPA Superfund site, New Mexico - SAE3-05 (SPAdes) (version 2) | ecosystem: Environmental > Aquatic > Deep subsurface >...
TTATCTTTAGTAACAGTTTCATTACCTTCCATAATATTACCATTACAGTATACACGGCCAAATACATAATAGCCTAATTTACTACGTCCAGATTCTGGTTTTACAATACGATGACCTACAGGAGTATCTTTTGGAGTTAACGGACCTGGTTTGTAATAGTTATTAATGATGTTATACAATGCAGTATAATCACCACCGTCAACAGAACGGTGTACCCAGTTGTAAATTACGTTATTTGCAAAGTTAAAGATACCGTTCCAGCCAATAGATGGGTTACGACCTGCATTGCTAGCCCAAAGGTTACGCATGAAAGAGCAGTTTTCACCACCAAGTGTACTACCGAATGCATGATTATATGTATCAAGAGACTTTGCAGAAATTGTATTCTGGATAGTAACGTTTACTGTAGGTAACTTAAGATCATTGTATCCTTTACCAGGATTAAACATGTGACGATAGAAAGAAATATTTTCATCCAATCCAAAAGTACAAGAACAGTGGTCGAGCATAATGTTACCAACAGGGTTACCACCAAATGAGTCGTCACGACGGCCTACCCATGTTTCACCACGACGAAAACGCATGTGACGTACAACAACATCGTGAGTATTTACCCAGAAAGATTCACCAGCTAAACATACACCATCACCAGGAGCAGTTTGTCCTGCAATAGTGATATAAGGAGCACGAACAATAATAGGAGTTTTAATGCGGATAATACCCGAAACATTAAATACTACAATACGAGCACCACCTTGTTCGCAAGCTTCGCGCAAAGAACCTGGTCCACGATCATTAAGGTTTGTTACAGTAATTACTTTACCGCCACGGCCACCGAAACTAAAAGCACCGCCACCCATTGCTCCCGGGAAAGAAGGAATTTGTGCCTGTGGAAGATCAGTTGGACGAGCTGCCCATGGAATATATGGACGTCCGTGCTGAGCTTCTTCTTTAACAATAGGATAAGCTTTATCCCATGCAGCGTCAGAAGATGCTTGTTCTTCTGCCATCATTTTATCAGCTGCCTCCTTAACGTCCTTTGGGACATCAGGATACTGAGCCTTAACTTGTGAAAATGGTGCCATAAGAGCCACCATAAACATTACCAATAATAATTTCTTTTTCATTTTTCGTTATTTAAGAACTTACTTATACCTATAAGACAAATTTAAAGGCTTTTTGTAATCACCAACAAACAAAATTGAATAAAAAAAAACAAAAAAGAGGATGCTTCTCACGAAACATCCTCTCTTCCTATATATTCTTTATTCGATTATTCAACAAATGGGTCAAAAGTACCTGCAGAACCACCATTATTAGAATCTTCCCAACCGATAGTTTGTTGTATCTTAAGGTTGTTATTTAATGCACCTTGAGAAAAACCAAGGAAGTAATAACGTGGCAAGAACGAAATGTACTCATCATTATGATTAGAATCACGGCCATCGCCCTTCTTCAAGTTACGAACCAAATGAGTTTCATACCATGATTTCAGTGTTTCCAATTGAGACTTCAAGTCAGCCTTACGATAATCAACAGGAGTACAACGAGTAACACCAGCTTTTACTAATGGATCAGATTCGAATGTTGTTCCACCAATACCATAAGAATCGGCCACACGGAATTCAAAATTCTCACGACGTTGTCCATTCAATGCTTTAAAACCAAGCCATGTACAAGTATTGCCACCCCATCCGGTCAATGTCCATGAAGAAGGAGCGCCAGTAACTGCTGTTGTACCACCATCAAATAACATCCAACGACGAAGGTCATCGAAACGTTTGCCTTCATAAGCAAATTCAATCTGGCGTTCATATAGAACTGCAGACATACATGTTGCCTGATCTGCTGTCAGGTCCTGTTGCAATCCGTAATTATTATCAGAAGTATAACCTGCACGAGCACGAACTTTCTTTATTTGTTCTACAGCTTCATCCATATGACCGGCACCGCAAGCTACTTCTGCAAAGTTTAATAATACTTCTGCATAACGAAGTTCAATATAAGGAGCAGCAGAATAAGCAAAACCTCCGTTAGAATTGGCTGCATCAAAGCCTCCGTAAAGAGGTGAATTATTCACATCTAAATCATCAGAACGTTTACGTACATAAATACCACTCTTGTTTGCTAACAAATTATCTGCACCATAAGAGTTTCCACTTTCAGGATTACCCTGGTCGTTCTTGTCGGTATACCATACATAGTTCCACAGTACATAATTAGTTCCACCATCATAAGATGGGTTATTAGGATTTGCCGGAGTAGGATCACCCTTATAAGCCCAACGAACACCCGGGAAAGCAAAAGTACGATAGAAACGAGGGTCACGTGCCATAAATGGAAAACCTTCATTATATGTAGAATCAGAAGCCTGAAGCTTAGTGTAAGTATCGCATGAAGCAGGGCGCTTACCATCTGCCATTGGGAACATATCAATCAACATAGCTGATGCATTCTTACCACTACCAGTAGTATTTTTAGGACGAATACCACGTTCCCATGAATTATTCTTCTGTCCGTTGCCTGCAGAAACAGTATTATATTGACTTACAAATACAGCTTCCGGATTTTGACTATATTTAGTAAACATACCCGCAAAGTCAGAACCATTTACATTACTAGCTGTGCTATAAAGATTATATCCACAAGCGTTGATTGTCGTAAGATCTTTCTTCATCTCGGTATAAGCATTCTGCCAGCGTGATTCATCATTTGCACGATTGAATAACGGACTTGCCCACATTAGTAATACACGACCTTTCAAAGCCAATGCTGTACCAGAAGTAACACGTCCCCAATCGTCACCTGATCTCCAGCCACCATTAGTTGTTTCAGCAGAAAGCATCTCAGCCGCCTTAGTCAAATCACTTATTATAAAATCAACACAAGCCTTAGCTGATGAACGAGGCACGTAAGATGATTCAGTAGTTTCCTGAACTTCTGTAATAATAGGCACACCACCATACCATTTTACAAAATTGTAATAGCACCAAGCACGGAAGAAGTAAACCTGACCTAGAAGTTTATTCTTATTTTCCTGTGAAAGACTTCCGCCTTCGATGCCACGAATTACATCATTTATATTACGAATTCGTCCCCAAGCTGAAGCTTGAATATTGTTAGCTGTTCCCTGAAAATAATCAGGAACAGATGTTCCACTCAATACAGCCAAAGGTGATTCAGGATTAACAAATGCACCAAAACCACTATATTCTTCAGTAGATTTAGCCTGGTCATCATTGCTACCTGTGCTGTTGTATTTCCAGCTAGGAGCACCGTTAACATCCGGCAAACACCAGCTGTAAACATCATTCACACGAGCATTACTTCCAGTATAATTGTTGTAGATTTCTTCGCTCACGTTATCGTAATTCTTCTTTTCTTCAAGGAAGTCATCACTACAAGCAGAAAGCGTGAAAATAATAGTCAAGCTTAAGCTGAACAGATTTATTATATTTTTTTTCATCGTTGTTTACTTTTAGAATTTTATAATACCCTGCTTAGAATGACAGATTTACACCGACTGTAAACTGACGCAATGTAGGATAAGCATTATAACTGTTCATAGGATCGATAAAATGATCAGGGTATGGGTTATACAAGCTCAAAAGATTCTGTCCGGTTACATTTACACGAGCACTCTGAATTCCGATTTTCTTAATCAAGAAAGAAGGTACAGTATAGGCAATAGTCAAACGATTCAAACGAACTCTTGTTCCACTTACTCTCCAGAATGAAGAAGACATTGAGTTAACACTTGAATAAGCCATATTAGGATATTTAGCATTACGGTTTTGAGCCAATATCATATTACCTGATCCATCAATTACATCTTGATAAACATACATATTATCAGGATTCCAGAATGAAGGAACATTTGTAAATTCCAAACCATCACCTGGTTTCAATGCTGAAGAAGGAATTAAACTATAGCCACCCCAACTTGCATTAACCTGAGCTGATATAGAGAAGTTTTTCCATTCTGCTCCAAAGTTTGAAGTAAATCCATAAGGATTGCTACGACTTGATAAAGCAACCTGGTCGTTATCTTTGTCAACAATACCATCTGGTGCAGCATAAGTACCATCAGTTTGTTGAGCACCTCTTACATCTTTATAGATAAGCATACCCGGACGAACCTTGTCCTTAGCCATTCCTAAATAAGAAGTAATATTATATTTAGTGAAATATTCTTCGATATCTTGGAAACTACGGAACATACCTAAACACTGCATACCCCAGGTACCAACATCAGAACGACCTCCTTTTTGTATCTGACGATAAATATAATCTTTCTTAAAGTCCATATTAAGAACTTTATTGTCACCATAACCGGTATTGATTCCAATATGATATTTGAAATCTTTGCCAATTTTATCACGCCATGTTAAACCAACTTCATAACCCCAGCTATCCATTTCGCCCAGGTTAAGATCCGCAGATTGAGTTCCGACAGTTCCCGGAACTATTTGAGCAATGCTCATCAACATATCACGATTCCATTCGCGATAAGCTTCAAAAGTCATTTGCAAACGACTATCCAAAACATTCATATCAACACCAACGTTTGCCTTATAAGCCTTATCCCAACGAATATCACGGTTAATAGCTGAATTATTCTTATTTATAGTAATACGGTTGCTAGCATCGGTATTTGTACTTGAACCAAAAACTACACCTTTATCTGCGTCCTGAGCATAAACCTGCACCCATTGCCATGGTGGTGCATTATCACGACCAGTAAGTCCTAAAGAAGCACGCACCTTCAAGAATTCAATCCATGGAGCAGCTTTTTTAAACCATTCTTCTTCTGAAATAATCCAACCTGCACTTGCAGAAGGGAATAAACCCCAATAATTATTAGGCGCAAATTTTGTAGATGCATCAGAACGAAGCAATACTTCGAACAAATACTTTCCGGAATAAGCATAATTTAAACGACCGATATAAGACATTGTACCAGACTCACTACGTGTGAAGGTTACAACTTTTGTATCTCCAATAGCTGAGTTTGACTGGCCTGTTGTAAAATCATAAGGGTTAGAAACCATAGCATAAAGGTATTCGCTCTCTGCTTCTGATTTTTCAATAGAGAAGAGTCCGCCTACATGATGCTTACCAAAGTCACGACTATAAGATGCAGTAAAGTTAATCTGATAGTTATCAGTTCTGGTCATACTACGGTTTAACTGACTAGGGTCACCATTAGCAATAGTTTGCTTAAGCAAATTACTTTCTGTTAAATATGAATTATAATCGCCATCGCCAACCGGAGTATATAAATGACTACCGCTACCTGTACGGTTTACCATGTTATAAATATCATAGGTTGAACCGAATTGATTCGTTTTATCAGAATTGATACTCTTTGCATAAGACAAACGTAATTTCAAACCATTTAATATTTTATTCCAGCCGAAGTCGTATTCTACATTACCGTTTACAGTAAGGTTAGAGTTCATTGAGCGACTATAATCTCCATTGTTTTGCATCAAAGAATAAGAATATTCCTGATCATCATTTTGTTGAGTATTGCTTATACCATAAGCTGAAATAGCATAGCCACCAACAGTTTCAGGGATATAGCGAGGACGAGTAAGCAACAAAGCATAGTCTTTTTCACTGCTTGAACCACCTACTTTTATATAAGGAGTATTTTTCTTTCCATAGTCTCCCGAAACAGACATACCAGCCTTTAACCATTTACTAACACTAACATCGACACCAGCACGGTAATTCCAACGATTATAATCCAGATTACCTAAATTGGCATTTTGATCAAAATAAGAGATTCCAGCAAAATAGTTAGCTTTCTCTGTAGCACCACTTAAATTAACGCTATGTTTTGCAGTTGTTGCTACCTTCCAGTATTTATCGAGCAAATCATAATTCAGACCCTTCATTGCTTCTAGTTCGTCAGCTTGATAAAGACCTGTTTTACGGTTCAAATCTGTTTTAGTTGGGTCAGCATCAGCTACAGCGTTATAAAGACGACCGTAATTGTAAGCACTCAACATTTTAGGACGAGCAACTTCATCGGCAAAACCAAATGTTCCTGAATAAGAAATACTTGGAGTGCCCATTTTTCCTTTTTTAGTTGTAACAAGGATAACACCATTTGCAGCACGGGCTCCATAAACAGCAGCCGATGCATCTTTCAATACAGAAATACTTTCTACTTCTGAAGGATCCAAATTATTGAACGCTTCAGCTCCAAGATTTTGTGTAGAATTACCTACCTTAACATCGTTTGGATAAATATAGCCATCGATAACAAACAATGGTTGTTGAGACTCACTACCAACTACTGATAAAGAATTGGTATCACGAACATGGATTGTAGCATTTTCACCCGGACGAGACATTCCGCCGCTAACACTAACACCATTAATCAATCCACTCAATGTGCTAGCTAAACCACCTGCAGATAAATCTTTAATTTCATCCATAGGCACCGTTGCAATAGATCCTGTAAGATGGGCTTTCTTTTGAGCGCCATAACCAACAACAACAACTTCTTCCAAAGTTGTTTCATCTTGCTTCATAGTTATTTTACCACCAGTCGTAACCTGACTTTTGTAACCTATAAAAGAAACGGTAACTTTAGCATCTTTAGGTACTGACAAAGTATACTCTCCATTAAGGTCCGTTACTGTAGCTTTTGATGTTGCACCTTTCGCGATAACAGAAGCACCAATGATAGGCTCTCCGTTTTCATCAACGACAGTTCCCTTTATTGTTTTGTCTTGAGCAAGAGCCGGCATAGCAAAAATTGCCATCACTAAACTCAGACATAAACTGATTATATATTTTCTTTTCATATTAATTCTTCTTAGTTTGCTTATTAATGATTATTCAGTAGGCAGCCAACGTGGATCACCACATCTTGCAGTTTGATGATCGGCACTTGTTACAGTAAAGTCACCAGTCGCTGCACTATTGAAAGTAGGCTCTGTTTGAATTGCAGTATTGCTCTTATCATAAGTAAGTTCTGCGGTAGAGAATGCTCCATTATACCAATATGAGTTTTTACTGAAAGATGTAATCATACCTGTACCACCTCCCATAAAACGACGGCAAACTTCACCTGAACCACAGTTATAGAATATATTTTGTGCAAGATTAAAATAAACTTTATTACTTCTCATGCTATTGTAGTTACCCATTTGTCCCTTATTAGCAATATTGTAGAAAGTATTGTTATTGAAATTCAGACTTCCTGAAATAAAGCCCGGTCTATCAGGACGCGCAGAACTACCATACTGAATGAAATATTTATTTCCTGTAGCACTTAGATCATAAAAAGTTGAATTTTGAGCTGTAAAATCATTGATAGCTCCATCTCCTTTATTAAAGTAGATATATGCAGTCGCTGTTTGAGCAGAATTACATTGGAATACATCATTCTTCATAAGGAATGTCTTCACACAATATTTCTTCTGATTATTGTAGAAAATATAGCCTTTAACACCTGTAACCTTACAAGATTGGACAACAATAGGATCTGTTATTATATAATAACTACCAGTGCCTGCAGGTATAGCAGGAGTTGCACTTAAAGATAAGAACGAAGCATCTGCTGCAAGGCCATCTTGAGCACTACAGTCGAAGTCGATAAACTTAATCTTCAAACCAGCAGAAGTACAAAGTCTTGCTGCTGCAGCATAAGTAACCTTAGGATGATTGATTTTATCTCCACGGAATGTAACCTTATGATTTCCGAAATCAACAACCCCCGACATGGTATAAGTACCTCCAACTTCTAAGTTGTATGCCAGTTCCGTTTCACTATCAGGTATTCCATTTTCAGCAAAATATGCGGTTATATCAGAACCATTAGGAATTGTTGCATAAGTTGGTAACAATGTAGAATAAGAAACTTCAGTTGAAGCCTTAGCATCACTATTATTATATTTAGTATTGCCCATTGTCTTAACAACAACCTTATACTTCGTATCTTCTTCTAATGCACGTGTTGCAGAACAACCATCTATAATCTCATTTACTGTACCAACAGCAACCGGATTATTAGGATCATCAACAATATACAAAGAGAACTGATATCCACCAGCACCATACACCACCGGCCATTTAACAGTAACTTTAGCGCCATCGGCACTCGGTGTAATTACAACATCTTCTACCTTAGGAGATTCAAGGGTAGCATTCACTACATCGGATGAAAATTTTTCATCACTGTTGAATCCATCATTGGCACAAGATACAAAAAGAAAAACACCCAGGCTCAATGTAACCAAGGCATACATTTTTCTTCGAAAGAATAGCGTCGTATTCTTTACAGAATAAACTTTTCTTTTTCTCATTGACAAAATTTTAAATTTAACATTAACAAATTATATTTCTTTTCTATTTCCAGTAATTTGTTCCATTTTTCTTTTTTGATTCATAGAACTATGATTAATTATTCAAAGGTTTCATTTTGAAATATCTGTTTTAGATAATTAATATTCATTCCAAAATTTTTCTTCACGTTACGTGGATCATTCTTATCCCGGGATCTCTCTACAACAAGCCACCCGCTCCACCCCATCTTATCAAGGGTTTCTTTCACTTTATTCATATTCAATCGTTTATTGTATTGTAGTAAAACATCATCTGTGTCGGTACAATGTATCTGGCAAATACGATTCTTACCGAGTTTCTTAAGCTCTTTATACAAATTGCGCCCAGCTACAAGTGGATTCTGAAAATTATAATAGATTTTTATAGCTGGTGAATTTATTTCCTTCAGAAGTTTAATATCTCCTTTGGCATCAAGAGATGTTTCAATTCCAATTACGACTCCTGCTTCTAGAGCCATGTTTCCTACAACCTTTAAGCGATTTACTAATTCTGAACGAATTTCCGGATTCTTTGTTAAGTCACACCCAACTCCAAGTGGAAGAAAAGCTACTTTTGCTCCCATAGCAATCATAGTTTGAATACAATCTTGAGTTAGTTCTTTATAATTAGCCCTTTTCACAAAAGACTGTGAATAAAAGCCTGACATTGCAATTGAAGGGATTTCCAAGTTACATTTTGCAGCTTCTTCTTTAAACAGTTTCTGAAAATGAACCTGTCTCAGTTTGTTATCGAATGAGTCACGATTTCCCAAACCGCCCATATCAACCTCAACGCCATCTCCATTTAGTTCTCTAACTAACTGGAATGAACCAATTTTTTGTCTTTTCAAAATCATCCAGTCACAAGCTGCTATTTTATATCTGGATTTTTTCTTATCAGCAGAAGACATATTTCCCTCTGTCTGGCTATAGAGACTGAGAGATAATGACAGGACAAAGCAAAACAAGGCTATACGTCTGAAAATAAGCCTATTTACTAATTTCATATTTATATTTATAGAGTTGGATTCAAAAAGATATTTTTTTCACATCACTATATAGGACGTACCAACATATCATCTGTAATCACTAAAATAAAAAAAAATAAAAAAAATGCTCCACCTGCTACTTTTTAGGTTAACTTATTGCTTATAAGTAAAATAACAAGTAGCAGATAAATTTGTTTTACGCATTATCTGCTACTAAATTATTAGATCTGCCACTAATGATGTAATTGACATGGAATCAGGTTTCTTATTTTTTTAATTACTATTAAAAAGTTTAATTTAGTTTAATCAAATTTTATTTTCGATGTACATCTAAGCTAGTGTTTGATATACATCGAAATATAGATTTGATATACATCAAACACTAGCTTAGATGTACATCAAATTAAAAATAACAGGCGAATAGTTTATAAATTATAAAGCAGAGCCACAAAAAATTATATGCAGGTGCAAAAATACATAGAAACAATTGAATTTATACAAAAACAAAAAGTGGAAATACCCACCTAAGGCACTTCCACTTAATTTCTCTCAAAAAATAAATCTACTTTCTTCTGGCTAGGGTTTACGACCAAAATCTTTAAGCAATTCCCTATGGAAACGCATTTCAGCTCCCTGAACTTTAAAAATCTTTTCGCAGGAAAGAATTCCTTTAAATCTATAAAAATATGCTTTTTCCAATTTATCGGAAGCAATACGAGCATTCAAAACATTGGTTATAATGGCTTCATACTCTGTTTCAGTCATTTTTTCCTTTTTTCCTCTTCTTATCTGAGACCATGCTCTGTCATTCAATGCTCTTTTCTTTTCCTGCAACTCAAAATATATCGGGAAGAATTTTGCAGCTTCATCTTGTGTCAGGTCAGCTTTATCCGTTATAAAAGCCTCTTGTTTCTGACGAAACTCTTCCGGAGACATCTTTGACCTATGGCCATCTTGTGCAAAGGCTCCTATTATTCCAATAAAAGAAACCATTAACACTAAAAATAATCTTTTCATATCCTTTCTCTATTTATAGCAGCCTCTATTCAGCTTCCGTTAAACATTCATATAAGGAATAATCATCCATCATTGAATGATCAATCATTGTTTCCACGTATCGATCTGTTACTATTTCTGTTTCAGCATGTTTCGACGTTTCTGAAGATTCACTTCCTGATGTTAAATTCAGCATTAAACGAACGCCTAATAGCATCCCGGCAAAAACTGCCGTCATATAGAACCATGGCTTTACTCTGCTCCACCTTGTGATGTGATGTTTTACAGTAGGCTGATCTACCTTCTCAGGCAGTTGCTCAATAATGTTCTCTTTGAAGTGATCAAAGTAGCCATCGGGGACGGTAAACGGGTTACCGGTGCCGCACTTTCTCAATATTTCATCTTCTTCTTTCATATCTTATCTCTCCTTCTCTATATTTCTTAGACTCTACGTAACACAAAAGGTTTAAAAAGAATCTTTTAAAAAACTTTCTATTTTCTTCACCGCATGATGATATGAAGCTTTTAATGCCCCAACAGAGGTACCAAAGACATCCGACATATCTTCATATTTCATTTCCTGAAAATATTTCAGGTTAAATACCATTCGCTGCTTTTCGGGCAAAGTGAGCAATGCCTTTTGAAGCAAAACCTGTGCTTCATCGCCCGAAAAGTAAGGATCCCCTTCCAATGTGCTCACTGCATCAGCCTCCGGCTCATCAATAGACACCAAAGATGTCGCCCTCTGCTTATTCAGAAAAGTAAGGCATTCATTTAGTGCTATGCGATACAGCCAGGTCGAGAGTTTTGATTCGGCCCGAAAATAATCTATATTAGTCCAGGCTTTAATAAAAGTATTCTGCAACAAGTCATTCGCATCTTCGTGAGAGAGCACCATTCGCCGGATTTGCCAGTAAAGCTGCTCACTGTATTGTGCTACAATTCTGGAGAATGCCTCTTTTTGGGTATCCTCATGCTGCAGCAGCAACAATACTTCTTTCTCATTATAAGATGGAGTCATATTCTTTTCTGTTATATTTTTCTTAGTTCCTTCAATAAAGGCCTGTCAAATTTATAAATATCATCGCAATAATTCAGCATGCCATCTTTAGACATAACTATGGTATAATAATCTAAGAAAAGCGGAACTGCTTCCGGAAAGCTAAACGCTTTCATTGGCTTATATTCGGGCAATTCCAATAATTCCTTCCCTTGCTTTGTTTTAGGAGGAACATCAATCGAAATTCTTATTTTATCCATCATCTTTTCATCCTTTTTCTTTAAAAGAAAAAAAGCAAAATCGAGCGGTTTCTCAAGTCGCACACAACCATGACTCAACGCTCTGTTTTCTTTCATAAAGGCCCAGCGCGAAGGTGTATCGTGCAGATAAACAGCAAAAGTATTTGGAAAACGAAATATAAGTCTTCCTAATGAGTTTCCTTCTCCTTTTTCCTGCTTTACACTAAATGGTATTACTTCGTCTTCGTAACTAGTCCATTTAACAGAAAGCGGATTAACTTCATTTCCTTCCTTATCGTAAACCTTCATCTGATGCTTTTCGAAATAAGCAGGATCTGCAAGAAATGATGGTATAATTTCTTTGCGGATAATTGATTGAGGTACATTCCAATAAGGATTCATCTGCATATAGACAATTTTACTTGCCAGAAGAGGAGTCTTATTTTCATAAGTACCACAACACACCTTCATTTCCAGCAAAGAGTCAACTCGTTCATCCACGGCCTTCAGAGTAAAATTCGCAATATTCACTTCAACATATTTAGACCCTTTACTCATTCTTTTCTGCCATCTTGCTCGCTCCATATTCACCGCCAATATGTTTTTGTAATAACTCAATGGTCGATTCAGCATTCCAATGGTGTAACTACCAATTGTATTATTCACCGGCAAATTATTTCTTCTTCTGAATTCATTGACTGCATTCAACAAATCGGATGATAAAGAAGAATAAATACTCTCAGCATGCTCAATACGTGGCAGATATCCTAAATTCATAAGCCGCTCTGCTATCAAAGGCAGCACTTCATTAACATCTCCCTCTTTCAGTACCAACTTTCCAATATCCGGTATCTCTTTGAAAGAATTGTTTTTCTGAGCTGCCAACCTTACGTATTCCTTCTGTAAACGCAAATAAAAAGGATCTTTTGGCTGAACCGTCAGCATAAAAGTATTCAAATCTCCTTTTACTGCATCTAAAGCATTATTCACAAATTTCCTATTATACCTCTTCAGAGGAATGGAATAGTAAACTTTCATCTTTGGCGGAGCCAGCGAATCTCTGACTTCTCCCGGTTTAAGTTCTGCTTCATCAATATTATTTAGTACCCTACCCGGACTAATAAAGCCATAACTCATTCCACATACATAACGAAGATATGCAGCAGACAAATCATACTCCAACTCAGCCAATAATTTATTGATATTATCTGTTTTCTTAATTTCCAAAGAACGCAATTTTCTGAAACGAGCTTTAATTTTAGACACAGAAAACTTTTCAGGGTTTAATCCATGTACCCTGGAATTTTCAAGCCAATAGAGTAATTGTTCTATCCGCGTCCAATTTCCATAGGAAGTAAGCCATAAAGAAGAACCCTCTTTTGCATAATAATGGTATAATGCCGAATCTTTTGCCGAATGAACACTTCTCTCTACGCAGAGTTTCAATAGCCTTTTATGCACCTTTTCTCCATCTATCACAAACCGTGGATCACTCATCTTTTGAAAATACGATAAGTTTAAGTAATCCAAAGAATCGGATTTATCAAAATTACAACCGCACATAATCAGCATAAAGAAAGATATAGCAAGAAACAGGCGTTTTGTCATACTTATTATTCGTTCATCTTTTTCTAATTCATTACTGCAGACAAAGATATAGTTTTTGCGGAAATAAAAACTAAAAATAATGCATCTGTTAAAAAGATCACCCACAAAAGCAAAGCTGATGTGGGTGAATATAAAAAGAAGGAACTACAAAATCTAACTTATTGTTTTATGTATAAAAATTCTAATGTTTCACTTTTAATTATAGAATAACTTTTGCAACCTTACTGCCAACTTTTACAATAAGTAATTGCTTTAAAGGAAGGTTTGCCAATTCATTCATACCATCATTAGCTGATGATACGGAAAGAACTTGGCCTAACGAATTAGTAACAACTATTTTTTGACCACTCTTTGCCGGAACATATATTTTTTCATTATTAGCATATATATTATTAACAGCTTTTTCAGAATTAATTCCAGTTGAACTGTTTTTTATCAGGCTAATATTATCAATGTAACCAACAAAAGTTTTATAATAACGAATTTCCAACTGCAAGGTTCCGGCAAAAGGAATATCCAGTGGCACGTTATCTGTTAACCATTCCCCAGTCGTTGTTGTAGCAGTATAACCTGCGGAGGCACCATCATATTGCAATTGCTTATTAAAGGCATCATACTGAGCTTTATTGGGGTCAGTAGTTGCTATCTGAACGCCATTCACATCATTCAAATAGCCCCAATGTCTTAGAACGCTAGCTGTTCCTGAAGTGGGATCAACATAATATTTAAATGAAAAGGTGTATTTCCCCGCTTCAACAGGAACTTTGGTTGTATAAACAATTTTACCAGTGCCACTAGTTCCAGCATGAATAATTTTCATGGAACTATTTCCTTCAGATTTAATGGAGGATTCCTGAGTGATAGTAGAACCCGTAGGTATAGTTAATGTATAACCTGTGGGGGCCCCATCAACCCATTCTTCGAAGCCAGGATTTGTCGTAATCAAATTTTGCGCATTTAACGATGCTGTTCCAAAAAAACTAACTACAACAGCTAACATTAAACCATTAATAAGAGTAATTTTTTTCATAAGCCTATAAGATTTATTCAACAATAAAGTTAGAAAATTCTATTTTATGGCTACCTTTCGGGCTATATTCTCTATTTTGAGAATATACCAACCTTTAGGGAGATTTAGAGTAATTACCTTATCTACTGAATCTATTTTTATGGAAGCTACTTTCATTCCTAAAACATTATAAACTTCAAGAACAGATCCAGGCGTAGCATTTAGTACACGGACAGTATTGCCGATAACAGTTAAAGTAAGAGAAGTCTGCTCATTATCAATGGGTAGAGATTTTCGGCCTTCCTGAGCATAAACAACAGGGTAAGACAGAAAAGAGAAGATTATAAAAATACACAGAACTATTCTCTTCATCTGTAAGCTTCATTTTACTTTATGAAACAAATGTAAACATTCCGATTTTCTTATACAAATATTCTAGTTTAAACCTCTAAATATTTATATACAAACCTTCTTTAGCAAGCTGACATACCGGAAATATCTCCTTTGCTTCCTGCAAAAATATTAAATCATCCTCATATCGGGCAGAAAAATGCCCTAACAATAATTTTTTAACATTAGCAGTAAGAGCAATCTGTGCAGCCTGTCGAGCAGTAGTGTGATATGTTTCTTTTGCCCTGGGAAGTTCCGCCTGAGTAAAAGTGGCTTCATGAAACAAAAGATCGACACCCTGTATCTGATCTACTATCTTTTCAGTATAAATAGTATCTGAGCAATATGCATATCTACGGGGAGGTGTAGCAGGAATAGTAAGGCGGCTATTAGGAATAACTTCTCCTTCAGGAGTTATAAAATCCTCACCATTCTTTATACGATTCATCTGAGAAATAGGGACCTGATAAAAATCAATCATGTCACGAATAATATGATTCCTTTCCGCTTTCTCCTCAAAAAGAAAGCCACAGCAAGGAACACGATGCTTTAGAGGTATAGTAGTTACCGTTAACGAGCGGTCCTCGTAAATCAATTCTGGCTTTTTAGTACCAAAGGGGATTAATGTTACTTTATATGGAAGATGCTGACAAAAGTAATCAAGCACCGGATCGAGATATTTACTCATATCCTTATGCGCATGAATACAAAGCTCTGCCGTACGGCCCAGCATTCCAAATGTAGAGATAAGACCCGGCAATCCAAAACAATGATCACCATGAAGATGAGAGATAAAAATATGATTCAGACGTGAAAACTTAAGTTTAGATCTGCGAAATTGCATTTGCGTTCCTTCGCCACAGTCTATCATAAAGAGCTTGTCTCTCAGGTTTACAACTTGAGAAGTAGGAAAATGACGCGTGGTAGGCAAAGCAGAACCACATCCCAGAATATGAACATCAAATTTTTCCATACTACTTGTTTGAAACGAAAGGGGCTACCGAAAACGGCAACCCCTTCAGATTTTATTTATAACTAATTAATTAGTCTTTATCAGCTTCCATTTGTTCCTTCAATGCAGCTAATGCATCGATATCACCTAATGTAGTAGAAGCAGCTTGGTTTGTTACTGCAGGAGCAGCTTCTTCTTTCTTGCTAGTAGTTTTCTTTGAAGCAGCTTTCTTTTCAGCTTTTTCTTCTGCCTTTGCAGCATCTTCGAAAATACGGCTGTGAGAAAGAATGATTCTCTTAGCATCTTTATTGAATTCGATTACTTTGAACTCTAGTTTTTCGTCTAACTGAGCTTGTGAACCGTCTTCTTTTACAAGATGTTTAGGAGTAGCGAAACCTTCAACGCCATAAGGAAGAGCAACTACAGAACCTTTATCAAGCATTTCGATAATAGTTCCTTCGTGTACCGAACCTACTGTAAATACAGTTTCGAATACATCCCAAGGATTTTCTTCCAATTGTTTGTGACCTAAGCTCAAACGACGGTTTTCTTTGTCGATTTCAAGAACCTGAACATCGATATCTGCACCAATTGAAGTGAATTCAGATGGGTGTTTAACTTTCTTAGTCCAAGAAAGATCAGAGATGTGGATCAATCCATCAACGCCTTCTTCGATTTCTACAAATACACCGAAGTTAGTGAAGTTACGAACTTTAGCAACATGTTTGCTACCTACAGGATATTTATCTGCGATAGTTTCCCATGGATCTTGTTTCAATTGTTTAATACCCAAAGACATCTTACGTTCGTCACGGTCAAGTGTAAGAACAACAGCTTCAACTGTATCACCCACTTTCATAAAGTCTTGAGCGCTACGTAAGTGTTGAGACCAAGACATTTCAGAAACGTGAATCAAACCTTCAACGCCTGGAGCGATTTCGATAAATGCACCGTAATCAGCCATAACAACTACTTTTCCTTCTACCTTGTCACCTACTTTCAGTTCAGCTGAAAGAGCATCCCATGGATGAGGAGTAAGTTGTTTCAAACCAAGAGCGATACGTTTCTTTTCGTTATCAAAGTCAAGGATAACAACGTTAAGTTTCTGATCCAATTCAACAACTTCTTTAGGATCGCTAACACGTCCCCAAGAAAGGTCTGTAATGTGGATCAAACCGTCTACGCCACCCAAGTCGATGAATACACCGTAAGATGTGATATTCTTAACAGTTCCTTCCAGAACTTGTCCTTTTTCAAGTTTACCGATAATTTCTTTCTTCTGTTGTTCAAGTTCAGCTTCGATAAGAGCTTTGTGAGAAACAACAACGTTTTTGAATTCCTGGTTGATTTTAACAACTTTGAATTCCATAGTTTTTCCAACGAATACATCGTAGTCGCGGATAGGCTTAACGTCAATCTGAGAACCTGGCAAGAATGCTTCGATTCCAAATACGTCAACAATCATACCACCCTTAGTGCGGCATTTGATAAAGCCCTTAACAATTTCTTCAGACTCAAGAGCTGCATTAACACGATCCCATGAACGAGCAGCACGAGCTTTTTTGTGTGAAAGGATTAACTGACCTTTCTTGTCTTCCTGATTTTCGATGTAAACTTCTACTTTATCACCGATTGTTAATTCAGGATTGTAACGGAATTCATTCAAAGGAATGATACCATCTGATTTGTAACCAATGTTAACAACAACTTCACGTTTGTTCATTGAGATTACAGTTCCGTCAACCACCTCACGGTCGCTAACTTTGTTAAGCGTACTATCGTAAGCTTTTTCTAGTTCTTCTTGGCTAGCACCAACAAAAGATTCACCGTTTTCATACGCATCCCAGTTGAAGTCTTCAACAGGAGCAACGTTCTTTAAATTTTCCATTAATAATTTTGTTTAAATACCTTTAATTAAGTAAGACATTATAATTGACTATATAAATCCGGCGCAAAGATAAATGTTTTCTCGTAAACAAAAAAAGAATTCAGAGATTATTTCTTATATTCCTTATCCATAATTCATTCATTATCATGGATAAATAGAATTTCTACTCAAAAAAAAATCAGTTCTCCATTTTCAGAAGAACTTTTTCTATAGCATCTCTAAAAGCTGATTTTGGCATTGCTCCCTGCGCCATCTGAGGAGAACCATACATCGGCACAAACAATAAAGAAGGTATACTACGAATTCCAAATACAGAAGCAAGCTCTTCCTCTTCTTCTGTATTTACTTTATATATATAGATCTTTCCCGAATATTCCACAGCCAGTTCTTCAAGGATAGGAGCTATAACCTTACAAGGACCACACCATGAAGCATAAAAATCAATTATGGCAGGTTTATCACCAAGATATTTCCATTCATCAGGACTTTCATTATAATCAGCCACTCTGGCAAGAAATTCATCTTTTGTTAGCGGTATTGTTTTCATTAAATTGTCCTTTTTAATAATTAAACTTTTATTCACGCAAGCTATATTTAATAAATAGAATAGCAAGAATACTGTAATAAATACTTAATTTAGTTCAATTTAAACATTAAACCACACAAAAAGAAAACACTTATTATTATTAACAATATAAAAAGCTATATTGTTTTTCAGCTTAAAAAACCAACTATTTATTAATTAACAAAACATATAAGTAGAATAAAATCTCTATTAAAAAATACCCAAAGAATATTAAACAAATAGCTATAAAAAAGTCTCAATAAAATATTAAGTTAAAAAAAATATCATATATTTGCAAAAAATTAACGCATAACGACATCTATAAATCAAAATAAAGATATAATTAAAAATTAATTATTCAACAAAAAAACTATTAAAGCGACCAATATAATAGTATTATAAAGATCATCAACAACCCATAATATAAACAATAATAGCACATTACTCCCTTCTTATCATTCCTATTTTAACTGTATAATAGAAAACAGCATATACATATTATAAACTAAAATAACAATATTATGAAAGAAAGCTCAACAACATTATCTAAAAAGAAGATTTCTATTTTTCTAACATTAATCTTTTTATTTCAAATCATCTACATTCAGCCAATGAGGGCATCAAACATTTTATCATCAGATGACAACGTTGAAGCTCGTATTTTAACAGCAGAGAATAGTTCTCTAACAAACACGAACAACAAGAATGAAAAAATCACTCTACCTGCCAACACACCTATTTCATTAAAAGTAGAAAATTCAATTAGTACTAGGACAGCAAAAGTTGGAGACATAATTACCCTTAGGGTTGCTTATAATGTGATGAAGGAAGGGCAAATTGTTATCCCTGCAGGTTCAATTGCAAAAGCTCAGATTTCTTATCTAAAAAAACCAAAAATATTTGGTAAGGCTGGTGAAATTAGAATGGCTGTTGAATCACTTATCATGCCCAATGGTAATGATATTAAGATATCAGCAAATGAACTAAATAACCAGGGGGATTCAAAAGCAGCTGTTGCATGGGTCTGTTTTGGTGTTTCGTTAATTATTTTATGGCCATTAATTTTCGTCCCATTTTTAATCAAAGGAAAAGATGCAGAAATTAATGCAAACACAACAGTAGAAGCATTTACCACGAGCGATGTTTTATTATAACAATCATTTCAACATATATAATAAATGATTAAAGAATAATATATTTTGAACACAAGAAAGGGAATGATTTAAGATCATTCCCTTTCTTGTGTTCAACCAGCAATCAAATCAGAATCTCTTAGTATAAATGTGGCAATACGGTTCAGTTCCTCTAAGCTCGTAATGATTCTGATGATATTCCTCAGCTCTCCAAAAAGTAGTAGCAGGAGTTACCTTTGTTACAACATGATAACCTTTTTCTGTAAGTACACCTATTAATTTTTCAGCGATTTCTTTCTGTTCTGGAGTTGTATAAAATATCTCAGAGCGATATTGATCACCAAGATCGGGCCCCTGCCCATCTTCTTGCTCTGGGTCATGAATCTCAAAAAACAATTTAGCTAATTCCTCATAAGAAGATTTTGAAGGATCAAATACTATTCGAACAGCTTCAGCATGGCCGGTATCATGACGACACACTTCTTCGTAAGAAGGATTTTCTTTTCTTCCTCCAATATATCCGGATTCGACAATAAGAGTTCCGGGGGCAGTTTTCATTAAATGTTCAACACCCCAAAAGCATCCACCAGCAAATATTGCAACTTCAGTTTGTCCATCCAAAGCTGCATTTTTATCATTTATTTCCATATTACATTTTTTTATTTTTACCGTAGCAAATATACTTCATTATTATTAAAAACATTCAAAAGAAATATTAATAAGCAACCGAACCTTCAACAGATTTTATATCTTTGTTTTGCATTTAATTCATCTATATAAACTAAAAGACTCCAAAATGAAGATAACCTATATTTATCATAGCTGTTTTGCATTAGAGTTCAATGATTTCAACGTTATAATAGATTATTACGAGGATACATCCAAGTCTCAGGAGAATGGCTATATCCACTCATATTTACTTCGCCAACCACAAAAACTTTATATTCTTTCATCGCATTCACACGCTGATCATTTCAATCCTGAAGTCCTTAGCTGGAAGTTACAAAAAAGCAATATTCAGTACATCTTCTCGAAAGATATTCTTGATGCGGGATTAGCTAACAAAGAAGATGCATTATATCTTGACAAATTAGATAGTTATAAAGATGACTATCTTAATATAAAAGCTTATGGTTCTACTGATATTGGTATTTCTTTCCTAATTCAATCTTCAGAAAAGAAAATCTTCCATGCAGGCGATTTAAACAATTGGCACTGGAATGAAGAATGCCCATTTGAAGAATCACAAGAATATGAAAATTATTATCTGAAGGAACTGGAGTTAATAGCGAAAGACTTAGCTCATTTAGATCTTGTATTTTTCCCCATTGACCCTCGTTTAGGAAAGGATTATATGAAAGGAGCTGAGCAGTTTATCAACCGTATTCCAACTGATATTTTAGCTCCCATGCATTTTGATAATGCCTATCATAAAATTGCAGCATTTGCTCCATACGCAGAAACAAAAAAATGCAAAGTCATAAAATGGACATCAAGAGGTGAAAGTTTTGTATTATAGATTCACAAAAATAGAAACTAATTTAATAAGGTTATGGAAATAAAAAGCCGATTCGATCATTTCAATTTCAATGTACTCAATCTTGAGAAAAGTATTGAGTTTTATGCCAAAGCACTGGGATTAAAAGAAGCCAAACGTAAAGTTGCCAGTGATGCTTCGTTTATTTTAGTATATCTAACAGACGAAACAACAAGTTTTAGTCTGGAATTAACCTGGTTAAGAGACCGCAAAGAACCTTACAATTTAGGTGACAACGAAATTCATCTTTGCATGCATGTTCCCGGAAATTACGATAAAGTTAGAGAATTTCACAAAGAAATGGGATGCGTTTGCTACGAAAATACTGATATGGGATTATATTTTATAAATGATCCTGATGGTTATTGGATTGAAATCCTACCTTTCAAATAATACTTACCCACAATATACATCTGTAAGTCTATAATTTTATCTGGACTTACAGATGTTATTCAACCACCTTCTGAAAATACCCCTTCGTAGTTTATCCAAAATAACACCTGTCTAGAACTTATATTATTAATAATAAGCTCATCCATAAATTTAAATAATAACAAATCAATCTACCTTTAGCCATAATTAGTAAATATTTAAATAAAAAACCACATATATAATAAAAAAACAAGTATCTTTGTTCGAAGTGAAATAAAATACAAATAGAAAGATTCACACTTTTATATCCGAAATACATTTAAATATGAACAAGAACTTTTTGGCCGAGTTAGAAAAAGGTAGCAAGAATGCCCTTATCAAAAAGAAAATTATAAATTACTACATATCTCATGGAAATTCTACCATCACAGATCTCTCTAAAGAAGTTGATCTAAGTGTACCTACTGTCACTAAGTTTATTAGTGAAATGTGCGAAGAAGGATTTATCAATGATTACGGAAAACTAGAAACCAGCGGTGGACGTCACCCTAATTTATATGGATTGAATCCTAAATCAGGATACTTTATCGGGGTTGACATCAATCTGTACGATATTAATATTGGCTTGATTAATTTCAAAGGTGATATAGTAGAATTAAAAATGAACATTCCATATTCTTTTGAGAACACTATAGAATCACTAAACAATCTTTGTCTGTTAGTTCTGAATTTCATTAAAAAACTTTCCATTGAAAAAGATAAAGTACTCAATATCAATGTAAACATTTCGGGACGGGTTAATCCTGAGTCCGGATATAGCTATAGCATGTTTTATTTCGACGAACGCCCTTTAGCAGAGATCCTTTCAGAAAAACTTTCATACAGAGTAACTATTGACAATGATACTCGTGCCATGACTTATGGTGAATATATGGTTGGTGGAGTAACCAATGAAAAAAATATTATTTTCGTAAACATCAGCTGGGGTCTCGGTATTGGAATTATAATTGATGGAAAAGTATACACTGGTAAATCTGGTTTCTCTGGAGAATTTGGACATATAAGCACATACGATAACGAAATTATATGCCACTGTGGTAAAAAAGGTTGTCTGGAAACAGAAGCATCCGGTTCTGCAATGCACAGAATGTTAATAGAAAGAGTAAAAGGAGGTGCCAGTTCTATCTTATCAGAAAAGGTATTAAACAATGAAACAGTAACTTTGGACGACATTCTTAATGCAATAAAAAAAGAAGATATGCTATGCATTGACATTGTAGAAGAAGTTGGCCAAAAGTTAGGAAAGCAGATTGCCGGTTTAATTAATATCTTTAATCCGGAAATGGTTATTATTGGGGGAACAGTATCTATTACAGGTGATTATATTACCCAGCCTATAAAAACTGCAATTCGTAAGTATTCTCTTAATCTTGTCAATAAAGATTCTACAATTATCACATCCAAGCTCAAAGAAAAAGCAGGCATTATTGGAGCATGCATGATAGCACGTAGCCGAATGTTCGAGAACTAAATATTTTGATTCCAAAAATGTATTATGTATTTTTGCATCAATTATACATATATACATTATGGAATTTACAGAAGATATTAAGGAAGCGTGCCGCATAATGAATGAAGGTGGGGTAATTCTTTACCCCACAGATACTATCTGGGGAATTGGATGTGACGCAACCAATCCTGAAGCTGTTCACAAAGTTTACGAAATTAAAAAGCGTATTGACAGTAAGGCACTTATTGTATTGGTAGATTCGTCCGTAAAAGTCGATTTTTACGTAAGTGATGTTCCCCAAGTGGCATGGGATTTAATTGAATTGGCAGACAAACCTCTGACCATAATTTATGATGGAGCCAGGAACATGGCCACAAATTTATTGGCAGAAGATGGAAGTGTGGGCATTCGTGTAACAAATGAACAATTCTCACGCCAGTTATGTCAACGATTCCGCAAAGCAATTGTTTCTACTTCAGCAAATATCAGCGGACAACCATCTCCCGCAAATTTTAGCGAAATAAGCGAAGAGATAAAATCAGCGGTAGACTATATTGTTAAGTTTAAACAGGATGATCTTTCTCCTGCAAAACCATCTAGTATTATTAAGTTAGGAAAAGGAGGAGTCATAAAGGTGATTCGGGAATAATAAGGGAACATATTAATGAAAGTAAGTCAAAGGAAACAGCTCATTAAATATCTTCTTGGAGATTATATTGCAGCAAATGTGATCTGGTTTCTTGCGAATATTTACCGATATTATAATATAGCCTTTTCACTAGGATTTGATAATTTTGCTTCTTACCAGTTCTCAGGAAAGGTATTAACCGGACAGATTATTATACCTTTCTTTTGGTTATTGCTTTACTATTTATCAGGATACTATAACTCTCCGATGAGAAAATCCAGATTATTGGAACTCAATAAAACACTGGTATCTGTTGAGATAGGAGTATTAATAGTCTTTTTCGTGATATTGGTAAACGATTTGCCAAGGGATTATCACGTCTATTATCAATTACTGGCAATCCTTTTCTTCGGACAGTTTATCCTCACTTATAGTATTAGAGCATTAATAACCCAAAAACTAACAACCCAAATACACAACAGAATAATTGGATTCAACACGATTATAATAGGAGCCGGAGAACAAGCTCTTAAAATATTTCAGGAGCTTAATGCTCAGCCGCAATCTATTGGTTATAAAGTTGTAGGATTTATAAGTCTTGAAGAAGAGCCTTGTCTTATCAAAGATCAGCCTGTTGAAAGACTGAAAAATATTGAAGAGTTTATTCAGAGAAAAGATGTAGAAGAGATAATAGTTGCACCCGATTTCACTGATGAGAAAGCATTTTTTGAACTGCTAAATAGCCTTTATAGATTTAATCTGCCCATAAAGGTTATTGCCGGAGAAAAAAATGTACTTTCGCGAAGTGTAAAGATGTCCTCCATTTATGCTACTCCGATGGTTGAAATAACCCGGGATAACATGTCTGAAGGAGCAAAAAACATAAAAAACATTTTCGACAAAATAATATCAGTACTTGCCTTATTCATTTTTTCTCCTTTATTTGCGTGGATCGCGTGGAAAATAAAAAAGAATTCACCGGGAGATGCTTTTTATC
>Ga0209016_1001084_pt1 | contig 24064 bp, 13 predicted proteins | sample EPASupsiteSAE305_FD_187265 | JGI IMG/M metagenome (GOLD analysis project Ga0209016, IMG submission 187265) | Bioremediated contaminated groundwater microbial communities from EPA Superfund site, New Mexico - SAE3-05 (SPAdes) (version 2) | ecosystem: Environmental > Aquatic > Deep subsurface >...
CGGGGCAATATATAACTGGAACTATGATGGGGCAACAATCTTATCGGGAACAGGTCAGGGACCTTATCAGGTTTATTTTTCAGGCAGCGGCTCACATAACCTTACCCTTACCGTTTCTGAAGGCGGTTGTGTTTCCGAACAATCGAATGACGGAATCAACGTGCTTACATCTCCCACCGGCACATTCGCTGTTTCAGACAATAATATCTGCAGCGGGGATACCATTATTGTATCCTACACAGGTACAGGTACCGGAAGTGCCATATATACCTGGGATTATGATGGCGCAATAATATTTTCGGGTATTGGCCAGGGTCCGTTTGAAATTACCTGGGATGAAGGTGGTACGTTTGATATTCAACTGCAGGTTACCGAAAGCGGTTGTTCATCTATGCTGACCACCCAGACAGTTACGGTAACTCAAACACCTGAATCAGTGTTTACAGTCAGCACACCGGTTTGTATTGGCCAGGATGCTGTTGTAACTTTTACAGGTACAGCCGGGCCGACAGCTACTTATACCTGGGATTTTGACGGGGCAACCACATCACCGACAGGTCAGGGGCCACATGCAATAAACTGGACAGCAGACGGACTGGTTAATGTATCACTCATAGTTAGTGAATTCGGGTGTTCATCTGATTTGTTTTCATTACCTGTTTCAGTGAACCCTGTTCCGGTACAACCAACAATCAATCAGGCAGGTAGTGTTTTAGCTTCCAGTTCATCAACGAATAATCAATGGTATTACAATGGAACACCAATTGATGGTGCAACGGGTCAGTTTTATACAGCAACCGTATCAGGTTTCTATCAGGTAGAGGTAACAAATATATACGGTTGTTCATCAATTTCGGATATGCTGAATGTGATTATTACCGGAATGGACCATAATGAAAACGGTGAAGAAATCATTATTTATCCTAACCCTGTTGATGGCACATTGTATATTTCTGCAATTGAGTCAACTTCTGAAACAATTTACATACTTAGGGATGTTGACGGCAGAATAATTTCAAAAGGTATTCTCAATCAAAATGAAGTGACCGCGATTGACCTCAATAGTGTTGCTGTAGGTTCTTACTTTATTAGTTTGAGCAATAATAAATTTATTAGGCATGAAAAGGTAATTGTCAGATAACTTAAAAGTAATTTCCATTTAGAGCAGGATTATCAGTTGAAAAAAACTGATATCCTGCTTTTTTTGTATTTTATTGTATCAGCGGCAATCAAATAACTTTCTGCTTTTTAAATGTCTGATGAGGTCGAATTGTTTGACTATCCGATTGTCTGGGAATTGGCAATCAGGAAAAGAGTTACAAAAAAAAGCTGACGAAAGATTTTTTATTTTCTGAGGGCGTTTGTTATAATGTACATTGTTTAGTTAAATTTGAATTGTTAACATTGTGACGATAACAACCCCTGTTCAATTAGAACAAATAACAAAAGGATTTGGTTTGTTATTCAAAAAATAGAAAAAAAAGTATGACAAAATTAACCGGGCCTTTTTTTGGTGAATATTGTTTATTTGATAATCCTTTGGCACGAAATATAATTCTTTCCACTAAGTTTAATTAGGTAAATACCAGCAGGCATGTCCGGGTTCAAGGAAATTCTTCCCGGGTTGACGAAAGTAGAGTGATATATTATTTTACCACTGCTGTCAAATATTTCAATTATTCCTTCTTTGAAACCTGGTCCGGTTTCAATAAACAGCATGTCAGAAAAAGGGTTTGGATAAACTATAAAACCGGTTTCTTTTGAAAGGTCTTCCTCCTTTGAAGGATTGCCATAAACCCATAGTCCGAGTTCAGTTCCTGCATACAATTTTGAAGTGTCTGCCCGGCTCATACCAAGGCAATATATTGAACTGTCACCAAGGTTTTCGTTCATCCCGGTCCAATTGACACCTTCATCAATCGACTTTTTTACCCCTCCGTGCAGTGCACCCGAGTAAACAATCAGTGGATTGACAGGGTTCATAAGTACCGAGGTTGTATAAAGAAAATAATCGCATGCCTGCCATAGAGTGCCTTGGTCATCTGAATAATATATGCCATCAGAATAACTCCCGCAACTGATTGCCGAAAAAACCCTGGAACCATATTCTGATACCGAAACCGACCGTGCAGCACAATTGGTCGCAGTATTGGTGTGATGCCAATATTCATCAACCGGATCAAAAAGAAGGTGGTCGGGAAAAGTATAAAACCCTCCATAGGTACCCAAAATATAATTGAGCATTGGGTCTTCAGGTATTGAAGCAGGATAGGTCGTTGTCATGCACAAGGTTGCAATATTGTCAAGACTGTCATTTAATGCTGTAAAAGTCTGCCCATAGTCATCACTATAATACACACCATAGTATTTTGAACCCACAAGCATAATTTCGGGGTGCATTGCAGGAATAGTCATACATGAGGCATCCGAGACCCAGGCAACAATGTCCCATGTTTCGCCATTGTCGGATGATTTAAAAACCCCGTCACTATCCGATCCGCATCCCATTACAAAATATACAGTATCAGGTGCTGTGGGATGAAAAAGTATCTGGCTGATTCCCGGATATGGGTGCAGGGTATCCCAATTTGCCCCTCCGTCAATTGATTTGTATAATCCGGTTCCCGCACAATAAATGATCTCGGGGTTTTCGGGGTGGATAGCCACGGTTTTAATCGTTTGATCATCAAACCCAAGAGAATGCCATTGTTGGGCGTTGAGAGAGCTAGCAGCAATAAATACAAGTAATCCTAAAATTTTGTTTTTCATACTTTAAAATATGGGTTCAGTGTAAAGACAGTTTTTAATTATAAAGAGTTGTCTTACTTATGAAAAACAATAAGAATTTTGATTAACATGCAATACTGTGTTGTGAAAAACAATTATTATTGTATTTGTGAAAACAATGTGCTTGACTATTGTGCGTTGGAGAGAAGACAATAGCTTTTTTTTTGGATATAATATTAAATCAGATTTTCGCAATCCCCCTAATTTCCCGTTGCAACCAGAATATAAGAGAAAACCACAAGTGAAACAAATCCGGCTACTCCGCCAATAATTGCATTTTTTACCTTTCGGTCCTTTGCTGCATAAATATAACCTTCCTTAAACAATGGGTCTGCAAATATTGGGGTTCCTTCAGGCATAATCTTAGGTCTTTCGTTTGAAAATCCGGGTTTGTTTACTATCAGCGGTTCAGTTTCAATGTATTTTATATCGAACTGGTACGGCAACTTTTCATTATAGACAAACCCCGGTTCTTTTATGCCCGAGATAAAAACATAGGCACAAGGTATTGTCATTCCCCAAAAGCCAATTACGCCACCTGTTATACCGAACAGCACTCCGCCTGCGGTGCTCAACGGAGCCCTGTAATTTTCGCGTGCGTAATTTTGTCCCATCAAAAAAGTGTACATCTCATCCCTTGTTAAAAAGTTCCCGCTTGTTGTGTCGTGACTGTAAAAATATTTTATACCAAGGTTGTTATAGCTGATGCTGAACAAATCATCTGTTTCGATACTTTTTAGTCTTGTTTTTTCCATTAATGAATAGTAAACTTTACCGCTTTCAACTTTGCTTATTTTGCCCAGAATGATTTTTCCGTTCATCAGCAATAAACTGTCTTGTGCATTGGCACATAATAGCACCATCGAAATAATAATTGTAATTGTCGGTTTCATTTTCAGTTTTTTAAAACATTTACAGGTTTGGTAATTTCTTTTTAAGCAGGAAGTGGCGTTTTTCCACACCCTGTTTGAATTTCATTACATTGACAAAAAAATGCTGTCCCTATAAACTTTTATATGAACAAAAATAAAATGCAGCCATTCACCAATAAAGAGGTAAAGCACCTAAAACTGGTGGATTTTGACTTGAAATTATAAGGTAGAAATACGGTATAAATGACACGTATTTAATTAACAAGAGAATTTGTAATGAATCTAAATTTCTTTAGGTTCTTGATATTTAAGCCAGGATTAAATAAATAGAAATGCAACCCCATCAAATAAATTCGAGTTTGTAAATATGGTCAATAAATTGCCCAACTGGTGGTGAAGGATGTTGTTCGCTTAAAGAACAATATTTCTTATTAAAAAATTCGTAGAAATTAAAATATATTATCTAATTTGGCATTTGAAAAATAACCTTGGCATCAGAAGTGAATAATGTAATTGCTTGTCGAAAAACAGACAACGGGATGTGTATTGTGTTTAGAAAATGTAATATTTATTCATTAAAAGGTTAAGACATGGAATCAATAAGTATATTTGAAATAATAAAAGTTGGCATTGGTCCATCAAGTTCTCACACCATGGGACCGTGGAAAGCAAGCAATTTATTTATAGATTATTTAAGTTATTATAACAAACTCTTTGAAGTAATTGAGATAAAAACTTATTTATATGGCTCATTGGCAAAAACAGGAAAGGGCCACGGAACAGAAATTGCTGTAATGCTTGGGCTTTCCAAAGAAGATTATACAACTATAGAAACAGATCAAATATTTGAAAAAATTGAAAAAATTAAACAAAAAGGTTGTATTAATATTTCTGAAAACCTGTCAATACCATTCAATTTAAATGAACATCTTATATTTGAATGTGATGAAAGCTTGGATTTCCATCCAAACGGTATTCGGTTTCAAGCCTTTCTGAAGGATGGCACAATTAAAACTAAAGATTATTATTCCGTTGGAGGGGGGTTTGTTGTTTCCAAAGAGGAAGATAATAATATACAAGCCACCGTCAAGACCAAATACCCCTGTCATACTGAACAGGACATCTTAAACAATTGCAAGAAATTAAATCTTAGAATTTCAGAACTTGTGATGTTAAATGAAACAGCCTGGCGAAGTGAAATCGAAACTCGGGGACATGCTCTTTATATATGGAACGAGATAAAAAATTGCATTTTTAGGGGAGTTAATAAAACCGGAGTATTGCCTGGGGGTCTAAATGTCAGAAGAAGAGCCTATGATTTAAATAAAAGTCTTTTGCACGGACAAAAATTCAATAATGTGGATGATTGGATTGATGCAATTAAGAAAGGCCCCTGCGATTTCTCTACTGTAAATAAATGGGTTAGTGTTTTTGCTTTAGCTGTAAATGAAGAGAATGCTTCTTTTGGCAGGATTATTACCGCCCCAACCAATGGTGCATCTGGTGTTATCCCCTCTGTACTGATGTATGCTTATTGCTTTACTTCAAATTTTGAAGATGATGAAATCGTAAAATTTATTGTTACAGCAGGTGAAATTGGCACCTTGTACAAAAAAGGAGCCACTATTTCCGCTGCCATGGGTGGTTGTCAGGCTGAAATAGGTGTTTCAAGCTCCATGGCAGCAGGCGGACTTACCGAAGCTCTTGGAGGAAGAAAAGAACAAGTTTTCCAGGCAGCTGAAATTGCAATGGAACACCATTTAGGAATGACTTGTGATCCCATTTGCGGACTGGTACAAATACCATGTATTGAAAGGAATACAATGGGAGCTATAAAAGCAATAACATCCTCAAATATTGCTTTGGAAAGCGACTCGTCTACAGCCCGGTTAAGCTTGGATGATGTAATAAAAACAATGTGGGAAACTTCAGTAGATATGAACTCCAAATATAAAGAAACATCTGAAGGAGGATTGGCAAAAATCCCTGTTAATATTACTGAATGTTAATGCGTTACATCCTGTATAAAAAAAGAGCCCCCCGATTGAAAAGGAGACTCTTGAATATATATGAAAAATACTCTACTTTGGTCAATTACATATACTTATTCTATAATTAACTTATGGGTTGAAATTGTTTCAGGAGAATAAATAGTAATAAGGTAAAGCCCACTTTCAAAATCTGATGTGTTTATTGTTGATGAGGATTCATTTACGTTTTGATAATAAACTGTCTGTCCAAAACTATTATAGATTTCAATTGTATTGATAACAGTGCTTGTTTCAATAGAAACTTTATCGCTTGCCGGTTGTGGGAATATTTTCAAATCATCACCTGCGAAATTGTTTTTAACTGTTGTTCCATCCAAATCACTAAATTTTACATCGTCCACATAGAACTTTCCAACCCTGGTAATACCTTCAGAATCTTCCCATGAATTTGTGTAAAAATCAGTGGCAAGGATTCCGGTAATCCCTGAAGAATTGTCTATGCCTGCATAAATTCCCCATGATACTCCAAGTTCATCATTGATATATACTTGAGCCAAATCTTCATCAATATCAATGTCAATGTTAACTTTTACCCAGGTTTCGGGTGTAAATGTAATTGGGGTACCGCTCCATGCTCCGTTTCCGTAGAAATAAACCATATTATATGTAGGCATTGCTTCAAAATCAATTCTGCCAACTGAAGCCCCTCCTGAAGTATTTTCTCCATAAATAAAAAAATCAGCAGTATAACCGCTCATTACATATATATAAAACTCTAATTCATAATGACCGGAGGAGATAGCATCATCTGTAGAGTATGGACGGGCACATTCAATCCAATCCGTTTCCCTAAAGGCATAAAACGAATTTGATCCGGAGCGTGCCTGATCCGATGAAATAACAGCATCTTTATTCCAATAAAACCATGCTCCGCCCGATGCTAAACTTAATTCTTCACCAACATCATAAGAATCGAAATTGTCCTCCCAGAGTATTGTCTGGGCAATACAGGCAAAACTTGAAAAGGTAAATACAGCAACTAAAAATAAAACTTTTTTCATAATCGAATTTTTTAATATTTGTTAAACTTACTTTTTGGCAACAAAAGCAAATAATGTTATGCTTCGATATTCCTAAAAGTAGGTACTTTGAAGAATAAAAATGGAGCTAATTGATAAGCGATAGGCAATAATTAATATTTGGTAAAAATATTTCAATAATTGGGAATTTTGTGTCTAAAGTGACAATTGAAAAACCATATAAGTGAAAATTCCCGAATATTAAAAAAACAACCCGTTTTCTTTAAAAACAATCCCACTTATACATTGCACTAAAATATTGGATTTGAAAACAGTATTTTGTGCATGATAATTACAGAAAAAACTATTATCTAATAAGATTGCAAAGATAGCAGAAGTATGAACCCGCATTTTTTACTTTGAATGACCAAAAAAAGAGACCAAAAAGAAATATGCAAATTAAATTATTACAGAAACAATGACAATGAAAAAAAGATATGGTTTTTTTGCCAGTCCTTAAAAGATAAATTCATAAAAAAAGCCATCCGATGAGTTCATTGCTTTGTTATAAAATATTGTCCAAACCTTTTAAAGTACAAAACATTCAACAGCTTATAATCATTGTAATCAAATTAGTAACGACCCTTAAAATCCAATGTTTATGAAAATGAAAATATTTTTTGCCATCTTCTTACTGACAATGCTGGTAAACCTTAACAATGCTTTGTCCCAAAATTTGAGCCAGACAAATGAGGAGGTAATTAACGTAGTCAAAAATACAATGAAACCTTTTTTAGACAGTATCCCTGATGAAATCTTAATCAATTATGGGATAAAAGATAAAAGCGAAATAAATAAAGCTACTGTCGGCAATCCTATCGCAGTTTATACCCTTAGAAATGACAGTGTGGTTTTTACTAATACATGGCGTGTACCTTTAATTATTGATAAGGAGTTCAAATCACTGTTCACTGTAATCAAAAACAATGATGGAGAATTTAAAGTTGTTGGATTTGGGGCAACTGTTTTGGCAAAGGAAATTTTTTCAAAAAGCAATGAAATTGAGTTGATTGGTTTGCTCAGGGTTTATGAATTGCAAAAAGACTTTTTTATTTGCGATGGGACCAATGACGGGCAGGAATTTCAACCTATTCCGGACCCCGAAAAAAGAAAATATACATTAAATGACATATTAAACTTGGTTAAATAAATGATTATGAAAAAGATAATTTTGTTTCTAATGATTTTCGTTTCTGTTAATCAGTTAAAAGCACAGGTTTTAAATGTTAGCGAAATAACCCAGGAACAAGATCAATGGTGCTGGGCAGGAGTTTCCTCCTGCATTTTGGACTATTATTGTACTCCAACATCACAATGCACAATTGCTGAATATACACGTACAGTTGAAACTTTTTATGATGTTTATCTGGGGTATACAAATTGCTGTACCTCTCCTTCATCTTGTAATAATTGGAACTATGGTTTTGGAGGGCCGGGAAGTATTCAGGATATTTTAGTCCATTTTGCAAACATTTCAAACGACGGGTTAGAATCATTACTGTCACAAGCAGAAATCACATCCGATATTCTTGATAACCGTGTTTTTGTAATCCGTTGGGGATATAATTCAGGCGGTGGACATTTCGTCCTGGGGCACGGATTGGTTGGGAACAATTTGTACTATATGGATCCCTGGTATGGCGAGGGGCTTATGATTGCTGATTATTCCTGGGTCTGTTCAGGGGATGACCATAACTGGACACATACAAACAGGTTGACTTCATCCCCTTCAAGTCAACCTGCAAATGCGGGAACCATTTCAGGATCAGCAATGGTTTGTCAGGGACAAAACTCTGTAACTTATTCAGTACCTGAAATTGCAAATACAACCTCATATATCTGGACATTGCCAGGGGGCGCAACAGGTACAAGTTCTACAAATAGTATCACCATTAATTTCAGTACATCAGCAACTTCAGGAAACATTACTGTTATGGGTACAAACTCTTGTGGAAATGGAGAAAGTTCGTCATTTTCAATTACTGTAAATCCCGCTTATTTTTCAACCGAAAACCATAGCATCTGTGAGGGTGAAACATATAACTGGCATGGAACAGAATATACATCAGCCGGGACCTACACTACCGATTTTAATAGTGTAAACGGTTGTGACAGTGTTTGTACTTTAAACTTATCTGTGGTTACCGTTGATACATCTCTTACTGTTTCTGACCCTGTTATCACTGCCAATTTGAGTGGGGCAGCATATCAATGGCTCGACTGTAATAATAGTTACAGCCCTATCAGCGGAGAACAAGGACAAAGTTTTACAGCAGACATAAACGGCAATTATGCGGTTCTGATAACTCAAGGATTGTGTTCCGACACATCAACATGCGTTCCGATTACTTCAATTGGTATTGTCAATGGCCATTTTGAACAAATATCCGTTTACCCCAATCCTGTTTCCAATGAGCTAATAATTGAGATGAACGGTAACAATAATAAACAAAACTTTGAGGTAATAAATACAACCGGGCAAGTAGTTTTCAAAGGGAGTTTTGTTGAAAAAACTATTGTACCAACCAGTAGTTTTGTACCGGGTATATATACAATTAAACTTGAAAACGGTAAAATTTTTGAGTTTAAAAAGATCATTAAGGAATAAGCAATACCCAAACTGATAGTTTGTCGGGTTATGAAATGGCTATATATAGCGGTTAACCTGATAACTAATTTAAGTTGGTCAATAGTGTTATATAAACCTGTTTTTGAGAGTTCATTATTTATGGTTTTTTAAAAAATATGGTTACTTTGTATTCGGTTAAAAACAATGGATATATGTGTTGCAAACGGTACAATAAAATTAATGCCTTAATGCTATTGTTTTTTATAGTGGCCCCATTTATGGCGGAAACACAAAATGTATCGCAAATTTACATCTTGAAGAAACAAATAAAGCTGGCATCACCTCAAAAACAGGTTGGTTTGTGCAATGAATTGGGAAGGCTCTATATGACATGGAATACAGATAGTTCTTTATTCTATCATAGAAAAGCATTAAAAATGGCCGATTCTCTAAACATGGAAAAGGAAAAAGGCATATCCATAAACAGGATTGGGCTTAATTATCTGGATATTTCTGAAAACGATTCCGCATTAAATTGTTTTAGGGAATTTCTGACGATTTGTGAAAAACTAAATGACAAAGAGGGGCTTGTTTGGGCATATTTAAACATCGGTTTAGCCGAATCACAGGTTTCGAGATACAACAGTGCCCTGATAAATTTAGAGAAGTCAAAATTTTTGGCTAAAGTATGCGGGGACACTTTAAGCTATGCTAATTCTATGATTAACCTGGGTCTGGTTTATCAGGATTTAAGCGAATATGACAAAGCATCAGCATATTACCATAAAGCATTAAAATTGTACGAAAAAAAAGGCGATCTTAAAGGGCAGGGAAATTGTCTCAATAATTTGGGGCTGACCTATTATTATCTAGGTGATTATGAAAATGCAGAGAATTACTATGTCAAAGCACTTGCTCTTTTTGAAAAACTTAACTACAAAAGGTCTGTTGCTATGGTTAACAACAATATTGCTTTAATACTATTTGAAAAAGGGGAATACGAAAAGTCGAATTTGATAAATTCAAAGGTATTGGCCCTAAATCAGGAAACAGGTAGTAAAAAAGGTATTGCAACAACTTATATTAATATTGGGCGGACCTATAGGGCTATGGGAAAAAACAATATGGTTTTACCTTATTTGGACTCAGCACTAACAATATTTGTTGATATTGAAGATCATTTGGGCGAATGCAATATCTATATTAAAAAAGGCGAATTTCTGAATCAGGTCAAACAATATACCGAAGCTGTTGAATCATTTAGAATAAGCGAAACAATCTGTTCCAAATATAATTTTACTGCCCAATATATAAGTTTATATGAAGGCCTTTCGTTCGCTTGCGAAAAATTGAATAAATACCCTGATGCGCTTAAATACTCTCGGTTGATGAGAGCTTATAATGATTCTGTCAATAATAAGGAAATTCAAAAAAATGTATCCAAGCTAAGGATATTATATGAGGCAGAAAAACAGCAGCAGCGTATAAATATCCTTACAAAGGAAAATGAAATTAGCGAGCTAAAACTTTCAAAAGTAACCTATCTGACAGTAAGTATTATTATCATTTCAATTCTAATGTTTATTATCGTTTATTACCGGATTGAACGTAAGAAAATAAAAATTGCCCAAAACCTTGTTCAGGCTGAACAAAAACTGTTAAGGGTGCAAATGAACCCGCATTTTATCTTCAATTCCCTTACAGCAATACAGGATTTTATGTCTGAAAACAACTCTTTAAAGTCTGGAAAATACATTTCTGATTTTGCCAACTTAATAAGAAATATCCTTGAAAATTCAAGAAGTGAATACATTAGTCTGGAGAAAGAAATCAAAACCTTAAAATACTATTTGGACCTTCAAAAACTTCGTTACAATGATAGTTTTGATTACAAAATAATTATTGACAAAGATGTTGATATTTCTTCGGTATTGATTCCGCCTATGTTTGCCCAACCCTATATTGAAAACTCGATAGAACATGGGTTTGTCGGGATGAAAGAAGGCGGTTTGATAGTAATTGAATTTTTAATAAAAGGAAAATATTTAAATTACTCCATTACCGATAATGGGGTAGGCATCAACAATTCAAAAAACATAAACAATGATGGGTCTGTTAAACACTTATCGGTCGCGACAGATATTACAAAGGAGAGGTTGAACATTTTTAATAACATTTCTCATGAAAATCTGGAACTTAATATCATTGACATTAATGATGTTGACCCTAAATTAAAAGGGACAAAAGTTTCCTTTAGACTACCAATTAAAAAATAACAAAAAAAAGATATATTTGTTACTTGATTAAGAAAAGTATAATATCAAATGCAATATAAAGCACTAGTTGTTGATGATGAAATAAGGGCCCGAAGGGCAATTGTTAAAATTATCAAGGGAAACTGCAGCAATATTTCCACGATTGGGGAGGCTGAAGATGTAAAATCAGGGTTTGAAGCAATTCTTGAACAAAAACCTGATATTGTGTTCCTCGATATTAAAATGCCTGATGGTACAGGTTTCGACCTTTTAAAGCAATTCCCCAAAATTTCTTTTAAGGTTATTTTTTTGACAGCATTTGACCAATATGCAATTTCCGCATTTAAGTTCAGCCCTGTTGATTATATCCTTAAACCTGTTGACCCGGAAATACTTATCGACTCAATAAACAGGGCAATAAATGATATTAACAAAGGCAGTGTCAATATCAAATTAGACACCCTTTTAGCGAATATTGAAAGAAAAAAGAAAATTGTTTTAAATACACACGAAAGTATTTTTGTTGCAGATATTAAAGATATTATCAGATGTGAATCTGATCAAAACTACACCACCTTTTTTTTAATTGACGGAAGAAAACTTATGGTGTCAAAAATTATCAAAGAATATGATGAAATGCTTTCTGATTGTGGTTTTCTCAGGGTTCACCAGTCTCATTTGATAAACATTGATTATATTGATCATTACGAAAAAACTGAAGGCGGGTACCTTGTTATGAAGAATCATGCCCAAATTCCGGTTTCAAAAAGAAAAAAGGAATATTTATTGAGCATACTTAGGGGGTAGCTTATATTATAAATATGGCATTGAGCATTATTTCAACATTTGTAGTTTCTATATGAAAAGCGTCATGCCCTGAAAATCCGTATTAAATATGCCCTTATATGCCTTATAGTGCCCTTATAGTGCCTTGATAGTGCCTTGGGAAGAACTTGAAAAACCTGTGTAACGGGGTGATATTTCGTGGTTTTGTGCGGAGGGGTTGATAGTTTGATGGGTTGATAATGAACCGCCTAATCAAGGAGATAAATATGGGATGAACAATTGTGTAAAACTTTCCGGCTTCAGGTCATAAGTAACGGTGGATTTTAGCTCACCGGCCATCAACTTGAATAGTGGTTCGGGATTCTTTATATATTCGAATGACTTTTTACTGTTTCTAAAATATTTTTTATCTCTCTGATTAAGACCAATTATTATATTCAAATAACAATTCACAATTTGTTCTTAGGAAAATCTTTTTAAAAAATCTTCTTTTCTGTAACGACTCAATTTGAGGTCTACTCCATCGGTCATTCTTATCAGCCCTCCATCTCCTTTTTGAAAACCTATTACATGTCTAAGACTAATGATGGTACTTTGATGAATTCTAAAAAAACCAAAATCATTTAACAGCTCTTCGTACTCTCCAAGATTTTTACTTGTAGTAATTTTTTTGCCACTCTCAACAAAAAAGTGAGTGTAATTTCTGTCTGCTTCTAATCTAATAATGTCTTTTAATTTTAAAACCTGAAACCCCTCTATGGTATTTATTATCAGTTTTCGGATTTCGCCTTCATTGCCATAATTCTCAACCAAAACCTTAAGTCTTTGATTAATATTATTCTTTGAGGATTCCATTTGTTTTTCAAATCTCTCAATTGCTTCCTCAAGTTCAGTAATTTTAATTGGCTTTAATAAATATCCAAAAGCACTAAATTTAAAGGCATCAATGGCGTATTGATTATGTGCGGTAACAAAAATCACTTCAAAGTCAATTTTTTTTATCCTTTCTAATAAATCAAATCCAGTTCCTTTTCTCATCTGAATATCTAAGAAAACAATATCAGGTAATTTCTCATTAATAATATTAATACCTGATTCAATATCATCAGCTTCCCCAACGATTGTTATTTTTTCAAAATGCTTTTCCAACATGTTTCTTAGGACATATCGAGCATCTTTTTCATCATCAATTATTATTGATCTTATCATTATGATAGTGGAATTAGTATTGTAATTTTTGTACCTCCTTCTTCTAGTTCTTCTGCAACAACAGATTGATTGCTATTTAGTCTTTCTTTTGTTATTTTCATTCCTTTTGAATTGTGATTTTCGCTCTTTTTGTGGGCTAAACTTTTGTTTATTCCTATACCGTTGTCAATAATTGTGCATAAAATAAAACGTTTGTCTTTCTTGCTCAGATCAATTATTATATTTCCCTTCTTGTCATTTGGCAATATGCCATGCCAAATAGCATTTTCAACAAAAGGTTGAATAATAAGTGGTGGCATAAAATTATTGAGGATGTCCAGATTGGGATCAATATCTATTTTATACTCAATGAAATTATCTGTTCGCATTTTTTCAATTTCAAGATATAATTTAAGTGTATTAATTTCATCTTTTATCGAAATTTGCTTTTTACCGCTGTTTTCAAGAATAATTCTCAGTAACTGACCAAAATCACCCATGTAATTACTTGCTAAGTCGAAATTACCTTCCATAAACATTCTTTGAATGCTATTGAGACTATTAAAAATAAAATGAGGATTCATTTGAGTTCTTAATGCCCTTTGTTCGAGTTCTGCTCTCTTTTTAAGTTCTTTGGTTTTTTGTTGTTTAATAAATAAGATTATTAGTAAAATAATAAGAATGAAAATTCCTGTTGAAAATGCTATGATGTTATTACTTTCAGTAATAGCTGCCTCAAGTTTTTCGTTTTTGAGATTTAGATTGGCTATTTCTTTTTCTTTTTTTTCTGACTCATATTTTTCTTTTAATTCATTTATTTGTTTTTGGGTATTTTCATTTAGAAGGTTTTGCTCAAGTGTTACCCATTCGTTATATGCCTCATAAGCGTTTTTATAATCCCCCATTGCATAATATACATTATCCAATCCTGAATATGCTTTTCTAATTCCCCTAACGTCGTTTTCTCTTTTTGAAATATTCAGCGAACTATCCAGTGCATCTAAAGCTTCATCATATTTTTGTAACTGAAGTAAGGGCATGGCCATGTCATGCAATATGATAGAAATATCTCTTTCGTATTCCCTAATTGCGGGTATTCCTTCAAGACATTTTCTATAGGCATCAATTGATTCTTCATGTTTGTTTTGTTTGTAATAAACTCCAGCTATACCTGTCTCAGCAGCAATTTTAGTAAAATTGTCAGGATTTTTTTTAAGAAAATTTAGAGTCTTTTGATAGCAAAAAAGAGCCTTTTCCAAACTATCAACAATAACATAGGCATTTCCAAGAGATGAATATTCTTTTGCAAGTGAAAGGGAATTGCCAAATTTCTGTAAATACTCAATGGCTTTCAAATGATGAGATAAGCATTGTTTGCGATTTATTTCGTGGTTAAAATCATTGCTTCCAATGAATCCGTATACATCTCCTAAATAACCATGAATTTTTCCAAGCATTTTTTCTTCATTTAAGTCTTCAAAAATATTAATTGCTTCTAGGTAATTTCTTATTGCTTCTTCATATTCACCATAGACATTGCAAATATTTGCTTTTGCTACAAAAGATAAACCTTCCCCTTTCTTGTAATTTATGGCTTTAGAAAGATTTAAAGATTTATTGGCATAAGTCTTTGAAACATCTTTGTTGTAATATAAAAATTCAATACTCAGTTCATAATAGATTTTTACAATATTTGTATCTGCTAGATCAGATTCAGACAATTTAATTAAACTGTCAATTTTTTGCTGATTTTGAGCATTTGAAATATTGGTGATTGTTAAAAATAAAAAAAAGCATAGCCATAGCCATGCTTTTTTCAATATGGATAATTGGAGGTTAGTCATTTACTGTAAAATTATCTTCTTTGTTATTATGCCTTCTTTGTCTTCCATTTTGACGAAATAAATACCTTTAGGTTGTTGGGACAGATTTATCTTAAATTCCCTGCTTTCTGCCTCAATAGTTTTTATTTCTTCGCCCAAAATGTTTGTAATGTACAAAACTACTTTTTTATTTTCAAAGTTGGAAATCTCAACTTCATAAACGCCATTTCCGGGATTTGGAAAAATATTTATTAAATATCTGCTGTCATTTTCAACCACATATACATTTGATATGTTTACGCAATCACTGGTATCAATACATTCATTAAAAGACATCTCAACAGCATAATTGCCATTCAATGTTGCTGTGAATATCTGGTTGTTTGCCCCCGGTATTTCTTCATAATTATTGTCGCAATCTAACCATTGGTAGTTATAACCGCTTGCATTTGCTGTTAACGTTATCTCATTCGTTTGGGTAATCCCATTATCAATCGGCGTAATAATAATATTTTGTGTTTGGCTTGTTGTGTTTCCATTTCCATCATCGTACGTCCATGTCACAATTGTTGTTCCCTGTGCAGTGATTGGCAAAGTTGCATTGTGTGTGCCTGTAATGGAGCCGGCACAATTATCTGTTGCCGTTGGAGCCGTTAAGTCTGATACTGAGCATTCTGCGTTAATATTAGAAAGTATCGCATTATCCTCAATAGGAGCAGTAACATCATCTATAAATACAGACTGAGTTTGCATTGTTGTATTCCCATTACCATCGTTGTATGTCCATGTTATTGTAAATGTTCCTTGTGTATTAATTGGGAAAGTTACATTGGGTGAGCCCGTTACAGTTCCTGCACAGTTGTCGGTTGCGGTTGGAGCTGGGATACTTATTATCTGACATTCTGCTGTAACAGGGATTAAACTTGCATTATCTGCTACCGGAGAAATAGCATCAGCAATAATCACATTTTGTGTTTGAGTGGATGTGTTTCCATTTCCATCATCATAGGTCCATGTAACAACTGTTGTGCCTTGGGTGGTAATTGGCAATGATGCATCGTGTGATCCGGTGACAGAGCCTGCGCAGTTATCAGTTGCTGTTGGGGCAGTTAAGCTTGTAACAGAGCAGGCTTCATTAATTATAGGCAAAGCTCCATTATCTGGGATTGGTGCCATATCATCACTAATTACAACTGTTTGCATCTGAGTAGCAATATTTCCATTTCCATCATCATAAGTCCATGTGATTGTTGTAGTTGATGTTATTGGTAAAGTTGCATCATGTGTCCCTGAGATTAACCCTGAGCAGTTATCTGTTGCAGTAGGAGCAGTTAGACTTGCAACAGAGCAAATCTCTGTAATAGTAGGTAAAGTTCCTTGATCCGGGATTGGTGCTGAATTATCACTAATTATTACATTTTGAGTTTGAGTAGATGTATTTCCGTTTCCATCATCATATGTCCATGTAATAGTTGTTGTTCCTTGAGTTGTAATTGGCAAAGTCACATTGTATGTTCCTGTGATCGTTCCAGCACAGTTATCTGTTGATGTCGGAGCCGTTAAACTTGTTACTGAACATTCAGAGGAGATATCTGATAAGTTTACAATATCTGCTATAGGTGCTGATATATCATCAATCACCACATCTTGAGTTTGCGAAGATGTATTTCCGTTTCCGTCATCGTAGGTCCAAGTAATAGTCGTTGTTCCTTGCGCCGTGATTGGTAAAGTTGCATTGGGTATTCCAGTAATTGAACCAACGCAGTTGTCTGTTGATGTTGGCGCAGTTAAACTTGTTACAGAACATTCAGAAGTGATATCTGAAAGTGTTACGACATCTACAATTGGTGCTGAAATATCATCAATCACCACATTTTGTGTTTGAGTGGATGTATTTCCGTTCCCATCATCGTAAGTCCATGTTACAACTGTTGTTCCTTGATTATTGATTGGTAAAGTCGCATTGTGTGTTCCAGTGACTATTCCTGCACAATTGTCTGTAGCTGTAGGTGCAGTTAAGCTTAGCACTGAACATTCAGCACTAACATTAGATAAACTTGGAACATCAGCAATTGGAGCAGTAAAATCTCCTATTGTTAAATTCACTGTAATAATTGAATCACAACCACCTGAATTAGGAATGGTGTCCAAATACGTATTGCTTACCGTCCATGTATAATTTCCACTTGGAGAAGTATAGCTGGTGCATGCAATAGGAGAAATTGTATTTGAGGAATTGAAGCATTCATTAAGTTTTAAAACATAAATATCCATTCCTCCAGATGAAGTAAGAGTTGTTGTATTGCCCGAAAAAACCAAATCCATTGTATTATAAAGTCCTCCTCCTACATAAAATGAATTATCAAATGAGCTATAACACAAACCCCATCCTGATTCGTCACTGGTAGATCCAAAAGTGTTTGCCCATTGAAATTCTCCATTACTATTTAGCTTCTCCAGGAAAACATCATTTCCTCCATTCGAACTAATACTGTAATTAGTCACTAAATCAGGATCAAAATCAACCGTATTTTGAAACGTGCCTGAAAACAATATATTTCCATTCATGTCAGTCGCAATATTTCCCCAAGCCCATTCAGATCCGGTTCCTCCAAATCCTCGCCCCCATATTACATTTCCTAAAGAATTAAGTTTAATTACAAAAACATCAGTGCCTCCATTTGAAGCAAATGAATAAGTTCCTGTTCCCGAAGAAGGGTCAAGGTCAGTTATGCCCTGAAATGTACCAGTAATATATATTTGATTTGAAGCATCTAAATGAAGAGCATATCCAGTTTCAGAACCTGTTGATCCAAATTGTTTTACCCATTGTAATGTGCCTGAAGTATTGAGTTTTAATAGGAAAGCATCAGATCCACCTACAGCTACTAAGTTAACAGTTCCAGTCCCGGGCTGAAAATCCTGAGTTTCATCAAATCTTCCGGTTAAATAAATATTTCCAGTTCCATCAACCTTCAGACCATGTATTCCAGCTTGAAGAGATGAACCATTAGTGTCATCCAAGGCTTTTGCCCACTGTTGCGTTCCATTAGCATCAAGTTTCCAGAAAAATATTTCACCTGCAATGGATGTTGTTCCAAAATCTACCCAGTTTTGAATATATCCTGTTACATATACATTTCCGGAATTATCAGTATCAACGCCTGTTCCATATGAAACAGTACTAGCCTTTCTTGCCCATTGAAAATCTCCGGATGAATTTAATTTTAATATAAAAGCTGCATATGATTGAATCGTATTGTCCGCAACAAGATTATAAACCCCAGTACCGGGGTCAAAATCTACAGTGTTTCGAAAACCACCAGTAATAAATACATTTCCAGAATTATCAACAGCAATATCATAGGCCTGATCACCCCAAATTCCTCCAATTTTTTTGGCCCATAAGAAATTCCCATTTCTATCAAGCTTCTGGATAAAAATATCTGACCCACCTACAGAACTTAAATTGAGAATACCTGAACCAGGATTAAAATCTATGGTTGATGAAAAAATCCCGGTTGAATAAATATTACCAGAAGCATCTGTTGTTTGAGCATATGCTTCTTCATTTGACGTTCCTCCAAACTTATATGCCCATTGTAAAAGTGGTGTCTGAGCTTTTGTATTTGTCATTATTAATAGTACAGCGACTAATCCTAATATTTGTCTCAAATTTTTCATAATTCCATTTTTATTTCGTTACTTTTATTTAACATATAAAAACAATCTCTGTTGTTTTGATATCGAGTCCATTTGAATCCCTTATCTTTAAATAGGTTGTGCTCAATATTGTTTCAAAAATATAATAGAAATCTTAATTAATTTTGGTAGATGTACCTGTGGTAAGCCTTGATATATGGATGGTGGTTATTAATTATCTGGAGGCAATTTCTCATTTTGAATAACCGACTTCAGATTCGCTTATTTTTTTTATTAACTAATTATTAAATAGTTAGGCGCAATATTATTTGTTTATTCAATTGATTAAGACTTAGTCATTGTTTTATTAGTCTCAGTTTGACAATTTAAACAAAAATCTCTGTGGACACACAGCCCGGCACCACATACCCTGCATTTCCATTTATCCTCCTCGTTTTTTAAAAATTTATTGATCCCGTGGTCTTTGATATAAGAAAGGTTTTCAATCATGCTCATTCCGTAATTGGCCCTGTATCTTTTATCAGGGTTTTTTAATCTGGTACACGGAAATTTTTCGCAATCATAGCAAAAACCCGATTCCCGTTTGTTCATTGATATTTCTTTAAATTAACGTGAAGCACAACTGTTTAGTGCTGATTTGTATATTTTTGTTTTCTTAAGGCTTATATAATTGGTGATAACACTTGTTGTTAAAATACAATGGGGAGTTCAAATCGCATCGTATCTAAACCCTCACTTTTGATTGAAAAATGATGCTGGGGTTCATAGGAAACTCTGCAACATTTCCTCTCAAAAATAGATTGTTACGTTTAAAAGTCGATTCTTTTTTAATTTTTATTTATCTATTTTAACTCCAATTTCACTAACCTGCTTTCATTTATTTTATGATAAAAGTATTTAAGGTTGTTTAACCCACACAAGAACATTGCAAACGGATCTGTTGTTTGCTGTACAATCCGCATGTATACTGTTGCAACCGGAGTAAATAAATCCCTCGCCTCCATAACTGAAAATAATTTGGTACCCGGCAAGACCTCCTGTCCATGTATCAAAAGCACTTCCGTAGTTTGATGTGCCGGTTTGCATACCTGTAGATGAAATCGCATCCGCATATGAAGTATAATATGTTCGTATTGACTGTGTATTATTTGCGGAATTAGAATTTAATGCCCTGTTTTGTTTAAAATAGATTGTGTTTGAGTTACATGCTTTAATTTTTTGAACACGCAAAATGGATGTTGAATAAGTGCCTCGAATCAAATTGATATCAGAATCACTAAGTTTTCCAAATGTTAAATCTGTAGGTAATATTGGTGTTGATCCGGAAGCTCCTGTGACACGATTATTTGTCCCTTTTGGCCCTGTGTTTTCAACAAGTGTCCAACCGCCACCTTCAGTTGTCATATCACAATAACATTCATAAGGAGTGTTGACCCCTCCTCCATCAGGATCAATAAAATAATTTCCATCAACTCCTTGTGTTGCAGGATTAATGTCGTATATATCTTTACATGATAAACCGGGATTTCCAATGACTTGTCCATAATCTGTTGTTGAATTTGACCATTTAAACCATGATCCACTCATGTAATACTGAATTTCATTATTATTTGTATTATAAACGGTTAGGCCCTCAATAGGAGAATCAATGGCGTCTCTTTGAGCATCAGTCATCCTTGGAATTAACATTCCTTTTGCAGAAATTGTTCTGACTTCCATTTTTGCCGAAGCAGCAATCGTTCCTGTTCCAATTAACAACCCAGCTGATGTTCCAGTTCCTCCAGCTCCTGGTCCAATTGTAGTTGATGATGTTATTTGCCAATCTGTCCCATCATAATACAAAATTCTATCTGATACTGTATTATAATAGATTAATCCTGTTGCTGGAGAAGAGGGGGAAGATCCCGTAATTCGAGGTAATAGAAAACCTTTTGTTGTTGAATTTATATGAAGCATTGCTGAATTATCAGGGTCCGTAACTCCCACGCCTACTCCAACATCAGTTCCTGTTCCTGCAAAAGGATTGCTTGCCACTGTAACAAGTATTCTGTCTAATTGCCTCCAGTTAGAACCATCGAAATAATTATGGTGACCATTGGAACGGTTAAATATTAATAATCCCTCTGCGGGCGAAGGGATAGCATCCCTTTCTGCAAAAGTCATAACTGGGAAAACTATCCCTTTTGTTGTAGATTTTACATCTAACTCAGAGCTGGCATCTCCATTTGAATCATCTTCATTAATTGCAATTTGTCCTTTTGCATTTTGAACAAATATTACTAAAATAAAAATGAATAATATTTTTATATTTTTCACATTAAATAATCTTCCTTTTTCTTCAAAAATAATTGTATTCATGGTAATTGAATTATTTGATAACTAGTTTATTACTGTATGTGCTTATTGTCTTCTTGTTAATTGAAAAATCAGTAATTCTTGCATTGTACAGTCCGGAATTCAAATCAATACCTTCATTAATATAAAAATTGAAACTGCCTGTCTGATCTGTAACAATTCTTTTCGACATTATTTTACGCCCTAACATATCGGTTATTTCAAAATATAAATCATTTTCGGGTTTATATGCTTTTGTGCTGATCACAAATATTTTTTCATTAAACGAAGGGTTAGGGTATGTTATAAACTCAAGTACATAACCTGTATTATTCAGTATTTGCGTATTGTCAATTTGTACAATATTGGAATAAAAATAATTTCCATCAAAATCATTTTGTTTTAATCTATAATAGGAAATTCCCTGGTATGGATTTTTATCTATTTCAAAATAGTCAATTTTAGTACTGCTGTTACCTGCTCCCCGTACCGACAATACAAACTCCCAGTCAGGAAAACTATTTGTTTCGTCCCATTTTGCTTTTTCAATTGAAAAATATTCATTATTGACTTCAGTTAAAGTTGTCCAATTTAAGTATACTTTTCCATTGACTAATTCTCCGGTAAAAGATATTAGTTCAACGGGTAAAGGTACATCTCCTGATTTTGCAATTGCAAATTTTGAAAAGGAAGTATAACCTGTTCTTTGCGCAAAACCACTTCCTATTGGTATACCCCCACCGTCATAGGTAATATATGTTCTTCCTCCTTGATCAGTATTTGAAATGGTTGTAGTCGAACTAAAAGCATCCCAGTCTGCATAATCTGTTGAAGATGAATTTCTTTTTAAAACGCAAAATTCAAAATCATCTGCAGATGACAAATTTGAAATGTTGTCAACATACAGATTAACTCCAAAATTCCCTGCTGTAATATTGCCTGCTGGATCAATTCTCCATTCAGCATCCTCTAAAACATTTACCAACTCAGTACCATCCTGAATAGCTTTTAATGGGTCTAAATTCACATCTACATTATTCCCCGATTCTGTTATTGATGCAACTGATGCTGTAATAGCCGAAATTCCAACCACATTATTGTTTATGAATTCTGCAAGGTGATAAAATGTATTTCCATTTCCATTTCCAACTGGCAAAGGATAAGTGGAAGTATTTACACCAATAGATTTTTTTAGAAAACCGAAAACAAAACTATTGCCCGAATAACCTGTTATTTTCGACGATAATGGACTGGTACATTTTAAAGTGTCTGATCCTGTAATAATAATTCCGCTATTTAGTTTTAATGTTTCTGATACAATAGTATTAATATCCAATATTACATTTCCGCTTGGTTTATTAACTGTAAAGTCACTAAAACTTGTAACATTTGAACCTCCAATTGTCTGATCTGAATTCCCTATAAAAATTATTTCTCCTGAAGAATTGATCAAAGCATTGTTAATTATATCTCCTTCAATATTGATCCGTCCATTGAGTTTTATAGTACTCCCTGATTCATTTATAATGTCACTTTCGGTATGAAAATCTGATGATGCCTTAACATCAAGTATTGAATTGTTTGATACATTAGTAACAACCATATCTCCAATAATTGTTGAATTGGCACTGGCTTGTACCTTATAAACTGAACCCTTTATCCTTAATTCATCTGTAACAGGAGAGGGAGTGTAAATTGAGGAAGCAGAAAAACCAGCAATATAACTTCCAAATGTTGAAAGATAAAATCTTTTTGTGATAACAGCAGTCGGACTGTAAGACTGTGTGGACGATGAGTGGGTACCCAAATTCTGCCAACCGCTTCCAATATCAGTTATTAAAGAATAATTGTCTGATGTTCCTCCTTTGTCGGTATGCCCTTTAGATTGAATGGTAGCATGGTAGTTAACAGCAGAAAGCCCGGGGTTTGGAATAAACGACCAATAACCATAGTCCAGGAACTCATCAACAGGAATGCCTTCAACCATTAATCCTCCCGGGACAGGGTTTTCATTACTGACAGTAAAAACAACATCAATGTAATTTAATCCGGTTTGACTGTATACAAATATTTCAGCAAGTTCAAAATTAGCAGCTGTGCCAATTGGTAAATGGTAGTCAATTCCTGTGGACAGATATCTTCTGAGGTTTCCAAATATGTATTTGCCATCATCATAACCCGACATGCCATCGCCAGCAGCCGTAACATCAAGCCGGTTTGCTCCGGTTGAAATGATGCCCGCAGAAAATGACAAACTGTTTGAAATGGTTTGGTTTGATGTCAAAGTAACCCCCGAGGCATTATTAATTATAAAGTTTTCAAAAACTGTACTGCTTGTTCCTCCAATATTTTGGTTCGCTGTGCCTGCAAATTCAACAGTTCCGGTTCCTGGTCCGGGGTGGGCTAGACTGGCAACAGCATCGTTTGTCCAACCTGACAAAGCAAAAAGCTGCCCGTCAATCTGAATAGAAGAACCGCTTATATTGTTGATATTTCCTTCGGCAATCAAAGTGCTGCTTTCATCAATTTTTAAAAGACCGGCATCGGAGTTGTTTAGTTCAACAATGCTGTTTGAAACAGTTGAAGTGGAATTTGCCTGAACTTTATAAACCGAACCTTTTATCCTTAATTCATCTGTAACAGGAGAGGGAGTGTAAATTGAGGAAGCAGAAAAACCAGCAATATAACTTCCAAATGTTGAAAGATAAAATCTTTTT
>Ga0209016_1001087_pt1 | contig 24040 bp, 30 predicted proteins | sample EPASupsiteSAE305_FD_187265 | JGI IMG/M metagenome (GOLD analysis project Ga0209016, IMG submission 187265) | Bioremediated contaminated groundwater microbial communities from EPA Superfund site, New Mexico - SAE3-05 (SPAdes) (version 2) | ecosystem: Environmental > Aquatic > Deep subsurface >...
CAGCAATGGTGTGTTGGCTGTTTCCGCTGCGACCCTGGTGGAGCTCCCATGCACGACAGCGCCATCCGCTTGTGATGCGGAGGCCGATTTCTTTATACGAATTATCGCTTTTAAACTCGGTATTAACCAGGTCGCGAATGCTTTGTGCATGTTCGGCTGCCTGTTTCAGCTTCACAATTTCCATTTCGGCAATATGCTTCCAGTTCATTGCAACGCCTTCGGGTGGCAATTGCCCTTCGATGAATTCGTAGAGGCTGAAATTTTCTGTTAGCTGGGTATTTTGCAGGGTTCTCATTGTTTGTCGTGATTAGATGTTTCGCTTTGTCCGAAATAGTAGGCCACGGCCATGGATCCCCAGCCAAGCACAACGCCAAGCGTCATTGAAAGCATCTCGCTGTTTCCGGGAGGTATTTGAATAAAATACAGCGGAATCAGGCCAATGATACCGATAACAATGAGCACAATGCCCATCCAGAATAGCATGATAGGTTTAAGTTTCATCGTTTTCTGAGTTCATTAATTTCGGTTTCGTGCTTTTCGATAAGCCTACCCTGATTCTCAATTTTGCTTGAGTGTTTATTTAAGCGTTCGTCGATGACATTATGTTTTTCTTCGTGTACTTCGCGACGTATTTTTTCGCCTTCAACAACGATTTGGAGAGTTGACACGCTCTGACCCATCGACTTTACCTGTGAAGCAAAGTCACGAAGGAAGTAGGCGATAAGGCCCAAAAGCAAGGTTAGGATGATGCCACCAATGGCCAAGAATGCGATCAATGTTCCTTTGTCCAGTAATTCGAGTGTTTGATGTTCCATAATTGTTAGATATTTAAGATAAGAGAATAAGGGTTGTTGTGATCAGTAATCCAAGTATTTTGATTGTAAAAAACAGCCAGTCACTTGTTTTAATGGTATCGGATCGGGCTACTGTTCCACGGTACCAGAACGTCAAACCCAAGAACCAATTCCAGCAGGCATCGAACCACAGCCAGCGTACAGATGCAGCCCACAAACTCACCCATAAAAGGAACCAGCTTATCCCAAACATCCAAAAGGCCAGGTTGGCTATGACAAAGCCCTTGATGAAAGCATCAAGGGCATGCCACAGGCGGCTGTAATATTTTTGCTTTGCGATCATTCCGGCCAGTGATTCGGGCGAAAGATCGGATCGTTTGCTATTTGCAAAGTAGCTCTTATCCTTGTGCTGCCAAACATCATGCAAGGCATCGGCAGCAAAGTAAACTATCAGGAAGAGCAACAGGTAAACAAAAATGGTGAGTGTCATGGCTATTGTTTGTTAAATTCGTCAACGGAAATTTCACGAACCATAAACTCGATGATCTGCATAACAGCATCGGATGTATTGACAGGGAGATCGTCGAAATTAAGCATGAAAACAGGGATATCGTCTTCATATTCCTCGTTAAGGAACTGCTCATACTCCTCCATTTTGGCCTTGTACTCAGTGATGGTTTCAGCAAACTTTTTGTCGAGTGTTTCTTTCTTCTTGGTGAACTCAGGCGATTGAGTGTCAACATCATACATTTCGGCAATTTGACCTCCAGGACCAGACACTTGTTTGGTTTTGCCTTTTGAGAGGGTTTCGTAGAGGGATTTGACCTCTTTCTGGTATTCCTCATGTTTCTTATGAACTTCGGGCATCACCTTATCGAACATAAGGCTTTCGGCAATGCGTTCGAACTTACGCCTGTTCTTTTCCTTAGCATAGGAGACACGGACGTTGGCAATGTCCATCTGACGGCCTAGTTGGTTGGCCTTAATGATTACTTCTCTTCGTTTTAGTTTCATAACTATTGATTATTTGGGTTATTAATGGACTGGTTTGATTTCCCTGTTAATTTGGGTGGAATGAATTTAGATTCTGACTGAATCTCTGGGTCTAACGTTGATTTTACATGTAACAAACTACTAGGAGGTTTACCACCTAAAGTGATACACCCTGATACAGATATAAATTCAGGATTGTCATCATACACAACTTTTGAAGATTCTTCTTTTTTCATTTGATGAAATATTTAGTTTAAAGATCGTCCTCCGCATCGGCGAAGAAATTTGTTTCGTGCTGCTGACGCAAGGTTTCATAGGTGACGGGATCCTGAACGTATTCAAAGCGTGGACTTGGTTCCTTTACCCTGTTATACAATTCTTCACGTGAATGATCAATACCTTCGACCACAACGGACCGTGTTGTGAGCAGCAATGACCCCCATTGAAGGGTGTGTTTTTCGGCCTCATAGGTTGCTTTGTCCTTAAACAGGGCCAATTCAACATGAGTATTATTCTGTAGCTTATCCTCCATCCTTCGGATAATTGTCCAATAATCGGCATCGAAGCCTTTCCAGTTTGTTTTCTTAATGAGTGCCATATATTTATGGTTTTAAATTATTATATTTTATTATACATTAGCGTTTTACGTTACCTGAAATAAAGTATCCATACTGGCTATTGCTGGTGGCATGAATGAACACCACATCGCCTGATGAAAGTACGATAGTGGGATTGCCACCATTGGCCTTGTCGGTGCCTTGACGGAGTATAGTGATGGTGTAGGCAGCTGTACCATTGATGACCATATAATTACGACCGGCAACAGATGTCCGATCGGGCAGAGTGAAGTTTGCATTGCCGGTAGCTGCATTGGTCAGCATATAGCAATAGGCATCGCCGAGGGTGGTGTTGCCTGTGACTTCGGCAGTAGGACCAAAGCCAACACTGTCGTGAATATCGAACCCCGATTTAGCTGTTGGCAGAGTTGCTGTGATGTCAATGCCTGAAGTTTTGACGATCAGATTGCCATACCGATCGAGCCCAAACCGGTACTGATCAACATTGCCCATTTGGCTGTCGAGGGCATTGGCAAAAAACAAGGCCGTTGGATGCGAAGTAGCACCATGGGCGGCACTTGCCACAGCTGTAATGCGGGCCGAAGCTGAATTATCCTCTGATTTAGGCACGAAGCCATAAGAGCCAATTAGGTTATTAACACTCAGGTCAGCTGAATGTATGCGGTACACAGCCACACCTGCTGTATCGTAATTGCCACCAAGCACCCGGAGGACACCTATACCCGAGGCTGTGCCATCCAGGGCAAGTTGACCCTGCGGACGTGTAACAAGCGAGGCGTAAACTGTAGAGTCGTAGTAAACTTTAAGAGCCCCAGTTACTTTTATGTTTCCGGCTACATCAAGTTTTTCAGCAGGAATCGTAGTTCCTATTCCAACACCAGTTGAGTTAATATACATCTGAAAAGAGGTGGGCCGTGCTTCATATGATTTAAACCCAATTCCTGCATAAGAACCAATAGCTAATCCGCCAGCAGCGACGAAGTCTTGTCTTGTAATTGAGTATATTAAAGTAGGCGTTGGGGAGTATCCATATATACCTGTATTTGCTCCGCTTATTGCAGCCAATCTAATATTACCATTAACATCCAACTTATCTACGGGAGATTTCCCAATCCCCACATTGGTTCCATTATCAATTATTTGAGAATTACCTATTGTAGTTCCGCCAGCATTATTAAATTTAGCTACATAGTTTTGTGTTCCTGAGATACTACCTGCAAGAGCAAATGCACTTGAGTGTAGACCATCAAGAAGATCAGCGTTTAAGTTATTTACTAAAGTAGTGCTTGCCACAACTAAAGGAGGAGTTCCGGTAGCAACCGAAGAAACAATAGGAACTAAAAATGAGTCTAGATTATTTGCGGAAATTTCAGATATCCATATGTCAGAAAATTTCTGAACTGATAGAGTTCCGTAACCGGTTAAAAACAAAGTTTTAACATAAGCCGTACCGTTGTACCAAGCATTAGAATCATACACATAATTAGCCGGTGCAGGTTTCAGAGTAGCCGCATACTTAGTCCACACATTAGGAAGCATAACAGCTGCAGCAAGTGTATATTTATAACTGCCTGTTGAGCCACTTGCTTGTCTTAAGTGTACTCCTGCCGCCAATGCAGGACCGGGCCAAGGAGCTGCGAGGGTTAAAACATTACCTGCAACACTTATGAATGTACCTGTATTATATTCAGCCCTGAGAACGCGAGTGTGATTTCTGGAATAGCCATAATCGGGATAAGTATAACCTTTGCTATTTGTATATGGGAACCATACAAAGTGTGAGTATGAAGCATACCAACCAGTCCCATTTACTAATGTAATTGTAGTATCACCAATATTCAATGGTAAAGCCAACTCAGTATCAGCGGCACCGGGTATTTTTGCAGCATAACCAGCCTGATTTAGAAGCCCATCAATATCATACTCGGCAAAACCTATGTACGCCCTGTTTCCTGTGCTATAATCACTACCGTCTGCATTACCTGCTTTAGCCCATGCCGAATACTGGTAATATCTTGTTGTATCTATAGGAATCAGTTCATTACTTATATGTGAGAATTGAGTTCTACCTGTAAAACTACCCAAACCACCATGCACATCAATCACATCAAAGACGAGGGTGTTGAAGTTGTAGTTACTATTCATCAACCCACTACCATTAGTAACAAGATTCATTCCCCTGGCCTGAACATAACCAGTGTAATAACTACCGTGCTGACCATCCAATAAATCAGCGTTAAGATTAGATACTAAAGTTGGAGAAGTAACCACCAACGGAGCAGTCCCAGAAGCAACAGTGGAAATAAGTTGATTGCTACTTCTTATAGCACCTGCAACATCAAACTTAACCCCTGGAGCAACACCTACTCCGACGTTGCCAGAGTTGTAGTAAATATCATTGCCGGTCTTTGTCCAATACGACAATCCATTCACAAAAGCCGACCTACTTATCCACTCAGTTCCGGTGTAATAATAGTGCCCTGCATCGGCATCAGACCAAGTTTCCCATCCGGCCGCCGGAGCATCGAACCACCAGTTAGTACCGTCGGACCATGCAATTTTGTTGGCATGGCCTGTGAAAGCATCAGTGGGTGAACTGCCTACAATAACCCTCCGCCCAACAGCATGGGCAGGGGGTGTGTTGTAGAAGCCTATTACTGCAAGTTGCGCAGCATCGAAGTCCCGTGTGCTAACCCTGAATGACGGCATAAACTATTCGGTGTAGATGATTGATTTAAGTGAGCTTGAATACGACATATCACGGTGAATTGTTGCTGTAGCAATGTGTGTGTCAATCTGAGCATGGGTATTTGTACCTCTGTTCAAGATCACTGTATGATCAATGGCACTCTGGGCGTAGTGAATTGTTGTGTCGGCAATGTGTCCTGTGACTGTTGCGACAGCAAGGCCGGAGTCTTTGATAACCTTACCGGAAGTGCCATTGAAAGAGGCAATGCGATCAGCTACAGCACTAGCAGGACCTGTTACAGCTCCATCAATGTTTTGCTGAATGATGTTCCAGTTTGTTCCCACTGTTGCGTGAGTTCCGGCAGCAGAGCCATCGACAGTACAGATCAGCATATCACCGGCTTCGACGTTCGGTCCTGAAGCACCGCCGATTTTACCTGCAACAGAAACTTTGTAGGTGTGGCCGGAATCGGCAGCAGGGTAGTTGGGACTTGCTGAACAATCAATTACCCCCTTGTACACCATTGCATCATTTGCTCCCAGAACAGCGTTGATAGCATCACGAACGGCTTTTTCCGTTGCGATACTTACATCGTCGGCTGAGCCCGATGCCCGGACTGTAGTAACAGGGGTAAGACCGTCTTTGATTTGGTCGCCTGTGGTGCCATCCCATTGCGGGATTTTGTTATTTGTACTGGAGGCGATTTTTTTAACAAACTCGCCAAGGTTTGCGGCTGTCCAGGCTGAACCGATGTAGGCGTAGTCTTTGTTTTCGGCAGTAACAAACGCACGCCAACCAGCAACCGGAACATCATACCACCATTGGGAGGCATCACGCCATGCAATTTGTCCGGTTTTGCCAACCCACACACCTGTGGGAACAGTACCGACAATGTAACGATCTCCTGCAACCGGACTAGCGGGAGGAGTGTTCAGGATTGAGATCACCGGCTGTTGCCAACTGTGGTCTTCTAAAACGGGAATTCTTTTTTGTGCCATTTTGTTTAAAGTATTAAGGGTTAGTCATTTATCAAGTATGCTTTTAAATTTTCGTCATAATTCATCTCACGGTGGCGGTCGGCTTCATAGTTGAGAAGATTGTTGTGATTAATATGGGTTTCATCAAGTCCAATGATTATTTTTTTTTCAGGAAAATCATACTGCAGCGATATCTGATTACCAACCCCTTGAATTGTTTCTGCCTCAACCGTGAAGTAATCAATAGATGTTTCTGAATCAGTTACCAGTATCTGACCTTTAACAGCCTGAACAATATGATCGTCCGTACTTATTATTGCATGTTTTCTGGTATGTGAGTCGCCACCTATCTGTATTACTTCTTTTACACCATTAACCTCCTTTATTGCAAATAATTTGGCATCGTGCTGGTTAAAAGCCAGTGTGTCTACATCAATTTGCTGAACAGTTGGAACAACGCCCGCTATTCTGCTTTTTTTAAGCTTCCAAAACTGATCAGCCATTATTGTATTATGTATAATCGCTCATATTCCAGTTCAACCGATCCGGGCTCGTAATTGCGCTCTGTACGATCCATGCTCGTGTTTTTTATCATAACCGGGCAGCTTGTATTTCCCTTTAACTCATAAACTTCGGTAGCAATAACAAGGTCGTTAAGCCAGTTTTTTTCGTCCGGAAGCAGCCAACCGGTATTAACCTTTACAATCTCTGTTTCTTCAGCCTTTTTAACTGATTTGTTTAGCCTGCCGGCATGTGCTGCATCAAACACATTTTCAGTTACTATTCGTTCAATTTCAGAATTTTCATCAGCTTCACCAGTGCAGGCGAGTGTATCATACCCTCCAAGGCTGTTTCGAAAAACAATGAAACGCTTATCGCGATAAGCTGAATAATCAAGTTCGTAAATACGACTTCCGTATGCGTTTTCGATTTCAATAACATACCGCATTATCTTCTTCTCCGATAAGGCTGAAAGATTCAATTGCTCATACCCAACCGGAAAACTGCCCACCTGGTATTTCGAGAGTTCAAGGTAAAGAGGACGGTGAACCATTGATGTGTTGTCATCAAACGTAATAGTAATAACGAGTGTGAATTGAGCAGCTGCTGGAGCTATAAAATAAACTACTTCAGGCTGTTCTGGCAGTATTTTCTTAATTTCATGCGGATAAAAACTCAAAATTGAACTAACCAACATTAAATCGTAAAAACTATTGAATTGGTTATAAAAAGCGAGTTGTTTCCATTTCGGAATTTTACCTGCGAGCAACCATCGAGCTACACCTGTCATATCATGACTTTCTGGAGGGTTACCATAATACTGGTAAAACTTAACATAAAATTCCTTACAGGCATCCGGGTGAACAACTGCTTCATTGAGCTGTAGCGAAACCTGCAGCTGTGTAAAAAAATACTCCGAAAGTTCAAATGTGGCTATTTTCGATACCTGGTCAACAGGCAATAGCTCAAAGAAATCATCCACGGGCTCAGCCATTATCTTAAGCAGGTTGTCAGCGTAATCACTGAACACCCTCCAAACAAACGGCGATCCTACCAGTGAAACAAGTGGTGGTGCTGATTCAATGTTAAACATAAGGCAATTATATAGCCTGCATGTTTTAAAAAAAAGGACATTAAATCACCCTGTTTTTGCAATCGCCTTCGTTTCTTTATCGGCCATGATCTTAAAATCCTGGTAAACCCATTTACCTGATACACCCTCTCTCATCAACTTTTCAGCAGCATCCGAAAAGCGGTTCATAGCATCAATCATTTCCGGATCCGCATCACGCCCGGTTTGATTAACCTTTGTGGGTTGTGGTTGTCCAGGTGCCAAACGTGGCGTTGTGCTTTCAATCACTGCAGGCAAATTAATATGCCGTGCCGTGCCGGCACGCTGGGCATAATCAATCAGGTTCAGAATCGGCCTGATGGTGGGGTTTCGGTTTGCTGCAGCATTAGCCACAAATTCATTCGCATGAACCACACCTACAGCTTTGTAATCATCAGGATCTTCATCGGTAAAACCCCCAGCGTAAAACTGAGGCGGTTTTTGTGCAATAATAACAGCTGTTTCGGCGGCACCCATTATACCTGCCGCGATAGCCCTTGGAATTGCAGTTACAGGATCACCTCCGGATAGCTGCGTTAGAACCGCCATGGCTGTTTTCATTATTGCCGAAACAATATTGGCCGCTTTCTCTTTCTTCCATGCTTCGAGCTTCATTTGTGCTTCGCGCTTCCGGTATTTCTCATTAATTTTTGCTCTTTGTTCCTCGGTTAAATTGGTATTTGCCAATTCGGCCTCCCTTTGAGCATTAAGCGATGCAAGCTTTGCATCAAGCTCAGCCTGCTGCCTGTTTTTAATGATATCAAAAATTGCATTTTGTGTCGAATTGGCAATATCTAAAGCAGCATTTTTCCAGGCTTCTTGCTTTGCCTGTTCAGCATCCCATTTAGCCTGAGGATCTTCATTATTATTTTTGAGCTTTGATTCCTGGGGTCTGACATTGAACCAGGGTTTATCTTCAAGTTTTTTAGGCGTTGGGATTCCTGACATCCTGCCTATTTCAACCGCAATGTTCTTAATGCTTTGCTCAACCCTTGCGAGTTCTGCCCGGTCCTTCACCAATTGCCTTATCATACTTTCGGGCACCGGCTGATTGGCCAGAATAAGCTTTCTGATCGCATCCTCAGTTTTCTTAATCCTGTCGGTCAAAGCTGCAAACTGATCTATTGGGCCACTCAGGTCATTAGCAAGCGCCTCGTTCAGATTATTGCTTACCGCCTTCAGTTTATCAGCAATGCGTTTATATTCCTCACTGCCTTTTTCATAATTTTTGAGAGCTGTGGTTAACAGGCGCTGTTTCTCTTCAAGCTGTGTTACTGCTTTTCCTGTAATCTGATCTGCAATACTCTCTGCATTTACTGTTTCATCAAGTCCGGAATATTGTCCCCAAAGTTGTTTTATCTGGTCCTGCATCTGCTTAATCGAATCTGTCATTTCATCAGCTGCAGCTGCACCATTCTTCACAGCATCAAAAGCATTCCAAATATTAGCAAGGGCAGGGTTGTTCACTAATAAAACAGTGTTAACCATGCGTTGCCAAAGTGTCACGCGTGTATTATCCTGCTCAATTCTCTTTTGTGTTGCTTGCATCAAAACCAATTCGGCTTCAGCCTGGTTCAAGGTAGCTTTTGTTTGCTCAAGCAAAGTTCTTTTTTGCTCAGCACTCATTTTGTTCAGCTGACTAATTGCGATTTCCTGATTTTGATAGTTTATCTTTAGGTTCTGGTTGGCAATATTCAGTTTCTCAATTGCATCCAGTTTTTCTTTTTCGAGCCTCAGGCTTTCAGCACTGTATTTATCATATAGTTTAATTGCGAAAACAAGGGCAGTAACCAAAGTAATCACAGCCCCGAGCGGATTGGCTGACAAAGCCAGGTTCCAGGCAAGCTGAGCCGATGCAGCGAGTTTTGTCGCTGTCGTTTCACCCATGGTCCAGATGATGAGCAGTTGTTTTCTGGCAGCCAATGTACTATCGGCAATGGCATTCTTAATCCTCAGGCCAATTCCTTCTTTTAACAGCAAATTATTGTAAACATGAGCAATCGACTCTGCAATGAGGGCGCTTTTTAAGGCAAGTGTTGCACCGGCTACCGCAATCAAAGCGATCTGGTATTTTACAAAAAACTCGGGGGCATACATGATAGCCCTCATAAAATAAGTAAATGCATTCGTGCTGAAAGTTATAGCAGGCGCCAACTTTTCACCAAAAGCAATCGTCACTAGCTCGGCCCTGTTTTTTGCCTGCTGAAGTTTCGTGGCATTGTTATCGGTGTTTATCGAAGCCTGTTCAAGTGCCACACTGGTGCCGGTTACTGCTGTAGTATATTTTTTAAATTCAGCAGTGTTATTAAAAAGGATATTGGCAGCATTGATATTTTCAGTACCAAAAAGATCAGTGAGTTTGATAACATCCCATTGTGCTGCTTTCATATTTACAAAAGCCTGCTGCAACCCCACAATCGATGGTCTTAAATTTTCATCCGATTGTGTCTCAAGCTTCAGCATGATATTTCTAAGGCTTCTGCCGGCCATCTCTGGCTCTGTCATCCTCGGAGCGAGGGTTTCCAAGGCTCCGGTAAGCTCTTCAATACTTATACCAAAAGATGCTGCTACCGATCCTGCTTTTTCAAAACCGGCAGCCAGGTAATCAATCTCTCCGGCACCTTCTTTACTACCGGCAGCCAAAATATTGATAATCTTACGCGATTCTGATGCAGGGGCATTAAACTGGTTCAAAACCATTGTGAGGCCATCAACAGCAGGTTGCAGATCACCGTTTGCCGCTGCAGCTAAAATCATCGCTTCCTGGGTAACACCATTCAGATCCTCTTTTACTTTTAGCAGTTCAGGACGCTTGCTACCCACTTTTGTATAAGCATCAACAATCTCGGTGGCTGATGAGGCAATACGCACATTACCCTCAAGAGTGGCAGTGCTCATTTCTTTGGCTTTTTCGGTCAGCCAGTCCAAATCATCACCCACAAGGCCGGTAAGTGCCGAGAGGTTGTCAACCCTTTTCTCAAACACATTAAAAGTATCAACCGCCTTTCGTAAACCAAACACAACACCGGTAAATGTAGCCACGGCAGCCGTAGCTATGCCAAAATACCTGTTGAAGCCATCAGCGAGTTTCTTAATACCACCCGTGTGCTCCCTGGAACGACCAACAGCCTTATCAAGCTCGGACGACAATAATGCTGCCTGGTTTTTCTTTTCGCCTAAACCCGGATCATTCCTTTTCATTGATCTGATTTCCGAATTGACCTTTTTTAATGCTTTTTCAAGCTCTATGACTGAGGCCCCGGATAGATTTTTAAGCACTTTATCAACCTCAAATATGCCCCTTTCTAACTTTTTTGATTCGCCGGTAAGCTTATTTATTTGCTTATCAAGCTTCGTATAAGCTGTAACATCTTTATCCTGGAAGGCTTTGTCTCTAAGACGAATAAGTTCTTGTAACTGACCTTCAATTTCTTTAAGTCTGGCCTTGGCATCCTCGTTGTTTATTCCAACATAAAGATTAGCTTGTTTCATCACTTATGAATTTAATTTTTCAATAACCAACTGCTCAATCTTCATTGCATGCTTTTCTTCAAGTAAATGACGGAGCACTTCAAGTTGCTTATAAAAAGTATCAGAATTAAATGGTTTAGGACGACGTTTTGTCAGACCGGCAGCAATCATTGATTCACGATTCGTTATCGTTACATTTTTACCAACACCCCAGTCCACCATGTTCAGATACCAGTTAAAGGCAAACAAAACTCTATCCGGATCGCCTTGTGCATTTGTGAATATTGTTTTAGTAAAGCTCTGCAGAGCCGCGCCTGTCGATTTTTCACTGTTTCCAACACCCAAGGCATCTGCCTTTTTCAGCCATTCTTTAATCACGATATCTGCCCAGGCTTCAACCGTTAAGGCAATATTTGTGTTTTCTGCCATCGCTTAGTTGGTAAAAGCATCATGGATCATAAACCCAAACGAATAACCAAAATAGCCGTTGCCTATAGGGCCAATACCACCATAATCAATCCGGCTGTCATCCAGCCCATAGGCCGGATCGCCATAATCGCCGGCATCATTACGCAACAGGTTTATCACCTGCAGGCCTTGTGCAAAAGCCGTTTTCTTGCAGCTCACCCGCTCGGCGCTGTTCACTATCGAAGAGGCTTTCACAAACACATAAAACACATGATACCCGCTGCGTAGCTTCCGGTCCTTCAGGTTCAGGGTGCCATCAGCATTTTCTTCAACCAGCAGACAAACCTTTGGGTTATCGCGTATATTACTCAGCATCTCTTCAAGCTGCATGATGCCCGAAACACGGTAAATCGCTTTCACATCTTCCATCAGGTCTTTTCGCTCGTCCAAATAATCGTACAGGTCAACCATTAGTCTTCAGGTTTTTAATGTATTCAATCTTGCGGTTCAGTTCATACAGGGCCTCATGCATCTCCGATGCTTTGATGATGCCGTTATCGGCCACTTTACCCTCATTCAGGTTGCTCAGTATGCCCATGATCATTTCATCAGCACTCACATCATCAGCACCCGATCCACCCTGAAACACATAGTAATATTTAGTGATCAGCCAGCTCTTAACACCAGTGTACCATAGATAAACCGAGTACTTCACCGGCATCGGAACTCGTTTAAAGCGTTTCGCCCATTGTTCAATATGCTTTCCTTCAGCCCAATCATCGGTTTTCCGGCGATAAAAAACGGCCAGCATCTTATTCAGTGAAGCATCATCTTGTGTTTTACTAAAATCAGAGTACATCAAATCAGCAAACAGCCACTCATCCAAACGAACACCAAACAAACGGCTGTCGCAGGCTCGATAGTTCTTTATTGCTTCCGGAGGGTTGAACAAGCCGGGTGGCTGAGTCAAAAAATCGAGCCTCGAAAGGATGTCGGTCACCATATCGCTGCTCATATAAAAGCTCTTACCCTGGTATTTGAATCGAAACCCATCCTCAGGATCATCTTCTTTTTTAGCCTTGAGCACTTTCAATCCAGTATAATTCATCAGGCAGAGCAGCTTAAGCTCAGCCGGATCAGGATGCTGAAGGATTACTTTACAGAAATACTGCAGCTGATCAGGCCGAAGGCCAGCAAACGAAGTAGGTACTTTCAGATCTATTCTCATGCACCAAAAACAATAAATGGATCTTCCGAAATATCGCGTTCAGCCACCTGTGTTGCAGCATAAATCGCACTTGACTTAAACTCAGGGTATTTATCCGGATCGGCCATCAGCACCGATCGCACCCGGGCCACAAAGCTTTGCCCTGAAGCTTCGTCACCATTGGCAAAGTAGGCTAGGGCAAACCGCAGGTCAGACAGCAGTTTCTTATAATCATCAGAAAGGTCACCATCACGAAGGCCCTCAATGATTTTTTCAGAAAGTTCTTTACTGATCACCGGTTCAATCTTCAGTTTTCTCACCGAAGTCAACACGGGGATGAAAGCAATAAAATCAATCCGGTTACCGGCAAACCTTCCGTATTTTCTGAATTCTCTGATACTGCTCACATAGTTATCATTGATCAGGGTGTAGGTTGTTGATCCTTTCCATGCGGCTTCGATATCACCATTCTCAGCTTCAAGGTATTCAAGCAGGTCCTCAATAGCCTCATCCAGTTTTGCAGCTGTGGCTGCTTTCAGTTCAGCCACACGCTGTGGCGAAGCAGGAGCCAGATTCGTATTCCTCACCACCGCAAAACCACTATCTGTTTCAAGCAGATCCAGAAACGGGATCGCCTCAAGGTAGCCTTTATATGCCACTACCGATTGAACCATTGCCAACAAATCAGGCTCTGTTGGAGTAGCCAGGTCAAAAAGTTCGGTACCGGTGATTTCGCGTTTCACAAACCGCTCAGCAGTTGCCAGGTAAGGTTTGTACTTATCAAAGTTATCACCGGCAACCGTGGCAATCAATTGTTTCAGGGTTTCAATATTCTCAATGATCATGGCGTAGGAGTTTCTGTTGCAGTGGTGGATTGTTTACCTGTTTTGTTGTTGTCGAGCGTGGTAAATTCAAAGCTTACCACCTTCCAAACAAGGTCTTTCGGAAAGTTATTAAACCGGCTAACAAGCGTTAGGGGCCTGATGAGCCTGTCGCGGTAAGGGGTCATCATGGCATCTTTGATCATGAAAAGCTCACGTTTATCGGTCCCACTCAAACTATTGCCTGCTTTACCTGGTTGGTTCCCGATCAGGCTGCCATGCACCTGCATCGAGAAGTTGATTGTGTTGGCCACTTCCGATATATCTTCAAGATATTCACCGCCTTTTAAGCCATTTTTCAACTCAACAAACTCGATGTATTTTTCTTCAATTGCTGTTGATCCTGATGGCACCATCTTTTTGAGGGCCACCAGCCCTTTACCGGCATTTTTTTCATCCGACAAAAAGGTCCGCCACTTTGCAAACTCTTCTTCCTTTCTTGCCTTTACCTTTTCGGGGTTGTTCCGGTCAATTTTTTCTTCATTGAAAATCAAATCCCAATACTTATCCGAAACATAAATCACCCATCTCACTGCCAGGCCATTCTTCAGCAGGGCCTTTTTGAAGTTCCAGATCATGGCCGCAAAATCGTACGATCCTGAAGCAAAAATGCTCCAGAACGGTGGCTTCTGGTAGTATTCTCTTCCTGGTGTCGGGAAGCTGATCTGCAGCATGAATCTAGGTGTGCTGATCTTCCGGTTTTTGATCCGGTTCTGTAGGTCACCCAAAGGATTATTTCGCATCAAAACATCGCTGATCACAGTATTATCAACGTTTGCTCCATCAACCCATTTCGAGCTGTAAAAATGTCTGATGATCTCACCGGTTGCTCTGTCCTTTTCGCCCCATCGGCTGAAGGTCGCCTCTTTGTGCCTGAGGCTATACACAGCCGACATATCGCGGGTTAAAATGATTTCAGGGAAGGTGTTATAAAAGGTGGCCATATCAGCACACTGCTCAAGAAAATAGCCTGGAATATCATTGTTTTCGTAAAACTCTAAAACCCGTTCATCAATGCAAGGGGTAAACTTATCTTTACCATTTTCAGTCGATTTTATGAATGGATGCACGCCCTGGCCATACATCATTTTGATGTTGTGATCGAGGTTACTCGCAACAATTTCTGAGTCCTGTATCTTCTTTAATACTTCAGCTGGCAGGTTGTTACTCTCTCCCCATGGGACCACCTTGTATTTATCCAGTGTGATTGTGCTATCAGGATCTGTCAGCATATCAGCTGACGGAACCTGTGCAATGATTGCTTTTGCTTCAGGAAGATAGGTTAAATTATCTATTTCAAAATTTTCGTAGCTCATAAGGCAATCTCCTCATCATTAAATGCGATGATGGTGCAGCGCCTGATGGTGCGTATCTCATCACTTGGATTAATTTTGATGTTCATCGTTCGGCCCCGGCTGTGCCAGCTGGTGCAAATCGCTTCTTTGGCCATAACGATATTGCCTTCCTCGGCAACAAAAGCAATCGAGAAACTGCCCTTTTCAACAATCTTGTGAAGGTTCGAGAGTAAGATCATGCCCTGTTTTTTTTAACAATGATAATCAGCCCCGAAGCCTAACAAAAGGACAATAAAAAAGCCCTGAATGTATCCAGGGCTTTTATGAGTTATTGCAGTCAATAATGAGGTGGGTCAAGCGTTCGGTAGGTATCGCCTTCGTTCCCATGCAGCATCTTGAGAACTGAAATTTTCTGGTGATTCATCCCAAAGTAGTTGTGTAAGCAGGTACCCGACTCATCCATCTCAATATTAGGAGGGTCATAATTACAGCTATGAGCGCGAAGCGTCACTGCTCGGGTTATGATCGTCTCTGCAGGAGATTGAATAAGGCTTACCTGTTCAAACATCAGAGGTGAATCAACCGGCAAGGTTGCCAGTACAAAAACAGAAGCATGAGCGGTTTGCGTGTCAACCGACAGGCAAACATGCTGCACATCACCGGGCGGACCGGCATCAGCTTGCGGAGCTGCAATAAACAGCGCAAAGGCAAGGCTTAAAAGGAAAAGCAGTTTTTTCATTTCCAATGCTTTTTGGTTAATACTAATGATGCAGTAAACCTAAGGCAGCTGCTTCAGAATGAAAAGGACATGAAAATCTTAAATGAATTTTCTGAAAAATCTTATAAGGCGGGGATATAGTTTAAAATTTTGCATGTCAATTATTGAAAAAGAAATCGCTATAAACATGAGTAACATACAAAAAATCGTAATCGAAATGGCTATTATAAATACAATGCAACTATTCTCCTTAATAAGTTGAGTGTGTGTATTTGCTAAAACAATAATTGAGAATGAAATAACCAACACACCGAGACCAATAGATACAACACTAAACAATTTCAAAATATTTTTCATGGTTTGATGCTGTTCAATCGTAAGTTTCACACTATGAAAAAGATTAAACAGGTCCATAACCATAGGATTCTTAATATTTTTCTGAATTATCAAAATAAATTTATCAATCTCGAAAATCGAATTATATGGGACCGATGTATCAGCAATAGTCTGAATACGATTTAAATTACTTCGTAAATTAAATATAATCACACGGTCATCAACGAAATTCGCTATTTCTTCTGACCGTGATATAAGATATTTCAATTTAATTATCTGTAAATCTGTATATTCTTTGATCTTATTAATTACAAAAACACCACTTAATGCTAAAAACGCAGCCAATACCTGGGCAATTGAAGAAAGTGTATAATACATCGATGTTGCAACGTCATCCATGGTCATCTTAGATTTAAACTTCAATCCTGATCTTCATCCCAATCACTTCACATAGCTTAATGAACACATCAAGATCAGGAGCGTATTTCCCTTTAAAAAGCCGGTCAATAGTGAATGGTCTATATCCAGTCTTTTCTGCAATTTCTTCAATGGTTATACCTTTCGATTCTGCTGCTTTTCGCAGCTGATCCATCAATTGCTTTGAAGCTTCAATGTATTTTTCATCTTTCATATTCCAAAATTAAGTAATAATATCATTCAACAGAAAATCCAAACGCCGCAGCTCTGCTGCATGGCACAATCTGTGAGCGCACAAATAAAACACAAGTCCCTTCGCGCTCACTCCATGCCCGCCGTAGCGAAGCGAAGGCGCGCCGCAAAAAATGAGGGGGTAAGCATGGTTTTCATGCTTCCCCTCTTGGTTAAAAAATCTAATTATGTATTAGGTTTTCATCCCTCAACCTCCTGCAGCCTACGTTCAACCTGCGCATTACTGAAAATATGCGAAATCGGATAAAAACGTTCGTTCTCGTCGTCCGGTTCTTCTCCCTTCTCAATCCGCTGGCTGTTCAAAGGTCTGCCCCACACAACAAAACCGTGCGAATCTTTAATAATACTGAAGCCCTCTTGCTTCCACTCGTTAAAAGTCCGGAATTCCGTATTTGTAGCATCCTTGTAAAATTTCTCTACGATAATAGAGTTCAAGGTCCTCGAGGCCCAGTACATGGCTTGGGCTTCATTTTTTGCTTCAAGGCTTTTACTTACAATTTCATCGCGTAGCGTTCTGGCTTGCGCTGTAAGTTCACAAAGCACTCTGCGTTTGGCTTTCGTCCTGTCGTTCATTGCTCAATCTCCTTTTGAAGTTCATCAACGCGGTCGGCAATCTTCACCAGGATAAACTGCATACACTCGGCAAGGATTAGCGGATTTGTAAGGCTGAAAACTTTCTGCCCTTCACGGTCATAGTCACGATACTGCGAAACGGAAAGCCTGTACACTTTAGCCTCAAAATCACGGGCTCTAACTTTTTCGTTTACAAGGTTCAGGGCTTCTTCAATCTCCTTTTTGTTGAGCTTGAAGGATTCCAGTTCGGCAATTTTGCGTTGCTTCTCACGATAAAAACTGATAGCTTCATCAATACTTTTGTGCTGTTTTTCGCTCAACTGCTTTTCCAGTTCCGAAATGCGATCAACCAAAAGATTGAAGTTAACAGGTGCTTCCTGTTCGGTGGTGGTTACTTCGGGAGCTTCTAAAGCTTCAACCGCTTTTTGTTCTTCGGCATGGTCTGCCTTTTTGATTTTGTTATTCATTAAAAATACTGCCGCATTTATACTGTTGCCGCCAGTTCTAAATTGTTTCACAAAGATACGGTCTAACTGCTTGATTAATCGTATATTAATCGCTTGTATCCGTTTATCAACGAATAAAAAAAGTCATTTTTTTGCCCCTCTCAGGATGTTCCCTAAAATTCAGACCAGTTTTCAAGCCTGTCTAAGGATCTGTTTAGGTTCAAAGGGAAAAAATTCCCTTTGTCAGTCAGAAGACCCCGCACCGCTCTGAGAGTCTTTGTAATGACAAAATCAGGCTTTTTTGTGATATATGTAAGTTAATTAGAACGATTCTAAACAGGCCGCGCCGTGTGTGGGCTTGGTGTGAGTGCAAATTGTACCCGTGTAATTACATAAAAAAAGCCCCTACCGATAGATAAGGGCTTATGTGCGTGGGGACGCTGGCGCAAAGGCCTAATTGTGCTTGTCGTGACCTCCTTTTTGATTGATTTCATACATAGCATCTATGAAAATGAAGATGAAATAGAATGATTCGCCTAGCTCACGTAATTGGGACAAGTCAAGGCCTAAATCATTCTCAGTGCGGCCAATGATTGAGTTCTGAATCATAAACAAACTACGTTTGATGTTGTCAAATTCCTGGGTTTGTTCATACAACTCTTTCATGCGCTTTACCAGTTGCACAAGATTATAGTCGATGGCAATGCCATCGACTATAATCGTGCTCTGTTGTTTGTTGTTACACATGGCTATTCGAATTGAAGTTGTAGCTGTGCGTGTTGCTCAAGATAGTTATCGAAGGTAACAGCGAGCCTGCCTTTAAGTTCGTGTTCAGCTTCGGTAAGCTTGTCTTTGGCATGGCTGAATTCGATGCGGGCAGCATCGCGGATGGCAATTTGCTCTTCGATGCTTTTGTTGCGGTACTCAACATAGTTTTGATAACTCACCAATGAGTCCCACAAAAGGTCGTAAGCCTTTGTTTGGGCAATAAGCAGGCTGTCGCGGGCATCCTCGTGCACATTACGCACATCAATTTTGGCAAGCCACATAAAGGCATATTTGAAAGGCAAACATACCATTTCACGGTCTTTACCATCGGCACCAACTGTGGTGCTAAGCACCATAGTTGAACTCAGGATTTTGTCTGATTTCAGCTTTTCGTACTGGCTTTTAAAATCGATGCCAAGCATCTGACAAAGGGGTTTGATGGGGATCAGTTTCTGATCGCCTTGCTGGATGATCTGAAGTTGGTTTTTCATTGTAAGCCTCCTTCCTGCAATTTGATCCGGATGGCCCTGATTTGGCGCTTGGGCACGTGGGTAATGAACTCAAGAACCTGGTTAAGGTTCATTTTGTGAAAATGGGCAGGCTGCTCTTTTTTGCTAAGCCTGCGCCTTGCATGGGTTGTAAACATGTGGAATTCCTCCAATGGAAAAAACCCGACAGGTTTGCAACGGCTCAAGTGAGCCGGCCGAACCCTCGCGAGATCGGCAACCTATCGGGTTTTCCCCTATTTGGTGAAATAATTTACAGAGCATTGATACTTGATTTTTGCACTGCAAATGTAATCACACTTTTAAAGAAATCAAGTGGTCTATGTATTATTTTTTAGGAAGACTATTTATCAGACTATTACGTGCCTTATTGGCACTACTCATTGCGTTTTCATCTTCAAATGAAAATAAAGTAGAATGATTAAATCTACCATCATACCAGTCTATTGATAGATATGCATGGTTCTTTTTTTTATTCTTTTTCCAGGCTAAAGCAAATACCCCTACAAGTAATACTCTACCTAAAGTAATTTTTTTCTCAATTGTCGAAGAATCCTCAATTGATATATCTTTTATTTTATCAAAAGGTATTTCTGCTTTAAAAGTAGGCATATCTGAAATAAAAGGCCGGTGATAAAGTTTTAATGAGCAGTCTTTTGGCAAAACATGGCATGAATTAAATCCGTCATTTAAAGACGGGTGACCAGCAATGTAAGTACCACAATCTATAAAATTGTTAAAATTGATACCTTTATTACTAAGCGATTTATTCGTTTTTTCTGTATTCCTAATGCTATTAACAAGAGATACTATAAATAAAACAAAAATAGCGACTAGTAACAGCCAAAACCAGTCAGCAATATGTGGTTCACCTTTATCATCGAATGTGCATGATTGTAAGAGTAATAAAATAGTAGGAAAAATAATCTTTTTCATAGGATGATTATTTTATTGGTTAATCCAGTAAAATTAAACTGAATCCACGAAAGAACAATTCTAAATTGTGGTTGATGCCGAGCTGCCTGCAGGAGCTGCACCTGCGCTATCATTATCATGCAAAAACATGCCAATCATCAGGGTATCAAAAGCATCAGTGCCATCGGTACGGGTTTCGAGGCGGTCTTCTTCGGTTTCGGCAAGTTTTTCGCCCGACTTATCCTTTTGGAAACCAAGAGGACCAATTTTAACACCGGTGTTTTCAAGGCCAATCTTCAAAGCTTCATTATTAGGTTCGTTTATCATTGGCAATAGGTATCTCTGCCCTTTAAAGCCCTGGTCAATGATGTTGTATTTTTCATGATGCTTTGGAGGTTGGCCAATGAATATTTTTGTCACCCGCCACCCACGTTTCTCAAACTGTGAGCAGATCACCGAGGCAAAGTCTTCGTCTGACACAGCATAATTCGACCCCAGGGCAGTGGTATCATAGAAATAGACCACTTCACGGGTGAGATGGATTCGGTAGTATTCACAAAAATCATCAACCAATTCGCGCAGTTTGCGCTGGTATTTCACATAAAAGCTCTTGAGTACAAGCGCTTTTACGCCTGATCGTTGGCTACAAACAAGCCAGTTGATATTGGCATTGTAGTCAAAGGCAACCCTGATCGGACGCGACAGGTCCACATCAGCATCCTGGGCGCAGCTTTCGGCCTGTGCTTTTTCAAAATCATAATCAAGGCCCTGCAGGTAGCTGTTGTCAAAAGCCTTGTAAAAATGATGATCGCGCAATGATGGGTAAAAGCCATCTTTGAGCTTGCCCGGGCGCAGGCAGAGGATGGAAGTAGCAAATACCAAAGGCGGCAAATCGCGCTTCATCTGGGCGATGTATTTCTTACCGATGATCTGCACGTTTTCGATCGAACTTGCTTCGCGGTAATAAACGGCCACACTGCGGAACTGAGCCAGTTTAAGACTGAGCTCACGGATCAGGCGTTGGTTCCATTCGGTTGGTGGGTTTTGCTTCAGCTCATAAATACGCCAAACAAGCAGCTTAATCATATTGATCAGTTCAGGATCCATTTTCTCACGATAGTTTAAAAACCATGATCCTTTTTTACTTGTTGGCATATCAGAGGTGAACAACATACTGTTCAACCATGGTGAGTTTTTCCATGGGCCTTTGTAACCACCATTTGCCGGAAAAGTTTCGTCTTTGAGTTTTTCGAAATCTAAAAATTTGGCCTCATCACCCAACAGGTACTGAAGGGTAAGTGAGTTGGATGATCCGGGAATATCCTGACTGATCAGGTACTGGATCGAGCCATTGTACCAGCTCACCACATGGTCATAGCTTACAGGTTCAATCACCGGTTCCTTGAAACCTGCAGTTTTGGGCGGTTTACGGCCAATGAAATAGTGCAGGTTTCGTTTGAAGCCTTGATCAGCAAGCGCTTTTAAGGTTCCGGGAAGCGTGCGGGTAAGCAGTTGCTGAAAGGTTGAGCCCACAATACCACCACCGGAACCGGGCATGTGTTGCAGGTTGCGTAAAAGCCAGGGAGCATTAAGTCCATGACTTTTACCAATACGCCTGCCACCAACAAAAACGGTCGTATGAGCAGCAATATACCTGACCTCAAGTTGTGGCCGGTTGAAATATATCTTCTTCTTTTCGGTCATCAGTTTCGGTTTGGTAGGATAATGAGTCAAGCTCTATTTCGCCAGCGTATTTTTCGAACAGACGTTTGATCTCTGCTTTTTCGTCTTGCAGAGGGGTAATGTCAAGCACCGAAGGGTCTGAAGTAGGTTCGATACCAGTGGGAATTATTTCATCCCATGGCATTTCTTCAGTATCTTCCTGATCAAGGCGGTTGAATTTTGCCAGTGCCGAGATAGCCATGATACGTTCTTTCAGTTTTCCTGCGTCTTTTGCCGCTTTGATGGCATTTTTCAATTCCTCGTTAACGACGTATCGTATCCATTCTTTGCCGGCATTGCGAATGTTTGGTAGGATAATTTTGAGGTTCGAGATATCGCGATAGGCTTGCGACTGGCTGATGCCAAACTGAAGCATCAGGTTGTCGCGAAGTGTCACATCAGAATAACTCGGATTTTCGAGCAGTATTGTAAAAGCAAACCTGTAGCGAAGCAACTGGTTTCTTTCAGTTTCGGTCATATCCGTTATTGAACCGATATCCGAAAACATCAGCTCATTAAACTTATCTAATTTTGATGGCCTACTCATTTTGTGCTTGTTTTGAGATATAATTGTTTACCAGGCTTTCGGCAGCCGGCGAACCTTTTTTAGCAAACATGACGGTTTGCTTTCTCACTTCCAGGATTGAATTAAGCTTACCTTTTAAATAAGCCTTTGCCCGGTCGCTCTTTCCAAACCGGACCTCTCGCCGAAACTCAGCTGCATCTATATTCGTCAGGATCGATATTTCATCGATGGTAAGAAAAAGGCTTGCTAACTCTTCAATTTCTTTTAGCTGATCCATGGTGCAGCTTGTTCAATAGTTTGAGTGATTAAAGGACGGTAAAGCCCGATAACAGGGTGATTTTTAAGGATAATTCCAGATTCGAAGCGTTGATTGTTTGTAGCGTTGTTGCTCATCACTGCAAGCATCTCAAGGCGGCTGTCGCGCAGGTAAATAGTCTTGCTGTGATTATTTGTGAGCAACAGCCTGTCGGCATGTTCTGCCGCAAAGCAGATCATGGCCGGATTGCGGCTGGCAATTGTAAAATCGAGTATTAGTGTGATTTGTTTAATCCTGTTGCGCGCATATACCAATCGACGGATAAAGGTTTCTGTAATGGCAAAAGAGCTGACGATCAGTTCATCAGCTCTTTCGATGGTATTCAGCATCAAATCAAACACATGATGCGATTGAACCACCTGGCTCAGATAGAAAGCCGTTTGGTCATTTGACCAGTAAATTTGATTCTGGGGTAATAACATTCAGTTCAATCAGTTTTTCACGGGTTTTTTCACTTACCGAAGCCTTTTGTTCAATAAGCAGATTGATGCGCTCGAGCAACTTATCAAGTTTTTCAGGGTTGAAATTCTTGATTTCGCGACTGATATATGTTCTGGCGCTGTTCACCTGTTTCACCACATCCTGAGGAGGTTCCGTATCAGTAGTTTTGCCGGCAAGAAAAGCATCAATCTGGTCCCATCCATCAGCAATCAGATCATCAAGACCGATAAGCTCTGAACGAATATCCGCGCGTGCTTCATCCGTTTCGGCGAGCTTCATTTTTTCGTGTACCACACGCTGGGTTTTGTAAGCATCAGCGATGCTGTCATAAACCTGTTGCAGATCTACCGGAAGGTCTTCACGGTTTACCTTACTGATTTTTTTCGAAAGGTCCTCCTTAGCATCATGATCATCAGAAGACAATGAGGTCTTTTTATTGATCACGCGATCAACAAAAGATCTTGTGTTTTTCACCTGAATAACTGGCTTTAAGCTTGAAGAACAACTCAATTTCTCAAGCTCATACACAAGTTTATCCATATTTTGCTTACGGACAAGGTAAAGGATCAAGGCGCGGTTGCGCGAATATTTCTGAAAAAGTTGCAGCCCGGTAACGAAGTCTTTTTCTTCACCAGCGAGCCATTCTTTTATTTCCTGCATGGGTTAAAGTATTAAAAACCTGCCCGGGACGGACCGGACAGGTTTTGGTTTGAATAGTTGAAAACTACGGAGTAGGCGTAAACACTCCCGTTTCGCAATCATAGGTACCATCTTCAAGTACGATTGCGCCTGCATACGAAGGAAGCGGGTTGTATGAAGAACATTCAATATCAAACGTCAGTCCCTTTTCAGATCCTGCAGCATCGCCTGAGGTGCCTTTAAATTTGACTGTTACGTCAAAATCATCTTCACCAATCACAACAGCTCTGAATTCGGTTTCGTGAGGAAGCAAAGCAACCACAACCGCATTCGAGTTCAGGTATGATTTTGCGAGGGCTTTTGCAGCATTACTGATGTCAGGGAATTTAAACGTCCCTTTGTTGGTAAACATTTGATGATCTTTTTCACCAACAGTTTCAAACTCAACTTTCCCCTTTCCCTGGGTTGTGTAAAGTTCGAGGAAGGTTTTGCCAGTGTTCATTTCATAATCTCCTGCCAGGGTCACAAACTCAGCTTCGGTAACCGGAGCCGAAATAACC
>Ga0209016_1001088_pt1 | contig 24030 bp, 18 predicted proteins | sample EPASupsiteSAE305_FD_187265 | JGI IMG/M metagenome (GOLD analysis project Ga0209016, IMG submission 187265) | Bioremediated contaminated groundwater microbial communities from EPA Superfund site, New Mexico - SAE3-05 (SPAdes) (version 2) | ecosystem: Environmental > Aquatic > Deep subsurface >...
GTTCGCGCGGCCAACGCTCCCGGGCTCATGACGGTGGCCATACGCCCGCATCTGGTGTGGGGGCCGGGGCACAACCATATAGTGTCGCGCATAGTGGAGCAGGGCAGGCGCGGCAAGCTGGCCCGCATAGGCGGTTTCAACAAGCTTGTGGACACGACCTATATAGATGACGCCGCCGCCGCGCATCTGCTTGCGTTCGAGAAGCTCGTCCCCGGCTCGCCCGTGTGCGGGAAGGCGTATTTCATATCGCAGGGCGAGCCCTGGCCCGTCTGGGACATGACGGACGGCATCCTCGCCGCAGCCGGGCTTCCGCCGGTTAAAAAACGGGTTCCCTACGGGCTGGCGATGTCCGCCGCCTCGGCGGGGGAACTGGTCTGGCGCGCCTTGCGCCGCAGGGACGAGCCGCGTCTTACGCGCTTCGTCGTAAAGCAGCTTTGCACGGCCCACTGGTTCGACATAACGGCCGCGCGCAGGGATTTGGGTTTCACCCCTTCCGTTTCTGTGGGAAGGGGACTTGAGTCGTTAAAGGAATGGTTCAAAGCTACGCTATGAAAATGGAAGATACGCTGGTCTGGCAGGACATAATGGCAATTCCCGACCTCCTTGAGGAATTCTCCTCCAGGGCGGAAAAGGAACTGCCCTCGGCCCTTCTGAGGGGCGACGACGATTCCGTGCACCTTGTCGGGCGCGGCAGCTCCGGCAACGCCACGCTTTTCGCGAAGTACGTATGGGAAGTGTTTGCCGGCGTGCGCGCCGAGTTCGTCCATCCGCACGCCATTTTCGAGGCGCATCATCCTCTCAACTTCAAGGGAAAGGCCGTGTGGGCCTTCTCCCAGTCCGGCCGCAGCACCGACGTCGTGGCCTGCCTTGAGAAGATGAAAGGCTGGGGGGCGCGCGGGGTGGCCGTTACCAACGAGCCCGACCTCTCGCAGAATCCTCTGGCCCGCGCGGCGGACGCGAACATCGTCCTCTCCCATTCAAAGGAGACCGCCGTCGCCGCCACCAAGACCTTCTCCCTCCAGCTCTGGCTGTGCCTGTGGGCGGCGCAGATATGGAAAACGCCTTTTCCGGAAACGGCGTTCTCGGATACCGTTTCGGCGGCTCGCTCGATGCTGAAGAATTATGAGCAGTTCTTCTCCCCGCAGGCCCGCTTCAAGTTCTGGAGCGACCTCAACACCGCCCCGGTCGTGGCGTTTGTCGGCCGCGGACCCTTCTACGGCATAGCCACTGACGCCGCGCTCAAGTTCCGCGAAATGGCGGGCCTTCATACCGAGGCTTTCTCCGCCGCGGAGTTCCTGCACGGCCCGATAGGAGCCCACGGGCCGAAGGACCTCGTGTTCCTGCTTTCGCCCACTCCGGCGCTGCCGGATGACCTCGACCTGGTGCGCAAGGCTCTCGAGGCGCGCGGCACAGTTTACCATGTGCTCGCGCCGGTCGCGTGCGAGCCGCCCTTCTCCGCCGTGCTGGCGGATATAGAGCTCAAGGTCGCGGCGCTGCGTTTCTCCGTGGAGCGCGGTCTTAACCCGGACAAGCCGCGCGGCCTTTCAAAGGTCACGCAGACTTTCTGACGCGGAGGTTTATGGACAGGGTATATTATCCGGAAGACAAACTGCCCCCCGGCCGGCTGCTGCCGCTTGCCGCCCAGCACGTCGTCGCCATGTTCGGCGCGACGGTGCTGGCGCCCGTAATAATGGGATTCGACTCGCAGCTGGCTCTCTTCTTCTCCGGCATAGGCACGCTTATCTTCGTGCTCTGCACCGGGGGAAAGGTTCCCAGCTATCTGGGGTCGAGCTTCGCCTTCATCGGACCGGTGCTGGCCGTTACGGGCGGCAAGCCGGAGAATATACCCTTCGCCCTTTGCGGCATAGCGTCAGCCGCCGTGCTCTACATGGCGGCGGCCGCATACACTCTCAGGCTCGGTTCCGGGTGGATAGACCGCCTTATGCCGCCGGTGGTCACCGGCAGCGTCGTGGCGCTCATCGGTCTCAATCTGGCCGGTTCCGCGCTGGATAACGCGCTTAACGGTGGTCTTGCCGTCGCCTGCGGGCGCGACGCCCTCAATCTGACGGTGGCCTGCGTAACTTTCGTGACAGCGTCATGCGTTTCCATTTACGCGGGAGGCCTGTTGCGTTTGCTCCCGATACTTTCAGGCGTGATTGCCGGCTGCGCGTTCGCCGCGTTTACCGGCGCCGTGGACCCCGCCGCCTGGGAAAGGATTTTGTCCGCGCCGTGGTTCGGCGTCCCGCATTTCCAGACGCCTTCATGGAGCGCGGGGGCCATAGTGGCCATAGCCCCGGTCTTCATCGTGCTGGTGGCCGAGAACAAGGGGCATCTGGAGGCCATATCCAGTTTCATGGGCAGGGACCTGAATCGCTATCTCGGCAGGGCGTATCTTGGCGACGCCGCGGCTACGTTCGTTTCCGCGTGCGGAGGCGGCACTCCCCAGACAACATACGCCGAAAATATGGGCGTAATGGCGATAACGAGGGTGTTTTCCGTGTACAATTTCATCGCGGCGGCCTGCATTGCCATACTGCTTGGCCTTTGCCCCAAATTTGGCGCGCTGGTGCATGCCATCCCGCACTCGGTGCTGGGCGGCGTGTCCATAGTGCTGTTCGGGCTTATAGCCATGATGGGCGTTAAGATATGGGTGGACGCCCGGGTGGATTTCTGCCAGCACCGTAATCTCGTCATAGCGGGCAGCTCCATCATCGTGGCGACCGGCCTCGGTGCCAGAGGACTTACAGTTTACGGGCTCAACGTTTCCGGCATAGCCCTGGGCACGCTGATGGCCGTGGTGCTCAATATTCTCCTCGCCGGAAAGCTCGGCCTCCGCGGTTCCCGGCAGGATTCCGAGGTGTGTTCCTGATGGCCGCTTCTCGGGGTTTCAAGATTTTCGCTTGGTTTCTGGCCATTGCGATAATACTGCTTCTCGTCTGGCTGTTCGTCCGCGTCAGCGCCGGCCGTTCTTCCACGGCTAAGCCCGCTCCGGCTGTGGCCACCGTCCAAAAGGCAACAGCCTCTGCCCCCGGCGGCGAAAGCTATGAAATGGTCTCCTGGAACGTGCAGACTTTCGGCAATGTGAAGCCGGAAAGGCTTGAAGCCGCACGCCGGGCGTACGCCGCCGTCATTTCCACTATGGTCTGTGTGATGGCGGTGCAGGAAATAGCTAACGACAAGGGGCTCGCCCTGTTCGAGAGCGCCCTTCCCGGCGGGGCTTCCGCGTGGACGGCAAGTTTTTCCGATACGCCGGACAGCCAGGATAACGCCATTTTCGTCCGCAAGGGCTGCGCGTCCATAAAGGCCGACGGCCTGCTTTTTCAGGAAGGGCCGGACGTCAACGCTGCCCGACATCCCATACGCTGGGCAAGGATAGCTTCCGAGGGCGGTTCCGATTTCACACTGCTTTCGCTTCACCTTTCCTTCGAGGGAGGGAATACCGAGGCCGCCGAGCGGGAGATGAACGCCGTGCTGGACTGGCTTTCCGTATATACCAAAAACCCGGCCAACGGGGATGTGGTCATAGCCGGGGATTTCAATCTTCCTTCGCGGCAGGGCAAGGCCCTGAGCGCGCGCGGAAAGAGCGCCTCCTGGCCGGCGGTTGACGAACTTATAGAGAAGCACGGCGGGCAGCGTCTTTCCGTGCTGGTGGACGAGCCCACTTCACGGCCGAAAGGCGTTCCGCAGAACAACTACGACCATTTCGTGGTGACTGATTCCATGCTCGCCCGGCTCTCGTCCGCGCGTCGGGCCGATATCGCGCTCGTGGACGGGGCTGAAGCTCCCGGCGGGCGGGCAAAGGTCTCGGACCATTATCCGGTAGAGGCTCTGGTGGCGAAATGACCGAAATATCTTTCAGGGCGCTCCGCTCCGGCAGCGCGGAGAACTGCCTTCTCATAAAGGCGCCGGGGGCGGCGGTTCTGATAGACTGCGGTTTCAAGACGCGGCGTCTTACCGAACAGCTTCTTGAGGAGTACGCGGGAGGAGCCGCGGGGGTGACGGCCGTGCTTATAACACACGGGCACGGCGATCATGTGGGCAAGCAGCCTATGAAGGTTTTCGCCGAGACGGAAACGCCGGTCCTCTGCCACAAGAACAGCTACCGCCACGTTCTTTCAGCGGCCGGAGGGGCGCAGGCGCGCTTCGGCTGCTTCGACGACTGGATATTCAAGATAGGTTCCCTGCGCTTCCGCGCGCTCGAGGTGAAGCACTCCCCCGGTCTGCGCAATTACGGCTTCATAATATCGGACGAAAAGGGGCTGGTTAAAATAAGTGTGTTCACCGATTTTTTCGCATGGAGTCCGGCGCTTGTTTCCGAACTGGCGGACAGCGACTTCATCTTCATCGAGGCGAATCACGACCCGTCCATGCTGGTGCTGAACCCCAATCCCAATTCGGCCTGGCATATGCCTAACGAGCGCACCGCCCGCCTGCTGCTCGAGGTGCGCCGCAAAAGCAAAAAGCCGCCGGTGGCCGTCATGCTCGGACACCTGAGCGGACAGCGCAACAAGCCGGGGCTGGCGGCAAAAGCTCTTGTTGAAGTTTTCGAGAAAGAAAGCGGCGCCGCGCCGGACTTCAAGGTCCTTGAAGCGTCGCGCAGCGCCGTGTCGGAAGAAGTGCGAATCCTTGTGCCCTGACGGGCTTATCGCATTATCTGAATCTTGCCTATGGAGGGCTGGGGAACCAGAGCCTTCGTCACCGCGCTCACCCCTTCGCCGACGTACAGCGCGGCTATCAGGACCACGCTGGCCAGCAGTATGCCCACGGCCAGATTCCCTTTTTCCAGTTCCTTGCCGAGGCGCAGGTCCGGCTTGAGCCTGTTCGTCATCTTGCCGAACATGCGCAGTGTGAACGATATCGTGAATATGGACAGGGCCAGCGAAAGCGTGAGATGCCCCAGGCCGAGCAGCGCTATCTTCCACGCGGGGAGGGTGTTTTCCATTTGCGCGGCCAGGTGCATGCGGAACATGCTGACCACGGATTCAAGCCCGCGCAGCATTATTACGGACGCCGACAGCATTATAGCGCCGACTAGCACTCCCACGGAGGTGTTGCCCTTCTTTATCTCCTCCTCCATGTCGAAGTCCGGGTTGGCCCGTATGAAAAGGCGGTAGGTGACGTAGATGACTATGCCGCTCATCGCCACGGTGAGCAGGAATTCGAACAGGCTTATTGTCAGGCGGTTAAGAAACATGGTGTCTCCTTGATGATTTGTTTCAGAAATTCAGCGGCTCGAGCGCGAAACCGTCGCTTGATTTTATGAACTCAAGCGTGCTTTCCCCCACTTTCCCCGGGGGAAGCCAGGCGGGGCCCGCCGGTTCAAGCAGCACATACTGCAGGCCCTTGTATTCAACGAAAAGGTCTCCCTTTCCGGGCGAGCGCATTACCGCCATAAGGTAGTGTCTGGGTATGCTTACGCCTATCAGCCTTATGCCGTCCCAGTTGGAGAGTATGGACGCAAGCAGGGCGGTTTTGGTGTCGCAGTCGCCCCAGCCCCGCGACATCGCCTCCATCGGCGGAAGTATCCCGCCGGTATGTTTTCCGGCGGTTACGTCCGGCGGTATTTTATATTCTATGGCGGTCTGGACCATTGCCAGTGACGCGGCCACAAGCGTTTCCGGGTCGTAGTCCATCTTGTCGGCTATATCGTTGAGGCTTATCGCCACTGGGCGCATGTTCTTCACGTTCCTTCTCACTATAGCCGGTATGTCGGCTGAAAGAACGTTGCCTCTTTGCAGCCTGAAGCCCCGCTCTGTCCAGAGGTTCTGCTGCCGACCCTTGTAGTCCGCTTCTATCGCGGCGGAGGCCGCGTCCAACTGCTTCTGGGAGTGCTTGTTTTTCACCGCGTACTGATAGGCGTTATGCAATTCGGTCTCGTACCAGTTCCGAATCGCCTTTAGTTCCGCGTCCGAGTAACCGTATCCTCTCGAATATGCGGAGAGGGAATCCTCCGCTATGGAGAAACTGACGCGCAGGCTGTCGTTGTTGAAATTAAGGAAGCCGTATTCCGCGTTTATCTGGCCGTCTTCCGTGTTTATTTTCTGCCAGGTTTTGGAGCGGGTGTCCGTTATCTGCTGGCGTTGCTGTGACGGGGGTTGCGGTCGGACGGCTGCGCGGCGTGGTTTTCCTCTCGCCACTTCTTCGGCGGGGCGGAAATTGGTGCGCTGGAATGTTCCGGATTCCCAGCTGCGCGACAGTATCCCGTCCTTCGGGTAAAAGCGCAGCGACGCCTCCATGCGTTCCCCGGACAGGGCGCATATGGCGAGAAGCGCCGCTCCGGCCGCGGCCGCCGCTTTTTCAAGTTTTGTCAGCATAAGGTCCGATTATGATAACTCCATCGCTTGAAAACCCCGCGCGTCAGTGGGCCATGTTGGCGAACATCGGCACTATTTCGATAGCAATCAGGATTATGACCACTATTTCCAGCCAGTGGCTCCGGCGGGTGTTTATTTCGACCTGCACCATTTCCGATATTCTAGCCAGCGTCTCCATCTTGCGCGCGGTGCTGGCCCTCCAGTCGCGGAAGCGGAATTCCCGGGCGGCGGCGCGGAATACCGTGGCGAGGTATATGTCTCCCACGCTTTTCAGCGAATTGTCCAGCCTGCTCAGGAATTCCGAGAATTCTATGTATTTCCGGCTGGCGTCCTCCGCTATCTGCGTGTAACGGTTGCTCAGCAGGCCCGGTTTGTGTCCTTCCATCGCGTCATAAAGGTCGGTCAGCCTGCGCTCAAGCAGTTCGTCGTAATAGCGCATTTCCAGCAGGTGCGTGAGCGAGAATTCTATTACGTCCGCCGTGTCTCGCTGCCCATCCTGCTCCACGAGCAGGGCGCTGTTCCAGTCTATGACCGCCAGGTCGCCGTCGCTGTACTGAAGAGCGGTTTCAAGTATGAAGCGCTTGGTGTTGTGGGAAAGGCGCTCCTTAGGTTCGGCAAGCAGCAGGGCCGGTATGTCCGCCGCCGCAAGAAGCTCCTCCGGCATGGCCGCCCCGGAAAATTTCTCTATGAACCATGTGGTGTAGTCTTCAAACGTGTCCCACTTGCTGGGGTTTTTCAGGGCTGTTTTAAGCTGTTCCGCTATGGCATTCCTGCGCACAATCGCCAGTTCGGTGAACTGGGCGCTGTCCTCTATTTCCCGCGCCAGCTTTACCAGCGCGGCCCATTTCGTTCCAGGGGGAATGGCTATGTGGAAGGTGAGCGAAAGCACGCCGTAGCCCCAAATCTTGGCCGAAACCACCGCGGGGCGCGTCTCTCCGGCGAGTGTGATTTTCTCCTCTCCCACGGTGAAGGCTATGGGGGGTTCTTTCATTATGAAGGAGCGGTTTTCACCCGCCAGCCTGAATCTTCCGGTCTGGCCCGGGGGGATGATAAGTTTCTGCGCGGCGGCGAGGTCTATCTCGCCGCCTATGTCGAAGACCCTGTAAACTAGTACCTGCCCCTGCTCAACGCATATGTTCGTTTCCATACGGCTCCTTTAAAGCACCCAGATGACAAGGAAAGAGACACCTATGTAAAACAGCCCGGTAAGAACTCCGACACCCGTGTTGGGGATTTTCTGCTCTATCAGCTCTCCGGTTATGGTGACGCCCGGCAGGAGCAGCCAGTCCACCAGGTTCATCACCGCGTAAAGCAGCACCGTGCCTGACAGCGCGTAAAAGAGCGTTCCGCCGAAGGCCGCCGCCCAGCCCGGGAAATCCCCGGTCACCGACATCTTCATTATCAGGGCTATGCTCACAAGCATGCCGCCAACCGAAAGCGCCAGCGCGCTGTTGCAGCGGAGTATTTCCTCTTTAAGCTTATATCTGGCCGCTTTCAGGAACAGCAGACAGGCCCCTATTTCCAGCCCGAGCGCGACGGCCCAGAAAACAAATGATATGACGATGTTCCTGTCGCCGGCAGTTGCCCCGAGCAGCAGCAGGGCCGAGGAAATATACGCGGCGCCGGTGAGTATGCCGGCGGCGACGTTTTCCTTCTTCACTATCTCGTCGTCCAGTGAAATTCCGGGGAAAAGCGCCCGTGCCATTAACTTTTGCGAGACCAGCAGAAGGAAGAGCGCGGCCGCGCCCCACAGCGCGGTTAGCAGCAGCTCCTTCAGGAAGTGCCATTCCCCGATGCCGGAGAGTGGGCCGCCCATGACTATCATGATGGCTAGGTAATAGCTGCCCAGCGGCACGGCGAGGGCCAGATTGTCCCGGGTGGTGAGTTCCCTGTCCAGTTCAATCCTGCCGTGAAAGCGCGGATACAGCAGCTTGCCGGCGTAGCACAGCGCGAATGCCAGGGCGATGTAAACCACTGACTCCAGTGTTCTTTCCATTGTTTCTCCTAGGCCGCGGCGCGGGCCGCGCTGCAGGCGGCTCTCGCCAGGCGATTGTAGTATACAATATCGCGGGAACCGCACCGGCGGCTGTACCTGCCGCCGAATTTTTCCTTGAATCTGGAAAAATCGAAGTACGGATGCCCCTCTTTTTCCGGCGTTACGTAGCCGTAAAAATCGTAATCCTCGAAACCCGCGCGGGCGGCGTCTTCCATTATGCGCCGGTGCATGGCGTAGCCCGCCATCACTTCCCGCAGAAGCGGTATATGCCCGCCGTAGAGAAAGGTCGCCTGCCTGCCGTGGTAGACAGCCAGCGCCGCCGCCAGTGTTATGCCGCGGCACCGGGCGAAGTAGAATGCCGCTTTCCCAGCGGGCATCATTATGTCCGCCAGCGAGGAAAAGAAGGAGGGCGGCTCAACCATGAAGTCATGATATTTCCCCGTCGCGTCCAGTATCCTGTAAAAGTCCTGCGTTCCGGCGGGATCGGTACTGCGCTCCACTTCGACGCCGTGGCGCTCGGCAAGGCGGGCGTTGTAGCGCCCCTTCTGTTTCATGCCCGCCAGCACAGCCTCAGGTCCGCCGGACAGCGGCACGAGGAGCGTTTCGTCCGGCACGAGGTCCAGCGGAGCGCGTGGCAGCCTCCCAAGCCATTCGGGGGGCTGTTCAAGGCGCGGCTGAATCCGTATCAGCGCGGCTTTTTCCGCCTCCGGACGTTCTGACAGAAAAGCGCAAAAATCGGAGAGCAGTCTTTCCGCCCCGGGCGCGTCCCAGTCCGGCAGGACCGGTCCGTCCGGCATGACAAGCATGGACAGTTCCGCCGGGGTGTCGTAAGCGTAGGTCATTGCCCCGCCCAACAGCGTGCCGTTTTCAAAAATTCCCGCTCTTATTACGGTATAGCCGTATAGTTCCTTGAAGCGGGACCAGTCCCATGACTGCATGAAGCCGCTGCGCGGGTCCGCGCCTGTCAGCGCGTCCCATGCCGGTTTGTCCGCGGCTTCAAGCAGTCTGAAGTTCATGGATGCGGGGGTATTGGCCCGACCGGCGCCGAAGTAGGGGCCGGCTTGAGCGAGGGATAAACGTTTTCCCATGCCTGCAGGGCGAATACCATGTCGGGATATGTGCCCTCGACCGCGGCTTTCTTCATTATGCGGTATATGAACACATAGCGTTCCGGTATCATCGTTTCCGGCATGTTGGGCGGCATGGCGGGGTCGAACTCTACCGTGCTGCCGTCCGTGTTTACGAAAAGGAGCATCGGCGGCTTGCCGTACCTGTCGCCGGAAGGGTCGTTGGAAGTGGAAATCATGCGCAGCGGGCCGGATGCCGTCCGTTCCCCCGCATATATGCCGGGGAATATCTGCTTCCAGCCGTAGCGGGGCTGTGTCTTGGGCGGTGGCGAGCTTTTCCATGTGGCGAGAGCCGTGTCCAGAGCCTTGTCTATGTTGCTGAGCTGGGTCAGCTCCATGTTCATCTTCTTCTGCTCGCCGCTGAGCGGCGCCCACCGTATCCACTCAAGCCAGCGCCTGTGTTCCGCCATCGCGGGGCCGATTATTTTTTTCTGCTGTTCCAGCGCTTCAAGCGTCTGGATATAAAGCTCTTCTGTCGCGGGCAGTTCCAAAAGCTTGCCGCCTTCCTTCTGCGACAGCACCGTCAGCTTCCCCGGTTCCAGCAGGCAGGTGAAGCCGGGAATTCCGGGCTCGTAAGATATGGCCCCGCTGTCCAGCACGCACATGTTTTTGCTCAGCTGCATCAGCGAGTATGTGTTGAGCGCGTTGCCCTTTGAGTCGGTAAACCGGAATCTGACGTTGCCCGTGCTGAAATTGCTTCGGTAATAATGGCTGCGGTATGAGCGGGAGAAGATGAAGCCGTCCCCTCCCCATCCGCCTCCCCCGCCGCTGTAGCCTTTTGCGTAGAGGTTGTCCGGGAAAACCACGTTCACCAGCACCAGCATAATCAAAAAGATGGCGAACACCCGGTAAGCGGAAAAAAGCAGTTCCCGCGAAGACGGCATTTTGCTTTTAATCAGGGCCAGCAGGCGGCGCAGTTCGCGCACGAAGCGCTTCGGCAATTCCGCCGCGCGCTTGAGCGTTTCCCGCGCGAATTCCTCCAGGTTAAGCCCCCTGAAAGTTGTTTCGCACTGGCTGCCCCACTGCGCAACGAAGCCCTCTGCCTTAAGCCTGCCGGTAGAGGGGACGCAGAGCAGAAGCTCCTCAAGGGAGCGCTTTCCCTGCGGTGTTCTAAGCCACGCGGCAAAGCCGCAGCTGGCGGTAAGCCGCGGGCCGTTGCCGCGCCTGTCCGCCGAAAAGGAGGGGCGGCCGAAATCCCCGTTCCATTTAATCTGGGAAGAATTTGAGAGGTAGTAGAGCAGTTCGTCCGTGTGGTTCGCTTTTGTTTTGCCGGCCAGCGCGCAGAGCGCGAGCGGCAGCTCCCCCGCGTCTGCGGCGGAAGCGGATGAGAGTCCGCTTCCTGCCGGGAATGAGAGAGTCCGCATCTCCGCATCCCTTATTTTTGTCGAGGAGGCCAGATAGAAACCCCATTTCCCGTACCCCTGTTTTTCGAATGAAGGGATGGAAAGCGCGTAGGGGCGCGGGAACAGCCCGGCGGTGCGTAGCGTGCGGCCTATGCAGGCGTAGGCCTCAGGGGTCAGCTCCGGCGACACGCTGTTCATGGACAGTATGCCCCCGGGCTTAAGAGAGGCGGCTATTCTGCGGAAAAAATCTGCCGAAAAGAGGCGGCAGTCGCCCGCGGTTCTGGGAAAGGTGAAGTCCATGACCACGAGGTCATAGGCGTGCTCTCCCATTTCAAACGTCAGCGCATCCATCGCAAGCACGTTTACTTTGGTGTCGGCAAGAGAGCCGCGGTTGTATGCCGACAGGGGCCCTTTCCCCAGTGCAAGGACTTCCGGGCTTATGTCCACCAGCGTGGCCGAGGAGAGGGGGACTTTGAGTATTTCGCGGAGGGCGAGTCCGTCGCCGCCTCCAAGCACCAGCGCATCTATGGGCGCTTGCCCGCGCTGCGCGGCGAGGAGCGCCGGCAGCAGTCCCAAAGGCTCATGGTAGAGCCGTTCGTCGGACGTGCTGAACTGGAGGTCGCTCCCTATGAAAAGGGAGAGGCCGCCTTCCGTGTTTTTAGAAAGCCGTATGTCGTTCATGATTGCTGCTCCGCGGCTGTGTCGGGGATTATGAAAAGCGCCAGTATGTAGCCGAAGACGCCGCATATCAGCGCCGGGGCCACCGCCAGCAGGTACTGGCCGGGGGAGTGCGGTTCAGGCGCGTAGGAATAATAGCGGCGCAGGCCCGCCGCCAGAACCGGCGCGGCAAGCATTAGGGCGCACAGTTTCGCCTTGTGGCCCTTGCGGACGCCCTCGCCTGTAAGCCTGCACAGGATGAACGGGGCGAGCAGAAGCATCGTGGCCCCCTGCCATGTTCCAAGAGGGGCGAATCGGTCGAATCCCGCTCCGAGGCCCAGTGCAATGATTACGGCGGCCACGCCGGACGTGAGGGTGTTGCGCGTGGCGGACCATATTAACAGACCCAATGCGGCTATGCAGAGCGCGCCGGAAAGCATGGTGTCCACGGGTATGAACGAAAGTTCCGGCAGGAATATCACCGCTATAATCACTGCGCTGATGAATACGGAAAACGGGCTGTTCCCCTCATCATCCGATGAACGGCTTCTGCGGGAGAAGGAGCTCCCCTGCTCCAGCAATCCTTGCGACGGCTCGATGTACGAGCCGATGTAAAAATCCATGCTCCCGTCTTCCCAGCTTTCTATGGCCAGGTTGCGCGTATGGTCCCCGTTCCAGTAATCGTAGGTGATTTTCTTCTCGTCTTCGCCGGGGTTGTCCGCGTATATGCCGTCGGTCTTGTCAGCGAACATGAACTGCTCCCCTTTGTATGTAATGCGCTGGGGCAGGTTGAATTCGCTGTTTTTAAGGTAATCGCGTATCTCCCGTCCGCTGTCATCCTTGAAGCCGTCCGGCTCCTGCCATCGGGTGAAAAACCACTTTACCGCGCCGTTGGGGTAGCTTTCCCGCAGGAGGTAATTTTCCGTGTCGTCGTCTTCGGCGCAGAATTCCGTGACGAAATATCCCTCGTTGTTCCGGTATGTGGAACGGTCGGTTATCTCGAATTCGGAACCGTTCAGTGACAGCGTGTCCCCGACGACGGGGCTCCTGCCGCTAAGGCTTGTCTGCATCTTATCTCGTCTCCTCCAGCGCGGCCTTCATTTCCTCCACCGAATGGAAGCGGCCGTCCGGCGAAAAGCTGAGCGCCCTGGCCAGCAGCGCGTCCATCTTTTCGCTGATGTCATGGGCATGTGTTCTGGCGGAAATGTAGTTTTTGCGTGCGGGGTCGGTCGGCGCGCAGCGGAAGGGCAGTACTCCCGTCATGGCCTGGTACATGGTCGCACCAAGCGCGTAAATGTCGCTTTTCCGTGTCAGGGTTCCGCCCATCTGTTCGGGCGCCATGTATGCGGGGGTGCCGGATATGGACTGCGTCATCATTGTCGCCTCCGAGTCCGCCTGCCGGGCTATGCCGAAATCCATCACCTTTGGCGTTCCTGCCGAGGTCACCATGATATTGGAAGGCTTCATGTCCCTGTGTATGATGTTGCGCGAATGGGCGCATATGAGCGCGTCGCACACGCCCAGAAAAATCTGCTTGGCCTGAGCCGGTGGTATCCTGCCGGAGGCTTTTATCAGCGTGTCCAGCGGGCGTCCGTCCACGTATTCGAACACCAGATATATTTTCTCCCCTTCAGCCACCGCCGTGTAGATGGAGCATATGTTCGGGTGGGAGAGGGCGGCCACCGTTTTGGCCTCGTTCAGAAAGCGCTTGCGCCATTCCTCGTTTCCATAGCTGCCCAGCATTTCCTTCACCGCCACCCTTCTGCCGAGCGTCAGGTCCTCGGCTTCGTAGACTACTCCCATTCCTCCCCGGCCCAGTTCCCGCTTTATGGCGAACTGTCCTCCAAGCGGAGCGGGACCGCCCTGGGTGGATGGAGGCTGAGCGGCCCGTGTTCTGGCCGCGGCCGCGGCGGTGAGAGGAGGCGGCGTTCCCGTATCCGTTTTTACCGGCACGCCCATGGTGCGCAGGGCCGTCTTTTCGGCCTCGTGGCGCTTGCGCGACGCAACGGCCGCCGCCGCTATTCCGGCCCCGGCCAGAAGCAGTATCCCGAGGCCGATTTTAAGGCGCTTCCCCGTTTCCGATATTGGGTCCGGGCGCGGAGAGGTTTTTGCCGGCCGCTGTACCGCCGGACCGGCGGTCTCGTTCTGGAATTCAGGAACGAATTCCGCGTAGATGTTGAAGGCTTTGTCGAAATCAGCCTGGTATCTGCCGTCTTTTTTCGCGGCGGCCTGAAGGTCTTCCAGCATCTGGCGGTAGTTGCGCTGCGCTTCCGCGATTCCGGCACGGTTGCGCAGGTATAGAGCTGATTCCCTGTCCAGCGTGATTGCCCTGCTGGCGTCCATGAAGCTTTCGTCCACTTTATTTTTATAATAATTGGCGCGGCTGCGAATGTAATATGCCCTTGCGTTGCGCGGGTCCAGTTCTATTGCCCTGGAGGCGTCCGCGTTCGCGCTGTCAAAGCGGCCCATCATGGAGCTGGCCATCGCGCGGGAGGTGTACGCCCCGGAATCTCCCTGATTGGACATTATGGCCTGGGAGGCTATGTCATACGCGGCGGCGGGGTTGCCAGCCGCAAGCGCCTGATTCGCCGCGCCCGTAAGCTTGTTGCCGCGAGCCTCATCCGCCAGCCTTTCCATCTCGCTTTTCTGTGTGATGGACATGGCGTGCCTGCCGCCTTTTCCGGGAGGCAGCTTGGCCGCGTTTTCCATCGAGTTGCCGTCAAAACCCAGCAGGTTTTTTGCCTTGTCCGCGCGGGAAGGGTCGTTGAGGCCGGAGGTATCCGCCGTCACCTTTTCCGTAATCAGCGAGTTGGAGAAGAGGCCCTTGTTGGCGTTTGCAATGGCGCGGAGTCGCATTTTCTGGGAGGGCGTAAGGTCGTCCCGGCCGTCTATGCCGTCCAGGAAGTCAATCAGCGTGACGCCAGCGAAGGCTCCGCCTCGTATCTGCCTGCTGAGATTGTCCACCTTCGGGTCGGGGGGAAAAACCGAGCCGGCACGCGTGGCGAAGCCGCTGCCCGAGCGGTTCTTTATGTTCAGGCCTGTTTTGTCGGACTGGGCTTCCGTGCCGTAAACCTTTTCCGTTTCCGGCGCCAGCGAGAGTTCCTTCTCCTGTGAGTCGTAGCTTATGTACATCTCCTCCATCGTTTTGTTCAGCATGCTCTTGTTGATGAAGTTGACGCAGGTTGGATACTTGTCCGCTGCCCGGCTCGAGCAGACAGACGCCCCGGCGTTGGTCCCCTGGCATATTGTCAGATACTTGGAAATCTTGCTCTGGCATTCCTTGGAGGTAAAGCCGCCGGTCTGGGCGAACTCCTGCTGGAGGGCCTGATGATAGGGCCGGTAATGCATTGCATGGTCCATATGCTTTGGATTGCATGTGCCGGATTTAATGCAGTCGCTGACCTGATTATAGTTCATGGTCGGCTTGGTGTCGGTCAGCGTGGTGTTCGCTGATGTCGAGTCCGCATAGCCGTCGCTATTCGGATTCGAAGCGATGGCTACGGCGTTTACAGGATTCAAAAACGCCAGAGACATCAGCATAAGTCCCTTGAAGACTGCCGGAACGGCATTCTCAAAAAGCGATTTGGTTTTCATAAAATTCGTGAACGACATGGATTTTCCCTCTCCTTCCATCCCCTTCCCCACATATTGGATTGTACTATATATACATATGGGCGTAGCATATGGTATTTTTGGTAGAATAACAGAACTGTTGTAGCGCTGCGCGCTGTCAGGCGCGGCTATGCTTTGCGGCGGGCGGCATGATGCGCCCGCGGCCAAAACGGAGCCCAAACATGCCAACTACAGACGCTATATCCCGCAATTTGATGCTGGACAGCCTGCGGGAATACGCCAAGAGAAACATACCCTACGATTTCGTGAGGGAGATGGACGCGAAGAACGAGTTCCCCGCGGCACTGCTCAAGGACATGTACGACCCCGAGGTCCTGGGCATAAACCTCCTTCTCATCCCTAAAGAATACGGCGGCCTCGGCGGCAGCACCGTGGACATCTACCGCGTCTGCGAAGCCCTCGCCCGCATAGACCTTGGCGTGGCCACCTCCGTTTTCGCCACCTTCCTGGGGAGCGACCCTCTCCGCGTCGGCGGCACGGAGGAGCAGAAGCGGCACTGGTTCAAGCGCATGGCAGAAGAGCGTCTCCTTGTCGCCTACGGCGCAACGGAAGCCGACGCCGGCTCCGACCTCGTTTCCCTGCGCACCCGCGCGGAACAGGTGGTCAAGGACGGAGAACTGGTAGGTTACCGCATAACCGGCAACAAGCAGTGGATTTCAAACGGCGGCGTGGCCGACCTTTACACCGTTCTCGCCCTCGCCCCGGGAGGCCCCTCGTGGTTCCTGGTGGAGCGCACGGCCGAAGGGTTCGAGGCCAACAAGCACGAGGACAAGCACGGCATACGCCTTTCCAACACGGCCGGTCTTGCCTATGACGACGTTTTCGTTCCCCGCAACCAGCTTATAGGCGAGGTTGAGGGGCAGGGCCTTCTTCAGGCGCAGGCGGTTTTCGGCTATACCCGTCTCATGGTCGCGGCCTTCGGCCTCGGCGGAGGCTGGGAGGCGCTTGAGCTGGCGGTCAAGTACAGCCAGCAGCGCATACAGGCCGGCGGCCCTCTCTCGCAGAAACAGGGCTACACCCACAAGCTTCTTGTCCCTCACGCCATACGCCTTGAGGCCGCCCGCTCCTATATCGAGGAAGTGGCGGCCCGGCTGGACGGGGAAGAACACGGCCTCCAGACCGAAGGGGCCATCGCCAAGTATTACGCCACCGAGGAGGGCAACAAAACCGCCGAGGACGCCATACAGGCGCTTGGCGGCTACGGTTACACCCGCGATTTCCCGGTGGAAAAGATAAAGCGCGACGTGAAAATAACCTGCATTTACGAAGGCACCAACGAGATAATGGAGATGACCATTTACCGCGGGCGCTGGCAGGAACACCTGAAAACCCGCGGCGAATACTATCCGAAGCTGGCCGCGGAACTTGACGAACTCCATAAAACCAATCCTGACGTCGGCGCGGACAGCGCCGCCCTGGGCCTGCGCGCCCTGGCCAAGGTGCTTGAGGAATGCCGCGTGCAGCGCCTCACCCGCCACCAGTACGTCACCTTCAAACTGGGCGAGCTGATAGCCAACGCCGAAGTGGCCGCGGCCTTCTGCCGCACCGCCGCCGCGAAGCAGATTCCGGACAGCTTCCGCCTTGACCGCGACTGCTACAAGGCAATGGCCCGCGTCAACGCGCGCGAGACCGCCTTCGACGTGGCCGGCAAGGGAGTCAAGCTCGTGCTCGGCAACGGCAACGGCGACGCCGCGGCCTTCTCCGCCGCGGTGGAACTGGTCCGCATAGAGGACAAGATGCGCGGCCTCGTGGACGACATGGACATTGTCTCCCGCAAGATGAACGAAACTTTCAGGGCCAAATAAGGAGCGGATATGAAAATAGCTGTTTGCATAAAGCAGGTTCCGGATTCGACCCAGGTCAAGGTGGACCCCAAGACGGGCACGCTCATCCGCGCCGGCGTCCCCTCAATTCTCAACCCCTACGACCACTTCGCGCTTGAGGCGGCTCTCGCCCTCAAGGAGAAGAACGGCGGCGAGGTGATAGTCGTATCGATGGGCCCTTCGCAGGCCAAGTCGGTCATAAGGCTGGCGCAGGCTCTTGGCGCTGACACCGGCATACTGCTTTGCGACCGCGTTTTCGCGGGTTCCGACACCTGGGCCACCGCCTACGCGCTTTCCCGCGCTCTCCGCAAAATAGGCAAGCTGGACCTCATCATTTGCGGCCAGATGGCCATAGACGGCGATACGGCCCAGACCGGTCCCGCCGTGGCGCAGATGCTCCACCTGCCGCAGATAACCTTCTGCGAAAAGATCGACGTCCGCAACCGCACCCTGCGGGCCAAAAAACACATCGACGACGGCTTCGAGGTCCTTGAGGCCACGCTTCCCGTGCTCTGCACCATGACCATGCCGCACGACTACAAGCCCAAGTATCCCTCCTTCCCCGCCGTGGCCCGCAGCGAGGCAAAGCCCTTCGAGCTGTGGACCGCGCAGGACGTCGGCGCCGAGGAGCAGTACTGCGGCCTTAACGGCTCGCCCACCCGCGTGGACCGCGTTTACGCGCCGCCCCAGCGCAAGCCGGGCGCTGTCATCAACGGCAGCGCGGCCGAGCTGGCTGACAGGCTGGTAGAAATTTTGAAAAAGGAGTGCTTTGTAAAATAGCCATGATTGAAATTTCCCAGAGCTGTATCGGTTGTTCGAAATGCGTAAAGGCCTGTCCCTTCGGCGCCATGCACATGGAAGGGAAAAAGGCCGCGGCCGACGAAAAATGCACCCTCTGCGGGGCTTGCGTGCAGGCCTGCCCGGTGCAGTGCATCTCCATCTCCCGCAAGGACGAGGTGGCCGACCTCTCCGCGTTCAAGGGCGTTTGGGTCTACATAGAAACCTCGGAGACCGCCTCGGGCGAGAAATTCGTCAAGGGCGTCGGGCACGAACTGCTGTCAGCGGGCCGCGGCCTCGCCGACACTCTCGGCGAGGAGCTCTGCGCGGTGCTGCTCGGCTCCGGCGTTGAAGGCCTCTCCGGCGAGCTGGCCTCCTACGGAGCGGACAAGGTGTATCTGGCGGACGACGCCGCTCTCAACGATTACAACACCGACCTTTACGCCACGGTGCTCGTGGCGATGATCAGCAAGTACAAGCCCAGCGTGGTGCTCTACCCCTCCACTTATGTGGGCCGGGACATAGCCCCGCGCATCGCCAGCGAACTCTACGTCGGCCTCACCGCCGACTGCACCGGCCTCGCCATCAAGGAAGGCAATCTCCTCCAGACCCGCCCCGCTTTCGGCGGCAACATCATGGCAGACATCCTCAGCCCCAAGACGAGGCCGCAAATGGCCACCGTCCGCCCCAACGTGCTGAAGAAGAACGCGCCTGATTCCTCCAGAACGGCCCAGGTGGTCAGGGAGACCTTCTCGCTCGACGCCAAATCCGCCCGCGTGAAGCTGGTGGAGCGCAAGCGCAACGAAAACGTCTGCGGCGGCAAGATAGACGAGGCATCCATAATAGTTTCCGGCGGGCGCGGCATGAAGGACGCCGCGGGCTTCGCCGTCATACAGGAACTGGCCGACACGCTCGGCGGCGCCGTGGGCGCCTCCCGCGCGGCGGTGGACATGGGCCTCAAGCCCAAGGCCAACCAGGTCGGACAGAGCGGCACCACCGTCTGCCCCAAGCTGTACATAGCGGCCGGCATATCGGGCGCGGTGCAGCACATAGTCGGCATGAGCGCCTCGGACGTCATCGTCGCCATAAACAAGGACCCCAACGCCCCCATCTTCAACGTGGCCAAGTACGCCCTGGTGGGCGACGCCCATCAGATACTTCCGCGCGTCACCGAAGCCGTCAAGAAGGCCAAGGGCTGCTGAAGATGTCCCTGTTCGCGCGGCTGTTCCTGTTGCTGCTTCTAGTAGGCGTGGCGCCCGTCTTACCGACGGGCGCCTTGCTGTTTTACTACCAGAACCGCGCGAAAGACGACGTGCTTAACATGCACTCCGCCCTGTCTTCCATGACAGCGGAGGCGGTGCGCCAGCATATGGGCGGCGTCACGGCCCGCATGGCTTTTGCCGAGCAGGCCGACGTGCTGATAGCCAGGAACGACAGGCGCGGGCTTGAAAACCTGTTGAAGTCAGCCATGTCATCCAATCCGGATTTCCTCCTCACCGCCCTTTTGGACGAGGAGGGGGACGAAGTGCTGAAAGTCGGGACCCCCGCCATGCTCCGCCGCTACGGAGTGTTGGACCGTGGCAGCGACCCTGTCTTTCTGGCGGCGAAGCGCAACGGGCGCGTGGTGTTCAGCAATTTCGAGAGCGAGGCCGGCATCCCCGTAGCCGCCATGGTGTTTCCGCTCAAGGGCGGCAAATGTCTTTTCATTATTCTCAGCTTCGGGGATATGTGGAACACCATCTCCGCCCAGGCTGTCGGCGCCACCGGGCGCGCCTATCTGGCGGACGCTTACGGGCGTGTTTTTTCCTTCGAAGGTCAGCCCGCGCCGGATATTGACCCGTCCGGCGTGCGCGCCCTGTTCGTCACTCCCGGCTCCAAGATACGTGCCCTGCCCGCCACCGGGGGCGACATGGTCGGGGCGTTCTCCAAGGTTCCGGACGTAAACCTTTACGTGCTTGTCCTGCAGCGGGAGAGCGAGGCCTTCTGGGTCCTTCGCGTTCTGGGTTCCGTGGTCGTTTTCATTTTTCTCTTCACCATAACGGCGGGGTATTTCGCGGCGCTCTATTATGCCCGCCGGCTTGGCGGGCCCATAGAAGCCCTCATAAGGGGCGCGGAGCGGGCGTCGAACGAGAATTTCGACAAGCCTGTTCCGGAGAGCGGCTGGGGGGAGTTCTCCGGCCTGCTGTCTTCCTTCAACAAGATGATGTCCTCCCTCAAGCATTACCGGGACGTAAAGGCTGACGAGCAGCTTGAGGAGAAGCGCAAGATGGACCTTCTGTTCAGCCTCATGCATGAAGGCGTCATACTCGCCACGCTGGAAGGCGAGCCTCTTTTCCTGAACCCGGCAGGTCAGCGCTTCCTTTCGGAGCAGGCTCAGCGGCATTCCTTTCCGGGGGACCAGGCCCAGCGTGCCGCCGCCGTGATGAGGGACATCATTGCCCGCGCCCGCGAAGGGTCCGACTGGCAGAGTTCCACGGAGCCGCGCGCTCCCGGCCCGCGCGATACCGCGCGCCGCACCATAAGGGTGGCCATAGGCGGGGAGAAACGCTACTACCGCGTGGACACCGAGTTTTTCATGCCCCGCAGGGGCGACAGGCTCATACTCGCAATAATCCGGGACGTTACTCTCGAACGCCAGCTGGACGCCATGAAGGAGGAGTTTTTCAACTCCGTCGCTCACGACCTGAGGGCCCCTCTCATCGGCATACAGGGTTACATAGCTCTCATGGCCCATTCCTGCGCCGAGACTCCCCAGCAGAAAGAGTATATCTCGGCCATGGAGTCATCCACCGAAAAACTGATGCGCCTGGTGGAGGATATACTGGACATCGGGCGCATGGAGTCCGGCAGCGTTCACGTCAATCCGCAGGATTTGGAATTTCGCGATTTCGCTTTCAAGACTTCCATCCAGTTCGAACCCGTAATCGAGAACAGGAAAATCAAATTTTCCATAAATGCTCCGGAAGGGGCCATGCTCCATGCGGACGCCCGCTTCATGGAAAGAGTGCTGGCCAATCTGTTGTCCAACGCGCTCAAATTCACTCCGGAAGGCGGGGCGGTTACGGTTGATTTCCTGCCGGAAGGCGGCTTTGCCGTGTCCGACACCGGCCCCGGCATACCGCAGGAGAAGCTCTCTTCCATTTTCCGCAAATATTCCCAGCTTGAGCCGGGCAAGGAAAAAGGCGGCTATGGCCTCGGTCTGTCCATCGCCCGGAAAATTGTGGAGTTGCACCGTGGTTCCATAAGCGTCTGCGCGGCGCAGGGCGGCGGGGCGCGCTTCGAGGTCCGTGTTCCGGTTTCGGGAAGAATGGCGTCCTGAGTATCCCGGCAATGTTTACATTTAATAAATAATAGTAGAATGGTGGCATTACAGTCTCAGGGGAGAAAATGTGGATAAAGGGAAAAACGGTTCCGCCAATAAGCTAGCGCTGATACTGGGCGCTTTTTCCGCGTTGATGGCCGGGCTCTTCTGGTCAGACCTCTGGCTCTATAATTCCAAGGTTGAGCCCAACGCCCTAAGCACCATGCTTGGCGCTCCCATCTCCTATTTCGAGAACATAGCTTTCGACAAGCTGTTCCTGTTCGGCGCAAACACCGGCGAGCACATAGCCATAGCCGCCGTGGACGATATTGCCCTAAAGGAACTGGGCTGGCCTTTCCCGCGCAAATATTACGCCGATCTCATAGAAAAACTTAACAAGCTCGGCGCCAAAACCATAGCTTTTGATATGATGTTCGCCGACCCGGACCACCGGGACCCGGAAGGTGACCGCCGCCTGGTTGAGGCTACGGCCAAGGCTGGCAATGTAATACACTGCGCCATACTCAGCACAAAAGTCGTGGAGGGCGGCAAGCCCATATACGAACTGCGCTATCCTTACGGGAATCTGGCGGACGGCAGTTATCTGCTGGCACAGCCTAACGTGGAAGTGACGCTCGATTCGGACCAACATCTTAGAAATATCCTTTTATTCCATCCCAAGGCTTTTTACGGGAAAGAGCATTTCGGCGTAGGTTGTTCCTCCGCTTGTGCGAGCTTGCCGATACCGTCACTGTCTCTGGCCACATACGCAAGCTTTTCCAAGACGCCCCTGCCCGAGCTTTACGCAAAATACGGGAATGTCGTTCCGCAGTGGTTTAACTTCCCTCCTCCTTCGATATATCCCCAGAATCCGGGCCGGGTAAAGGAAGGGGAGAATCTCGAGTATACCAAAGCCACTTACCCTCACATCTCCATTCTCGACATACTTCAGGACAAGCTGACCCAGGAGCAGAAGGACATCATAAAGGACGGCGTTATTTTCGCCGGTTCCACTTCGCTGGGGCTGTTCGACCACAGGCCCAACAGTTTCTTCACGGCGCCGGGCGTGGAATTCCACGCGGTCGCGTTCGATAATCTCCAGCATAACAGCTTCCTGCGACCGGTCAATCCGTGGATATCGTTCCTGCTGATGCTGGCCCTTATCTGGCTCCCGTTCTTCTGCATGCGTTTCTCGCCTGTTATGAGCGCGATGTCCGCGGCGGTCGTCCTTTTCGGCTGGACTTTCGCCTGCGCGGCCGCATTGGTTTTCGGCCACAAGATGCAGTATGTCATGCCAATCGCGGGTTACCTCATATCATTCGTGGGCCTGACCGTGTACCGCGTGGTCGTTGAGGGCCAGGAAAAACGCTGGATAAAATCCACCTTCGGACAGTACGTGTCGCCCAAGTTCGTAGATGTGCTGGTGAAGGACCCCTCAAAACTGCGTCTTGGAGGGGAAAAGAAGGAAATGACGGTTTTTTTCCTGGACATTGCGCATTTCACCACTATTTCCGAGAAGATGGATCCCGCCGCACTGACGCAGTTCCTCAACACTTACCTTACCGCGCTTACCGATGTCATACTGCGGCACGAAGGCTTCGTGGACAAGTACATAGGCGACTGCATAATGGCTTTCTGGAACGCCCCGCTGGACGTGCCGGAACACAGGCTGATGGGAATACTGTCCGCCGTAGAGTGCCTCGCCGAGGTGGAACGCCTGAACAAACAGCTTGTGGGTTCCGTCATACCGGAACCCATCGCCGTCCGCGTGGGTATAAACTCGGGAAGTATCTCGGTGGGCAACATGGGTTCGACGATGCGCTTTTCCTACACGGTGATAGGCGACGACGTGAACCTGGCTTCCCGGCTGGAGGGGGCGAACAAGTTCTTCGGCTCCCGCATCATGGCTTCGGAGTCGGCGTTCGCCGGCGCCGAAGATAAGATTCTGGCCCGCCGTCTTGGACGGCTGCGCGTCGTGGGCAAATCAATCCCGATACAGGTCTACGAGCCTCTGGCCAAAAAGGGAGCCGAGACCGCGCCCGTTGCCGCGCTTGTGAAGGCTTATGAGGAAGGCTACGATTTGTTTTACAAAAAGGATTTCAGGGGCGCTCTCGCCGCTTTTACATCGGCCGAGAAGGCCTCGCCCGGCGACGGGCCATCGAAATTCTACATAAAGCTGTGCGAGGAATACCTGTCCGCGCCGCCTGCTGCGGACTGGGACGGAGTGTTCAACCTGACTTCAAAGTAGCGGCGGAGCGTAAACGGAAGGCTTATGGAAATTTTCTGGAGACTGATACTCTCCCATCTGCTGAGCGATTTCACCCTGCAGACCGACTGGGTGGCCCGGGCCAAGCGCAATTCCTGGCGCGGAATGCTCGTGCATTCCGGCACGCACCTGCTGCTCATGCTGCTTCTTACCGCGCAGTGGCTCCGGTCTGACTGGGTAAGCCTCGGCGGTTTTTCCATAAAGGGTTGGGTGGCGATACTCCTCATATTTGCGATACACCACGGCGCGGATTTTTGGCGGGTGTTCACGATTTCCCGCCTTAAGACGGCGGACGGCCTGCTTCATTTCCTCTGGGACCAGTTCATCCATGTCGGAGTGATATTCGCGTTTTCCCCCATCGTCGGCTTCGCCCGGGGCGGGTCGCTTGTGCCGGAATCCTGGGTTGTGCTGGCCTGCCTTTTCGTCTGCGTCACGCACTTCTCCACCGTGTTCCTGTATTATGTGGAGAAGAAACTCTACGGGCAGCCCTTTCCGCCTTTCGACGTGAAGTACATGTCCATGGCCCAGCGGCTTGTGCTGTGGCTATTCTTTCTTCTGCCGGGATATCACTGGCTGCCATTTCTGATTCTGTGGGGCGGCTACACGGAGTATCTCCGTCGCAGACGCATAGTGGATTTCAGCCGCGCCGGGTTGTACATCGGTCTTGCGCTCACTGTGTTTTTCGGCGTTTGCGCGCGTCTGGTCTATCTGGGCTGACGCCTATGATAAAACTGCTCCGGGGCGATATAACGGTTTCCGACACCGACGCTATTGTGAACGCCGCCAACAGCGG